>Ga0206681_10001597_pt1 | contig 10226 bp, 7 predicted proteins | sample M150012015metaG_FD_161048 | JGI IMG/M metagenome (GOLD analysis project Ga0206681, IMG submission 161048) | Ammonia-oxidizing marine archaeal communities from Monterey Bay, California, United States - M1 500m 12015 | ecosystem: Environmental > Aquatic > Marine > Intertidal zone | place: USA...
ACATCTCTGAGCCGTCTAAAACAAATATTTCGAGTAAAATAAAAACTATACAAAACAAGAAAAGCAGCATAACTGCTTTGCCTTTAGAGTCTTTTAGCAGGCTGTTGAAAATAGTTCTAAACAAGACGTTATATGAAAGAAAAAGCAGAACAAATAGTGCAATAAGTCCATATGAATATGGCTTCAATTCAAATAAGTTGTTCAGGCCTATTGGTATCGAAGAATTATTGAGCACAAATGGAATAATACCCTCCACAATCCACCAGGCCAGCAATAAAAGGACCGGCTTCCAAAAACGCCCTTTCTTTTCAGTAATGACTTTTGTTTTTGTGAATCCCAACATAACAAATGCCAACATGGCAATGACAACGCCCATTGTAAATAGATTAGGAATCCACGTATTATATGCAAAAAGTCTTGGGGACAATATGTCTGAATCAATGACTTCTGAAATACTTAAAACGTATAAAAAGAGAAGCCACAAAGCAACTCCGACGCTTTTGTATAAAGCCTTTTTAAACGTCAAGACATACCATAATAAAAAGAATAGAGCGATGGCTCCAAAAAGAACCTGATATCCATTAGACGTCTTCTTTTCTTTTTTTATCTCCAAAAAAGAAAAACAATACTGCTTTGCCTTGTTAAAAATTTTTGTTCCCTCCTGCTCATCAAGTGATAAATCGAAATCATATTCGCTAATATCAGGGCTTGTTTTATTTATTAAGTATTCGTTTTCGTAGCTATAATGTTGTTTTACTAAAAAAGAAACTACGGCTAATTGATCTCCTTTTTTTCTTAATACAGAATAATACCAGCCATTTTTCAAGTGAATCAATCCGTGTCCAGGAAATTTTAGAGACGCCAGCCTTGGAACCGGCATTTTATTGGAATTCCAATACACTAAAGAGTCCTTGTCGTATACGTGTTTGTATACTCCCCCCACAGTGGTAGTGTGAATTGACTCTTTTTGTCTATACTCCTTTAATAATTCATCGGCTTCTGTTTCCGCTATTGATTCTAATTGCAAAAACCTGGTTTGAACTTCCTTCTCTATTCCTTTATTTGCAGACGCAAAAAGGTAAATAAATAAACAAATGAGCAAGCTCGTAAATGAAGCTATTAAAATCCATCTCCGTGGTTTCGTAAAGAGTTTAGCCTTCATTTATTAATTTTCGGTTTTTTAAAAGCCCCGTGGTTAATGCTGAAAAGTCTTCTTCTGAATTAATATCATTTCTATAAACAAAGTCTGCGTCGAATTTATATGGGAGTATATAATTTTCATAACACGGAATAACATGGTTGTTCCATTGATAAATAATATCCTGTTGACTATATCCTCGGCTATCCTGATCCCTGTAAATTCTTCTGTCAAGCTGCGTGGAGGCGTCTACTTCAACAAAAATAGAAAAATCTATAAGTGAAATTACTTTGGGGTAATGAAACACAAACAGGCCTTCTACAATTATAATTTTTTTAGGTAAAATGCTTAATAGAACGTTTTTATTCGGTGGAGAATTGAAAAAATATTCCTTTACTTCTATTGTATTCCCGTTCACTATTTGCTCAAGGTCTGAGCAAAGTTGAGTTTCATTTAACGCGGAAGGCAGGTCAAAATTTACAACTCCGTTTTCGTCTTTTATTTGTTCTTCTATAGGTAAATAATAGTTGTCCATCGTTAAAACAGAAACCTCCGCGTGTCCATAAAAATTTGACAGCTTTTTAAGAAGCGTGGTTTTTCCCGATCCGCTTCCTCCACAAATACCGATAACAAAAGGCTTCATAATGTTAAATTGGTTCTATCACAAATATATGTATTCATAACGGATTCTTTTCGGTGCATTTTTTATTATTAGAACAAAAAGCCCTAACTTGCAGAACCTAACCATTGCGTGCTATAATGAGGTTTGTTTTACTTGTTTTTAGTCTTTGTTTTTCTGTATCACTTGCTTTTTGTCAAATCTCGGCTGGAACAATAATAAAACCTGGGGTGAGCACGATGAAAAATGCCAATGGAACTCCTTCAAGTTTGAGGTTAGAGAAAAAGAATAACGGATTAATTGCTGTCTTTAGTTGCAACACTTGTCCTTTTGTTGTGGGGACCCCTGACTTTCCGGGCTGGGAGAGACAGTATAATGAGTTATATAAGTATGCCGCGGAAAATGAAATAGGATTTGTTTTGATTAACTCTAATGAAGCAAAAAGAAAGGGCGATGATTCCTTTGAAAAAATGATATTGCACGCCAAAGAGCAAAACTATGCCATGTCTTATTTGTTGGATGAAAACGCTTCTTTGGCTAACTTTTTAAAGGCTAAAACAACGCCGCATGTTTTTTTCTTTAATAACTCATTTCGCCTTGTCTACTCTGGTTCTATTGACAATATTTGGAAGGGTAATAGAAAAAAGGACATTACTTATTTAAAAAATGCGATAGCTTTTCATATAAAAAACAAAAAAATTAAACCTAATGAAACTTCGCCTAAAGGCTGCAGTATCAAAAGGATTAAAAAACAGCCTAACTAATAATCTATTTAATCAATTAAAACGACCATGAAAAAACTCAAAACAACAGCACTTCTTTTATTATTCACACCATTCTCTTTTTTCTCTCAAATTCAGGGAGATGGCGGAGTGCCAAAAACGTACAAATCAATTAATAATTATAAAACCATTGACACCTGGGTGTTTTCCACACCAGATCTTGTTTCATTAAAACAAGAGGATGATCTATACGATGATAGTGGAGAAAGGCCGTGGAGATTTGGGCACAATAATTATACAGAGCTCAATATAGCCAATAGTGGTTCCTGGATTAATCTTGAAAACGGAGATAAAATCTGGCAACTTATTTTAACGTGTGAAGAAGCATTAACTGTTAACCTCACTTTTACGAATACTTCAATTCCTGAAGGAAATGAATTGTATGTGTATAATCCTGAAAAAACATTTATTTTGGGCTCCTTTAATCAGAACCATATTTATAATGGCGAGCTTGGAACCGAACTGGTTCCTGGAAACACAGTAATCGTCGAATATTTCGTTCCCGTGGGCAACTCTCTTGGAGAGGTAAACGTGAACACAGTAACACATGGATATAGAACTGCAAATGAATTTATAGAAAAGGCATTTGGCAGCTCGGGATCCTGTAATATGAACGTGAACTGCCCTGATGGTGCATCATGGGTAAATGAAAGAAACAGTGTTGTAATGTTAGTTTCTGGAAGTAGTGGTTTTTGCACTGGTGCTTTGGTGAATAATGTTTTAAATGATGGTAAGCCTTATGTTTTGACAGCTAACCACTGTTTTTCAAACCCATCAAGCTGGCTTTTTAGGTTTAACTGGGAGTCTAACCAGTGTGCAAACCCGGGAAGTTCTCCATCGTTTCTTTCTCTAAGCGGAGCAGTCTTAAGGGCAAGAAGAACGCCTACAGATTTTTGTTTAGTAGAAATAACTGGAGGACTTACAAATAATACCGTACCTGCTAGCCATAGCCCTTTCTTTGCTGGATGGGATAACTCTGGAGGTGTCCCTTCAACCACTGTGTGCATTCATCACCCCTCAGGAGACATTAAAAAAATCGCCTTTGATGATGATGCAGCTTCAATTTCTCAGGCAATGGGTTCAACTGAAGCAAATTCAACATGGACGGTTTCATGGGATAGAAATACAACTACAGAAGGGGGCTCCTCGGGGTCTCCTTTATTCGATCAAAACCACAGGGTTATAGGTCAATTATGGGGAGGAGGAGCTTCCTGCAGTAATTTAAGTGCTCCTGATTATTATGGGCGTTTCTCAATGTCTTGGGAGCCCTCAGGAAGTAATCAAACCAATCAATTAAAGCATTGGCTTGATCCTAATGGTGCTGGTGCTGGCTTTATTGACGGTTTTGATCCTAGTGGCGCAAGCGCTGCTCAATTTGATGCAGGAGTATCCAATGCTTCTCTTATTGAAACAGCGGTCTGTGCTACAGACTACACCCCGAGTTTCACCTTGTCAAATCCCGGTTCCGAAACTCTTGTTTCTGCAGTAATTACCTATAATATTGATGGTGGTACTCCGTCTACATTAAACTGGAGTGGTTCTTTGGCTCAGTATCAAACAGAGGTAATTACCCTTCCTGTGGTGACTCTTGCTTCTGGTAATCATACCTTAAGTGTGACGGTTAGCGATCCGAATTCAACTACTGATGAAAATTCCAATAACAATGGGACCGCCACATCTATATCTATTAATGCTGTCCCGGAAACAGCTTTGTATGTGACCGTGTCTTTATTGACTGACGACTATGCTGATGAAACCTATATGGAGATAACTAACGCTTCTGGTGCCTTGGTTTGGTCTGAAGGGAATGAAGAAGTGGCTGGAAACATTGGCACAGGAAATTTCCCCGCTCCACCAGATCCAACAACTCCTTTAACGAATAACACACAATATGACTGGGACGTTCCTTTATCCTCGCTTGAGTGTTATACCTTCAGTATTTACGATTATTACGGAGACGGGCTTGGTGCTTCGCAGTGGCAAGGAACAGACGGAGCGCTGGACCTTAAAGATAATTTCGGTGGCACCATATATACCTTAAGTGCCGCAGATTTTGGAGGTGAAGAAAGTTCTGTTGTAAGAAACCTTACTGTAGGCCTTGAAGATAATGCGCAAGATGTTTTTGCTGTATATCCTAACCCGACCAAGGAAACACTTTTCTTGCTAACGAACGCTGGTTATTCTACGGATTTCAGTATTACTGACCTTTTAGGTAAGAAATACCGTCAGGGAAAGATTAATTCAAATAGCACAAGTATCAATACTTCTGCTCTCTCCAGTGGTTCGTATATAATTAAGATTTACAACAAAGACGGCTCAACCGCTTTTAAGTCTTTTATTATTAAATAACACATATTAGAAGGTGTCGGGAATTTATGTTCACGTACCGTTTTGCGCAAAAAAGTGCTCTTATTGTGATTTTCATTTTTCCACGAGATTCTCTGGCTATAGAGACCGTATGATTCGTTGTATTGGTACAGAATTATCCTCAAGAAAAAATGAACTTAAAAAAGGTGTTGAAACCGTGTATTTTGGCGGCGGCACCCCCAGTATTCTTACACTGAAAGAGCTTTCTTTTTTGATGAAAAGGATCTATTCCTGTTATCATGTTCTTCCCGGCGCCGAAGTTACTTTAGAGGTAAATCCGGAGAATATTACCGACTCCGCTGTCGCTAAATGGAAAAAGGCTGGTTTTAACCGCCTCAGTATCGGCTTGCAGTCGTTTAAAGAAAGTGATTTGAAATGGATGAACAGAGGTCATACGGTCCAAGACAATTTAAGCGCAGTTTCTTTGGCAAAAAAGGCTGGTTTTACTAACATTTCCGTGGATTTAATATATGGATTACCCGGATTAACACTCAAAGAATGGCAATTGTCCGTGAAAAAAGCTGTTCAGTTAGGGGTTGATCATATTTCGGCTTATTGTTTAACTGTTGAGGATAAAACCAAACTTAAATACGATATTAAAAAAGGATATGTAGTGCCTTTACCTGAAAAAAACCAAGTGGAGCACTATGCTTTTTTAGTTTCATACCTAAATAAAAAAGGCTATGAGCAGTACGAAGTATCAAATTTCGCAAAAAACAAGGCGTATTCCAGGCACAATAGTGCATATTGGAAAAGGGAAGTGTTTATTGGTGTTGGTCCCTCTGCTCACTCCTTTGACGGAGCAACAAGAAGATGGAATATTTCAAATAATCCGCTTTATTTAAAACACATAGAGAATAAATCGTCTTATAGTTCTGTTGAACACCTAAGTAAAAACGCGTTATGGAACGAGCTTTTTCTAACGGGCCTCAGAACAATGTGGGGGGTTGATAAAAATCAAATTAACACCCTCGGGGGTTTTGTTCTTAAAGAAGAAAAAGAATTGCTAAGGTTAAAAAAACAAGGGTTAATTATTGAAAACAAAGACAGGTTAATCCTCTCAAAAAAAGGGTTCTTATTTGCCGATGCTATAAGCGTTTCTTTCTTTCGCGTTTCAACGTAAAAATTTTCCGTAAATTTTTCGCGTCTTTTTAAGGGGGTCTGTATAAACAACCTCCATTTCAATTATTGATTCTGGTGGTGAGGATTTTATAAAAGCAATGGCTTGTGCTGTTATTTTCCTGCTTTTTATTATTAGCGCTTTTTTATTGGCTATTATCGAAAACTCCTTAATTATAAATTGTGTTTCCGGGAAATTAGCATCTATACCTACACGTATATCTAAATTACTTGTATCCATTTTGGTGTTTGATTCTGCAAGACCTACATATAGAATTGTTTTTGGAAGGGGTATAATTTGAAAACTAAATTTATCAATAAACACTTTTTCTCTGAACCCATCAGGGTGGGTCAGGTATTTTGTAATGTTTATTTTTCCGCTGTTTCGTGAGACAGTGTCAAGAATTTCTACATAATACATGTTTTCCACATCGCTATGACTAAATAAAACAGAGCCGTCAAAACACAAAGGGGTTCCTTGTTCACAGACAAATGTATTCGTAAACCCTTTGTATAAAACCTTTGCTGTATCCTTATTAAATAAATATTGACCTAATACCATATTTGGTAGGATCAACGAAATAAAAAGAACACCTCTTATCATGAACAGGAAATTTTATTGACTCTTCTTTCATGTCTTCCCCCTTCAAAGTCTGTAGTAAAAAAAGTGTGTGTTATTTCTTTTGCTTCATTAGTGGTAATAAACCTTGCTGGAAGAGAAAGTATATTTGCATTGTTGTGTTGTCTTGCTAATGCCGCTATTTCTTGCGTCCAGCAAATAGCTGATCTTATTCCCTGATGCTTGTTCGCAGACATGCTTATACCGTTTCCCGAACCACAAATTAATATACCTAATGTGTTGTTTTCTTCCACATAATCAGCCACAGGGTGGGCATAATCGGGGTAATCTATACTTTCCTCTGAATCACATCCAAAATCAACTGTTTCATAGTCCATGGCTTGTAGTTCTTTAATGATTTCCAGCTTTAAATAATACCCAGCATGATCACAGCCGAGAGCAATTGTTTTTTTCATTTCTTAATACTCTTTTTAGTTAATTAAGTGTTGATAACTATCAATATCTTTATTTGTTTAAACTAATAATTTTTTCTGTTACACTAATATTATTTAAAAACAATTTTTTTACCTTTTTTTTATATTTAATTATTCAGTGGTTATTCACATTTTCGTTATTCACATTCTGTTTTATTTTTCAACTACTGTTTTATTTAACACCTCTTCTTTTTTTGTTAATTCTCTTTAAATTAGTTGTTTAATTCCCTTAATCTTGTTAATTACTTTGTTTTTACTGTTAATTACTTTTATTTTTATGTTGCCTTGTTTTTTTATACACATATAAACACTCTTAATAATAATAATAAATTTATTTATTAATAAGTATAATAATATATTATGTGTGTTTATATGTTAATATCCTGTATAATTCATTAAATGAATAAAATAAATTCCATATTAATTCAGATTGATAAATTCATTAAAAAATATTATCAAAATCAACTTCTAAAAGGAGTATTGTTTTTAGTGATGATTTTTTTATTTTCTCTTTGTATTATTTCAGCACTGGAATATTTTGGAAGATTTAATCAGTTTATACGATTTTTTTTATTCACTGTTTTTATTGGATTTAATGGAATTATTGTTTTTATATATTGCGCTATTCCTTTGTTAAAACTAATTAAATTTAGAAAAGGAATAACTACAATAGACGCGTCAAAAATTATAGGAGATTTTTTCCCTGAAATATCGGATAAACTTACTAATGTATTACAATTAAACAGGGAGCTGAATTCTGAGGAGAACAGTAATTTAACATTATTAAATGCAAGTATAGAGCAAAAAGTTAGTCAGATAAGTCCTTTTAGTTTTAGTAATGCTATAGACTATTCTCAAACAAAAAAACATGTAAAATATATAATACCTGTTGTATCTGTATTTATTTGTCTTTTAATATATACACCTACACTATTTACTCAAGGATCTTTTCGGATTATTAACTTTTCACAAGAATTTAAAGAACAGGCGCCTTTTTCTTTTCAATTAATAAACACTGAACTAACTATTAATGAAGGGGATGATGCATATATTAATTTATCACTTGTGGGATCTAAATTTCCTGAGAAAATATATATCAATTCAGAAAATGGTTCTTTTTTAATGAAAAGAACTAAAAAAAACAGCTTTGAAGCAGTAATTAGAAAACCTAAAAACGGCAGTGAGTTTTATTTTTCTTCAAGTAAATACAGCAGCCCTAAATATAAAATTAAAGTATTAGGGAAAAGCATCTTAGGCAAACTCGATGCTGAAATTATCTATCCAGGATATATACAACGAGAAAACGAACATATCCAAAACAGCACAGATATAATTATTCCTGAAGGAAGCCATGTGATATGGAAGGGTTTAACCAAAAACACTAAACAGGTACAGGTACATATTGATTCAACGTCTTTTAATTTTAATAGAAGAGGATTTAGTTTTGACAAAACAATTAGGAAATCCAGTTATTTACAAATAGTGTTAACGAATGAAAACACGAACTATAGAGATAGTATTCTCTATGATATAGAGGTAATTAAAGATGAATACCCAAAAATTACAGTAAGCGAATCATCAGACAGCCTGGATCATGCTATAAAACGTTTTAAAGGAAGCGTGAGTGATGATTATGGATTGAAAAGTCTTAATTTTTATTACGAAATAAAATCTGTGAATGGCTCAAAAAAGAAAGAAAAAATAAATTTCAGAAATGTGAAAGGAACAAAAAATAGTTTTGAGTTTTCTATTGATTTTAATAAAGAGAGTATAAAATTAAGAGATGAAATAAAATACTATTTCGCAATTACAGATAACGATGGTGTTAATGGAAACAAAACAACAACAAGTACCTTTTTTTATTTTAAATTACCTGATTTAAGTGAGGTGAACTCTATGAGAAATAAAGAACAAAAAGACATTACAAATAATTTAAGTGATATTCTAAATCAAACAAAAGAATTCCAAAAAGAACTGGAAGAGCTCAATAGAAAAACCAAAAACAACAGGACGAATCAATGGGAAAACCTAAATCAATTAAACAGCTTAAAGGAAAAACAACAGCAACTCATAAAGGATCTTCAGGAAATACAAAAAAACATTGAAAAGAGCACCAATAAAAAAAATAAACTATCAGAAATAGATAAAGAGCTTTTAGATAAACAAAACCAAATAGAGGAATTGTTGAATGAGGTAATGGATGAAGAACTGAGAAAGCTTCTTGAAGAGCTGGAAAAATTATTAAAAGAAAACAATAAGGAAAATATTAATAAAAACATTGATGAGCTTAAAGAATCAACTGAAGACATGAAAAATCAGCTTGATAGAAGTTTGGAAATGCTAAAAAAGTTGCAATTGAATGAAAAAATTGATGATGTAGAAAAAGAGCTAAAAGCGTTAGCGGAAGAACAAAAAAAACTAAGTGAACAAAAAGACAAAGACCTTCAAAAACAAAAAAATATAGCTGAGGAATTCAAAAAGATTAAGGACAAAATAAGGGAATTAGAAAAGCTCAATAAAGAATTGGAAAACCCAATGAGTCTTGAAAGCACAGAATCAGACGAACAAGAGATTAAAGAGGAATTAAATCAGGCCGAAGACAAGATTGAAAAAAACAAAAACAAGAAGTCAACAGAAAGTCAAAAATCCGCTGCGAAGAAAATGAATGAATTATCCGAGAAACTTGATGCTATGCAGCAGTCCTCAAAGCAGCAACAGCAGGGAGAGGACCTGGAGTCCCTTCGCAATATCTTGGAATCCCTTGTTTTGTTAAGCCTGGACCAGGAAAGCTTAATGCAGAAATTCATCAACGTTAAAACAAATGATCCTGCTTTTAGAAAATATGGTAGGGTCCAAAGAAGAATTAATGACGACACTAAAATAGTTAGAGACAGCTTGATGTCCCTGGCTAAGCGACAACCGGCATTAGCCACTTTTATTGATAAAGAGTTGCATAATATTGAATACAGTCAAAAAGAAGCCTTGAGCGGTGTAGGTGATAGAAAAAAAAGGACCATTTCATTGAATCAACAAATTGTAATGACCTCTTATAATAATTTAGCGCTGTTATTGAATGAGGCTCTTCAGGAAATCCAAAAACAAATGCAATCACAGATGGAAGGAGGAGGGGCTTGTAATAAGCCTGGTG
>Ga0206681_10001604_pt1 | contig 10199 bp, 9 predicted proteins | sample M150012015metaG_FD_161048 | JGI IMG/M metagenome (GOLD analysis project Ga0206681, IMG submission 161048) | Ammonia-oxidizing marine archaeal communities from Monterey Bay, California, United States - M1 500m 12015 | ecosystem: Environmental > Aquatic > Marine > Intertidal zone | place: USA...
TTGCCATACCCTCATTCTCTGCTTATAGATTAGCAAAATTTAATATTGATGAAAGACAAAGTGAAAGCTTTATTGGATTACCGACGCCCGCAAATTGTTTGATCTTCATATCATTTCCACTAATTAGTACTTTCCAAGCCGACAGTTTTATAGCATCTATTATTGAAATACCGGAAGTTTTAATCGGACTAACAATTTTACTATCTCTAACTTTAGTTTCTGAGATTCCTCTCTTTGCTTTAAAGTTTAAAAACATAAAATTTGCTGACAATAAGCTCAGGTTCGTGTTTATAGGATTAGGGATTTTATTATTAGCACTATTACAATTCTCAGCTGTACCACTTATTGTAATGCTTTATTTGATTTTATCTCTAGTGTTTAGGAAACCGTGAGACGGAAAACATAAATGGTGAATAGTAAGTATTCGACAGGCATAGACTGATAAGTGTGAAAACGCAAAAGAAATACCATTCTTAGGTTTCTCGAAGGATAAAACAATTCTGGGGATAAAACTCCTTATGACTTACGTAAAACAAAATTCTGACCTAGATAAACCCTACGAACTTGTTCGTCGGCTGCTAATTCTTCAGCAGTTCCAGCTTTAAGGATATTACCTTCAAAAAGTAAATAAGCTCTATCGGTTATCGAAAGAGTCTCTTGAACATTATGATCAGTAATCAGAATTCCAATATTCTTCTTTTTAAGCTGATACACGATTGATTGAATATCTTCTACAGCAATAGGATCTACACCTGCAAAAGGTTCGTCTAAAAGAATGAATTTAGGATTTACAGCTAAAGCTCTTGCAATTTCAGTTCTTCTTCTTTCTCCACCCGACAATAAATCTCCTCGGGTAGTTCGAATATGTTGCAAACTAAACTCGTTTAAAAGCTCTTCTAATTTATCTTTTTGCTCAACCCTAGATAGCTTAGTCATTTCTAACACAGCCTTAATATTATCTTCAACAGAAAGTTTTCTGAAAACTGAGGCCTCTTGCGCTAAATAACCAATTCCTTTTTGAGCCCGAACATACATTGGGTTAGTTGTGATGTCTTCACCATCTAAATACACCTTTCCCGAACTAGGTTTTATTAGACCTACAATCATATAAAAAGATGTAGTTTTCCCAGCTCCATTAGGACCTAACAAACCTACAATCTCACCTTGATTTACTTCTAAACTCACCCCTTTAACAACGGTGCGCTCTTTATAAGTCTTAACTATTTGTTCGGCGCGTAATTTCATCTTTAGATTTAGATCGTTTTAATACAAACTTCGAAACATAAATACTTATTTCATATAAGACTAATAATGGTAAGGTTACCAAAATTTGACTTGATAAGTCGGGAGGTGTAATAATAGCAGAGATAACCAATGCACCTACAACTCCATGTGAGCGATATTGCTTCATGGTATCGGGAGATAACACTCCTAAGCTCGTTAAAAAATAAACGACTATTGGCAACTGAAATATTAATCCACAAGCAAAAGTAATTGTGGTTACGGTACTAATAAAAGAGCTTAAATTAATTTGATTGGACACCATTTCACTTACTTGATAAGAACCCAGAAAGTTCACAGACAATGGCGCAATCATATAATACCCAAAACAAACTCCCGTCATAAATAAGAACGAAATCATAAAAACAACACCCGAAGTATAGTTGGATTCTGTTGCGTGTAATGCAGGTTTAATAAATCGCCACAATTCCCATATTAGGTAAGGAAATGCAATAATGATTCCTGCTATAAATGCCACCCATAAATGCATCGTAAACTGCCCAGACATATCCACATTCATTAAAATGAAAGGTTGTTCGGTAATGCAAAGTACATCTCCCAGATTAAACCACTCAGAAACTTTACATAAAGCTCTGTATGTTATAAATTCGGGTTCTTTAGACGCTAATAGTAATTCATCAAACAGAAAACTCTTATTTATAAATGCTAACACAGTAAATATAAGTACTGCAATTGCAGAACGAATCAGGTGCCCACGAAGGACCCCTAAATGTTCTAAAAAGGACATATCTGCTTTATTTGTACTCATTTTATATAATCCCCTCTTTTAAAATATCATGTAAATGAATAATCCCCATATATGACTCATCATCGGTTACTATAAGCTGAGTTATATTATTCACTTCCATAAGCCCAAGTGCCTCTACAGCAAGTGTTTCTCTCAGAACACTTTTAGGATTTATACTCATTATATCTTTGGCTAGTACTCCTGATAAATCTGTACCATTTTGTAGCATTCTACGTAAGTCACCATCCGTAATTAAACCAACAATTGTATTTTGCTCGAGAACAACTGTTGTCCCTAATCGTTTGGTAGAAATTTCAATTATCACATCACTCAAAGGTGAGTTTGGATTCACTTGAGGTTTTTCAGTATGAACCAAATCCTCTACTCTTAAATATAATTTCTTCCCTAAAGAACCTCCTGGATGATGTTTTGCAAAATCGTTACTCGTAAACTTTCTTAACTCTAACAGAGCTACCGCCAATGCATCCCCAAAAACCAACTGAACAGTAGTACTTGTTGTGGGAGCCAAATTATTTGGACATGCTTCTTTTTCAGCGTAGGCGTGAAAAACAAAATCAGAATGCTTTGCCAGAAATGATTCTTTGTTAGAGGTCATCCCAATAAGTTTATTTCCACGATTCTTAATCAAGGGAACTAAAACTTTAATCTCGGGTGTATTACCACTTTTAGAAATACACAATACAGTATCATCTACTTGCATCATTCCTAAATCGCCGTGTATAGCATCAGCAGCATGCATAAACATCGCTGGTTGCCCAGTAGAGTTTAAGGTAGCAACAATCTTATTTGCAATATTTGCACTTTTACCAATTCCCGTAATTATCAATCTTCCAGAAGACTGATATACAGAGAGTACTGCTTCACTAAATTGCTCATCGACTAATGTCGAAAGTTGAGCAATTGCTTCAGCTTCCTGATTAATAACTTTTTTAGCTATTTCTATAATTTCCTTCGAAGATTTCAAGGCTATTGTTTTGATATTTCAGAACTTTGTCTTTACTTTAATTATTGCAAAATAACTCAATTTTCGGGAATTTACAGCGCATATGAGCGAAACAAATCAAACACTCCACTTAGCTCTTAAAAAGTATTTTGGTTTTTCTAATTTCAAAGGTAATCAGGAACGGGTTATTCAAAGCCTTCTTGATGGGAAAGACACCTTTGTGATTAAGCCTACTGGTGGAGGTAAATCCTTATGTTATCAGCTTCCCGCTTTTATGAGCGAAGGAACTGCTATTATTGTATCTCCATTGATAGCTCTAATGAAAAATCAGGTAGATGCAATTAGAGGTTTTGCTACCCACGATAGTGTGGCTCACGTTCTAAACTCTTCTTTAACTAAAAAAGAAATTATACAAGTTAAAGAAGATATCAGCAATGGTCTTACAAAGCTTTTATATGTTGCTCCGGAATCTTTAACTAAAGATGAGAATATTGAGTTTTTAAAAACGGTAAAACTTTCTTTTTTTGCAATTGATGAGGCACACTGTATTTCAGAATGGGGACATGATTTTCGTCCCGAATACAGAAACCTAAGAAGTATATTCCAACGAATTGGAAAAACGCCTATTATAGCACTTACTGCTACAGCTACCGAAAAAGTACAGGAAGACATTCAGAAAAACTTGGGTATGGAAAATGCTCAGTTATTTAAATCTTCTTTTAATCGTGAAAACCTATTTTACGAAGTCCGGCCAAAAATAAACGTTAATAAAGAGATTATAAAATTCATCAAGCATCATCCTGGTAAATCTGGGATTGTTTATTGTTTGAGCCGTAAGAAAGTGGAGGAGATCGCTCAAACACTACAAGTTAATGGAATTAATGCACTACCCTATCACGCTGGCTTAGATGCAAATACAAGAGTAAGACATCAAGATGCTTTCTTAATGGAAGATTGCGACGTGATTGTAGCCACAATTGCTTTTGGGATGGGGATTGATAAACCTGATGTACGCTTTGTTGTTCATCATGATATTCCGAAAAGTTTAGAAAGCTACTATCAAGAAACTGGAAGAGCTGGAAGAGATGGTGGAGAAGGAATATGTGTTGCTTTTTACAGTTATAAAGACATTGAAAAGTTAGAGAAGTTTATGCAGGGGAAACCTGTAGCTGAGCAAGAAGTGGGAAGACAACTATTACTCGAAACAGTTTCGTTTGCAGAGACATCAATGTGTCGTAGAAAATACATACTCCATTATTTTGGGGAAAAATACAATGAAGAGCGTTGCAACAAACTTTGTGACAATTGTAAGACTCCAAAAGGACAACACGAAGGAACAGAAGATGTTTTACTACTCCTGAAGGCTATTGAAGAAAGTAGAGAGAAATTTAAAGCCAAGGAAATTGCTAATATCCTAATCGGGAAAAGGACAGCAATGCTCAATGACTATAACAGTGACAAACTGGAAGTTTTTGGAAAAGGAAACACAAAAGAGGCCAGTTATTGGAACGCAGTAATTCGTCAGGTAACTGTTACAGGCCTACTCTCTAAAGATATTGAAGCTTATGGGTTATTAAAACTCAATGAAAATAGTAGATCATTTATAGAAAAACCTACTTCCTTTATGATTACCGAAGATCACGATTACACGGACATTGAGGTACAAGAAGCTCAATCAAATGTAAAGTCATCAGTTTTCGACACTAGATTATTGGGTATGCTGAAAGACTTACGAAAGAAAATCGCTCATCAAAAAAGCGTTCCTCCTTTTGTTCTTTTTCAAGACCCTTCGCTAGAAGATATGGCGCTTCAATATCCTATTACTATTGAAGAATTGACAAATATCAATGGTGTAGGATCGGGTAAAGCCAATAGGTTTGGTAAAGAGTTTATAGTTTTTATAGCACAATATGTAAAAGATAACGAAATCGATAGACCTCAAGATCTAGTGGTTAAATCAATCGTTAACAAATCTGGTTTAAAAGTATACATCATACAAAGTACAGACCGAAAACTCCCATTAGAAGATATCGCTTCAGCAAAAGGTCTTGACATGACTAAGTTGATTACTGAAATAGAAAACATTGTTTACTCCGGAACTAAGGTAGACATCAACTATTATTTAGATGATGTATTAGATGAAGACCAACAAGAGGGAATTCTCGACTATTTTAAAGAAGATGCTGAAACTGATTCTATTGAAGACGCCTTAGCAGAATTTGATGGAGATTACGAAGAAGAGGATTTAAGGTTGATGCGTATTAAATTCATGTCTGATTTCGCGAATTAATCCAATGCCTTAATAGCTAGATAAGCCATTACTCCTGCTCCAACTTTCAGAGCATTTTTATCAATATCAAATTGTGCATGATGTACTCCGTGGACAATTCCCAAATCTTCGTTCCTAATTCCTAATCTAAAAAAACAAGCAGGAACCTGCTGACTGTAATAAGAAAAGTCTTCTGCAGTCATTCTGATGTCCATTTCCTCAACATTTTGCTCTCCTAAATAAACTTTCGCATTCTTCATAGAGACTCTAGTTAAAGTCTCATCATTTTGTAAAAACGGATAACCTTTTCGAATCTCCAATTTCCCATTCGCATTTTTAGATTTCAAAAACTCATCAACAAACACAATCAATTTTTGATGAACTAAAGTTCTCCAAACTTCATCCATTGTACGTAAAGTACCTTCAGCCTTAGCATATTCAGGTATTACATTTGTAGCCCCATCAGCCATTAAGTTTCCAAAAGCAAATATATAAGGTGAATCTCCAGTTGAAAGAGATTTCAAATACATCTCTAACTTAGGTAAAAGCTCAGCCATAATCATAATTGGATTATTATACTGATGAGGCAATGCTGCATGCCCGCCTTTTCCCTTAATGGTAAGGTAAAGTTCATCACAAGCAGCCATATATTGCCCAGGCTTAAAACCTACTTTTCCAACATCCATCGTTGGAAAAACGTGTAGAGCTAAAATTTTATCAACTTTAGGATTCTCAAGAACACCTTCTTTTATCATTAAAGATGCTCCACCAGGTAATACCTCTTCTCCAGGTTGAAAAATAAGCTTAATAGTCCCTTCAAATTCATTCTTTAATTCACTCAAAGCTTTTGCGGCACCCAACAAACAAGTAGTATGTACATCGTGTCCACAGGCGTGCATTACATTATCGACTGTTGACTTATAAGAAACATTATTTTCTTCTTGAATAGGTAGTGCATCCAAATCAGCTCTTAAAGCAATACATTGTTTACCTGGATTAACACCTTCGATTAAAGCTACAATTCCAGTACCAGCAATTCCTTTTTCATACGAGATATTCATCTCATCTAAACGAGAAGCTATAAATGCAGATGTATTATGCTCCAGAAAAGATAACTCAGGATTTGCATGTAAATACTCTCTCCATTTAACCAAAGTGTCAAATGTAGATCTGATAATATGTTTAACCTTATTTTGCACCTTGATTACGTTTCATATTTCTACCTACCATCCACCTGTTCAAGCTTTCAGGCATTAACCTCATCAGCACCATTAATACTTTAGCACCCCTTCCAGGAATAATCAAATTTTTCCCTCTCAAAATACCAGTCACAATATACGAAGCTACTATATCAACGTACAAGCTTGTCCATTTGGCAATTTTCCCACTTGCTTTAATTCTTTCAACCACATCAGGATTGGTATAAACTCCACCAGGACAAGAAACAGAAACTTGAATATTATCCTCTTTCAATTCGGAAGAAATTGCTTTTGAAAAAGAATATATAAAGGCTTTCGAGGCTGTATAAAGAGCTTTATAAGGTATTGGCCTATAACTACCTAAACTACTCATATTCAAAATATAAGATTTTTCAAATTTTTTCAAAGTAGGGAGGAATAGTTTCGTCAACTGTATCATTGGGAAAATATTCAGTTTTACTAGACAAACATCAAATTCCATTGTCGTATCCTCAAAACTACCAGCTGAACCCAAACCTACATTATTGACTAAAATTTGGACATCAACATTATTTTCAACACACCATGAGAATATCTCCTTCGGAGTATCAGGATTAAGTAAATCCTTAGTTAAAGTGATACACGAAACTTTGAATTTTGACTCAATTTCTTCTTTTAATACCTCTAATGCTTTTTCATCTATGGCAACTGCAACTATAGGAACTCCTTTTGAAGCCCATTCAAAAGAAATAGCCCTTCCAATACCATGACTAGCACCTGTAATCAAACAATAACCCGTAATTTTAGATAAATCAGTTTTTGACATTTACTTATATTATATGTTTAGCCACGCGAAAGTAAGTTATTCTACGATAAAAATAATTAATTTCGCCTTAGGAACCATCATCTCATTCAAATGATAAAAATTCAAAGTTTTACTTTTAATCCTTTTCAGGAAAACACTTACATCGCATACGATGAAACAAATGAATGCATCATAGTTGATCCTGGCTGTTATGATGAAAATGAAAATACAGTTCTAAAGAACTTTATTGATCAAAACAAGCTTAAACCTGTTGCTTTAATAAATACGCACTGTCATTTAGATCATATATTTGGAAATAAATTTGTTGCTGACACATACAAGCTAAGCCCCCAAATGCATCAGCTAGATCTTCCTATGCTTGAATATGCTCCATTAGCTGCGAATAAGTATGGAGTACATTTAGGGGAGCTACCAGAAGTTGGTAGTTTTTTAGAAGAAGGGGATATTATCGAGTTTGGTTCTAGTAGATTTGAAATTATATTCACTCCTGGACATGCTCCTGGGCATATTTGCCTGGTTAACAAAGAAGAAAATATTACGTTATCAGCAGATGTGTTGTTTCACCTGAGTATCGGAAGAACTGATTTACCTTTGGGTGATCATGAAACACTCTTAAACTCAATTAGACATAAACTATTCACTCTTGATGAGGCAATGGTAGTATACCCTGGACATGGTCCAAAAACAAGTATTGGTTTTGAAAAAGCTAATAATCCTTTTTTAAAATAGTCCTTAAACTGAAATCTATGAGTAAATAATTTTTTGTTTTATCATTGATTTCATTAGATTCGCAAATAAATTAACCCAAACATAATTATGAAAAAAATCGCAATGTTCGCTGCTTTTGCAGCATTGGTTTCATTCTCTTCGTGTGAAGAAGATGCAGTATTAGGTTGTAATGATGCAACTGCAGACAACTACAATTCTTCTGCTACAGAAAATGATGGCTCTTGTACTTACACAATTTTAGGTTGTACTGATGGTACTGCTACTAATTTTAACGCTGCTGCAACTATTGATGATGGTTCATGTACTTATGCAGGTGATATGTTCGCTGGTACTTACGCTGTAGAAGAAGCTTGTACTGGTGGTGAATACACTTATGACCAAGAAATTACTGCTAATGGTAATGAAATTACTTTAGTAAATGCATTTGGATGGTCTGCTGGAGATAACAACGACGTAACTATCACTGTAAATGGAAATTCTTTTTCTGCAACTGGTGTTTCTACTGAAATTGAAGGTAATGGAAGTGTTTTCCCTGGTGAATTTGACCTTGAAGGCCAATTAAATGGTACAACTCTAGTAGTTGCATATACTTTATACCTAGACACTGACGGAAGTGGTTTAGCTGTATATGACGAATGTGTTGCTACAATGACAATTGCAAAAGATGGAATTTTCACTCCTTCTAAGAAATATTTAAACTTATAAGATTTTAATCTTATTTGTAATATTAAAAAAGCCCCGCAAATGCGAGGCTTTTTTTTATCCAATCATTTCGAGCATTCGCTCTTCTATCTCTATAGAATTCCATTTAGATTCTATATCTGGTAGAGTTACTATTTCCGCCATCATATCCTCTTGTTTCTGCCCAAGTCTCCATGCTTCAGCATAAGGAATATCCGAAAAAGTTACCATAGAATATAAGGGCAACCATTTATCTGGATGCTTGGTAGAAAAATGCTTTTCTATTTTCTTTTGTAGTAAGAATTTAGGATCTGCAGTTTTATCGCGCATCACCATAAAATTGTGAATCGATAAATCTTGAATAGCATCACCGTTCTCTTTTCTTGCAAGCTCATAGGCTTTAAAACAAGCTTCCCAATCATCTCCATACTGCTCCATTAAGTCATTAAACACTGAGCAGTCCTCAAAACCAGAATTCATTCCTTGTCCATAAAAAGGAACAGTGGCATGTGAGGCATCACCAATTAACATTACCTTATCTTCTACAGTCCATGGGAAACAACGGATAATACCCAGAGATGAAGTTGGGTTTCCCTTAAAGTCTTGTAAAAGTGTCGGCATCAAAGAAACTACATCAGGAAATACTTCTTTAAAGAAACTCAATATAGATGTATCATCTGTTAAACTCTCAAAAGAATATTTCCCTTTAAATGGGAAGAATAAAGTACAGGTAAAACTTCCATCTAGATTGGGAAGCGCAATTAACATATACGTCCCTCTAGGCCAAATATGCAGTGCGTTCATCTCTAGTTGGTGCGTGCCGTCTTCGTTTGCAGGAATCACCAATTCTTTATATCCGTGCTCAATATAACGTTGTTCATAATTAAACCTGTCTTGACGTTGCATTTGAGTTCTAACAGCAGAGAAAATTCCATCTGCACCCACAACATGATCAGCTTTAACTTTTGTAATTTCTTTAGTAAACGTATCTACAAAAGTAGACGATGCCTCCTTCAGGTTTACATCTATACATTTCTTATTAAAATGTATATTCACCTTCTCTTCTCGTTCAGCGAGATCCATTAAAAGTGCATTTAAACCTCCTCTAGATACAGAATAAATTGCTTCACCATCTTTTCCATAAGCTTGATTGGTAAGCGTACCATCGAGTGCATGCATCACCCTTTTATACATTGGGATAGCCATCTTCTTTACTTCATCATCTATGCCTACACCAGCTAAAGCTTTCCAACCTCTATTAGATAATGCCAAATTGATGGACTTCCCTACTCCGATAGTTTCTGTACGCATGTCTTTTCGGCGTTCAAAAACATCTACTCTATGTCCTTTTTTTGCAAGATAAATTGCAAATAAAGAACCTACTAATCCTGCTCCAGCTAGGGTAAACTTCTTCTCGATCATAAACTAGCTTCTAATTTTTTCCCGAATCGATAAATATCTTCGAAAGAGTTATATAAAGGTACTGGTGCCATTCGAATAACATTCGGTTCTCTCCAATCTGC
>Ga0206681_10001614_pt1 | contig 10151 bp, 8 predicted proteins | sample M150012015metaG_FD_161048 | JGI IMG/M metagenome (GOLD analysis project Ga0206681, IMG submission 161048) | Ammonia-oxidizing marine archaeal communities from Monterey Bay, California, United States - M1 500m 12015 | ecosystem: Environmental > Aquatic > Marine > Intertidal zone | place: USA...
ACTTAATCTTGGTGTTGAGGGGATGATGATAGTTGGAGCTATCACCGGTTTTGCGGTACAGTTTCATTTTGATAATGCATTTATGGCTTTAATAGCTGCTATATTTGCTGGAATGTTGATAGCTGCCGTTTTTGCTTTTTTAACTCAGATAATGTTAACAAACCATGTAGCCACAGGTCTAGCTCTGACACTATTCGGTCTAGGTGTTTCCGCTTTCTGGGGGCGCAGTTATTCTAAAGTAACGGTAGACCGTGTGGATGCTATCAATATTCCTGGGTTATCGGATTTACCTATAGTTGGGCCGCTTGTTTTTAGTTATGATCCGTTATTTTATTTATCCATATTGATGGTATTTCTGGTTTGGTATTTTCTTAACAAAACCAAAAAAGGTCTGATCTTACGCGCTATTGGAGATAACCATGATGCAGCACATGCTATAGGGCACAATGTTGTACGTTACCGCTTCTTAGCTATATTGTTTGGTGGCGCTATGGCAGGTATTGGTGGGGCCTATCTTTCATTGGTTCAGGTGCCTATTTGGGTAGAGGGGATGACTGCTGGAAGGGGCTGGATTGCCTTAGCGTTAGTGGTATTCGCATCATGGCAGCCATTCAAGGTTATAGTTGGAGCCCTGATATTTGGTGGTATCTCAATTTTACAGTTACATGCCCAAGGCTTCGGACTTAATGTTGATGCCCAGTACCTATCAATGTTGCCATACCTTATGACCATAATTGTTTTGGTAACATTACGCATAAGAAGCAAATCCAAAACCAACCGAGTAATGCCAAGCTGTTTAGGCAAGGTTTTCCATTCCACAAAGTAGCCAATTATTATTAAGCAAAAAACTAACATTGTCGCAAAAAAAAGTAAAACAAAAAGAACTTAAACTAGTAAGATGGTAAGTTCTTAGGAGAAAAATTTATCTTTAACTAGAGAGGAGAAAAAATATGTACATTAATAGTTTTACAAATATTGTAAAAGTTCTAATATTATCAGCACTTTTAATCATTACAAGTGGTGCAATTGCAGATCCAACCAAGGCTGCATTTATTTATATTGGGCCAACAGGAGACCATGGCTGGACCTATCAACATGATGTGGGCGCCCAGTATGTGAAACAACATATGGGAGATGATGTTGAAATTACTACCGTGGAGAGTGTTGAAGAGGGTCCTGACGCTGAACGTGTTATGGCACAACTAGCTAACAAGGGTAATGAAATTATTTTTACTACTTCGTTCGGTTACATGAACCCAACACTGAAGGCTGCTAAGCGTTTTCCAAATGTTAAGTTTGAACATGCGACTGGATACAAGCGCCTAGATAATATATCGACATATTCAGCGAGATTTTACGAGGGTAGACATGTTATCGGTAAGATTGCAGGAAAAATGACTAAGAGTAATGTTATTGGTTATATTGCTTCATTCCCGATACCAGAAGTTATTCGTGGAATTAATGCTTCATATTTGGCAGCTAAATCTGTCAACCCTGATATTGAGATGAAAATCGTTTGGGTTTTCTCTTGGTTCGATCCAGGCAAAGAGGCTGACGCAGCAAAAGCAATGATAGACCAGGGAGCTGACATAATAATGCAGCATACTGACTCTACAGCAGCAATGATGATGGCTGAAGAGAATGGAATCTATGCATTTGGGCAGGCATCTGATATGGGCGACTTCGGTCCTCGTGCACAGCTAACATCAATTATTGATGAGTGGGGCCCGTACTACTTACAGCAGGTTCAGGCAGTTAGAAACGGTACCTGGAAATCAATAGATACCTTTGACGGTGTTAAGGAAGGCATGGTAGGATTCTCTCCACTTTCGAATGAAATGCCGGCCGACGTTAGAGCTATGGCTCAAGAGGCTATCGATGGTTTAGCGGCTGGTACAATCCATCCATTCACTGGGCCTATTAACAAGCAAGACGGAAGCGCATGGCTGGCTGCAGGTGAAACACCACCTATGTTCCCTGACTTGCTCACTATGGACTTTTATGTAGAAGGTATCGATTCAAAGATCCCTCAGTAATATTTAGTCCATAAATTTAGCTCAATTTATGCCGTAACTTAGAAATAAGATACGGCATTTTTTTTTTGATTAGAAACAATTATTGCATGTGTATAATTGAGGAACTTATTAATAACTAAGGGGTAGTGAAATGAGTGAAAATACTGAACTGATTTACGAATTGGAAGCAACACCACCAGCCCAAGAGTCATTCTTTGCGGCTTTACAGCATGTGCTAGCAAGCTTTGTTGGCATCATCACACCAACACTAATTATAGGGGGAGTCTTAGGTCTAGGAAGTGAAGTACCTTACCTGATAAGTATGGCACTCATGGTGTCAGGTGTGGGCACAATGATTCAAGCAAAAAGGCCGATGGGAATTGGTGCCGGCTTGATCTGTGTACAGGGTACTAGTTTTGCCTTTTTAAGTTCAGTGTTAGCTGCTGGATTTATAGCAAAGGCCAACGGAGGAGGTCCGGACGAGATTTTGGCAATGATCTTTGGCGTATGTTTCTTGGGTGCATTTATAGAGATAGCACTTAGTCAGGTTATAGGCAAACTAAAGAAGGTCATTACACCACTAGTTACTGGAACAGTGATCACTATTATTGGAGTCAGCCTAATCAAAGTCGGAATGACAGACCTTGCTGGCGGACAGTGGCTTCTAGATAACAAGCCTGAGTTTTTTGCTAGTACAGAGAACCTGTTCTTAGGGTTCCTGGTAATGGTAAGTGTTATTGTTTTTAATAGCTCAAAAAATCAGTGGCTAAGGTTGTCATCTATAGTTATAGGTTTAGCTATAGGGTTTGTTGTAGCACTGATGATGGGTAAGGCTAACTTTAACTCCTTGGCAAGTGTGAGTTCAGTTGTTAGCATTCCTATGCCATTTAAGTATGGCTTTGACTTTGACTTTTTGGCATTCCTGCCGGTAGCCATAATATATGTTATCACTACTATAGAGTCGTCTGGAGACATTACTGCGAACTCAATGATATGTAAGCAAGACATTGAGGGCGAAACCTACATGGACAGAATAAAAAATGGAGTTCTTGGAGACGGTATCAACTCTGCCATAGCTGCTGTATTTAATACCTTTCCAAACACAACATTCAGTCAGAATAATGGTGTGATACAAATGACAGGTATCGCTAGTAAGCATGTCGGTGTCTGGATAGGGGCTATCTTAATCGTTCTTGGTTTGTTCCCTCACGTAGGGGCACTCTTCAGGGCTATTCCTAACCCGGTACTAGGAGGTGCGACTGTTATTATGTTTGCCACAGTTGCAATCGCCGGTATTAAGATCCTAGCAACAGTCGACATGAATAGGCGCAATATGCTCATTCTTGCTGTGTCATTTGGTATGGGTATAGGGGTACTTTTGGTGCCTGACTTTGTTTCTCATTTGTCAGACAATGTTGGCGGTACTACAGGCAAGATCATCAAGAGTGTTCTTAGTTCTGCCATTACCACTGGTGGTATCACTGTAATTATATTGAACTTAATCTTAGGTAAGAGATAATAGAACGATATATTTTCAAGCCAGTAATTAGATATTGCTGGCTTGAATTAATTCTTGTATTTGTGTTATATATTTAATAATTCTGGCATAGCCAGAATTTTTTTTGTTATCCTATTGTCGGTATGAACCAAACAACTATCTGGATAAAAAAACCACTAGCTATTTTTGCTGATAATAGTGATAACGGTATAGTCGTTAAGGGCGATAAAATTATTGAGCTTGTGCCTAAAGGTAAAAATCCGAAAACAATAATCGATGAAATTTATGATGCCAGCGATAGCGTAGTCTTGCCTGGACTTATAAACAGTCATCACCACTTTTACCAAACACTTACGAGAGCCTTCCCTGATGCTCTCAACAAAGAGTTGTTTCCATGGCTTAAAAGCCTGTACAGGGTTTGGGCACACATACAGCCAGAAATGCATTCTGTTGCAACAGAGCTTGCCCTGTCTGAGTTGCTTCTTTCTGGCTGTACAACAGCCAGTGATCATCACTACCTATTCCCAAAACAATTACACGATGCGATCGATATCCAAGTAAATGTGGCACAACAACTAGGTATAAGGGTTGCACTTACTAGGGGTTCAATGAGTCTTGGAGAGAGGGACGGCGGGCTACCACCACAGAGCGTAGTGCAGGAAGATGAAGAGATACTCTCTGAAAGCGATAGGCTAGTTAAAACCTACCACCAGTATGGTGATGGAGCCATGGTCCAGATAGCGCTAGCACCTTGCTCCCCCTTCTCGGTCACAACTGAATTAATGAAGTCAACTGCAGAGCTTGCAAAAAGTCATGATGTAAGACTCCACACCCACCTAGCTGAAACTATAGACGAGGAGAATTTTTGTTTACAAAAGTATGGTCTAAGGACAGTTGATTACCTGGACAGTGTTGGCTGGTTGTCGGATAGAACATGGCTAGCTCATGGGATACACTTTAATGAACAGGAAATAACAAAGCTAGGCTCTGCAGGTGTAGGCATTTGCCATTGTCCGAGCTCTAACATGATGCTTGCGTCAGGGATTTGCAATAACTTAGAGCTAGAGAGTGAGGGGTGTCATGTCGGAATAGGGGTTGATGGGTCAGCATCTAATGACGGCTCAAACATGATCAACGAGGTGAGACAGGCAATGTATTTACAGCGGCTTAAGTATGGCGCATCAAAGGTTACACACATTAAGGCGCTAGAGTGGGCAACTAAGGGTTCTGCAAAGCTATTAGGTAGAGACGATATAGGCGAGATAGATGCAGGAAAGCAGGCTGACTTAGCTCTATTTAAATTAAATGATATGCGCTTCTCTGGTAGCCATGACCCGCTAGCAGCACTATTATTGTGTGGTGCTCAGAAAGCGGACAGGGTAATGGTGGCCGGTAAATGGCGTGTAGTCGATTCACAGATTGTAGGACTGGATGAGGGAGAGCTGATTTATCGTCACAGTAAAGCGGCCAATGACCTAAGTAGATTGGCGAGCAATTAACAAACAGACACAGAAGTCTATATTGATGAGTTTATAATAATTTTTCGAGTGCCTGATCTAGGTCATTAATCAAGTCTTCTATATCCTCTATACCGGTAGAGTACCTTACTAAGCCTTCAGGTATGCCTGCAGCGGCACGCTCCTGTTGAGTGCACTCGACATGAGAGGTTGTCAGTGGTGGCCCGACAACGGTCTCGACACAACCCAGATTTGCAGCCATATGGGCGTATTGTAAGTTCGGCAAGAACCTTTTAATTGCGTCAAGTCCACCCTTAACAGAAAAGCTAAGCATACCCCCAAACCCACTCATCTGTTGTTTAGCAATTTCGTGACCAGGGTGAGACTCAAGCCCAGGGTAGTTTACTTTTTCAACTAAAGGATGCTGGTCCAGAAAGCGGGCCACAGCCATAGCATTTTCATTCTGTCTTTGGATTCTTAGTTTTAGAGTTTTCATGCCACGAATAAAGCTGTAGGCATCCATAGGAGACAAGGCAGCGCCATTGATTTCACGATAGTGGTAGACCTTATCTACCAAATCCTTGGATCCACAGACTACCCCACCCAGTGCGTCAGCATGCCCACCTAAATATTTTGATGCAGAATGTAAGACAATGTCTGCCCCAAGCTCTAATGGGTTTTGGTTAATAGGAGTAGCAAAGGTGTTATCAACAATTACCAATGCACCTACATTTTTAGCTACAGAACTTAAGCGCTTAATGTCAGTAATTTTAATGGTTGGATTTGTTGGAGTTTCTATATAAAGTATTTTGCAGCCATTATTTATTTCCTTCTCTATTTGGTCATTGTTATTAGTATCACACAGAACAACATCAATACCAAGTGGCGGCATAAACTCATTGAATATAACGTTGGTGCCTCCATAGCTGTCCTTAATCGAAACTATTCTGTCGCCAGACTTTAAGAATGTTCCGAGTGTGTTACTTATTGCTGCCATTCCTGAGGCAAAACTGGTGGCAGCTTCGGCACCCTCTAACAGCTTTACTTTATCCTCAAATGCCCTGACTGTTGGGTTAGTATTGCGTGAATATATGTGGCCTTCTTCTTTTCCTAGTGCGACCCTGTGCCAAGTATCAATGTCTTTATAGCCGAAGGATACACTGTTAACTACGGGTATCTGTGTCGACCTCTCATATGGCTCGTGATCCTGTTCACCGCCCCATATACTTTGTGTTGATTTGCCAATCTGTGGTTGCATAGCTACTCCTATGTTGCTGCGTAATTATAAAAACAAGTGACACTAATATCACCATATCCTACCTCAAGGCAGCGCTATAAAAGCCTTTATCTTGAAGTCACATATTATACATTAGAATTATTTAGTATAGCTATGAGGGAATAGTTATGCCTTAACAATCTCTTAAGGTTAGCTAAATAAAATGCCACACAATAAAGGTGTAAGCGCTATGGGTTAGTGACTATGTTAAATATGTATTGAGGATTATTTGGATGGAGTTAAGTCAAACAACACTAGGTCAGAATGAAAAATTTATAAATATTTATATAAGGTTCTTTCATTGGAGCCTTATCGTTATATTTGTAATACTATTTATTACAGGCGAGAGGGGTGATGGTGCAGACATGTTGCACATTTATCTTGGGTATCTCTTAACTAGTATTATATTTTCAAGAATACTATGGGGATTTATTGGTAACAGTGATGCCTTGTGGTGGAAGTATTTACATTCACCAGTTCAGGTTATCTCGTATCTTCGCAATATTTTTAAAAAAGGTCACAGAAACTATCAGCTACATAACCCTGCAGGTAGTTCTATGATACTAGTGATGATTTTTCTGTTAGTAGTTCTGACTGTAAGTGGAATTCTTCTAGAGGCGGTACTTGAATTTGAAGGTGTAATGTATTTTATATCTAACTATGTGACTGACTCGCAAGCCGTAATAGTTAAGAAAATGCACGGTATGGTTGCCCATCTAATGCTTTTTGGTATTGCATTTCATATTGCTGGAGTGGTTTATTCTAGTTACGCATATAAAGTCAATATGCCCCTGATGATGGTAACTGGAAAGATTAACTTCTTTAGTAAAAAGGAAAAATGAGCATAAAAAAAAGATACCTATTAATAATCGCTTTGTTCTCTGTAGGAAGTGTTGCAGGGCCAGTTGATTTTACTCAGTTGTATGATTCGTGGTCATATGATGGTGACTTATCGTCCATCGCCACCAAAGGCCAAAAGATGTGGAGCGATGAGATGATACCGGGAAGGAGCTGCAGTAGTTGTCATGGCAATGACTTAAGTCGCAGTGGTGAGCATGTAAAAACTAACAAGGTAATCAAACCACTATCTCCAAAGGCAAACCCAAAAAGATTAACAAAAGTCAGAAAAATAAATAAATGGCTCAAGCGCAATTGTAAGTGGACCTATAAGAGAGAGTGCACTACAGAAGAGAAAGTAAGTTTTATTGAATTTATAAGAACAAATTAAGGAGAAAGTTATGTTTAACAAATATTCATCGATCATATTATTTGTTGTAGTTTCATTTTTTTCGCTACAAAGTCAATCAGATAGCAACATATGGACATATATTGTTGGCAAAGTAAAGTCATCATCCCCAGTCAACAATGAATTATATTTGGAAGAGTGTGGAGCATGTCATTTAGCGTACCACCCAGGGCTTTTGCCCTCAAGGTCATGGATTAGGCTTATGAATCCTAATGAGTTATTGGACCATTTTGATGAAGATATAAGTTTCGATGAGGCACCAATTTATTACAGCCTTATTAATTACTTAATAACAAATTCTGCAGACCAGTCTAGCCACAGACGATCTCGTAAGATATTGCGCTCTATTGAAGAGAGTGATATGCCTATACGTATCTCTGATACCAGGTATATACGTCGCAAGCACCATGAAATTCCAAAAGACTTGATAACTCAAAAGGAAGTAGGATCTCTATCAAACTGTGGTGCATGCCACAGGAGTGCAGATGATGCTAGCTTCGATGATGACAATGTTAGAGTGCCAAACTCAATGTTCAGGTTATGGGATGACGACTAGGTACAGCACCTGGATGCCAAAAGGTTTCTTAAATAAGTGCAGCTTTTAAGAATAAAATAGCAAACAATATGGTGGATTAAATACAGCCTTAATAATGAGAATTTTACTTATAGAAGATGACAACTTAATTGGTGACGCTACAAAAGTAGGGCTCACTGATGATGGCTATTCTGTTGACTGGATTAAGAACGGCAATGAGGCAGATTTTGCATTAAAGAGTAGTGAATTTGATGGCGTCGTGTTAGATCTAGGTTTGCCAGGGATGGATGGAATAGATGTTCTAAAGTCAATGCGCAAAAGGAAAGACAAGACACCAGTTATTATTTTAACTGCACGCGATCTTATCAATGAAAGAGTTAAGGGTTTGGATACAGGTGCAGATGACTATCTAGTCAAGCCTTTCGATTTGGACGAGCTCTCTGCCAGGTTAAGGGCGCTCATTCGTAGATCATCTGGACGAGCCGAACCAAACATTGATATCGGTAATGTGTCATTAAACCCCGCCTCATTCGAGGTTTATCATGAAGGTAAATTGGTGGACTTTTCGCAAAAAGAGTTTGCTTTACTTCGTCTATTAATGGAGAGTTCCGGAAGGGTCCTTTCACGTAGCCATCTTGAGGAGCATCTATATGGATGGAATGATGGTATCGAGAGTAATGCATTAGAGGTGCACATACACAATATCAGGAAAAAGCTCGGCAATACATTCATCAAAACAGTTAGAGGTGTTGGCTACGTAATCTCGGGTAAACAATAATGAACTCAATTCGCTCTAGATTATTAGTCATATTGTTAAGTGTATTTGTCGTTGTTTGGGGAGCTATGAATATTTTCACCTGGTTATCAGCTGAGCATGAAATTGAGGAGGTTTTTGACGCACAATTGGCCCAAGCAACTGATGTTTTGTTTAGTCTAGCACTGACTCAGGATGAATCAGATAATAGGACTATTAATAACTTAGTTGAACTATTGAGCGTGGAAAAAAGGACAACCAGCGTTAGGTACGATGCTCTAGAAAACAACCTAAGTGGTGATCCCCTAGTGTGGAATGACAAGGGCGGTCATTTATCGATAACGGTAACACCAGTAAGAACCTTCAAGACAGATGAGGGGGTATATTGTCGCGAATATAGACAGAGCGTAAACAGTAAAGGTAGGGTGAATTATAATGAGGGCCTAGCTTGTCGGAATAATAGTGGGGAATGGCCAAATCAAACTGAGACTATAGATGTAGTCGAACTATTTGACTTGGGTCAAATTCATGAATATGAAAACAAGATAGCATTTCAGGTATGGAAGTCCGACAGGCTTATACTGCACTCAAAAAATGCTCCCACACTTCCAATGACTAGTAATGCTGGTTATAGTGATGGGCAGATCGAAGGAGTGCTATGGAGGTTCCTACTCAGAAGAGATGAAGCATCAGGGATGTCGGTGATTGTTGCAGAGGAGTATGAGGTTCGTCAAGAGCTAGTAACACAAATAACAATGCAGCAATTTTGGCCAATAATAATCGTGATACCTTTGTTAATATTGTTAGTTCATTTTAGCGTAAATTCTGGTCTTATGCCCCTAATAGAGCTAGCTAAACAGATAAAGAATAGGGATGTAAATCAACTCGACCCAATATCTATGGAGCATGTTCCAAATGAAATGGAAACTACCATTTCTAATATTAATAATTTGTTAAGAAAGTTACAAAGTGCTAGGGACTCAGAGCGCCAGTTCACTTCTGATGCTTCGCATGAATTGAGAACCCCACTGGCAGCGCTAAAGGCACAGGCACAGGTTGCTCAGAGGGCAAAGAAGGATGATGTGAGGAGTCACGCACTTGAAAAAGTTATTGAGGGCGTAGAAAGGTCATCTCAACTGGTTGAGCAACTATTAACATTAACTAGACTTGAGCCTGACTCATTAGAGGGTGAATTTGAGGTAATAGAGGTATCAAGAAATGTTCAGGAATCAACAGCACAGATAGCACACCTGGCTCTTGAACGAGAAATTGAGATAAGTTTAAATTTAGAGGAAAAACTGCAGATCAATGGCATAGCTACTTTGCTGAGCTCTCTTGTGTCTAATTTATTAAAAAATGCACTAATATAT
>Ga0206681_10001615_pt1 | contig 10142 bp, 5 predicted proteins | sample M150012015metaG_FD_161048 | JGI IMG/M metagenome (GOLD analysis project Ga0206681, IMG submission 161048) | Ammonia-oxidizing marine archaeal communities from Monterey Bay, California, United States - M1 500m 12015 | ecosystem: Environmental > Aquatic > Marine > Intertidal zone | place: USA...
TTCACAGGGCTTGGGATGAGTCTGTCGAAACTGGCGAACAGGTAAAACCCTGGGGTTGGGCGGATATGCATCCAGTTCTGCGTCTTCAATCAACACAGCATGATCAGGACTTAATTGTACTTTCAGGCGACACAGGGAATGTCCTGGCATTTGGTCCAGGATTAAGTGGTGAGACACCCTTTGTGGCTGCCCCATCCTCAATGATGATTTCGGGGCATCGAGATACACATTTTGATTTTTTGGAGTACATTGAATTTGGGGATGAAATTATCATTACAACTGTTGATAACACTAAGCAGGCGTTCAGAGTAAGCAACATAGAGGTAATCGATACCGTTAATCAAGACATCACTCTGACTGATAACTTAATAGAGCTAAAGCTCGTCACTTGTTTCCCTTTTAATGCAGTCACGGCTGGCGGCTCTTTGCGGTATGTTGTGACTGCGCATTTGAGAAACGGGTGATAATTTAGTTAATTTTTATAAACGCTACACTCTTGTGTAGAATAGGTCAAAATAACCGTGTTCTATTCCAGAAAGAAAAGAATTGGTGAATTATATCAAATGTCAATTAATTAGTATGTGATCCTAAAAAGTATTCAATTGATGGAAGAAAGAAGAGAATTTATAAATTATGTTGAGAAGCAACTTACAGGCCGTAAGTTGGAAATTGATACTTTACTGGGGAAAAAACCTTTAGAGAGGTTTTTTACTGGTTTGTTATTTCCAATTATGAGCGAAGATGCACTTGTAGAAGATCTAGAAGATCTAGAAGATTATGTCAACGATCCAAATGCCAATGAAGTTACTCAGATTCAATCTATTGGAAAAACACATCGTTATATGCCGCCTTCGTCAGTAGGGTTTTCCTTTTTTATTAGTGGCAATGATATCAAATTACGGGTTTATCACAAAGCTTCAAGTTTTAAAGAAAAGAAGGATACAAAAATTCAATCTTGGGAGAAAACATTATTAGCAGATGATGGTAAAGAAATAGAATTAAGACCAAATAGTAAAAAACAACATGCAGTGCTTAGCAATAAAGCTGAAATAGATGTGTTGTGGCGTCCATACAATGATGGTTATATTGTTACTTTAACCCTGTCTAATCAGCAAAGAATATCTGATAGTAATATTGATGGCAAGAAGTTTACCAAACAAAGAAATGAAAAGACTTTGTTTGAAGTTGAGTTTAAGTGCATTGTTGAATCTGGAGAGGTGGCTGATTATCCTGCCACTGAAAAGTCTTTATTAGATGCTGAAGAGCGAGAAATTCAATTGCGCTACCAAGAGTTAAAAGCTTACGCAGTAGGGCATGGTGTGGCAGCTAATTGGCAAAACAATCTGCAAGGGGATATGGAGATTTGGGCAGATTTTATGCCAAAAGTTGAGGTGCCACAAGTAACAGCAGACACAGGTGGTAATGACAATAAGGTTTTAGAATTTTATTTTTTACAGCATGATGTTTCTCTTGATAAATTAGAGGATTTTGTCCATCATTATGAGCAGTGGATTAAATTACAAGAAGAAAAATCAAGTAATGAGTCAGATCTAGAGATTGCGAAAAATATTATTAAAAACCTTGATACTGCTAAACAAAGAATGCAGCAAGGTATTAAGCTGTTAAAAGAAAATAATAATGCAAAAACCGCTTTTATGGCAATGAATAAGGCGATGTTAATGCAATGGCAGCAGGGCGACAAAAATAAGGGCTGTGTTAAAGAAAAATCATTCTATCGATGGCGCCCTTTTCAATTAGCGTTTATTTTGATGACATTAGAATCCAGTATTAATGAAAATGATGAATATCGAGATACGCTAGATTTAATATGGTTTCCAACAGGAGGAGGAAAAACAGAGGCTTATCTAGGGTTAATGGCATTTCTGTTTATTTATCGTCGTCTTAAGGCGCCGGCAAGTGGTAGCGGTACAGTTGCAATAATGCGCTATACATTAAGATTGCTAACAGCACAGCAATTCGTGCGTGCTAACAAGGTTATATTTGCCTTAGATCTTATTAGGCAAGAAAATAAACGCTTTGGTAGCGAGCCATTTTCATCGGGCTTATGGGTGGGTCAGCCAACTAGCCCTAATCGCTTTAAAGATGCACTTGAATATATCGAGGATAACAATCTAGAGAAGTTTGTAATTAATAGCTGTCCATGGTGCGATACTAAATTTAAACGACAGAATTACCGGGCTACGGACGATGGTTTTAATTTTTACTGCACTAATAATGATTGTGATTTTGGCAAAATACCGAGTAAACCACTACCTTGTAATGTGGTGGATGAGGCACTGTACGCTAATCCGCCTAGCCTACTGATTGCAACAGTTGATAAATTTGCAAGACTTTGTTGGGAATCTCGAGCAAATAGTTTCTTCGGTGGTAAGAGTAACAAGCCACCAGAGCTAATCATTCAAGATGAGCTGCACTTAATATCAGATGCACTTGGATCCATTGTTGGGTTGTATGAAGCAGGTATTGAGACAGCATTGATTGCTAGAGGGGCTAGGGTGAAATATGTCGCCTCCACAGCAACTATTAAAAATGCCAAGCAGCAAGTTAAGTCATTATTTGCAAAAGAAACGAAAATATTTCCACCATCAGGATTACGTTATGATGATAGCTATTTTGCCAAGACTGTACCGCTGAATGAAAAACCAGGTAGGGTGTATGTTGGATATTTAGCACCACTGCCAAGTAGGGAAAATAGTCTAAGTCCATTAGCGGCCACTTTATTATCAGCACCTACACAGCTATTCAAAGACAAGGAAGAATTAATAGATAATTGGTGGACGCAAATTATTTATCATGGTAGTTTAAAAGGATTGGGTAATAGTAGTACATTGTATCAAAGTAGTATTAGCAGTAGACTCAGCAGTATAACGCTAGAAAATATTATACGAGCAGTTGACAGTATCTCTCCTAATTTTTGTCATGATGAAAACATCAAAACAATTAATGATTTTCAAAAAATAACCAACCCTGAAATAAAGCAAATTGTTGATAAATATTTACCAGTTCGCGAGTTAAATCTTAAAGAATTATCTAGCAAAAGAAGTGCTGAAGAGAATGCACAAATTTTCAATGCTTTAGCATTAGAAAAGTTTGAAAATGAATCAATTGATGTGGCGTTAGCAACCAATATGGTGGCAACAGGATTAGATGTGCAAAGACTGGCATTAATGGTGATTAACGGTCAGCCTTTAACCACTGCAGAATATATTCAGGCCAGTAGTCGAGTAGGCCGCGGTAAAACCCCTGGCATTGTTTTTGTTAATTATTATAAAACTCAAGCCAGAAGCTTGTCACACTACGAAAATTTTCGATCCTATCACGAGGGTTTTTATCGCTTTGTTGAACCGTCAAGTCTGACGCCTTTTACCCATCAAGCACGTAGAAGAGCTTTACACTCCGCTATTGTTGTTGCAATAAGGCATAGTGGCATTGGACTTTTGGATAATAATAATGCTGGCGATTTTGACAAAAATAATGACAAGGTTAAAAAAGTAATCAAGGAGCTAAAAATTAGATGCAAAAATGCTATTGATAGTCCTGATACGCAGCAGAAAACCATAGGCCATATTGATAAACTACTTGATGAGTGGCAAACCGAAAAAGAGTGTTGCGATAAAAATAGAGTAAAAATGGTTTTTTATGAAACTGATAGAGGATCGCAAAATTTAATTTGTAATTTTGATCAAAAAAATGGTCGATGGAAAACGTTGCAGTCAATGCGTAATGTTGAGAAATCTGCCTTAGTTAAATTGATACCAGGACTTAAAAGAAATGAAGAGTAAGTCGCAATATACGCCAGTGCGTTTTTCCCATTTAGCATCTTCTTCTGGTGTTGGTGCAATTGTGCGTGGTGCAGAAGATAAGCTAATGGTAGTCGTGGACACTCGTTATTGGACTGATAAAGAAGGTTTGGATGCCACAACGCCTATTCCTTATGTTAGGCGCATTACTCAAGCGTTAAATATTAGTGGAGAACTTAGAATGCCGCCTGCGGCGCAAGAGATTTTTCATAAAGGAAATATAAGCATTGAAGGAAGTTATTTGCCTGCAGTATTATTTCCCACTTATGCTCGTTGTGCGAAATGTGGCTTATTGCACCCCAATCCTTGGAAGTATCAAAATAAAGAGATGGATGAAAAGGTGTTTTGTGAATGTAGTGGAATTTTAAAGCAAGTGGTTTGGTGTTGTGTGAGTAATAAAGGGGATTTAGACGAGGTACCTTGGCATGCAGTTTGCCATGAAAAATTTAAAGGCAAGTGTGAGCCTGACTATCAGAAAAACTATTTAAAGTTTGATTTCGAAAACGGCACACAAATTATTAAGTGCCTTAGGTGTAATAGTTCTAATAAATTCGATAAACAGCAGTTAGGCTTTATAAACAGACCTCAGCCTTGGATTTATGAGCCAGCTGAGTTGGGTGAAAATTTTAAGGCGACTATTTTAGAGGTTAATGATTCTAGTGTTTATTCACCAGTAAGCGAACCCGCCTTGGTTATTCCGCCAGAATCAAGAATCAGTAAGGGCACTGTGGTGGATAGATTGTATAACAATTCAACCGCTCTCAGAGAGTTGGAGAGCATAAGAACACCGTTGAGAAAAAAAGGTAAGTTAAAAACCCTGTCATCTGAGTATCGATGTACGGTCGAAGATATTAAAAATGCAATTGATGAAATTGATAATGGTTATCCTAATTTTGGCACTATTGAGACCACAGGGGATTTAATGGCTGATGAATATAAAGCATTTTTAACTCCATTAGAAAACCCTATGGAAGATGAAGATTTTGTTACTAACCATAAAACTGATGAATGGAACTCCTTGGTGGTAGGGCAGATGGATTCTAGCTTGCTAGCATTAATTAAAATAGTAGATAGACATATTATTGCAAAACGATTAAGAGAGATACTAGTCTTTAAGGGGTTTAAAAGGGGGTATCCAGAAGATGGACAGGAACAACCTATGATATCGCCAGATATTGTAGGTGTAAGCGACTGGTTGCCAGCTATTGAATTATTTGGCGAAGGAGTGTTCTTTACTTTTGATGAGGAAATAATATGTAAATGGGAAAAGTTGCCAGCAGTCAAAAAAAGAGCAAATGAAGTATTAGAGCGTTATGAAAAATCAAGTCAAAATTTGGGCAATAATCTTGTGATTACATCTCGATTTATTTTACTGCATACCTTGGCTCACTTGGTTATACGCGAATTTGAGTCAAGTGTAGGATATCCTGCTGCTTCGTTAAGTGAGAGGATTTATCACTCCAAGAGTGAAAAAATGGCAGGCATCTTAATTTACACTGCTGTACCTGATGTGGTTGGATCATTGGGTGGAATTATAGAAAGTTCACAACCCAAGGCTTTTTTAAAAATAATAAATAATGCCTTCAAGCACGCGTTGTGGTGCTCGCTTGATCCTGTTTGTACTGAACATAAAGGGCAGGGCCCTGGCTGGCTTAATCGTGCAGCATGTCATGGCTGTGTGTTAGTGCCGGAAACAACTTGTGAATATGGAAATGTTTTTTTAGACAGGGTTTTCATTAAGGGAAGTAAGGAGTTAGGCATTCCTAATTTTCTGGAATTTGTAGCGGAGTATGGTAATGGCTAAAAGAAAATTTAGACTTCCAGGTGTTGAAGATCTTAACAAAGACCAAGACAGGGTTTTAAGGCTGCCTGAAGATGGTCAATTTTTAATTGTGGGTGGGCCAGGAACGGGAAAATCGGTTGTGGCCTTATTGAGGGCGATGAAGTTTAGTGATAATGACTATCTCTTTTTAGCATACAACCACACTCTGCATTCATTAAGCAAACAATTGACCGGCTTTGATTTAAAAGCCGATACACTGAAGTCTTGGTTTTACAAGCTTCAATATAAGTTAACCAAAAAGTATATGCCAGAAATTAGAGATCGAAAAATTGATTATGATAAAGTTATTGAAATATTTAAGGAAAATGAAGAGCCCGCTAGTGATTTACATATTTTAATAGATGAGGGTCAGGATATGCCAATAAAATTTTATGACTCTTTGATAGAGCTCGGGTTTGAAAATTTCTTTATTGTTGCCGATCAAAACCAACAAATAACTGATGAAAATTCTAGCCGAAAAGAGTTGAGCGATATATTGGGACTGGAGGTTAAGGATGTGATTGAGCTTAAACAAAATTATCGTAATTCTCATCCTGTTGCCCTAGTTGCTCAGCATTTTTTTACTGACAAATCCAGTCCAAAACCAGAATTACCCGAAGCTTTAAAAGCGGCATTAGGTACGCCTATATTATATGAATACAAGGACTTTAATCAATGCATCAAATTTATTTTAAGAGAGGCAGATAGAGATCTTACTAATTTAATTGGTGTTGTGGTCGCTAAAACAGAGATATTGGATATTTGTAAGGGAAAGTTGGGGGGTGTGGAGATTGAGCTTGATAATCCTAGGCCTATTATTCAAAGTTATAGTTCTAAAAATAAACAAGATGTAAACATCGATTTTAGTGAAGGTGGTGTTGTAGTGCTCAACGATAAATCTATTAAAGGCTTAGAATTTGATGTGGTCTTTGTTATGTTAAATGGTTTTGAAATTTATAATAATGATGAAGATAGTATGCGAAAAAGGCTGTATGTAATGAGTTCAAGAGCAATTAAAAAGTTGATATTTTTTCAAAGTAGTGAGAATGATATTACTAAAATTTTACCAAGTAATAATATTCTGCAAAGAAAGGAATTAAGTTAATGGCAAATAAAAAAAACAGATGGTTTTTACCTACTAATACTGACAATTTAAAAATGATGGTGGCTCAAGGATTGATAAGTAGTCCCGATGGCTTTAGTCCGAATAAATACTATAAAGATGAACTGGAAAATTATCCAGGATTCATCCCTGTGTTCAAAAATTCTATTCCAAAAGACACACTAGAGCTAATTATTAGCGAACAAGAGAATATGACAGCATGTTTAATTGAGATTGATCTAGTTAAAATTACACAAGGCAGTGCTAAAAATCAAAATTATGAAGCAGTAGATATTAGTATTGATTCGCATAATGATTTGCTGCTCTTGCTTGCTCCGTTACCTTTGTCTTGTATTAAAAAAATTGTTTTTAAATCAGTAGAAGATAAACTCTCATTAGAGTCTGAGCAAAAATTAAGTAGTAATTTTATTTTGTCAGATTTAAAAACACATTACAGTAAGGCGGATGAAAATCTTTTTAATGCCAATATTATTAATAAAGGTGTGGAGTTTTTTGACAAAGACAAAGAAGATGGCAATGAAGTGAAAACTCAGACCGATCCGGTTAAACCCGTACCTGTGAACTATCCGAGAATATACGCCTTCGGAGGATTGTTAGTTAGCTTGTTTTATATTGCAAAAAATGGAAAATTAAGTAATAAAATTTATCAGGATTTTTGTACTATTGATAAAGCCAGCTTGGACAGTGATAAGTTGTGTATTTACCAATACTTTAACCAAATTGAAGACGATAATATATTGCAGACAATGTATAACAAATTACTAGATAAGCTTATTAGCAGGGAAAATTCTAAAGATGACATAATAATGTTGTTAGAGGGGGCTGACTGGGGTGATAGGTTTAAATCCAGAACGCAAGATTTAGCTCAAATGTTAAGAGGGTTTGAGGATAACGAAACAACCATATCGGAAAAATTTTCAAAAGCAACAAAGCCATTGGAACGTTTATTGTTAATGCTTTTTCATAAAGAAAGTATTGAGAGTTTGATTGAGTATCAATTGGACATGTTTACTGAAGATGATTATTTGCTGTTTTCATTGATATTTGGGGTGCGTGATAAATTTATTAAAATGCCAAAATTTGTAAGGGAGTATCAAAATTTACAAAATTTTATATCTAATAAAATGGCAGAATATGCTCATTCAGAGCTTAAAAGCAGTATTAAATTTAAATCGATAAGCAGTCCTAAAACTGTTTGGGATATTTTAAATGCTAAAAGCACAGCTAAAAAAGCAGTTAAAAAATTAGAAATTACAGATTGTGTCCAAACTGTAATGAGTGGTGATTGTCAAATTCAAGGTAATGAACGTATTTTTAAAGGTTATGCCGAACCAAAATATAAAATTATTGAAAGAGAATATTTTAAAATTATTTCCAGTAAAAATATTGGCACAGAAACTTACAACAATCTGGCGAGACTAAAATAATGAAAATGATTCCAAGTCAGCCTTACAGGGCTAGCAACAAGAAGAAGAATAACGCCGAATATCGGGTTTTTGACAAGTTGAAAGAATCTTTTGTCGGTAGTAATAAATATATTGCTTTTCATTCATTAAACTTAACCAGGCATCAATATAAAAGATTTGGCGAGGCAGACTTTGTAATTATTTGCGAATATGGTTTGTTCGTATTTGAAGTTAAGGGCGGTAGTATTAGTTGCAATGAGGGTGTGTGGCATTCTACTAATGACGATGGAAAGCACAACATTTCAAACCCATTTACGCAGGCAGAAACTGCAATGCATGCTATTTTCAAAGCAATAGAGGAGACTAACATTAGTCATTTAAATATTGCCATCGGATATGGCGGAATCTTTCCGTCGGGTAGCTGGACTGTCAAAAGCTCAGAATGGGATAGAGAAATAATTTGTGATGCTAATAATTTCAAAAATTTTGAAGCTTTTTTAAGTAAATTTTTTAATTATTGGCATAGTAAAAAAGCAAATCAAAAACGTGGCTATCTATCAGTTGAAAATATTAAGGCAATAGCAAATTTTTTACGCCCTAATTTTGAGATGATTGAAACACTCTCTAATCAATTATACAATCAAGAAGAAATTACATTAAAACTAACTGAGGATCAGTATCGATATTTAGATATTGTGGCTGCTAATCGAAGAGTGATGTGTTCTGGGGGTGCGGGTACAGGGAAAACCTTTTTGGCTTTAGAGTTGGCACGAAGAATTGCTAGGGAAGATAAGAGAGTGGTTTTTGTGTGTAAATCTGAATGGCTAAAACAGTATCTAACCTCAAAAATAAGCAATGAGTTTGTTACGATTTCGACAATTGATAGCGCTCAGGTAGATATGCGTCGTTTAGGTGTTGATAAATACGAGGTATTGATTGTTGACGAAGGGCAGGATTTGTTTAATGTAAGCGATATAGATAAATTAGATAATTTGCTAGCAGGTGAACTAGATAAAGGGGAGTGGTATATATTCCATGATGCTAATCATCAGGCACTTAAAGTGGTAGATAAAGATGTATTAAAATTTCTAAATGATATCCCTCACACTGAGATTCCATTAATAACTAATTGTAGAAATACCAACCCCATTCTAAAATATGTGGAAAATCTCCTTGATGTTGATATGGGTAAAAAAGATGAGCTAAACGGCCCTAAGGTTATTCAAACTTTTACTAGTAGTGAAACAAACACTCTTGAAAATACAATTAACCAATTATTGACTAATGGTGTTCCTCCATCTCATATCACTTTGTTATCCAAACTAGAATATGCCAAATCTAGTGCCACCCTATTGTCAGATAAGCTACAAAGTAAGATTGTCCAGCTTGATGATTATTCAATTAGAAATTTTCCAAGCAATGAAATGAGCTTTGCAGAGATAGAAAATTTCAAAGGCTTAGAAAATGAAGTGATAATTTTAATTGATTTACCCAAGCCTGATAAAAATATAAAAAAAGACAAGGCCTTGTATTATGTTGCAATGAGCAGGGCTAAGGGTTTGTTAAATATTATTTATACAAATTAAACCAAAGATATTGTAGTTCCTTCAGTGAATCCGTTTGCGTAAATTAGCTCTTAATCTTTAAATGTAAATTTATATTATGACAGAATTGAACTTATTAAATTTTATAGGTCATATTTACCCTTTATAACCGACATCAATCAGTCAATATTAATCAGCAGAATAGACTGCATCCATATTACTTAGTTTGCATTTCTAATGATGGTCAGGTGGCAAATGAGAGTGAAATACTCATGAGTGTTCGCAGACATATCGGTAACGATCGAATGTTCACTATTAGCATAGGCTCTGCACCGAATTCATTTCTCATGAAAAAACTGGCTAGTTACGGAAGGGGTTCTGTAACACACATTGGCAGCTCTTCTGAGGTTGAATCCAAAATGTTGG
>Ga0206681_10001617_pt1 | contig 10138 bp, 9 predicted proteins | sample M150012015metaG_FD_161048 | JGI IMG/M metagenome (GOLD analysis project Ga0206681, IMG submission 161048) | Ammonia-oxidizing marine archaeal communities from Monterey Bay, California, United States - M1 500m 12015 | ecosystem: Environmental > Aquatic > Marine > Intertidal zone | place: USA...
TGCACAATAAGAAGAGCCATAGATTGTAACATTCCTATAATCAATGTAAAATCCTAAAAATTCTTGATTGTCATTAAAACATTTTTGAACAGCTAATGTGTCAACTTTTTGCTCAAAAATTACATTTTCAAAAAATCTAGATTCAGATAACATTAGAGATTCATTATTTACAATGTATACTTCGCCAGATTCTCCCAATCCACTTCTATTCAAAACAATATTGTCTAATGCGGTTGTTCTCATTTTTGAAATTATTACTCCAATTGATTCATCGCCCCTTTTACTATTATCAGCAAAAACTGGAGATACAACAATCATTTTTTTGCTAGATTCAACAGGTTCAAATTCGATAAATGGTTTTTTTGATCCTTTTAGGAACAATTCATTTTCTTTAAAATTTTCATTTTTAATTCCGCTAAGTGAAAAAAATACATTTCCATCTTTTCCAATTATTTTAACATCTTCTAACTCAATTGAGAATCCAATTAATTCTTGAAATGCTTGAACTTGAATTAAGAAATCTTTTCTGTTAATATCTTTGAATTCTTTTAGTTTGTTTTCAGGGCGATCATTCATTTGTGAAATTAAGATTTGGATCATTGGATCATTTGCAAGAATATTGTTTTGTTCTACTCTAGATTCAAAAAGTACTCGTAAAGTCTCTCCACGTATAGTTGATTCCCCAATTAATTGATCACCTATTCTTTCTTTTAGAATTTCATCAGCATAATTGAAACTAAAAAAACCAGTTATTGAAAGAGCAATAAAAGAAACAAGCATTACCAAAAAAATCAGTTTTTTGCTAAGATTTATTGTGATTGACAATTACTTTTTAGTGGAGTTATTTGCATATCAAGTCTTCCGATCTTAGGAAAATTATTTTAAAAACCAAATTTAGATTTCCAACCATTTTTTTGCTTAGAAATATTCTTTGATAGATTATCAAGCATATCATATGTAATTGTAAATCCATTTCCAATCAAAGTGGCATCTTTAGTAAAATTTTCTTTGTTAGGCATAAATTTATCATCTAAATCTCTGATTTTTTTAGTTTTTAGATCAAACAATCTGATTTTCTTCCCATTTTCAAGTTTGATAATTGCATCACCACTTAATCCTTGAATTGAAAATTTTTCAAAGAAACGAATCGTTCCCCCTTGTTTTAATTCAATTATAGAATCATAAGTGAATTTTCCCCCATAAAATAAAACTTCACGTGCAGAAATTCTTACATCATCTTCTGCGTTAAGAATGATAACTGAATCAGCATCAATTGAAACAGTATCTATTAGATTTTCAGCAATGATTTTTCCGTTTGGAGATGAAATGTGTGTTCTATGTTCTTGAATTTGGAAAACACCTACTTTTCCATCCGGATCCTCTACTCTGAATTTTCTTCCATAAACATTTCCAATAACAATATTTCCACTATCAACAACAATCTCTGCACCATTTTCAATTTTGTATTTATTTTCTAATGGATTGACAAATTTAAAATCTCCAGATGTAAGATGAATTTTTGTTTGAAATTCTTTTGTCCATGATGGACTTGTAATGCTTCCCTGCATAGTTATGGGGCCATCATAAGTAATACTTCCTGCCATAAAATTTCCTTTAATAGATAAAGAACCATTTACCTTTCTTTCTAATTCAATTTCACCCAGAGTTTTTGAACCAAATAATCTTGTTGCGGTTAAATTTGATTTGTTTAATGTAGCTGCCCAATTTTCAGCTGTTTCCATTTCTTTTGATAATTGTTGACCTAAAATCTGATTTTTTCTTTTAACGTCAGCTTCTGTTTCATCAGAATATACTCGTGAATTATTTCGTTTTTCAATGTCTGTTTCAGGATATTTTTTCCCAATTTTGAGATCTTCATAAGCTTGTTTTATTTTGATAAATTGTTCATTTTCTCCACCACGATCTGAGTGATATTGAAGAGCTAATCGTCTAAATGCATATCGAATTTCTCTCTCATTCGAACCTTCTACAATTCCTAATATATCGAAATTATTTTCAACCATATTTGATCTTGTCCAAAGTAGTTTTCCTAATTCCTATACTTGTAGGTTTTTACATACAATAAATTCATGAAAAAATTAGTTTTTATGAAAAAAGAGGGAAATTGGATTTAAAATTATACATGATCTTCCTCTCTTGTTTTAAAAATGTAATAAAATAGAAACTTAATTTTTCTTGGATTTAACAAGTGCAATTATTGCAATAACAATGCCAATTATTCCAGTTCCAAATCCAATATAACCAAAATCAGGTAATTGTTTTGTTTCTTCTAAATTACTAATTGAATCTTTTAATCCACTAACATCTTCAATTAATGCAGTATGACCATCAATCATTTGTCTAACTGTAAGATCTGATGGTTCGGGAAATTCAATGTAAGAGCGTTCTGAAACTTTAGGCGGATGCATAGATAAACTAATTGGGGTTTCATTTATCATTCCTAACATATTTGCTTGATAAAATCCAGAAAGTGTTGGATTGACAAATGCATAATATTTTCCAGGAATGTCATGATCAGGAGAAAGTGGAAGTGTGATACTTTCATCTTTGTAGATTAATTGCATTTTAACAGTTTTTTTCAATCCTTCAATGCCATTTTGAAATTCCTGAGATTCTGCACATTCTATTGGTTCTAAATTTTCAGAGCATGAAATTAATGGACTAACAAAAAATTCAATCCCATTGGTTTCACCAGAAACAACCGGTTCGTTCATCCAACCAATTTCTACTCTATATTCTCCAACTGCATCTACAGTATGACCATATGAAATACCAACTAAACTTGGAAAAATCAATAATAATAATAAAATTTTCATATTTGAAAAATATTGTATTATTTTAAAAGTGTTAATCTAATTCCTTAAAAACAATTTAGGATGATATGATATTTTGCATCTCATCTTCAAAGAAGAATTTGTCTGAAAATGCAGGCTTAAGATCATCTAACCAAATTGCATTTTCATCATATTTTGCAAAAAATGGAGTTTCTACCCAATCAGGATTCCTGCCTTGCAAAAATTTCAAAGCAATAATTTTTTGATTATTTACATTAGCTGTACCAAGAACATGTATTTTTCCCGGAGTTGCAGACATACTAGGTCCACGAACAGTTCTTGCTAATCCACTGACTGAAGAAAATGCATTTTTAAAAATTTCATGAGCCTTTAGAAGAGAAACACCAAAGTAGTGTTGTGCTCCTGTATCCCTTACAACAAACATGTAATATGGAATACATCCCAATTGTACTTGTTTAGTCCACATTTTTGCCCACATTTCTGAATTATCATTGATATGAGCTAAAAGAGGGGATTGTGTTCTAATTTGTGCTCCTGTTTCTCTCACTTTCTTAATTGCATTTTTTACAGAATCTGTTGATAATTCATTCAAATGATTAAAGTGTGCCATAAATGCAAGATGAATTCCATTATCAGTGATCTTTTTGAAGACATCTAACATTTCTTGTGAATCAAAATCTGTTAGGAATTTGTATGGCCAATAAGAAAGAACTTTTGTTCCAATTCTAATTGTTTTAAGATTTGGAAGTTTTGCATCAATTAAAGTATCGATATATTTTGAAAACATTTTAGCTTTCATGATCATAGGATCACCTCCTGTAAATAGAACATCGCTTATCTCTGGATGTTCTGTAAGATATTGAACAAGTTGTTGTCCTTCTTGCATTGCAAATTTCATCTCATCCATTCCAACAAATTGTGGCCATCTAAAACAAAAACTACAATATGCATGACAAGTTTGGCTTTGACTTGGGAAAAAAAGACATGTTTCTTTGTATTTATGTTGCATTCCATACAATTTGGTTCCATCTTTCAATGTAGGAACATTTAGTTCCATTTGACCCGCAGGATGTGGGTTTAGTTGTAAACGAATTTCATTTGCAATAGATGCTATTTCTTTTTTATCAGAATTATTTTTTAATGCAGTTGCCATTTTTTGAAAATGTTCTTGTTTTAACATTCCTTTTTGTGGAAAAGTCAAAACAAACATTGGATCATTTGGAATGTTATTCCAATCAATTAATTGTTCAACAACGTAGTTATTTGCTTTAAAAGGTAGAACATTGCCTACAACTTCCATTTCAAATTGAGCTTCTTCAGAAAGATTTTGGATATGTGGTATACTTCGAAAATTTGATAGTGTGAATGATTTTAGTGATGGTGAATCATCCCAAACTGATTCCTGATAGGTCATTTGTTCAAAAAGTATTTTGCCCTTGTTAAAGGTTACAAGCTTTTTACGCATGAATTTTTAATAATTTGATTGATCTTCCATTAAATAATGACAAAATGTCTTAACGTTTGTATTCAAGGATATGGACTTCATAAAAATAGTGATTAATTATGGCTGAGGATGAATTTTCGCAAATATCAGTTGGAGAATTTGAAACGGTTTCGCAGCTAATAGCATCGTCTGAATCACTCCAAATAGCTTTTTTCATAATGATTGTAGGAATTGTTGGTATAGTTATTGGATATAGAAAATTTTCATCTTGGGTGGGTTCTCAAAAATTTTATTACAAAAGACCACATTTCTCAAGATTTTTGCGAAGAGCTGTATTACCATTTTTTGCAATTGCATTAATTACTGCTATCAATATTTATGCTCAAACGGGAATTTTGTTAGGAGAAGAAGGATCAACAAGTGGAAATGAAGAGACTTCTGTTCGTGAAAAATTTACAAAAATTCTCAATACTTTTAATATTTTAGTTATTGGATATACCATTTCTCATCTCATCCCAATCAGTCTCACTAAACGTGACAAATCAATTTTAGAAAAAGATGATTTTGATGCTTGGTTTGAAATGAGAGGATTTATCGATGATAATGATGATCTGTTTCATAAGTTATACAAATGGAATCCACCACAAATTACTCCAGAAGATATTGATGAAAAAGAGTTTCAAGAATTACTTGGAACAAAAGAAGGGATGGTTTACTTGGAACAGTTCCGAACTACAAAAGGAAATCCAATTGGAGGATTTGAAAAGATTATAGAAAATCCATTTGAAGAATGGAAAAAATCTGAACGTAAAAAATATGACAAATATTATCAAAATTGTATTACAGGGAATAATCAATCAGGTAGAAAATTAAGACCAGGGGCAAAACCTGATGAAATATTTCCAATAGATGTATGGAGAGAGGAAAAAAGAGTAAATGGATATGAACCAATAATTCCCAGCTCTCGTCCTCCAGGACATGCAAAGAAAACAAGAGAAGGGCTTCCAAAGTCTGCAAAACAAATTCTCCCGGTAGGAATTTTCATTGCAACAATTTTGGGTGTTGTTGCATGGTGGGGTGTTGATTTGATTGTAATTGCTACTGCAACAGGTGGATTCTCTATTGGTTTAGGTTTAGCATTACAAGAAACAATGCAGAATTATTTTGCATATATTATGATTAGAAAAGACAAAATTGTCATGGAAGGTGATAGAGTACAGTTAGACACGGGATATAATGGAAATGTGCATAAGATTACTCCTAGAGTCACGTACATTAGAGATGCATTACATGAATCAATTGCAGTTATACCAACAAGACAACTAGTAAATGCTCAGATTGTAAATTATTCAAAAGAAAACAAATTGGTTCCAGCAATAGTAAAAGTTGGAGTTTCCTATTTGAACAATCCTCGTCAAGTGGCTTCAATTTTAGTAAAAGTAGGAAAGCGAGGAATGAATGAAATTCTAGATGGAAAAGGCAAACATCTTATCAGACAAAAAAAATGTCCATATCTAAATGAAAATAAACCAAGTTGTGGTTGTGATAAAGAACTTCATGTAGAAGTAACACAACCAGTAGTTCGATTTAATGAATTTAATGATTCATCACTTGATTTCTCAATGTGGGTTTATGTTAGAGATTATGGAGCTCAATTCAAAACAAAAACTGATTTGAGAATGATAATGTATGAAGAATTTAAAAAATATGATATTAGAATTCCATGGCCAATTAGAACTGTCTATCAAGGAGATGAAAAGAAAGAATTTGATGAGATTAGTCAATTAGATCCTGATAGAAATAAAGTAATTGATGAATTTGGTCTTGGAGATATAGGACGTGGAGAAGGAGATGACTAGTTTATTTTTCTCAAAACTTAAGAATCCCATTAAATTACATTTTCTTGTTGAGTAATGTTTCAGTAATTTCAGGAAAATCTTCTGAAGAATTAGCAAAAAAATTATCTAAAAGAATTAAAGCAAATTTGATAAAATCAACGATCAGGGTTTTTCCTGACGGAGAAAGCAAGATAACACTTAGTGGTAAAATATCAAAAAAGAAATCAATTGTTGTACAATCAATTTATCCACCTGTTGATTCAAATCTAATACAAGCATTATCTTTAATTTCAAAAGCTAAAGAAATTTCATCTGAAGTAATTGCTGTAATTCCATATTTAGGATATGCGAGACAAGATAGAGAGTTTTTACCAGGAGAAGTTGTTACTATGAAAGTTCTTGCAAAATTATTCAAGGGTGTAGGTGCATCAAAAATAATTGCTGTTGATATTCACAGTGTGATTGGTTTCAAACATTTTACTATCAAATCTAAAAATGTGACAGCAATCCCAGATCTTGTAAAATATTTCAAAAAATTAAACCTAAAAGATCCAATTGTTGTTTCTCCTGATCAAGGAGGGAAAGATAGAGCAAAAGAATTTGCAGTAGAATTTGGTTCAGAATTTATTGCTTTAGAGAAAAAAAGAGACAGAAAAACAGGTAAGGTACAAATCAAAACAAAAAATACAGATGAGGTAATCGGTAGGGATTTAATTTTAGTTGATGATATGATAAGCACTGGAGGAAGTATAATTAATGCAACACAGTTTCTTAAGAAACAAAAATGTAAACGAGTGTATGTTGCTTGTACACATGCTCTTTTAATGAATGATGCTGAAAAGAAAATAAAAAAGGCAGGAGTTACAAAAATTGTTAGTACAAATACAATTCCTGGGAAAACATCCATGGTAGATGTTTCTAATACGATTTCAAAGGCAATAATGTAATGCCAGAAAGTTTTTTTGTTTTATCTAAAGATAACTTGGAATTAGCAATAGATGAAATAACTGCTATTTCAAAAATGTATGATAAATTTTCTAAAATAAAAACAATTTCTAATTTAGTAATAGTTCAATCAAAAACAAACTGGAATGATATATCAAATAGAGCATCATTTGTTAAAGTATCTGGACAAGTATTGAGAAAGATGTCAGGGTTATTTTTAGATGAAGGCAATTTTGAGATTTTAAAAAAGGCAGAGACATTTGTTTGTAGAATCATCAATATATCATCAAACCAGTTCAATATTCCAGAATTAGAAAATTCAATGGGTGATATGATTTCAAAATTCTCTCATGCAAAAGTAAAATTAGAAAATCCAGATATCACCGTTTATCTAATTTTTACTGATGAAGAGAATTTTTTTGGGTTCTCTAAACGATTTAAAGAGAAAAGTAGACCAAAAAAGATCAAAAATTATCCTCATGAATTAGATTGGAAATTAACTAGAGTCATGATAAACTTGATCGGGTTAAAGCAAGGAGAAACGGTATGTGACCCATTTTGTGGTACTGGAACTACTCTATTAGAAGCTGAATCTATGGGAATTAATGCGATTGGATTAGATTTTGATAAAAAAATGTATGAAATTGCAAAAGAAAATCTCAAAGTAAATAGTTACAAATCTAAAATTATTAATTCTGATTTTCAAGAATTGGTGAAAATTTCTGGAAAATTTGATGGGATAGTCACGGATTTGCCTTATGGAAAATCTTCTAAAACTTCTGAAAAACCTGAAGAAATCTTGAAGAGATTTATTTCAATTATGCCTAAAAGGAAAAAAATAGCAATTATGTACAAAAAAGAATTGGGCAATAATCTAAAGTTAAAAGGACTAAAAAAGTATGAAATCTATAGGCATAAAAGCTTGACAAGGACAATTTTGATAAAATGAAACTTGTATTCTTAGGAACATCAGCTGCACAACCAACTGAAAGAAGAGGTTTGTCATGTATTTGTTTAGAAAGAGATGGTGAAATTCTAATGTTTGATGCAGGAGAATCTGCGCAGATTTCTTATATGAAATCAGGTTTAGGATGGAACAAAAAGATGAAAATTTTTGTCACACATCTTCATGGAGATCATTGTGTAGGAATTTTAGGATTATTACAAACAATGTCTATGCAAAATAGAACTGAAACTTTAGAAATTTTTGGTCCAAGTGGAATTGAGGAATTTATTGCGGCAAATATCAAAGTGTTAAACTTTGGATTATCATTTCCAGTTTTGATTAACATAATTAAAGATGAAAAAATTATTGACAATGAAAAATTTTCTATGTATACATGTAAAGCAAATCATTCCATTACAGCATATTCATATCTATTTGAAGAAAAAGATAAGCCAGGAAGATTTAACGTCGAAAAAGCAAAGAATCTAGGTATTCCTGAAGGGGAATTGTGGAGTAAATTACAAAATGGGAATCAAATTGAAAATAATGGAATCATAATCAAACCTGAACAAGTATTGGGAGAAAAAAGGCCAGGGAAAAAAATTGGTATTTCAGGAGATACAATGCCAACTGACGAATTAGAGAAATTTTTCAATGAATGTGATTATTTGGTATTTGATTCTACATTTCTTGATAAAGAAAAACAAAGAGCACAAGATACTTGTCATTCTACTGCGAAACAAGCTGCAACATTTGGAAAAAATGCAAAAATAAAAAATTTGATTTTAACACATTTTTCAGCAAGATACAAAGATGAAGTAGAACATTTGAATGAAGCAAAAGAAATTCATAATTCAGTTATTACTGCAAGAGATCTTTTAGAAGTAGAAATTAAATGATTTTTGAATCAATAAAAAATCAAATTAAAGATGCTAAAAAAATTGTATTTGTAACAGGTGCAGGAATCTCACAAGAGAGTGGAATTCCTACATTTAGAGGGAAAGGTGGGTTATGGAGGAATTATGATGCAATGAAATTAGCCACAATTGATGCATTTTATGAAAACCCTAAACTTGTTTGGGAATGGTACAACGAAAGAAGAGAAAATATTTTTTCAGTTAGTCCTAATCAAGGCCATAAAGCAATTGCAGATCTTGAAAAATATGTAAAAGTTATAATTTTAACACAGAATATTGATGGACTTCATCAAAAAGCAGGTAGCTCTGAGGTGTTGGAGCTACATGGAAGTATTGTAAAAATCAAATGTACCGTATGTGATTTTAAAGATGAAATAATGACAAAGTTTTCTGAAATTCCACCCTTATGCAAGTGTGGGAATATACTTAGACCAGATGTTGTTTGGTTTGGAGAATCTTTACCAGAAGACATATGGAAGCATGCAATAGTTCAGGCAAGTCAATGTGATATGATGATTATTGCAGGAACATCCCTTGTTGTATCACCTGCAAATACCTTACCAATTTATGCAAAACAAAACAATGCATATTTGATTGAAGTTAATCCAGAGAAAACTGAAATGTCATCAGAAATGGATTTGATTATTAATGATACTAGTGCAAACGTGTTACCAAAAATTGTTTCAATGTTCAAAGAATAATTTAAAATTAATTAATTCTTAAGAGATTTGTTATGAAATCAAAACCAAAAATTTCATCAGGTATAATTTCATTTTTCAGACTATCTCCAGTTTCTGTAATTCCTGCATAGACCTGATCACTCACATTTTCAACAAGACTATCTCCAGTTTCTGTAATTCCTGCATAGACCTGATCACTCACATTTTCAACAAGACTATCTCCAGTTTCTGTAATTCCTGCATAGACCTGATCACTCACATTTTCAACAAGACTATCAACAGAGGTATCTAAACGCTCTTCAGCTGAATTGCCTATCTTTTCATTTAGTAAATTAATATCATTTTTAACAGAATCTAGGAATGATGCTGAAGTATTTGGGAATAATGCTGAAATTTCTGTAGAGAACATCATCCCTCCTAATATCAAAAAAGTACCGATTATGCCTAATTTTAGTAACATTATACATTACTTCAAAAAAATGAATTTTAGACTCAAACTAAAAAAAATAATCAAAAATGAGTGAATTTTCTTAACTAATACTAATCAAAAGC
>Ga0206681_10001622_pt1 | contig 10118 bp, 8 predicted proteins | sample M150012015metaG_FD_161048 | JGI IMG/M metagenome (GOLD analysis project Ga0206681, IMG submission 161048) | Ammonia-oxidizing marine archaeal communities from Monterey Bay, California, United States - M1 500m 12015 | ecosystem: Environmental > Aquatic > Marine > Intertidal zone | place: USA...
TGAGAATCTTGACTTTGCCAAGAAACGCCGAATCATGATGTTTCCACTCATGGTCGCATTGGTGACAATGGTTGCGACAATCGGTCTACAATTTTTGGTAGGAGAAGGTGCTGCACAAGATACTGGGTCCATCTCAGATTCCAAAGCCTTTACTTGGCAGGAAATGCGATTCGCCCTCCATTTGCCGTTATTGATGTTCAGTCTTGGAATGGGCTCGTTTGCATTCCTTGGAAGGGAGAGAGTTCTTGCTCGAACCGGGACAAAGAATTACCTTCTTGCAAGTCCGGCTCTACAACCATTAACCAACTCAATTGCACATTTTGCATATTATTGCAAGGATTTATCATATTACGTAATGCTAATTCTTACCCCTGTAATTGGTGGGATGGCAGTAGGGATTTCCCTTGAGTGGTGGACTGATGTTAGTACTCCTCTAGAGTGGTCTAGTCTTCCACGCACTTGGATTTCAATGACGGTTACTCTTGCTGAAGGATTGGCCCTATCTTTCATCGCCTCATCATTATGGCTTCTTGGAGGATGGATAAGTCGTCTTACTCCGATAGCAGTAATCGGCCTTGGAACAATCGTAGGTCTCGGATATGTACCTCGAAAAACTCTCTTGTGGGGAATGGCAACCCAAGCACCCGGTGGTGAAATTTGGGCGATCCCAGCAATCGTACTTTCTCTGGGTGCAGCGTATATTGCGGCCCAATTAGTTCGTGATGACTTTGAAGTAAAGGTCGTGGCGAAGAGGGAATTATTCATGCCGATTTGGGATAAATTGCGCTTCCTAGGGAAGGGTACAACACGCCTCCTAGTTGCCAAGGAAGCAGTTGATTTGGTTCGCTCAGGGTCATTGAAGAAAATGACAGTGAGTTATTCAGTTCCACTAATAGTTCTCTTATTGATGGCCTGGTTGGTCGACTTTGCAGAAGCACCGATCCCAATAAATCTCCTCAGTTATGCCCCTTTCCTCGGATTCTTTGGATTCAATTTCTATTCATGGCTTACTGCCCTAGATTCCCCCGAGCACATGAATGGCCTCCCCCTTTCTGTACCCCAATTAATCAGGGCTAAAGTTGCGGTTTATTTCCTCGCAACATCTTGGATTTCAATTCTCTTTGTTTGCCTCATGGCATGGAAACTCGACGAATGGGCGGTACTTCCAATCGCTTTGATAGTAATGATTGCTAACAGTATCTACATCGTGTCATTAACTGCATTCTTGATGGGACTGGCCCCCAATAAAGCGATATTCGATGCAAAAATAATGACATGGTTTTGGATTGGTACTGTCATTCCACTTCTCGCCCTATTCCTTCTATCCTTTACTCAAGGTGATGTTTCATTCTACGAGAATTGGATGAGTGCAGTACAAGACGGCGGATTAGACGCCGAAGCTGTTGAATTTACCAGCGAAAAGATGGAGTCCGGATTCAAAGGAATCCTTGGCGTCAGTGTTGGTTTGGTGGCGGCTTCAATTCTATTGATGAAACTGCTCGACCGCAAATGGGGAAGGGCAGAATTCAACAACTGAATACAACAGCCGAGTAGCATGGGGCTGGTAATCGCAGTTTGCGGAATGCCAGCAAGTGGCAAAGGTGAGTTCGCAACTTTCCTTTCCTCCAAAGGAATTCCAGTTCGCTCCATGGGTGATATGGTAAGGGCCGAGGTCACATCACTTGGGATTGAAGAAGGGCCGAATGTCTTTGGTGAAGTAGCAACTACTCTTAGAGCAGAACACGGAGATGACATTCTTGCTGTTCGATTGACATCTGCTGTCGATTCATTACTGGAGGCACATCCCATTGTATTAATCGAAGGAATGAGAGGGACTGCGGAGAAAGCAGTCTTTGTTGACCATTGGGGATCATCTTTCATTTCAGTAGCGATAATTGCCGATACAGAAACGAGATTTCAGCGAGTAATTTCCCGTGGCCGTTCTGAAGATGGAGATAGGTCAACTTTCAAACTGAGAGACGATAGGGAAAATGGATGGGGCTTAGAACAAATTATTTCTGAAGCGGATTTCACCTTCTCAAATAATCAAGATGTTTCAGAGCTCACACTTCTTGTCTCGGATTGGTTAACATCTCTGTGAGTGGGCCCGTAGGGCCCCTCGCCCATAGACAAGGTCATAACCGACGATTGACCGTGAAGAAGATGCTACAGGGGGTGTCGTGTACATGGCGAGAAAGGGAGGAGGAGGCCAGAAGCGCCAACGCGGCCAACAGAGAGCACAGTATGATGAACTCGACAAGTACCCTGTCATGCCACCTCATGCCTTTGCACGAATCGTTCGTGATAAGCGCTCTCTCAACATTGTTTACCAAATCATCGAACCTCCTCTCAACAAGAAAGAAATGGAGTGGCGTGATGAATTGCTCGATATTTTCATCCGTTCATTAACCGTAAATATTGAGGAGATTGATTCCGACCCTATCGCCTATCTTAGAACAGCAATGGATAAGGTCATCAAATCCTATGGAATGAAGATTAATAAGAAATCTAAGTCCAAACTTTTCTATTATCTTAGAAGAGATATGGTCGGATATGGAAAGATGGATGTTCTGATGAACGATGCTAACGTTGAGGACGTATCATGCGATGGAACCGGAGTTCCAATTTTCGCTTATCATAGGAAATTTGAGTCTGTTGAAACTACATGTTCTTGGGATACCGATCCCGAACTCGAAAGTTATGTGATTAAATTGGCACAACGTTGTGGTAAGCACATCTCAGTTGCAGCCCCTCTTCTCGATGCTACATTGATGGATGGTTCTCGAATTGTCATGAAACTCGGCCGAGAGGTTTCGACAAGAGGTTCAGCCTTCTGTATTCGAAGATTCAAGGATGATCCGTTTTCACCTTGTGATATCATTGCATTCCGTACCCTGTCATCTCTGATGGGTGCTTACTTGTGGATTTCATTCCAGAATGAAGTTCCAATGCTATTCGTTGGTGGTACGGCGTCTGGTAAGACGACCACTCTTAACGCAATGTGTATTTTCATTCCTTGGCAGATGAAGATTGTCAGTATTGAATCAACACGTGAGGTTAACATTCCACAACCAAACTGGGTTCCCGGTCTAACTCGTCAAGGATTCGGAGGTGAATCATCTGAGGGTGAAATCGGTGAGTTCGAACTTCTAAAGGCAGCTCTTCGTGAACGTCCTGAGTACATTATTGTGGGAGAAATTCGTGGTGCAGAAGCATATGTTCTATTCCAGGCAATGGCAACGGGTCACTGTGCTTATTCTACAGTTCACGCCGACTCAGTACCCTCTTTAGTACACCGACTTGAGAACAAGCCGATTGATATTCCACGTGTTCTTCTACCGGCTCTTGAGGCCTGTGCGATTCAAATTCAGACCAGAATTAATGGACGACGTGTTCGACGTACAAAGCAGATTGTTGAGATTGTCGGCATCGACCCTAACTCAATGGAAATAATCACAAACGAAGTTTTCCGTTGGAATGTTGCCAATGATGATTTCATATTCTCCGGAAAATCATATGTTTTGGAGAAAATTATGGTTAAGATCAATTACAGTCAAGAGGATATGCGAAGGGAACTTCGAACCCGTAAGCGCATTCTCGAGTGGATGGTGCTCAATGACATTCGCAAGGCCGATCAGGTCAGCCAAATCATCACAGAGTACTATGTCAGACCACACGAGATCCTTGCAAGAGTCGATGGAATGCGCTGATTTCTGAATTTGGTGTTTGGGAAGGGATAACGAATGGAGTTAACCGCTTGGCAGAAAATTTGTCACCGTTTAGTAGGTGGTTTTTTCAAGAAGCGGGCTCGTAACGACACAGATCTTGGCGATGACCTAGTGAAGGCAAATATGCCAATAATGCCAGAAGTATTTTTGGCGCAAAATTTCATGGTTACGGTTGTAGTACTACTATTTTGTATTCTAATCAATGTAGCATTCTTCTTCCCTATTATTGGGTTCATAGATTATTATGAAGCACTGCCTGACGAGTCCACTTCAGAAGCGTGTTTCGTGTGGGAATATTGGAATGAGGATTTAGTTGATACTACATTGCCCGCCAATGGATGCCCATACTTCGCATACCTTGAATTCCCGGATTGGGTTGAAACGCTTATTCCGATTATATTTGGTCCAGTGATTCCATTTTTTGTATTCAGACATCTGAAAAAAGGAGCAGCTAGAAATGCAAAGGTGAGAGGAGTTGCTTTAGAGAAGTACCTGCCTTATGCTGCATCATATACTGCAGCGATGGCTGCTGCAAATGCAACTCCGCACAAGATTTTCAGATCACTTGCAATGAATGGAGACATCTATGGTGAGATTGCATATGATTCCGCAATGATTTATCGTGACGTAAGCCTTCTCGGATTTGATTTAATCACTGCCATGAAAATGTCAGTTGACCGTGCAGCATCTCCATGGATGACAGAGTTCTTCCAGGGAATGGTTGGAACACTAACAGCCGGAGGCTCTCTTAAGTTGTACTTCCTTAACCGTGCTGAGCACTATATGCGTGAGAATCGAACGCGTTTGCATGAGTTCCTAGAATCTTTAGCAATGTTGGCTGAGTCATATGTTGTGGTCGCTGTAGCAATGCCCCTCTTCCTAATTGTCATGCTCGTGATTATGTTCTGGGTTAGTGGCAAGGGTGCCCAAATGACCGAAGGAACACTGTATCTGGTTGTGCTATTGGTATTGCCATTGATCCATGTATTGTTTGCATTCTTAGTTTGGTCATCCAGTGAAGAGCAAAAAATGTGAGGGAGGTGAGAATATGGCGCGCAAAAAGAAGAACAAAATCATCGTCGATCTCGACCTTCCAAAGAATGACTCTACAATGACGAAACTCTATGCAATTTTGATGATAGCAGGTTTCATCGGCCTGGGTTGCTTTGGATTCTGGCTTACCAACTCTCACTTTACCACTTCACCAAATGGCCAACCATTATTTGTCAATATCGTTTGTGGATTTGATTCTTCAGTAGAACTAACTCCGGCATTGAATGAAACGTGCCCCATGTTGGAAGATGAAGCGACTCCTATTGTCTATGAATCGCTTGACCCATGGATTGAGTTCAAAGAACAGGGACAATATTTCGATGTCCCAGGACGTAATTTTTCTGAATTGAATGGCGCCCCTCCTCCGGTCCAACCATTTACAGGAACGTGTAGTATTGATTCATCCCTACCTGCAGATTATTCGTTTAGAATTCACGATATCGATGGTGGAATCGTTGCGAGACACGATGGAAATAGTCATGATGAGAACGACAAATGCTACCTATTTGTAGAGAATATGGAAGTTGCAAGGATGTATTCTGTAGTCATCATTTCAAATGAGGAAATCAATTCTGCAACATACCGTTTCGAGATGGATTACTATGATGGCACTCCTGAGTACATTAACAACAAATCACTTTGGATTGGTCCTGAATTAAATTTAGGGGGAATGAGTCTAAGGCCTACGATTTTCCTTAATTTCTTTGGATTGGGATTCTTCATGTGCTTCTGGCCGGCATCTTTCTATTGGGATCGAGTGAAGACAAGAATCAACGATATGGAAGAGAAGTTCCCTGATTTCTTACGAGATTTAGCAGAGTATTGGAAGGGGGGTTTGTCAATGACTGTAGCGGTTCAAACGTTGGCGAAATCTGAATACGGTGCCTTGAACCATGAAGTAAAGAAAATGAGTGACCAATTGAGTTGGGGTGTTGCATTCTCCGATGTCATCCATATGTTTGCAGAACGTGTCGCAACTCCACTTATCAGGCGTGCAATTTCCTTGATTTCAGAGGCTAACCGCGCTGGAGGAAAGATTTCTGATATTCTAGTTACTGCTGCAAACGATAGTCGCGAAATCAAATTCCTTGAGCGTGAGCGAATACGTACAATTGCATCATATATCTCGGTTATTTGGACCTCATATGGTGTGTTTTTAGGAGTAATTGTCGTTCTTGCTAAGGTTTTCATTCCTGCTATTGCGGGTTCAAATTCCGAACCTAGTGAAGGAGATGGTGGCGGTGCTGCGATTGGAAACATGGTCATCCGAAACATCGACCCTCTGTTCTTCTTGACAATTTTCTATTATGGAGTAACAATGCAGGCATTGGGCAATGGAAATATGGCTGGGCTAATGGCTACTGGAAGAATTAGCAGTGGAATGAAGCATGCCGGATTGATGATCCTCCTTGCCTTGTTATGTTTCAACTTCGTTGTATTCACACCCGACCTCATAGGAATTACGACCTTGCCAGGCTTCAATGTCTCAGCTGGTGTTTTCAGACCATGAGGTGAAAGAGTTGTACGATGATGACTCAGGACAAATCCACATCCTTGAGATGTTGACACTATTTTGGCTCTTTTTCATGTCAGCAACTTTTCTAATTCAAATCCAAGTGCCTGATTCTCCATCACAGTCAATTGATGCGAGTATGGAGTTCGCTGGCCAAGATGCCATTCGGTATGGCCTTGGCACAAACTCTCAAGGTGGTGAATATGATTCCAGACTTGCTGAATTGCTATCAAATGGTGATGAGAATGCAGCGTGTGAATTAATTCAAGGAGCGATAACAAATGGTTACGAAGGTAATTGCTGGCTAGCCCGCGATTCAGGCACCAGTCATCCTGCAGGAGAAATCGGGACTCCTGGTGGTCGCACAATCACTACACATTCACTAGTTGCAGTTGATGACCATCTGTGGACGGTTTCACTTGATGTTTGGACTCGGGGAGGTGGCGAGTGATGCTTTCTGAACGGGAAGATGAAGGCCAAATGCTCTTAGCAACAGGCATAGTCTTGATGATGTCACTTCTTTCAATGGCCATTTTTGGAGTAAAGATGGCAGGTATTGCAATGCCGCATGACCCTGCAGGCGACACTACAATCACCGCTTCGGCAGAAGTTGTGGAATCATTGCCGTTATTGGCTCAGGAGAGAGCCCAAATTTGGTATGATGGAGGATTAACTGAATTGGAGAGTGTCGAGAAAGCAATGGCCTCGTTACACGACGATCTCTTGCATCATGGCGAGATAAGAGGAGTGGAACTCAAATTACTCGACATTACAGTTAGTGAGTCAGCGGGCATAATCACAGTAAATTGTGAATTGGGTGCTGCTGATAGAAATGCAATGCTTGAAAACCCAATCGAGTTCACTATTGACCTCGATGAATAATCAATGTGATTTACGCCATTCATTCCAAGCGAGGTCCATCCAATGATGGATTCTCTCAAGAGAATCGTCGACCCTTGTTGGGTCCAAAGTATGCCAATCCGCAATCTTGGCTTTGTCTAGTAATGATTCTTGGATCGCTCGGATTCTTGGTAATGCAGAAATGTATCTCTCAGCATTACGGAATGAATGACTCTCTCTTTGCTTCAAGAAAGAAGTATGCTGCTTTTCGTCATCAACATGCATTACCAATCCAATAGCAATACCGCCTGCGTCAGTCCAAGACCTGAGTAATCTAGAACTTGGCTCGAGGTGAACACCTTCTAGAACGAGGTCAATTCCTTCTCTACGAGCGCGCTCAATTGTTGCAAAAACCCCTGCTTCTACTGCTGTACAAGTATCTTGCCAGTCTAGAACAGCATCCCCTGCTTCACCTCTACTAAATGAGGAACGATGAAGTGGCCCATGACCACCTTCGTCCATTACACGCATGACCTCTCTTACCGCATCGGTAGAGAGCAAGCGAGAGAATGAGCGTGAATGCGCGAGCTTGACTGCTGTGGTTGATTTACCCACTCCAGTTGCTCCAGCGATTAACACAAGCATTGGCGGTTTACCAGTTACTGTGGTAGTGGTTGCTTCAGCGATGCCAATGCGCTGCGCCATGAGAGGGTGCTATGCACCCTCGCTAATCAACACATACCTCGATGGGAGAGGCTTTGAGCAGGTTCCTCTTCGCCCCAAGCATGGCGAGCGAACAGATGCTAATTGCAGGAGAGTGGTGCGATGCTGAGGATGGAGGAACAGGTGATGTACTCAACCCTGCCACTGGAGAAATTATTGCAGTGGTCCCAAAGGCTACTATTGCAGATGTTGACCGCTGCGTTGCCGCTTCGAGAGAGGCTCTCAAGAGCAAGGATTGGGCATTGATGGACCCAGCTCAACGTGGACGTATTTTGAACAAAATGGCTGCAGCAACCTATGCGAATGCCAAGTCACTCGCTGCACTTGAGTCTTCCAATAATGGTAAGACCTTCAGAGAGGCCCTCAGTGAAATTAGATTCGGAGCATGGACTCTCGAGTACTTCGCAGGATTATCTGATAAAATCGAAGGCAGCACAATTCCAGTTCCAGGCAACCGCTTGAACTACACCTTGCGTCAACCGCTTGGTGTAACAGCCCACATAGTACCTTGGAATTTCCCACTTCAATTGGCAATTCGCTCAATCGCTCCTGCTCTTGCAGCGGGTTGTACAGTTATCTCCAAGCCAGCCTCTTGGACCCCGCTTTCATTGCTTGCATGGGCAAAGGCGATGGAAGAGGCCGAAGTTGGTTTGCCTACTGGAGTGCTTCAGGTGATCACCGGTTCTGGTGGACTGATTGGAGATGCGTTAGTAGGCCATTCCGGTGTTGATGGAATCATACTAACCGGTGGAGTTCCAACCGGACAAGCAGTAATGGCAAAGGCAAGCGAGAACCTCACTCCAGTGACCCTTGAACTCGGTGGCAAAGGAGCAAATATCGTATTCCCTGATGCAAACCTCCGTCATTGTGCAAAAGCGATTTGCTTTGGAATATTCATGAATGCCGGACAGATGTGTTGGGCTGGTTCCAGACTAATCGTCCACGAGGATGTTCACGATGAATTGGTCGAATCAATTGTTGCTGAAATTAGCAAGTGGCCAGTTGGGCCAGGAATGGAAGAGGGCGTTCGAATGGGAAGTATGGTACATACATCTCATCGCGATGACGTGCTTGACATGTTGGCCAAGGGACTTGCTGAAGGCGGAGAGGTTGTCTGCGGAGGAAATGCACTAGACCGCGAAGGTGCATTCATGGAAGCAACAGTAGTCACTGGAGTTTCAAGCGATAATCTACTATTCCAAGAGGAATTGTTCGGACCAGTTCTAGCAGTAACCACATTTGCTGATGATTCAGAGGCTCTTGCACTGGCGAATGATACTCCGTTCGGTTTACTAAACGGAATTTGGACCAATAACTTGTCCAGAGCTCATCGCTTTGCTCATGATGTAGAAAGTGGAATGGTTTCGATCAATGAATATCCAATCACCTTCCCACAGACAGCCTTCACTGGTTGGAAGCAATCGGGTATTGGAGTAGAGCAAAGCCAAGATGCACTTCGTTTCTATACCAAGGTCAAGAATGTCAACGTCAAATTGTGATTCTCATGAACATCGAAGATGTGGATGGGGTCAAGGTACTTCGCCTCACTGGCGGTAGTGCAACTAAGTCATTCAGCAGGGAATTTCTGCCGAAGATTGCCGATGCAGTGAATTCACTCATGGGCGAGAAGGCAGTAGTCATCACCGGTGAGGGCAACTTCTTCTCTGCTGGTGCTGACATCAATGCATTCCAGAAATCGATTGATGATGGCGATAGTGTGGAACTAATCAGAGAACTCACAGGAATTCTCCATCCCCTCCTACTGAAGATGAGAACATCACCTACCATCTTTGTCGCTGCGCTCAATGGAGCATCTGCAGGCGGCGGTCTTGGGCTTGCACTTGCTTGTGATGCAAGAATTGCTTCTCCCGATGGAAAGATGGCAGCATCTTATGCTGGCATGGGGCTATCACCAGATGGAGGCACAACCTGGCTTCTACCACGCCTAGTTGGTGAGCAAGCAGCACGACGTTTCTTCCTCGAGAATCAGGTGTGGGATGCCTCGGAAGCATGCCGCTTAGGTGCAATCGACCAGGTTGTCGCTGCTGATAATTTGCTAGCGCGAGCAATCCATGTCGCAAGGACTTGGTCACAGTGGGGTAACCACACCAAGGAAGCGACCAAGCATCTTCTGTTAACTCAGAATATAAACGACCTTGAGACTCATCTCAAACACGAGAGAACACTCATCGAAGCCGCAGGTACAACCGAAGAATTTGCAGAAGGAGTTAGGGCGTTCTTGGAGAAAAGAAAGCCCGATT
>Ga0206681_10001626_pt1 | contig 10094 bp, 8 predicted proteins | sample M150012015metaG_FD_161048 | JGI IMG/M metagenome (GOLD analysis project Ga0206681, IMG submission 161048) | Ammonia-oxidizing marine archaeal communities from Monterey Bay, California, United States - M1 500m 12015 | ecosystem: Environmental > Aquatic > Marine > Intertidal zone | place: USA...
CACGGTGAACCATCAGGTTGTGGTGGAGCCGGGGGTGATCGTTCAGCATTTACAGGAGGCGGTTGCCGAGCACGGGCTGTTCTATGCAGTGGACCCGGCGTCGCGCGGATCGTGCACCATCGGAGGAAACCTAGCGCACAACAGCGGCGGGCCGCGTGCAGTGAAGTACGGCGTGACCAAGGACTGGGTGCTGAACATGGAGGCTGTGCTGGCCGATGGGACGGTGATTCAGACAGGGGCCAACACTTTAAAGAACAGCACGGGTTACAACTTGACGCAACTGTTGGTGGGCAGCGAAGGGACGTTGGCGGTCATCACGCAGGCCACGTTGAAATTGCTGCCTTTGCCTGGGCACACCGCCCTGATGGTGGTGCCGTTTGCGGATGCTGCAGCGGCGTGCGAGGCGGTGGCGGCCATTTTTAAGGCCGGGGGACAGCCCAGCGCATTGGAGTTTATGGAGCGGGAAGCCGTGGATCTTGCGCGGGAATTTTTGGGGCTGGAGCGCACGGAGCAAAAATTTGAGGCGGAGCTGATGATTGAGGTTGACGGGGTGCGCAGCGAGGAATTGATGCCGCAAGTGGAGTTGATTGCCGGTGTGGTAGAGGCCGCAGGAGGCGGCGAAATTTTACTCGCCGACGACGCGGCCGGTCAAACCGAATTGTGGCGCGTACGAAGAGTGATTGGCGAGGCAGTCAAGGCGCACAGCGTCTACAAGGAGGAGGACGCCGTGGTTCCGCGAGGCCACTTGCCCGCATTGCTCAAACGTATCAAAGCCATTGGGCACACCTATGGATTTCAGAGCATTTGCTACGGCCATGCGGGTGATGGAAATCTGCACATCAACATCTTACGCAAAGATCTGTCAGACCAATTCTGGGATGAGCAACTGCCGCAGGCCATCGCCGAATTGTTTGAATACGTAGTGGAATTGGGAGGGACAATCAGTGGGGAGCACGGCATCGGCTGGGTGCAAAAACAGTATCTGCCCATCGCTGTCGGCACCAAAGAGCGTGAGCTCATGGCCAGCATCCGTGAAGTGTTCGACCCGAACAGCATCCTTAACCCCGACAAGATTCTGCCAAAGCCATGATTGAAATGCTTGAAGGGGTGGACTTGTTCGAGTGGGGCGGCCTGATTTCAGGGCTGCTTTGCGTGGTGCTGCTCATCAAAAGAAACATCTGGACCTGGCCCATTGGCCTGTTTTACGCCTTGGTTTCTCTGGTGGTGTTCGCCAAAGCCAATCTGTATTCAGAAGTGGCCTTGCACGTGTATTACGTGGGCATGAACATCTACGGCTGGTATTTTTGGAGCCGCAAAGGCGAGGGAAGCCTCGGGGACGAAGGGAAAGGCGAGTCCGTTCCGGTGGGCCGCACAAGCTGGCGCACGGGTGCAGTTCTGCTATCGATCTGCTTGCCCGCAGTGATCGTATTGGCCTTGCTTATGCAGCGGTTCACAGAAGCCGAGATGGTTTGGGCCGACAGCAGTATCACAGTGCTTAGCCTAGCGGCGATGTGGATGACCGCACGAAAATTGATTGAGAATTGGATGGTTTGGCTGGCGGTGGATTTATTGGCCACAGCTGTATTCTTAGCAAAAGGCATCAACCTGTACGCCTTGCTATACTTCGTCTACACGGGCATGGCTATCGCAGGATGGATTGCCTGGAAAAAGGACCTGCATCCTACCAACAATTGAGACCCTCATAAAATTTGTGCCAACTGAGATAGCACGCAGTCCACGCCTTTACATTTGGTCTTCAAACCATCTTGAACCATGAACCTTCTCAATGGAAAAAACGGCATCATTTTCGGTGCCCTCAACGACATGTCAATTGCGTGGAAAACTGCTGAACAAGCACACGCTCAAGGTGCTGGACTCGTGCTAACCAACGCGCCGGTGGCCATGCGCATGGGCGCCATTCAGGAACTGGCTGCAGCCTGCGACAACGCCCCTGTCATTCCCGCCGATGCCACGAGCACCGAAGATTTAGAGGCCCTGTTCCAGGGCGCGATGGATCACTTTGGTGGAAAAGTTGACTTCGTCTTGCACAGCATTGGCATGTCGCCGAACGTGAGAAAAGGGCGGCATTACACCGACTTGAAATACCCGTGGCTCCAGCAAACCTTAGATGTGAGCGCCATCTCGCTGCACAAGACCTTGCAAACGGCCATGAAGCTCGATGCCCTAAGTGAATGGGGCAGCGTGGTGGCCTTGACCTACATCGCCGCTCAGCGCACCTTCCCAGATTACAACGACATGGCCGATGCAAAGTCACTTCTGGAGAGCATCACGCGGAGCTTCGGCTATCATTACGGCGTAGCGAATAAAGTCCGGGTGAACTCCATCTCGCAGTCGCCCACTATGACCACAGCAGGCAGTGGCGTGAAGGGATTTGACGAGTTCATGTCCTACAGCGAATCGATGTCGCCGCTGGGCAATGCCACAGGGGAGGCCTGCGCGGAATACTGCGTAGCGATGTTCTCCGACTTGACCCGTTATGTGACCATGCAAAACCTATTCCACGACGGTGGTTTTTCCAGCACCGGCGTCAGCACCGAAGTCATTTCCAAGTTTGTAAAGGACTAATCCACTGCACATGAAGGTTCTGAAATTCGGAGGAAGTTCCGTTGCCAACCCCCAACGCATACAAGCATGCGGCGAGGTGCTGCTGCGCAAACAGAAGGCCGACCCCTCAGAACGTCATCTGGTGGTGTGCTCTGCACTGGGTGGAGCGACAGATGCTCTAGATCATATGGGTCAAAAGGCCCAGTCGGGCGACTCGAGCTACCGCGACTTGGCTCGCACTTTCCGCGACCGACACATGCAATGCGCGCTGGACTTGTTGAAAAAGCCCACGTATGACAGCATCGAACCGGAACTGAAAGAGCGGCTCGGCCACCTCGATGACCTGCTCTATGGGGTTTACTTGTTGCGCGAACTCAGCACGCGCACATTCGATGAGCTCATCGGTTTGGGAGAATTGCTCTCATTGCCCATTTTATGGGGCCACTTCAAAGACTTGGAGCTTGCACCTCACCGCCTTGATTCGCGCGATATTTTTTGCACGGACGATCGATTCGGCTCGGCACGCGTAGACAAATCCGCCACATCCAAGCGCTTCGATTCGGCCGACATCAAGGGCCACGACCTGCTGATAATGGAAGGCTTCATCGGCTCAACATCTGAAGGCGTTCCCACCACACTCGGACGCGGTGGAAGCGACTTGAGTGCTGCCCTTGCGGCGTGCTTTGTTGGAGCATCTGCCATGGAAAAGTGGACGGATGTGCGCGGTATGATGACCTGCGACCCCTCGGTTGTGCCCTCAGCACGTGTCATGCCCACTTTGAGCTATGCGGAAGGCATGGAGCTCTGCCACTTCGGAGCCAAAGTTGTCTACCCGCCTACCATTGCTCAGCTTAAAGAGTTTGGCATCCCGTTGCACATCTTCAAAACCGACGACCCCTCCGCAGATGGCACTTGCATTGGTGCATCCGAAGACGCCCCATTGAGCAAGGCCAACCGTGGCGTTCGCGGCCTCAGCAGTATGAAAGGGGTGAGCCTCATCACCGTGTCAGGTGGCGGCATGATCGGTGCACCTGACTTTTCTCGCCGGCTCTTTACTGCGTTGTCCATTGCCGGAGTTCAAACCCTCTTGATGACACAAGGCTCTTCAGAGCCGGCCGTTACCATCGGTGTATTTGACCGAGACAGCAATGCTGCACAAGCCGCTCTGGAAATGGAATTTGGCAGCGATCAGCAACTCGGCCTGATTGACGAATTGAAGGTTGAAACCGGACACGCAGTGGTGGCCTTGGTGGGCGACGGAATGCGCGCCCGCACCAACGTCTCGGGCCGCGCCTTTGCAACGTTGGGAAGAAACGGCGTCTCCGTTCGGGCGATCGCACAAGGCTCGACCGAGCGAAACATCTCGATTGTATTGCCAGAAAAACACGTGCGCAAGGCCCTGCAAGCCCTTCACGCGGCCTTCTTTGAGCGCGAAATCAAGCGCATCCACATCTTCTGCCTGGGGGTGGGGAATGTGGGCGGAACGATGGTCGATCAAATCTTGGCTCAGCAGAAGGAAATGCTTGAAAAGCACGGCATCGACCTCGCCCTGATTGGAATGGCAAATAGCTCGAAGATGCGATTCGACATTTCTGGCATTTCTGAAGACCGCTGGCTGGATCAATTGAAGACGGACGGCGAAGCCAGCTCACCTGAAGGCTTTGTTCAACGCGCTATTGATATGGACCTGGAAAACAGTGTTTTAGTTGACAACACTGCGAGCAAAGAGGCCAGCGATGTATATGAAATCGCCCTCTCGCACAGCATCGCTGTGGTGGCCAGCAACAAGATTGCGACCAGCGACGCCATGCCCCGCTATTTGAACCTCAAGGATCTCGCCCTGGAGCACGGCGTTGAATTTCGCTTCGAAACCAACGTAGGCGCAGGACTTCCATTGATAGACACCATCCAGCACTTGGTTCAGAGCGGGGATCAAATTCACAAAATGGAGGCCATGCTGTCGGGGACACTGAACTATGTTTTTTCCAATTTTGATGCCTCCAACACCTTTCATGACATCATCGTCAAGGCCCGCAAGGCAGGTCTGACCGAACCGGACCCGCGCACCGACTTGAGCGGCATCGACGTTCAGAGAAAAATTCTCATTCTCGCCCGAGAGGCGGGCAACAGCTTAGAAATCGATGACGTCGACGCCTCCGGGTTTTTGAAGCCTGAAATGATGAAAGGCTCCATTGATGAATTCATGGCGTCCCTGCCTTCCATTGAAAGCGCTATGCAGAAACGGGTGGCTGAGGCTGTTGCAGCGGGAGGGCGACTGAAGTACGTCGCCACTTGGGACAGCAGCCGCAAGGGGAAGAAAGCGCAAACCGGCCTGCAAGTGGTCGGGCCTGAACACCCTTTCTACAGCATTGAAGGCGTGCAGAACATCGTTCTCATTCACTCGGACCGGTACAATGAAAGCCCTATGATTGTTCAGGGTGCAGGCGCCGGAGCCGCCGTGACCGCCATGGGTGTCTTTGCCGATTTGATTCGAATTGCTGCATCCCGATGAGTCGCGTTTTGGACCAAATCGAAGTCTTTGCCCCGGCCACTGTAGCCAACTTAACAGTCGGCTTTGACTGCTTGGGCTGTGCTTTGGAAGAACCGCTTGAGCGGCTGATCATTCGTCGAAGCAACACGCCAGGCGTAAAAATTACAGCCATCCATGGCGCTGACCTGCCCCATCAAGTGGAGCGCAACGTTTCTAGCCGGGCGGCCCTGAGCGTGCTCGAACTCGCTGAAGGCGGACATCCACAAACAGGAGTGGAGCTGGAAATTTTCAAGACCGTACTGCCCGGCAGCGGGATTGGCTCCTCTTCCGCATCAGCTGCGTCAGCTGCGTTCGCAGTCAACCAGCTGCTTGGAAGCCCGCTCAAGCTGGAGCAATTGCTCGAGCCCGCATTGGACGGTGAGTTTGTGGCGTCAGGCGCTCGGCACGCCGACAACGTTGCAGCCGCCTTGTTCGGGGGCCTGTGCTTGGTAGGACCGGACGGAGTCGTGAATCACTTGCCTGTTCCGGATTGGCATATCGCCGTGGCCCATCCGCAAATAGAAATTCGCACACTCGAAGCGCGTGCCGTTCTCCCCGCCCAAGTCGAGCTGTCGGCCGCCTTGCAGCAAATGTCGAGTTTGGCGCGCTTCACGCATCTTCTTCACAAGGGCGACCCGCAAGGGGCTGCATTGTGCTTGACCGACACCTTGGTCGAGGCCCATCGCATTCCGCTGCAACCGCATTATTCTGCCGTGCGTCAGGCTGCGTTGACTGCCGGCGCATGGGGCGGAGGCATCTCCGGAAGCGGTCCTTCCACTTTTTGGGTGTGCCGCGATCGCCAGACCGCTGAGGCTGCCGGGCAGGCCATCGCCGCGGTATTCAATACCCACGAGATGCCTCACGTCTTGCATCTCACGCGTTTCAGTCCACGAGGAGCACACACCGCCAGTTGACCTATGAAATTCCATTCTACAGCCAACCCCAGCGGCGCCCAACTGGACTTTGGGCCTGCCGTAATCCAGGGACTCGCTCCGGATAAAGGGCTGTATTTCCCAAACGACATTCCTTCGCTTGACCCCGCTCTGTGGTCCAGCAACAATGCTCTGACACCAGCTGATCTGGGCTTTGAAATTCTCGCTCCATTTGTAGGCGACTCCCTCTCAGACTCCACGCTCAGACGAATTTTAAAGGAGACCTTGTCCTTCGACTTTCCTCTCGTTGAAGTCGGCGATCGCCACGCGCTGGAGCTTTTCCACGGCCCCACCTGCGCCTTCAAAGATGTAGGCGCTCGCTTTTTAGCCCGCTGCATTCCCGAGTTTTCCCAAGGCGAAGTCACGGTCTTGGTGGCCACATCCGGCGATACTGGGAGTGCCGTAGCCCAGGGTTTTCACAACGTCAAAGGCGTCCGGGTCGTTCTGCTCTACCCCTCGGGGCGCATCTCCAAGGCGCAAGAATTGCAACTCACCACGGTGGGGGACAATGTGGTCGCTCTCGAAGTGGACGGCGCCTTCGATGATTGCCAGGCCATGGTCAAAGCCGCCTTCCTCAATAATTCGCTGCAGTCTATCCGGCCTTTGGTCTCGGCCAACTCGATCAACATCGCTCGCTGGATTCCTCAAAGCATATACTACGCTTGGACTGCACACAGGCTCGGTCCAGGGCTCACCTTTTCTGTGCCCAGTGGAAATTATGGCAACTTGGCCGCGGGACTGCTCGCCCATAAGATGGGCATGCCAGCCGCTGGCTTCATCGCAGCCACCAACGCCAATAACATCGTGCCCCACTATCTTGAAACAGGCGAGTTCAAGCCGAAACCTTCCGTGGCCACGATCAGCAATGCCATGGACGTCGGCGACCCGTCCAACTTCATACGCCTGAAGCGCCTGTTTGGCGATGACCGGGAGGCCTTTGCACGGGTCGTGCAGGGCTTCACGCTCAACGACGACGCGACCCGCGAGGTCATCGCTACGGTTCACCGCACACACGGCTATTTACTTGACCCGCACGGCGCCATCGCCTATGCCGCGCTCGATGCACACCCCGCTGAAAAGGGCGTCTTCCTCGGCACAGCAGCTCCAGCTAAGTTTGCCGATGTCATCAAGCCCGTGGTCGGCTTTGAGCCAGAAGCACCGGCTGCACTCGCGGCATTGATTGACCGTCAAGGGCAGAGCATCAAAATTGCCGCCACCCCGCAAGCTCTTGAGGACTACCTGCGCGGCACAATCAACTGACCCATCTGCGCATCGCTTCCGCTCCCAAGCAGGCGGCTCGATTTCGATGGTGCCCTTGCAGCCCTTCTGGCGGGCCGTAGGGCGTGGGGTTGATGTCGACTACAAAAATCTCATGGGTTTGCGCATCGCGCAGCACATCAAGTTCGGCGAAGTCAACGCCCATCTTCAAACACAACTCGAGCAATTGGCTCTGCTCACTTTGGGTGAAGACTTCATCGCAAACCTGCAATTGCACCTCAGCCGTCCGGTTGGTGTAGCGCGCACCGTCGACCTTGATTTTCTTGTACACCATCGGAATTTCGCAGCCGACGACCACCGCCCGAAAGTCCACGAACCGGCCGTCCTCTAAAACGTTGTTCACAATGCGCTGGTACACCATCCCGTCGCGTTTAGCCTGGATCGGGCCCTTCAATTCTCTGCCGTCATGCTGAGCATTGGCCTCACTTTTTTCTAGCATCAAGCCTTGGTGTATTAGTGGATCAATGGCCACTTCACGGCCGAAAACACTCAGGTGCACCACGTCTAGAGCGCTTTTAGATATATCGCCTCGCAAGCCGTTCATCCAACCCGCCGGGCGCGTCTTAAAAGGGCTCGTCGTATCATCGAAAGCCAACCGCAGCACGGCATTTGCTCTGTCAACATTGGTCACCACCCACTTCAATTCCCATGCATAAGCCTGGATGCTTGCACGCTTGGAAGGGAATTCAGGGTCGGTCACGATATATTGAACGCTGCCGTGGGCCAACCGGCTTCGGACAACTGCCGCCCACCAACGCACATCCTTGAAAAGACGCTCAAGGCCTCCTACGCGCTTTGCATACCGATTCGTTTTCCCAATCATCTCACAAAAGCACAAATCACTTCAACCCAGTTTTTCGACCAATCCGAGCCGTGATCACATCCGTTTCCAAGTTCCAACCCCGCGCCGGGGAACACGCCCGAGCATAGTAAATAATCTGCAAGTGAAGCTTGTTCCAAAGTTCCTCAGGGAAAAGACGCTTGGCATCCCGCTCGGTTTGTTCCACGTTCTTTCCATTGCTCAAATTCCAACGCCACATCAACCGGTGGATGTGCGTGTCCACTGGAAAGGCCGGCACATCAAAGGCCTGAGACATCACCACTGAAGCGGTCTTGTGGCCCACACCAGGCAAAGCCTCGAGCGCCTCAAAGGAGGCGGGGACTTCTCCGCCGTGCTCCTCAACCAATATCTTGCTGAGCATAACAATGGCGGCCGACTTGCGCGGCGACAGCCCGCAAGGGCGGATGATCGCCCGCACATCACTGGGGCTCTGCCTGGCCATCTCAGCCGGAGAGTCGGCCAGAGTCCACAAGGCTGGCGTCACCGTGTTGACACGCTTGTCTGTGCATTGGGCTGAAAGCAAAACCGCGACAAGCAAGGTGTACGAATCCTTGTGGTCCAATGGAATAGGAGGGTTTGGATAGCGCCGTTCAAGCTCAGAAATAATGTAGGCCACGCGCTCAGATTTCGACATGGCCTCGGTTAATTTTTGCATCGACGCGCAAGGTATCTTCGCAGCCGATGCAGACCAATTTTTCTTCGCACCCTCTTGTCAATACGTCAGATCTCGAGGCGTTCCAACACATTCTTGACAAGGCCCATTCCATTGTAGTCACGAGCCACCGTTCACCCGATGGCGATGCCGTGGGTTGTGCTTTGGCCATGGCGAGCTACTTGAGAACGCAAGGCAAATCGGTCACAACGATTTTGCCCGATCCGCCCGACGAGGCGTTGATGTGGATGCCCGGTGTGGAGGACATTGTGTACTACGCCGAAGACAGCCGCCAGGCTGACGAGTTGATGGCCAATGCCGATGTGCTCTTCGCACTGGACTACAACCGCTTTGAACGCCTCGGCCGCATGTCACACGCTGCCCGCAAGTCGCCGGGAAAATGGCTGTTGGTCGACCACCACGAGTTGCCCGATAATTTTCAAGCGGCCCAGGTCCACGCGCCAGCTTGCAGCTCCACAGCTGAGTTGCTCTACGCTGTAATTGTTGGCTTGGGAGGGGCCGACGCCGTGGATAACGACATGGCAGCCTTGCTATACACCGGCATCATGACAGACACCGGTTCCTTCCGTTTCCCGGGTGTCACGCCCACAACACACCTCATCGTGGCCGATATGATTGCAGCGGGACTAGAGCACGCGAAAGTCCACGAACACATCCACGGCGAAGCCCCGTTGGACCGCCTTCGCCTGAACGCTTTTGCGCTGAACGAGCGCCTTGAAGTTTTCCCCGAGTTTCATACAGCCCTCATCCACTTGACCGCTGCCGACATGGATCGCTTCGACTACCGCCCAGGCTACACCGAAGGACTGGTCAACCAAGCTCTGGGCATCCAAGGCATCCGCTTCGCCATCTTTGCCAAAGAAGGAGGGGAGCGCGTCAAAATGAGCTTTCGCAGCATCGGTAGCTTTTCTGCACGAACCTTTGCCGAAGAGCACTTCGATGGAGGCGGCCACCACAATGCAGCGGGCGGAGCGTCCTCCGAATCCATCGACGTGGTGATGGCTAAACTTCGCGGCCTACTGCCTGAAATTCAAACCCAACTTTTGGCCGCACAGTGATCGGCAGAAAGCGTCTCAGCAGATTGTTCACAGCCGGTCTGATCATCGGGATCAGCCTGAAGACTATCACAGTATTGAGCAGCTGCTCATCACCGCCGCCGCTTCCTTGGACCTACATTTCACTCGGCTCGGAACGCCCAGCATTCAGCCTGGAACGCGCCTTGATTCACGGCCGCATTGCAGGGCAGCAACCCGCACAACGGATCTTGGCCTGCCC
>Ga0206681_10001629_pt1 | contig 10071 bp, 1 predicted proteins | sample M150012015metaG_FD_161048 | JGI IMG/M metagenome (GOLD analysis project Ga0206681, IMG submission 161048) | Ammonia-oxidizing marine archaeal communities from Monterey Bay, California, United States - M1 500m 12015 | ecosystem: Environmental > Aquatic > Marine > Intertidal zone | place: USA...
CGGTAGTACAAGTAAGGAAAAAGGAAGGATTCAAATTGAAGGAGATAAAATGTTATTGGAATATCGGTTTTTGATGCAGGAAAATAGTATTAGAGAAAAATTTATTATTCAGCACCCAACTAATTTTGATACAACAATTACAATTGGAGAGAACAATCAAGATGTAATAACAAGTGGTTCTTATTTTGAAATGATTGGCATCATAAACTCAGAAAATCCTGGTTATGTTGCAGGAGATGGCTATGTATATTATAAAATGCAAGAATAAAAGCTAGAGATTATGAAAAGGATAATTGTTGCCTCACTTTTAATTGCGCCTGCTGCTCCTGTTTTTGCTCAAACAGAAGATCTAAACTTGCAGAAATATTGGCATTACCGTTATCGGTTAAGCAGAAAATTAAGTCATTAAAGAACGCTGGCCAAAATGCGATAATTACTTATTTTATGACATTAACATGACCAATATATTCTCGGGGTTCAGTCCAGCCATTTTGTATAATCCGAGCCTTCCAAATATATGTACCAATAGGCACAGTAACACCATTGCTTCTATAATCTCCCGCCCACTCTATAGATTGGTCAACCGTATAGAAAATTTTCTCGCCCCATCGGTCAAAAATCCAAAGTTCATATTCAACAATTCCAATCCCGATTAATTTAAATCCATCGTTTGTTCCATCGTCATTAGGGCTGAATGTATTGGGAGCATATAATGTAAAATCGGGAGTAACTGAAAAAAGAACGGTATCATAATCATGGCAACCATGAACGTTAACAACATCTAACACTATATAGTAATGCCCTGTATCAGAATATTGGTGTAAAACAACTTCAGAATGTGAAGTGTCAGAATTAAATGGGTCATCAAAGTTCCAACTTAATAAGCTATCCACTCCAATTGATGACGTAGCATCTACTTCAACAAATGGGGTAAGGTTGGTTGTAGTATTTGGATTAGTAATAAATGAGGCAATCGGACTTGGATAAACATATATATAGTCTTGTATCTCCATAGAAGAGCTACACCCCTGTTCAGAAACTACAGTCAAATTAACCGTATAATATCCAGAATTTTCGTAAGTATAATCAGTAAATTCTATTTCTCCACTTTGTATGTTTTGATTTATAAAATCATCAATTCCATCGTTGTCGAAATCCCAATATATAGTGCTGTTATCCATACTTGAATTGCCATTGAAATCAGCCTTAAAAGGCGGACATCCTTCGCTATCTAACACACCATAAGCAATTGTAGGTATAGGATTAACAATCACAGTAATAAAAGATGAAACAGGCGTAGTACATCCATCTTCTAATGTTATCATATATTGAGTTGTGTCTGTTGGGTTAACGGTTTGGCAACAATTATCAATCCCCTCGCATGAAGCACTATTGCTCCAGGACCATTGGTAGAAACTTGACCCTAATCCTCCACTCCCATTGGAACAAATTACTGCAGAATCTCCTAAACAAATTTCGAATAGGCCAGGTGAGTTAATTATTAAATTGGTTCCTGACACTAGACTTATTGTGTCAGAATTCGAACAACCATTGTTGTCATAAACAGTTGCTGTATAGGTTCCTAATGAGTTTGGTGCTAGATTAATAGGATGGTTTCCATAGCCAACAAGTCCTAACCCATCACCCGCCCAAGCAATAGAATCGTAAGGCGTAGTGCCACCATTAGGTACAGCCCAAATCTCTGTTTCTTGACCTGCACATGGCGTTGAATTAGAGGTTAATAAAACAACCGTAATTGGTGATGGTTCATTTAAGTTCTCACATTGAACCGCCAAGCAACTATTTGCATCGGTAACCGAAACACAATAGTTCTCGGCACCGAGATTGGAAATTTGTGGAGTCGTTTCCCCATTGCTCCATAGGTAAAAAAGTGGAGCTGTTCCAAGAGAAGCAGAAACTTGAGCTGAGCCATTTGAATCCGCGTTGCATAAAGGCTCAATTAAGTCAATTGCAGTGATAATAGGACCTTCCTGGTTAATTACATTAGCACTTAAACCTAATGTACATCCATTAGCATCAGTTATTGTAGCGTAATGGGTCCCTTCAAATAAATTCGAGTTCAATACTCCTGTATTTGGGCTATTTGTCCAGCTATAAGAGTAGCCAGATGTACCTCCGATAATATTAAATAAGGTAGCGGTTCCGTTTCCATTAGAACACGTTGCATCTGTAGTTGATATTGATGCTATTAGCTGAGTTGGTTGGCTTATAGATCCTGAATTACTTGCTGTACATCCATTTTGATCCGCAACTGTTACCGAATAGTTCCCAGCAGTTAATCCATTAGCAAATCCATTGGGGTTTGAAAAAGTATTTGGGTCCCATTCGTAATAGATAAAACCTGTTCCGCCTATTGTATTGACAGATATGAAGCCATCGTTATCTCCAAAGCAAGAAGCATCGGAAACGGCTAATGTCGGAACTAATAAATCCGGTTCTGATATTGTAACTATCGAAACATTAGAACACCCATTGAGATCTGAACTAGTCACAGAATATAAACCTGAAGCCAACCCAGTTGATGTTTGAGAAAATTGATTAGATGGAGCCCATACATAAATGAAATCCGATTGAGTTCCTGTCCCTCCACCTGCTTGAACAGTTGCATCACCATCACTACCTCCAAAACATGACACATTATTGAAATTGGTTACAGCAGAAACAACGTCACTAGGAGCATCAACATATTGCGTTAATGTTGCTATACAACCTGCAAAATCTTCAACAACAAGCGTGTACAATAAATCTCCGCATAAACCAGTAACACCAACAGCGCCAGAAAGTAAAGTGTCACCATTTTGACCAATCCAATCGATACCTTGATATGGCATTGTGCCGCCAAAAATATTTGCATTAATAATGCCATCGCAAATACCAAAACAAGAAGCATCTGTATGGTTTAAGTATAAAATTGATGGGCCAGCAATATCATTTAATCCAGTTGCTTGTATGTTAGTACAGCCGTTGGCATCTAGAATGGTTACGGAATATGCTCCAGCAGAAACTAAATCTACAAAAGGAACAGTGGCTAATGATGGGTCGCTCCAATTATAAGTCAATGGATTAGTTCCTCCACCTGTTGTTAGTTGAATTGATCCGTCTGAAAAACCACAATGTGGCTGGGTAGAACTGATTGAAACGAGTAATTCGCTTGGTTCAGTTAAGGTTAAGGCGCTTGTTGTGATACACCCGGTGTTGTCAGTAACCGTTACCTCAATATTATTGCTTGCACAAATATTTTGTATTGCAGCTGATTGTTGAAATCCTCCAGCTAAATTCCATTGGTAAAAGTAAGGTGTGTTACCTCCAGAAGCTGAAGCGATTGCTTCTCCATCGCAAGCACCAAAACAAGTAACATTATTTGAATTAATTATAGCAGCATTAATTTGTGTTGGTTGAGAAATAACTTGAGAACCAGTAACCGAGCAGCTATTGGCGTCAGTAATAATCCAGGGGTAACCACCGTCAGGAATTCCACTAAACGTTGATGTGGTAGAACCTCCTGTTGGCCATTGATATTGGTAAGGTGGATTTCCTCCGAAGGTACTTAGTTGAACAAATCCATCGCTACCCCCAAAGCATGTAACATCACCATAATTGTTAACAAAAGCAACTAATTCTGATGGTTCACTAATAGCTAAAGAACCAAAGGCCTGGCAGCTATTGCCATCAGAAATGGTAATTTGGTAATTACCAGCTGAAAGATTATTTGCTGTTGTAGCAAACTGGCTGTTGCTCCAATTATACGTATAGTTACCAATTCCATTAGAAGGAAAAGCTGTTGCGAAACCATCACTTAAACCAAAACAAGAAACATTGGTTGAAGTAATCGCTAAAGATAGTTGGTCTGGTTGCGTAACTGTAACAGAAGTTTCAGAGATACAGCCATTGGCGTCTGTAACATTCAAAGTATATGTCCCAGAACTTAATCCTGTGGCTGACGAAGAGGTTTGTACTGGAATTGAATTCCAGGAATATGAATATCCAGTTGTTCCACCTACTACTGTAGCAGATGTAATTCCATCATTATAACCAAAGCAAGTAGTTGGTGTTGCACTTGCGTTGATTTGAATAACACTTGGCTGAGTGATCGAAATACTTGCCGCAGCTATACATCCAGATCCATCCGTTGCAGTTACTGTATAAGTATCAGCTAATAGATTAGTAGCACTTGGGCTGGTGCTAATGGTGTTTCCCCCCGAATTTTGCCAGTCATAAGAATAGCCGCTTGTCCCTCCTGTTGCAGAAACTTGTGATGAACCGTTGGAGTTACCAAAACAATCGACATCAGTAACTGATATAACAGCGATACTAGGGCCGTTTAAATCGGAAACAATTACCGTTTTGTTTACTGTGCAATTATTTGCATCATTAATAACAACATCATAAGAACCGGCTGATACATTGTTAATACATGCTCCTGTTGATGCATCTTGCCAAGTATATGAATAGCCGGGGGTTCCTCCGCTCACCGTAACACAGCCTGAGCCGTTTGTTTGCCCACAATTAGAATTAACAATTGTTGAATCGATTAAAAGTTCAGGAGGTTCAGTAACACTGGTTAATAAAGTTGTAACACACCCATAAAAATCAGATATGGTACAAGCTATTATTCCAGGACACAATCCAGTTGATGTTGCCGTATTTTGTGATAGTGGATCGTCCCATAAATACCCGAAGGGTGCTTGACCTCCCGTAATTGTAACTGATACTTCTCCGTTACATTGCCCAAAACAAGAAACCCCCGTTGCAACAGAAGTAACTGTTGTTGCGCTCGGCTCTGTAATCGTAGCATTAGTCGTTACGATACATCCGTTACCGTCAGTAAGAGAAACTTGGTAATTACCTTGCGTTAAACCAGTAGCACATTGAGTAGTTTGAAAGCTCGCATTTGCATCCCATAGATAGGTAAAAGGAGTAGCGTTACCACTATAAGAAACACAAGCTTGTCCATCATTGCCTCCGAAGCAAGATACGTTAGTAAGTCCAGCGATGGAGGCTATGCCCGGAGCAATGTTACCTACTACAGCTGAGATAGTAACAGAACAAGTATTGATGTCGGTAATAGTAACAGTATAACCCCCAGGAATAAGAGCCCCGGCACATGCATTGGACTGTCCGTTGTTCCAGTCGTAAGAAATCGGAGCAGTTCCGTTCGTAGCAGAGGCGCATATTTGCCCGGAAGGCGTATTACAAAAAGCATCAGTAACAGTTGTAGAAGCCACCATTTGCAGTGGCTCACCAATAGTAACAGAAACATTAACCGAACAGTTATTATCATCAGTAACCGCAACGACATAATTAACAGGAGATAATCCAACAGCAGTAGCAGTTGTTTGCGTATTGTTCCACGTATATGAATATGGAGTAGTACCACCGGTACCAAGTGCTGTAGCGGTACCATCGGTATAACCAAAGCAAGTAACAGCAGTAGCACTAGCAATGATTGCAGCAACAGCAGTAGGTTGGTTGATAACAACACTAGTAGTTGCAACACAACCATTACCATCTGTTATTGTACTCGACCATGTTCCTGCAGGTAAACCTGTGGCAGAAGCCGTAACCTGATTAGCAGGATCGTCCCATTCGTAAATATAGGGAGTTGCTCCACCTGCCACAGTAACTTGAGCTAATCCATTAGAATAGCCAAAGCAAGAAACATCGGTTTGTGTTAATATATTAGCAGTAGGAGCACCAGCATCCGTTATCCCTTGAGTTAGATTGGCAGTACAACCATTACCATCTGTTACGGTTACGGTATAGTTAGCCGCAGTTAACCCTGTAGCATTAGCAGTAGTTTGTCCAGCGAGATCATCCCATAAGAAAGAGTAGGCAGGATCCCCTTGGGTAACAAAGACGGTAACATCTCCATCTGCTTGTCCACAAGAAGACGAATTAAACGCACTAGAGATAACGAGTTCTGTAGGAACAGAAAGGGTTTCAGAATCGGTAATAGAACAGTTATTATTATCTGTTACCGTTACGGTATAAGTACCACCACCAATACCAGTTATATCAGGAGTAACTGCCACAGAAGACCAAACATACGAATACGAAGTACCACCGCCAGTAACAGTGGAAAGCACAGAGCCATCATTTACGCCAAAGCAAGAAGGATCTGTAGGGTTAAGAGTGATCGAGAGTGCAGTAGGTTGCGTAATAGTAAGAGGAACTAAAACAACACAGCTGTTGGCATCAGAAACCGATACAGAGTACGAACCGGCAACAATCGAGTTAGCAGTTGGATTGGTTTGTCCAGAAGGTGTCCATAGATAATTAAATGGAGAAGTGCCCCCCGAAGCAGATACCGTAGCATTACCATCAGCAAGTCCGTTACAAGAAACATTAGTAGAGCTAGCAATAGATGCAATAAGAAGAGCAGGCTGGTTGATAACATCATTAGCAGAAACGGTACACGAATTAGCATCGGTAACGATAAGTGTGTAACCATTAGCAGGCACACCAGTAAGGTCTTCAGAATTAGAAGCGTTCGACCACGCATAAGAATACCCTGTAGTTCCACCAGCAATAGTAGCATTAATCGCTCCGTCAGATATTCCAAAACAAGAAACATCTGAAGGCACAAGATTTACCACAAGAACAGAAGGCTCAACGAGTACATCATTATCTGTAATAGAACACCCAACAGCATCAGTAACAGTTACAGCAATAGCTCCATTGGTTAAGGCATTTGCAGGGTTAGTTACTTCTCCGTTCGACCATAAATAAGAATACGCACCAGTACCTCCTGAAGCTCCGACACTAGCTGTTCCATCAGAGAAACCAAAGCAAGAAGGGTTGGTCGTAGCAGTAATAGAAGCCACTACAGTCGCAGGTTCAGAAATAGAAGTATTAGCCGTAGCAGCACACCCTGTAAAATCAGTAACAGTAACTGAGTAATTACCAGCAGCTAGACCAGAAATAGAAGCATCAGTTCCACCGCCGGTCCAAGAAATTGTATATGGTAATGACCCACCAGTAGCGGTAACTGAGACGACCCCATCAAGACCACCATTACAAATAACATTGGCATCGGTAGTAGCACCTGCAGTAGGGCCAGAAGCATCATTAACCGCCTGAGTAAGGGTAATAGAACAACCCCCAGCATCGGTAACCACCACATCGTAAGACCCTGCCCCGATACCCGTAGCGGTAGCAGAAGTTTGATTAGCCGCATTAGCCCCCCATAAATAAGTATAAGGAGCGGTACCATTACCTGCACCAGAAACTGTAGCAGAACCATCTGCTTGTCCACAAGTTGAATTAGACGAGGAAGTAGTAGCCGTAATTAAAGGTGGTTCGGTGATTTTGATAGAATCAATAGCTGTACAGCCGTTAACATCTGTAACAGTTACGTGAAGCGTATCATTGCCAATACCAACAACGTTAGCTGTAGTTTGAAAAGCTGGATCATCCCAGATGTAAGTATAAGGAGAAGTGCCCCCAGAAACCGAGATAGTAGCATCGCCATCGTTAGCACCAAAACAAGAAACGTTATTTCCTACAATAGAAGGATTAACGGCAGTAGGTTCAGTTAGTGTAATAGAAGTAGACCCTACACAATTGTTTACATCAGTAATAGTAACAGAATACCCACCAGCAGCAATACCTGTGGCTGTTTGTAAAGCGGAACCATTACTCCAAGCATACACATAGCCTGGTGTACCTCCAGAAACAACACTGGTAGTAGCAGAACCAGAAGAACCACCCAAGCATTGAGGATCGGCAGGAGTAGCCGTAATAACCATAGCAGCAGGATCAATAATTGTAACTGATCCGGGAGCAGGACATCCGTTTACGTCTAGAATTGTAATAGTATATGTTCCCGCGGCAAGTCCTGTAGCCATTTGAGTAGCTTGATTACCTGTAGAAGTATCCCATAAATAAGTATAGGGACCAGTGCCAGTTGGGTCAAAAGTTACTGTTGCAGTACCATCTGAACCATTAGCACATAAAGGGTTAGTTGAAGCTGAAACAACTGTAGCGCAATCTTGACTGATTACTAAGTCTTCTGTTACAACATCCAATCCATTTCCTCCAGTACTATTAAAATGAATAACGTATTGTAAATCCGATGTGGTTTGAATACCACTTAATGTTATTTGCTGATATGTTCCTGTTAGAATCAGTGTAACATCATCAATAACAGCCCCATTGCCATCTATCAAGCTAATAGTTACGTCAGTATTGCCATAAGATTGACGGATCCAGATTGTTGCGGTAGTAGTACAACCGATAGAAAGACCTGTAATTGGAATGTCAAGAATGTCAACATTGCCAACACCATTTATTACATTAAACCAGCCAAAATATGTGCCACTCAGTAGGTATCCAGCATTATGATTGCTCCCCCCATTTCCGTATAGATTGCCGCCAAGTGCACCAGTAATTGAGGGTGTGTCGAAAGGTTCGTTGTATACAGGAAAAGAACAGCTTGGTGATGATAATATACAAGCTGTCGAAGCTACACAGCCATTAACATCAGTAGCGGTAACATTAACGGTTCCAACCATAAGACCAGTAACGGTAGTGCCGGTAGTAGCAGAAACATCCCAAGTATAGGAGTATCCAGCAGTACCACCAGAACCAGTAGCGATGGAAGTACCATCAGAACCCGCAGGAACAGTAACATTAGTGCAAGCTAATCCAACAGCAACCGGAGTAGGTTGCCCAACATTATCAGCGGAGTTAGCAGTACATCCATTTGCGTCAGTAACATTGAGCGTAAAAGCACCAACAGGAAGTCCAGAAATATCTTCGGTACTAGCTCCGTTGGACCACAGGTAAGTATATCCACTAGTTCCACCAGTAACAGTACCATCAGCAGAACCATCTGAAGCACCATCACAAAGTGCATCGGTAGCAATAACAGTAACACTAATAGCAGGAGGGTCGGTAAGATTAACATTGTCGGTAACTGTACAGTTTTGCGCATCGGTAACAACAACGGAGGCATTACCATCAGGAAGAGCCGTGGCAGGGTTAGTAATTTCACCGTTGTTCCATGAGTAAGTATATCCAGTAGTACCACCATTTACAGAAATAGTAGCCGTACCATCGGTAGCATTAGGACAAAGCGGGTCATCCGAAGCAAGTATAGAACCGTTTAATAAAGGGGAATCAGCAATAATTACCGAAGCAGTTGCCACACAAGCATCAGGAGCAGTTGAATCGGTAATAGTAACAGACATTATGCCTGCAGGAAGCGCAACAGCAATAGCAGAAGTTTCACCGTTTGACCAGGTGTAATTGTAGCCAGGGGTACCACCTGTAACATCCGCTTGGGCAGTACCATCAGAATAACCATTACAAGTAGCATCAGCAGCATTAATAATAGTAAGAGTTGGAGCACCAGCATCGGCAACATTTACGTTAGTAGTTACGGTACATAAGTTAGCATCGGTAACAATTACAGTGTATGAACCAGCATAGATGTTAGAAGCAGTAGCCGCAGTTTGAGCAGGAGTAGTATTCCAAGAATAGCCATATCCACCAGCCCCGCCAGCAGCAGAAACAATAGCATCGCCATCAGAATTGCCACAGGAAGCGGGATTAGAAGATGGGGTGAGCGTCATTGTGGCAGGTTCATCAACAAACCAACTATCAGTAATAGTACAATTAGCAGCATCGGTAACAGTAACATTATAGGTGTTAGTAACTAACCCAGCAAGAGCAGAAGAGGTGCTAAAACTAGCATTATCCCATAAATACGTATATCCAGGAATCCCTCCACCAGCAGTAGCTGCTGCATCACCAGTAGCAGCGCCATTACAATCGGCATCGTTACCAGACATTACCAAAGTAACGGCAGGATCTTCAATAATATCTGCAGTAGCAGAAACAGCACAATTGTTTCCATCAGAAATAGTAACGGTATAAGTTCCTGGTGCAAGACCAGTTTCTGTATCTGTTCCACCAGAGTTAGGCGCAGCAGCAGTTAATCCTCCCCAAGTATATGTATATGCTGGTGTCCCTGCGCCACCTGTAGCGAATAATTCTCCATCGGCTAATCCATTACATGTTACATCTGTTGGGGCTAGGGTTACTGTT
>Ga0206681_10001631_pt1 | contig 10058 bp, 7 predicted proteins | sample M150012015metaG_FD_161048 | JGI IMG/M metagenome (GOLD analysis project Ga0206681, IMG submission 161048) | Ammonia-oxidizing marine archaeal communities from Monterey Bay, California, United States - M1 500m 12015 | ecosystem: Environmental > Aquatic > Marine > Intertidal zone | place: USA...
GCGTATGCAACACTTTCTGTTACATCGTTACCTGCGATTTGGACTATCCCGCTATAGGTAATACCGCCATTCGTAAAGACGCTAAAGTTCGTGACCCCTGCACCTATATCTACAACGCACACTCCATTATCTTTTTCATCTTGACTAACAAAAACTTCGCTATTGGACATGGAATCTAACACTATTTGATTAAAACCAAGCCCACTCTGTTCTATACTTTTTTGGACATTACTAACACTCTGGTTAGATACACTAACTATGTGCATTTGTGCCCCTAGAACCTTGGCTTCAAGACCAACCGGCCTTTCTACTACAACCATGTTCTGGTTTTGGTCAATTGTGAATCTGTTAGGAATGCTTTCAAGTACCTGTTTGTTTGTTGGTGTTGGTGTGGCAGATGCAATTTTTATTGCCAACATAACGTCATCACTTGAGATGTTATTACCTGGTACATTTATATGTCCCTCTCTGTTAGTAATCGTTAGGTGTGGGTCACTTAAATTAACGTTAACATTAAAGATGTCAACTTTGCAATTAGAGTAGGCCTGTTTTGCCGCCTTCTGTATTGCGCTAGCGACTAGATTTGGGTTAGTGATAGAGCCCCTCTTTACCCCCTCAGAGTCACTAATTCCGTGACCCAGGACTCTCATAACCCCTCCCTCTGATTCGGCTATCAGTACTGCAACCTTGCTGGTCCCAATATCAACGCTTGCAACTAAATCGTTACCGTTACCCATTACCTTAAGTCTCTTCCCTTGTTAGTAATTCAAACCATTCATCTAGATGATTTAAATGGACACTAGTGCCGCTAAGTAGTCGCCTAAATTTTTTGGCATATTTTTGGCCATGATATAGCCCTAGAATGTGTCTCGTCATAGATCTGATTGGTACCCCTTTGAGGTGCTGATTTTTCATATACTCTATAAACTTTAATAATACTTGTTCTCGACTATTTTTTGGTAAATATTTGCCATAAATTTCCTCATCCACATCAGATAATAGGTAGGGCTGATGATATACAGATCTTCCAAGCATTACTCCGTCCACTTTATCTAAATGAGATTTCACATCATCCAAATTGTCAATACCTCCATTGACAGCAATACTAAGACTGGGGAAGTCATTTTTTATTCTATATACCCAGTCGTAATTGAGTGGCGGTACAGTTCTATTTTGTTTTGGGCTTAGACCTTTTAGCCAGGCCTTACGGGCATGAATTATAAATACATCGCAACCGCTATTATGAATTATTGATATAAAGTCACATAACTCATCATAGCTCTCCATATCGTCTACACCAATTCTAGATTTGACACTAATTTGAATACCTTCTACCTGTTTCATTGACTCAACACAATCTGCAACAACTCCTGGGGTTTTCATTAGGCAGGCACCAAAACTTCCATACTGCACTCTGTCTGATGGACATCCCACATTAATGTTTACTTCGTCATACCCCCAGTCTTTTGCAATCTTGGTACACTCTGACATCTCTTTAGGGTCGCTACCACCGAGCTGTAATGCTACAGGGTGCTCATCATTATGAAAATCAAGTATCCTATTTTTATCACCATTAATGATGGCCTTTGTAGTTATCATTTCGGTAAAGAGTTGTGTTTGGCTAGACATTAACCGATAAAAATACCTGCAGTGCTTGTCAGTCCAATCCATCATTGGTGCTACACTAAGCCTGTTCATTGTGTGTTGGTTCGTTTGTTGGAATAATTCATAACTTTGTTAGAGCCTGTCAACTAAAACCTTAATAACAAAATCAATGCTACTTTGTACTACCTGTTCTCGTTCACCTGCAAAGTGTTGAGTGGTACTGAAGGACTCCCCCAATACACAAAAACTAAAACAAACCGTCCCAACCGGCTTGCTTGGGCTGCCACCAGTAGGTCCAGCTATACCTGTAACTGCAACACCAACACCAGATGACGAGTTATCCATAACCCCGATAGACATTTCAGATGCAGTCTGTTCACTTACAGCTCCAAATTCATTTATAGTTGATTGATTAACTCCGAGCATATCAACCTTGGAGCTATCACTATATGTAACAAAGCCTCTATCAAAATAGCTTGAGGACCCACTCCTGCTAGTGAGTAGCGCACAAAGGTTTCCTCCGGTACAAGACTCAGCAACAGAAATCCTAATAGACTTTCTTTCCAGTATTTCTACTAGTTCGGTTAGTTGGGTACTCATTTAAGTGCCGCCTGAACAATTTCAAAAATATCATTAGACAGACCTTTGGTTAACGATATGCGCTTTAATTGTTTCTCCTGCAACATTCTAAGGTCTGGACTGAATAGCCTCCAGTGATTGTAAACTGATACCAGTCTAGCTCCAATCTGTGGGTTTGACTTGTTTAACTTAATAATAATATCTGTAAAGAAGTCGTACCCTTTTTCGTTGTGAAAGTTTATATAGTTCTGTGAAAATCCAGCAACAACACTGCGCAACCTGTTAGGTGTATTGAATGAGAACAGTTCATGGTTCATCAATGTCTTTATAAATTCTAAGCTCGCTATTGGTGATGTAGACTGGGCAGCAAACCATTTATCCATAACCTGCACATCGCCACTGTATTGATCATAAAACTCGCTTACAGCTATATCTGTGTATTGGTTGTTAGTTAAAAGAAGCGCGTTAAAGCCTGCAATCTTATCGGTCATGCAGTTTGCACTCTTGAAGTGTTCATAAGCTAAATCAAATTCACCGTCTTTTGCTAAATAGTATAGGCAAATATTTCTAAGCGACCTGCTACCTACTGACTCTGGGTCGAGGCTATATTTATTTCCTGTATCAATCTTTGAATATGTTTCCAGAATGACAGGCTTCATACTGTTAATTACTTTTTTGATAACAGATTCACGTTTGTTATGAATATCGAAAACGTCTATCTCATCGACCTGGTGATGAATTAAGCGCTCACTAGGAATAGTTAACAACTCAGACGAAAGAGAACTATCCAGTCCATTCACTAAAACTTTCCTAATTACATTGAAGAATTCATCTTGTTCTAGCTTAGAAGGTGTCAAAATTAATGACTTCCATATATGTTGCGCATTGTCCCACCTACTAAATGCATCTGATTCGTGCTCTACAAGAAATATCCTTTGCTCTGTTGTAAGGTCAGTTGTTAACTTTATTGGGGCCGAAAAGCCCCTAAGCCATGATCCGATTGGTTGAGACTTTATTCCCTTAAAGCTATATGTTTGTTCTTTTTTATTAACTATCAGAACGCCCTCATCCTGAAACTCGCCAGACTCTGACAGTAATGCAAATTGCAAAGGGAAATAGTAATTATGCCTGGAGTTTTGTTTAATATTTACATTGAATGTTTTGTTAATGTCGTCAAAGTTTGAGGTGATACTAACTTCCGGTGTTCCAGCTTCAGAGTACCAATTCATGAACTGGGAGAAGTCAAAATTGTTAGCATCGCTCATACTGGAAACGAAATCGTCAATGGTTACAGCGCTACCGTCATGGCGCTTGAAATATAACTTCATGCCTCTTTGAAACCCTGACTCGCCTAGCAATGTATGTATCATCCTAATAACCTCTGCGCCCTTCTCGTAGACAGTGACAGTGTAAAAGTTGTTCATCTCAATATAGCTCTCAGGCCTTACCGGATGTTGCATAGGGCCGGCATCTTCTGCGAATTGATAAGTGCGCAATTGATTAACGTCTTCTATCCTCTTTATTGATCTGGAGTGCATGTCGGAGGTGAACTCTTGGTCTCTGAATACAGTCAACCCTTCCTTTAAGCTTAACTGGAACCAGTCCCTACATGTAACCCTATTGCCAGTCCAATTATGAAAATACTCATGCCCTATGACAGCCTCTACATTTATAAAGTCTTTGTCAGTTGCAGTTTCTGGATTAGCAAGCACATAAGTGGAGTTAAATATATTTAAACCCTTATTCTCCATCGCACCCATGTTGAAATCATCTACCGCAACTATCATGTATATATCCAAATCATATTCAAGCCCGAAGCGTCTCTCGTCCCACTCGAATGACTTTATAAGGGAGTCCATTGCAAATCTAGTCTTGCCTATGTTGTGTGGCTCAACGTAGATTTTTAGATCAACATCTCTATCAGATATGGTCTTATATTTGTCTTCCAGAACAGCGAAATCTCCGGCAACCAGTGCAAACAAATAGCACGGCTTTGGTGCTGGGTCATGCCATACAACTGACCCCTCACTCTCACTTATGAGATTACCATTACTCAGAAGTACAGGATACTTGCTTGGGTTAGCCTTGATGCTGGTTGTAAAAGTACTGAGAACGTCAGGCCTATCCAAGTAATAGGTAATATGTCTAAAGCCATGGGCTTCGCACTGAGTGCAATAATTACCGCTTGATTTGTATAGCCCATTAAGTGTAGTGTTTTTCTCTGGATGGATGCGTGTTATCACATCTAAGACAAAATCATCATCTAGGTCATTAAGCTCAAGTCCATCATCCTTAACCTTGTATTTTGGGGTGACCTTGCCAATAGAAATAGAAACAAGATCAAGGTTGACGCCATTCAAGAAGAGAGAGTTGTGGGCACCCGAACCTTTTACTTCTTCGTTCTTATAGAAGACTATCCTAGAGGTTACAATTGTTTGGTCATCAAATAGTTCAAAGTTTAGCTCTGTAGTGCTTATTAAATATGGAGACGGCAAGTAATCCTTACGATAAATTGGTTTTGGCTTCAAAGTGCTAATAACAATACTCCTAACAACAATCTGTACACAACAAATGGTATTAGTCCAATCGTATCCAATAACTTAATAAACATTACTATAGTGAAATAACTACTCAAACCAGCTATAACAAATCCCAGAAACATTAATGACCAGTCAACCTTCTCTGGCTGGTTGTATAGATTTACAATGACCAGCATTGACGATAGTGTGATTACCGGGATTGATAATAGGAACGCAAACTTGATAGACATTTTTTTTGAAAGTCCAATAAGCAATCCAGCTGTAATGGTTATTCCAGACCTGGACGTTCCTGGTATAAGTGCCAAGGACTGCATTAAGCCAACAAACAAAACGTCTACCCATCCAACCGTTTCTCTAGGGGCTTTGTTGTTTGTATTTATCCAGCTAGCAAAACCTAGCAATAAACCAAAAATTATGGTTGAGTATGCGATAACCTGAACTGAACGTAAGTTTGTTTCAATGTATTCTATAAATAACAAACCTGTCAGTCCTACTGGTATAGTTCCAATGATTATTCCCCATGCCAGTTTGGACTGTCCAACACTCTTTGCGTTGATAGCTGAGTAATAAAAATCAACCGCTAGATCCTTAATTAATGATCTATAGTAGAACACAATCGCGCTCAGAGTACCTAAATGAACTACTACATCAAAAGACAAACCCTGGTCTGGCCAGTCAGATATTTTTGGCACCAATATTAGGTGCGCCGAAGAAGATATTGGTAAGAATTCACTTAGCCCTTGAACCAGAGCTAAAACTATAGTTTGAATGATATCCATTATTACAATTTATACGTTAAATCTTGCTCATCAAAGCCCTTAAGAGCTACAGATAAATCTTTGGTCAGGGCTAACACCTTAAAACTCTCGCCCATTGCTGATGGCAAAACAAGTTGCTTAATCTGTTGTGCTAGATTAATACGCTTACTTTCATCACTCTCATAGGACAAGTACTGCTCAATACCAAGAGAAATTAAGAACATCGCCTGAGTGGCATAACCACTAACTACAAACCCGCTCTCCAATGCCTGTTCAGCAATATCTGAAAAGTTAACCGAGGTGGTAATGTCTTGCTCACCTACATTAACAAACGGGTTATCGTTTGCCTTGTGTCGGTGATAACATCTAAGTGTTCCATCATCCCTCTGGGGGTGAAAATACTCTGCCCTATCCATTCCATAGTCAATCAGCAATACTAGTCCATCTTTCATCGAGCTGTATAATGAATCAATCCACGCCATAGATCTATAGTTTACTTCTGTTTTGTAATCATTTGATGCTCTACTTGGTAGTTTTGCTTTGTCATTCATATGTTCGCTATCGAAAACTTCCCAACTAAGCTCATCATCATCACAACCGACACCCATCTCATAAAATGCACTATCCTTATAAACCAAACGCTTTGCAGGTATTGCATCTAAAACCTCGTTAGCTATTACCACACCTGAAAAATCAAACGGCAAAGTGTCAATCCATACTACCTTATCAATAAGTTCTGGCAAAACCTTTTTAATTGACTTTTTTTGCCTTCCCTTCAGTTCTGCACTCAGTTCCAATATATAGTAAATTTTTGGAAGCTTGTCTAGCCTTGCTAATTCGAACAATATTTGAGCCGCAAGAACTCCACTACCTGCACCGAACTCTAAGATATCCTTTTCACCATCCATAATATCAGAGCATTGTCTGGCGAGAGTATATCCGAACAGGTCGGAAGTTTCTGGTGCTGTAATAAAATCACCCTGTTCACCAAATTTTGGTAGTCCTGAACTGTAGTATCCTAGGCCAGGGTAGTACAATGCCATATCCATAAATTCGTCGAAACCTATGGGGCTTGATTTTTGCATTATAGTATCTTTAATAATCTGTTTAAGGGTCACAAAAAGTATTTTATACTCACGGCTTAGTATAAGCCCATCTTTTGTATGTAAATTTCATTACAATGCTTCAATGTACTGGAATATAAAATGAACCAAAATCAAATTACCATATATATTAACTTTTTATGAAAAAAGCATTAGTAACTGGTGGCGCTCAAAGGATAGGGGCGCAAATCGTAAAAACACTACATAAAAACAATTACGACATAATAATTCACTACAACAACTCAGCAAACGAGGCATCTAAACTTGCAACTCTACTCAACAATGATCGCCAGAACTCGGTAACCATTGTTCAGGCAGAACTAAACACCAGAGACGGTATTGATAAATTGCGTAATTCAGTTACTAGGCTTGATTTATTGGTAAACAATGCATCGATTTTTTGCTCGACCCCTATTGGTAAGATAGACAGGAGCACCTGGAGTAGCATCATGGACACCAACCTTATGTCGCCATTTTTTCTTTCTCAATCACTGGCCACTTTGTTGCATAAAAGTAATGGCTGCATAGTAAACATAGTTGATATACACTCTGACAGGCCATTAAAGGACCACTCTGTTTACAGTATTTCTAAGTCAGGAATAGCCATGATGACTAAATCGTTAGCAAAAGATCTGGCTCCAGGTGTTCGCGTTTGCGGCATATCTCCTGGATATATTTTGTCGCCAAAAGGCAGCAAAAAAATAGGCAACGAAGAGAACCAAGCTAACAATAAGATAGCCCTAAAAAGGCATGGGACGGTAGAAGATATTGCCGATACGGTCGTCTTTCTGGCCAACTCGACATACATTACTGGGCAAATAATCAATGTTGATGGTGGGCGCACACTTAACCAATAATTATTGTCTTCTATATTAGTGTTGCATTGTTTTTGTGTTATAATGAATGTGTTGAATTTATATAAAATCAACCTATAAGAATTTTTTAAAATGTTTTTGTGAAAAATGAATGCAATGGTCACAAAAACTGTATTAATATTTAGGGCTTTTTAGTGCCGTATTTGTTCGAGATGAGAACGCAGTTTTGTTTAGTATCTCTCGAATTTTGAAGTTTTGCAGCTTTAGAAAAAATAGTTTTTTAGTAGTCTATGACGCAATTAAATCACACATTTCTTACAATTCAACCATTAAATGTTGAATGCCTGCGCGCGCTCAGAAGTCCTTACACACAAGGACTTAACTATGAATCATATTCTCATAAATGCAACTCACAAAGAGGAGATCCGTGTTGCAATTGTAAAAGACAAGCAGCTCACTGATCTCAACATAGAGACCACTCTTAACAGGAAAACTAAAGGCAACATATACAAAGGTAAGATCTCTAGAGTAGAGAAATCACTAGAGGCAGCTTTTGTCGATTACGGCAAAGATAGGCAAGGCTTTTTGCCATTCAAAGAGGTTGCCGATACTCTATACAGTGGCACCAAACCCAAGGGAGATAAGATCTCTATTTCTGACGTCCTTAAAGAGGGCCAAGAAATCATTGTGCAGGTAGAAAAAGAAGAAAGGGGCAACAAGGGTGCTGCCCTCAGTACCTACATGAATTTAGCTGGCGCCTACATGATATTAACGCCAAACAACCCTAAAAGTAACGGCATATCTAGACAAATACAGTCTTCCGACCGCCAAGATCTCAAAGGGGTTATATCAAAAATGTCAATCCCAAAGCAGTCCGGATTGATAATACGTACAGCTGGTTCAGGCAAAAACCTGGAGGAACTTCAATGGGAGGTTGACTACCTTTCTGAGTTGTGGGAATCAATAAACAGTGAGGCCTCTAATCGAGAGGCTCCATTCCTAATATACCAAGAAAGCAATATCATTGTTCGTACCCTAAGGGACTACCTGAGGTCCGATACCGACAGCGTTATTTTTGACGACTTAGATGCATTCAAGCAGGCTAAAGAGTTTGTTGGATTTGTATTACCTCATTACCTTGACAGGGTCAAGTTTTTTGATGTTTCAGAGCACTCATTATTTAGTCACATGAGTATAGAAAGTCAGGTCAGGAATGTGTTCAACAGGGAGGTAACTTTAAGTTCTGGAGCTACAATAGTATTCGACACAGCTGAAGCACTCACAGCGATTGACATTAACTCAGCACGCGCAACCAAAGGTTCAGACATTGAAGAGACTGCCTACAATACAAATATCGATGCGGCAAAGGAAATATCTAGGCAATTACAGCTCAGAGATATTGGCGGACTTGTGGTTATTGATTTTATTGATATGGCGACCGAAGAGCACCGTAAATCTATTGAAAGCATTATGGAAAAGGCGACAAGTTCAGATCGTGCACGTATACAAATAGGAACAATATCTCAGTTCGGCTTACTTGAAATGTCTAGACAAAGGCTTATGAGCTCTGTAACCGAGTCTGTAGAGAGAACTTGCCCTCAGTGCAGCGGAAGCGGAACCACCCCAACCATCCCTTCACTTGCGCTCACCATGCTAAGGAAGATGGAGGACGGATGTAATGCTGCTAAACATCAAACATCAAGAATAACAGTACAGTCTAGCGTTGAAGTAATTACGTACCTTTTGAATGAGAAGCGTAGCAACATAGATACACTTGAGAACAAGCACGGTGTCAGAATTACTTTACTACCCAACCCACACATGTTGTTCCCTAATTACACCTTAACAAAACAGAAGGAAGAAAAGAAATCCCACCACAAGAGTTACCAGGGTATATCTAAATCTCAGCAAAATTTAGCTGACAACGGACTAGACGTTATAGAGGAAAGGCCTGCGATTAGTGGAAACAGACCTAAAAGCAAGATACCTGAAAAGGAGGTGTCATTTTTTACTAAGCTAAGTAAGTTGTTATTTTCTGAAAACAATACCGACTCAGCCCCTAGTCCTAGCAGTAATAACGACAACCGTAACAGGAATAGTAACAGGAATCGTAACAGGAATAGTAACAGGAATCGTAACAGGAATCGTAACAATCCCCAGAACAGACAGCAGGCCCAGAAAAATAATAAGTCTTTTAATAAAGATAACGAATCAAGCTCTCCAAATCAATCTAAACAGAACAGGGGCAATAGGGCTGGTCCAAAAAGCAACAGTAAGCCTGACAATAAAAATAACGAAAGTTCAAAACCAAGTGTCATTAACAATACTAAAGATGTTGTTGAAACTGAACTTAGTTCTAACTCCAATACTAATAGCAAGGCTGATAATAAGTCCGTTCCTAGAGCCAATAATACGAAACCTAAGAGTAGCCCTAAACCTAAGACTGACACTAAAGCCAAGAGTACTCCTAAACCTAAACCTAAACCTAAACCTAAACCTAAGGCTAAGGCTAAGACTGATACGAATAAAGATAAGAGTGATACTAAAGTTGAAACTGCTAAAAAAACAGAAAACAACATCGACAAGCAGGAGTCAGGGGCTGTCGCTACAACTGAATAGTTATGGACTTGTATGGCGTTTTCGGCAACCCTATAGAGC
>Ga0206681_10001632_pt1 | contig 10055 bp, 10 predicted proteins | sample M150012015metaG_FD_161048 | JGI IMG/M metagenome (GOLD analysis project Ga0206681, IMG submission 161048) | Ammonia-oxidizing marine archaeal communities from Monterey Bay, California, United States - M1 500m 12015 | ecosystem: Environmental > Aquatic > Marine > Intertidal zone | place: USA...
TCATAATTTTCATTCGCTTTGCTAAACTTGAATGGCGAGTAACCACCATGCCGCCCTCTCCAGTTGTCATAGTTTTATTGGCATAAAAACTAAAAACAGTAATATCAGATTCAAGGGATCCAATCATATTACCCTTATAAGTTGTCGGCAATGCGTGCGCGGCATCTTCAACCACTCTTAAGCCAAATTCATTGGCTAGCAATAAGATTTCGTCCATATTACAACTTAAGCCAGCATAATGCACTGGCATAATTACTTTAGTTTTTGATGTAATTACACTCCTAATAGAGTCAATATCAATATTTAATGTAATAGGGTCAACGTCCACCAATTTAACATCGGCGCCTAAATACCGAACTACCTCAGCCGTTGCAGTAAATGTTAAACTTGGAACAATAACCTCGTCACCTTCAGAAACTCCAAGCGCTTCAAGAGCTAAGTGTAAGCCTGCTGTAGCTGAATTAACCGCAATCGCCTCCACACCGCCTCCAATAAAGTCTTGAAAATCATATTCAAATTGCTTCACCTTTGGTCCAGTTGTAATCCAACCTGAGCGCAATGTATCAATGACTTCGTTAATTTCATCATTAGAAATCTGAGGAATGGAAAAGGGGATAAAGCTCGACATTCTTATTTCCTACAAGAAGTTAAAATTACTGTTTTAATATTTTGATTTCCTTTATTAAGGACGTAAAAGGTAATGCCATGCATCCTTTGGCCAGCCAGTACTACGCTGATTTTTTCCCAATTCATAAAAAACTTTTGTAATTAAATAATAACAATAATTTCATATTATTTTATAAAAAACTTATGCCATATAGAGCAAATAATTACGGGCAAGTTCGGGTAACTATACACCCCTCCCAAATTACTATTATTCGGCAATGTTTTATCAAAAATAGTATCGCTTCTTATAAGCTTAATAATTTCTCTATATGAATATATATTTAACAATTCATTTATGTAAATAAAAGATCTTTTCTTATGTATTTTTAGCAATTTTTCTTTATAAATATGCCCGCCATCAACAAGATTTGTAAGGTTAAAAATAGAAAACCCTATATGGCCAAAGTCCTTATTAAAAAACGCCCATATAACAGAATGGCTACCCCTATATTTAGATACAGGACCAGGATGAGCCCCAATTATTGGAGCATCCCAAAAATTTAATACCTTGCCAGACAAAAACTTTGATGTATGCACTACTACTACGTCTGTTTTTTCTATATAAGCCTGATCAATTGATGAAAAACTAGAAACACAATACGTTTTTTTTACAACCTTTGCAAGAATTTTACTGTTATCACGTTTTTTTTCGCCTACCAAAAAAACAAAAAGACGCCTCTCCACAATCAATAAGATCTTTACAAAAAACAACTGGACTGCATAAAAAAAACCTTTATTTTTCATGACAAGTTTAACGTAGTTAAAATTCAAGGTATTTCTCATAGATTTTTTTAATAATACAACCTGGGCAATCTCTATTGTCGAGCTCTTTTCTGCATTTAGGAAAATCTTCAATGTTTGCAGTGACTGCCTAGACTCAGAAATAATCAGTGTAACCCTCTTCATTGTGTTAAGATTTTTTTACTATTATCAAACAAACGTGGAAAAACTGTTGTAGCGGAGCCAAGAGTGCATAGCTTGGCGTTGCTTACTATAGTGTCTCGAAATTGAATCTTTCTACTACGTATTATTTTAGTAACATGGTTAACATTAGTTTGCTCAATGGAAAATCTTGCGATGGACTCTTTGGAAAAAATATTACTTTGCCACGAACTATACACATTGCTGTAAAAGTTTTTGGCCAAAACAAAGGACGAGTTAAAAGCAATTCCACCTGGTATAGAAAATTCTTTCACATCGTTCTGAAGTATATCCTCCAATCGTTTTTTGCTATCAATCATCTCAATCATCTGCTCACTCCTAGTAAGAATATTAAAAAAATCTGGATGATTAACCGAGTGACTACCAATTTCAACATTCGAGATTTGCGCTAGATCTAAAATCTCACCCTCACTCATAAATCCTTTTTTTCCGATAAACGCTGTAGGAATAAAAATCTTTATGGTGAAATTATAATCAGACGCCGCCTCAACAGCATCTAGATTTGACTTGCCACCATCATCAAAAGTTATAAGGTGCTCATCCTGGGGGTACCTGGAAAAAACATCTAAAAAATTCAAATAATCTTTTTTTCGGAGTCTGTACTTAGATGCAGAATGGGCAAACCCGCCACCTCTCTCTCCAACCTCATGAAATAGAGGAACGAAATTTGTTTTGTACATAAATAAATCCTATTATATGTGGAATGCTAATTAGTGCATAAAATAAAACAATAATATCAACAGTGGGTAGGTAGTAAATAATACCAATAGATATCACCCCCAACACAATTTCAATAATTTCGATCTTATGCCATTTCTTTTCTTTGCTTACAAAAAACTTTGGACCAGTAACAAAGACAATCAAAAAATATACTGGTATTGAAAAAGCCCAAAAAGAGGATTTATATGATCCATATATCTGTGTTAAGAAAACAAGCAAGGCAAAAATATAGGCTAGAACCATAACAAATGTTATGGATTTATACAGATTCAAGATATGCTGTTTGCTTTTACCAAAATCGCTCCATGAGCTTTGACAAAGTATCGATTGAGCAGTTAACAGTGAATTAAAAATGGAAATAGACAGTACAATCTTTGCTGAAAATTGATCACTTATACTTAATACACCTGTGGATATAATCAATATAAGAGCATTATCACGCAAGACCCTTTGAACATTGGAAATCTTGAACGACATATCCACTATAAAGTCCCTCGTTATAGTTATATTAATTTTTTTTACTTTAGTAATAATAACAACAGCCAAATAAATAAAGGCTGCTAGTTCTGCCAACAAAACTGAATATGTAGGACTCACATCACACAATACAAATGTAAAGAAAAAAGAAAAACGAATAAGAGCAGAAATAAAAATCTGTCTAGATGATTGAATTCGCTCAAACAATCCAGAGACGTACCCAGATAAGATCGCCATGCAATAAATCAAACAGGCCAAAATTATAATAAGCTCAATTTCAAACTGGTTATTCATTGCATGTAAAAAAACAACAGACAGGAGAAGTGAACAGGAAAAACTCCAGACATTAAAACTTAAAGATTGTGACTGCATACCATTTGAGTGCGCCTCATTATCAGTCCGGCCAATCAAAAATGCAGCAACCACCCTGCAGGTGGCAAGAAAAGCTACAAAATTCACATATTGGGCGTCATGCAGGAGGTAATATAATAATATAGGTATTAGAATATTACTCAATGATGCTATCGAGCGAAATACAACATCAGCTCTAGCAAACTCTTTAATTTTACTAATAACTTTCTCCGTGGATTTATTCTTGAAGTTGATGGTGACTTCTGTAAATGCTTTACAGTAATTTCTGGGCAATACTGAACCCTATACCCTGATTTTTTTGCCCAAAAAGCTATTTTCTCTTCCTCAAAGTAGAGGCTATTCCATGGGGAGAGTAATTGCGTTAAGTTGCAATTTGCGAAAACCACAAAAGATCCGTGCGGAACAATATTTTCCTCGGCAATCGGTTCTACTCTTACCTCTTTCCGAATAAAATTTCTTAATTTTGACATTGATCTTGCACCAATAATCTCAATTATAATTGCTGAGAAATTAAGGAGTAAATTTCCGAAACTAGGCAAGGAAGTCTTGTAAGGATTATGATTACCACCTAAAGAATCAAAAATAAATGGAGCAAACACCCTTCCCTCTTCTAAATCATAATCTAATGGCAATTCAAAACTCTCAAAAACAATATCAGGATTAACTAAACATATAATATCTCCATCAGAGCGCATGGCACAATAATTAAAGCCATTTAGGTACCCAATATTTCTTCCAGGAGAGAAAACTGTCTCATTCTCAATTGGGCTATAATTTCCAGAATTATCGCAAACTATCACGCTTACTTCGTAATTCTCTAACTGGATTGAAGAAATAGACTCGTGTATTTCAAGCGCACAATTATAATTTACGTATATAAACACTAATTTTGTCATAAATGTTTACTCAAAAAAACCACATTTGACAAAATCAAAACCATTAGTGCAAAAATAAAAATTGAGACAACTCCAGACCAGCCGTTCACTAATAATTTAACAAGAAAGAGTGCGGTTATCAAATAAACTTCTGGGTAATTCCGTGACCACCTTAAGCCCTTGTCAACCTTAACGATGAGAAACCCATAAAGTAAAAGCAAAATTGAGGAGAGTATTCCAAAATTTAAATAACCCTCACCGATAATTGTCGGAGTCAAATTACCATAACTTGTGTCTTTATATATCTGAATCGAAAGGTATTTATTCGTTCCAATATCACTACCAGGAAGAAGGGTTAATAAGTCTCTAATATATGATTTTCCGAATTCAAATCCCGTCTGGTTGGCATAATCAATGACTTCGAAGGCCTGAATGTAGCCTAATTTAAGACGATGAAATAAATTTTTAAATGCAGCATCAAGCTCTTCTGCACTTAAACCTAGCTTGATGAATGTCAAAACAAGAAAGGCCACCACTCCTAAGGAGGCCACAAGTGGTAATAGCCATAATTTAATTCTTAAGCTATTATTATAGTGAAGAAATATTAATGCTGAAATTAATTGATTAACGACGTGCCCACGAGTGCCAAAAGCCACAAAAATATATGCCATGATTAAAAATGATGCAATTCCCAATAAGGGGTTTTTCTGGAACAAAAAGGCAAAAATCAGAATTGGAGAGTACTCTAGCCATAATAATATGAATCCAGATTCTGAATAAATACTGCCTCTAATGCTCTCCGAATATAAAAAATTAAAATCATCCAGTATTGTAAAAAAATTAATGCCATGCTTAACGGCCAAATAAAAGATAACTGACACATAGCAAAGCAGGCAGACAAGAAATACAAAGCCGCTTAGCTTGAATGGGCCTGCATCAAACTTATCCAATTTAATGGCTAAGAAGAATAAGAGGGAGGACAAAATCATAGAAAGTACAAATAAAGTTACAATGACCTCGTTAAAGCCAAATACAACTAAGTCAATTATGATATATATAAATAAATACACCAGAAAGATAAGCAAGCTAACTGAGGCTATGTTCATGCACGTATTTCATCTATAAAAAAATCTTCAAGTTTCTTCAATACAAGTGGATCTATATCAATTTTAATTTTTTTAGAGTCATCTATCAGAAGTTCTGTATTAACCCACCACCAAAGCTTTTGATAAAGCCTTTTACCCAGTAAATATTTCACAAAACCCTTAACAACTCCAACCTTGGAAAGGCTTTTAATCACCCCATACCTCTCCGACCCGCCCGAGTTCTTTTTGGGAAATTTATCAAGCTTTTCAGTGGAAATCCCAAGGACTTGATGAAGCGTGCTTGGTTTAGACAATATGTTGTCCATGCTAAATATGTGGATATTATCTTCACCAAAAAGTTTAGCGTAATGATTAACAACACTCGTATAACATGAATTTAATACAACCGAACTATTAATATGATCATAAGTTATAGTTTTTACAATGGGAACATTTGTAGATTTACCATACTTGCTAATCAAGGCATCCAACTCACTAGATAGAGACTCCAGCTCAAAATTAATTGTAGATCCTCTGCGAATATTTTGCTGCACTTGGGAAATAATTCTATCTATCGGATCTCTACAAATAAACAAAATTTTAATGCTGTCAAATTCTGCACGATAAATATGTTCTGCCGCCTTTGAGCAGGCGTATTGTGGTGAGACATCTAATAATTCGTGACTAACAAACCTAAAAAATTCATCCCTCTCTATAGCGTTAAACTTATTTTCTTCATTGCTACCAAAATAATCTCTTTCCTTGGCCTCAAAATAAGAGAATGAATTACTGCTCACTAAATATTGCCACAAAGAGGTGGTTGCACATTTTTGAAAACCACAACATATAACTGCTGAAGTTAATTCCATAATATTTTTCTCACTACTTTTCCAATTCCAGCCATGTACCCCCCTCCATAACTAATATGTATGACTGGAAAAATCAACAATTTGTAGATTGACACCACTGTTGAATTGCCTTTAACTGAAAACCAAAACAACAACAATAGATATAAGCAAAGTGGGACCAACAGCAGTGAGTCAAAAAATACCGGCCAATCTACACTGGGCACTATAATTAACATCGATATTAAATACATAGTAAACAGAAAAGGAACTAACTGCCTATAGGTTTGAATACCTCCGACTTTCAGAGACGACAATGGTTTGTAAAAACCATAGTTGTAAAACATTTTTATTACACCGGAAAGAGAGTTTACTGGGTAGTAGTCAATAACTATGCTTGGATCACAAAGAACCACATATCCTTGCTTAATTAGTCTGTAATTTAAGTTGTCATCTTGATTTTTAATTAATTCCTCGTCAAAGCCGCCCAAGTCAATCAACACGTCCCTCAAATAAAACCCAAATGGCAGGGTGTCCACCCTAATTTGCGTGTGATTCTCAGTTTTATTACTCGTTCTAAAAAAAGAATTACCCACGCCAAACACGCTCGAAAGAACCTCGCAAATAGCTTTCGAAAAATAAGAGCTGTCTTTTGGTTTTGTTCTCACAATCCCGCCTACATTACCCAACTTTCCATATTTTTTATCATTTTCCTGAAAGGAGTGATATAGCCTAGAGACGTAATCATTTGAGTATAGACTATGACAATCCATTCTGCATATATATCGGCCTCCTGATGCCTTGATTGCGATATTTAATGCATGTGGAGTAGTTTTATTTAAATTTTGTAAATAATGAACATTATTATATTTCTCACAAAGAAGGAGTACCTGCTCTTTTGAGTTGTCAGAACTCATTCCGTCAACAAAAATAAATTCACACTTAAATGACAGTTGCGAACTAGCGATAATGTTGTCAAATGACATGATAAAATCTTCTTCATTCCTGAAAGGAACAATAACACTTACAACAATGTCGTCATTCTTCACTACAACCTCCATGAAGGGCTGTCGACAATGCCCTTGATATCAATAGTCACTGGATTTCCTTTAGACAGCCTCTTATAGTCAGATGCACTATACTGTCTGAACTGCTTATGACTGACCGCCACTACAATAGCATCATACTTCTTATCTGTCTTGAGTGGGTCGTCAATCACTTGATGGCTGCACCAATTACCACTCTCTTCATTATCAATCCAAGGATCATAAACATCAACATTAACGCCAAAATCTTCTAACTCTTCAATAACATCAATTACTTTTGTATTTCGCGTATCGGAACAGTCTTCTTTAAATGTAAATCCTAATATTAAAACATTTGCGCCTTTAACGACCTCTCCAGCTCTAATCATTTCCTTAATGGTTTGATCGGCAATATATTTGCTCATGGAATTATTGATTTGCCTTGAGGCCAATATTAAATTTGGCTTATACCCAAGCGTTTCAGCTTTATAGGTTAGGTAGTATGGATCTACTCCGATACAATGCCCCCCGACCAGTCCTGGCGTTAACTTAATAAAGTTCCATTTTGTAGCAGCAGCCTCTATAACTTCGTTGGTATCAATGCCCATCTTGTTAAAAATAAGAGCCAACTCATTAATTAGTGCAATATTTACATCCCTTTGTGTATTCTCGATAACTTTTGACGCTTCTGCCACCTTGATACTTGGGGCTAAATGCGTGCCTGCAGTAATCACCTGCTTGTACAGGTCATCAACTTGTTTAGCTATTTCCGGAGTGGATCCAGAAGTTACTTTTAAAATCTTGGCAACCGTGCGCTCTTTATCACCCGGGTTAATTCGCTCAGGAGAATACCCGCAATAAAAATCCTGATTAAATGTTAATCCTGATGTTTTTTCCAAAACAGGGACACAAGAATCTTCAGTCACACCTGGATATACAGTTGATTCGTAAATAACTATATTGCCTTGACTTAATATCGAACCAACAGATATGCTAGATTCAATTAACGGTGTTAAGTCTGGTTGATTAGTATTATCAATTGGTGTAGGTACAGTAACAATATAAATATCACAATCTTTTGCGTCTTGAATATTGAATGTATATTGAATGCTATCTCTAACTGAAATAAGCATATCATCGCCAGTTTCAAGCGTTCTATCATGCCCATCTTTCAACTCTTGAATACGTAAATCGTTAATATCAAAGCCAACAACTTTAAATTTTTCTGCAAACGCAAGCGCAAGTGGTAAGCCCACATACCCAAGGCCAATCACACATATTTTACTATTATTCATATTTTTCTCATTCCTTGTTCAACTAACAATAAACCACTGATTTAATAAGTTGCGCTTATTATATTCAAGGGCTGTTTGTGGTTTAGAGTCATTGTGCTCTTTTATTTCTTTTCCCGATTCATTCACAATAGCATGTGCTGCCCCAGTATCCCACTCCATCGTCGGGCCAAGTCTTGGGTATATGTCAGCTTCACCTTCTGCAACTATGCATATTTTCAGAGAACTACCAATTGAGATCAACTCTTTTTCTTTGTCTGTATCTATTGCGTCGATAAACGATTGTGTTTCATCAGACATATGTGATCGACTGGCAACTACCTTATAGGTGTTGCGCTGATCTGCTACTTTCAGCGGTAGATCTTTACCATCTTTGAAAGCCCCTTCATCTTGCTTTGCCCAGTAGCATATATCTAGAGCTGGAGCATAGACTACACCAAGTACTGGTGTATCTTTATAAATAAGCGCGATGTTTACAGTAAATTCACCATTCTTCTTTACAAATTCTTTGGTTCCATCTAGTGGATCGACCAACCAAAAATACTCCCAATGCTTTCTGTCCTCATAAGAAATCTCTTTGCCTTCTTCAGATAAGATAGGGAAGATAACTGAGAGCTGGTTTAGGCCATCCTCAATCATGTCATTGGCTTTTTTATCAGCTAGGGTTAATGGCGAACTGTCTTTTTTGTATTCAACTTCAAAATCTTGTTTGTAGACCTGCATAATAGCAGCTCCAGCTTCTTTGGCAATAGTGACAATATCTTGAATATCAATCTGATTAAGCATGATTAATTAATAATTTCTTTGGATTTCAGAAAGTCAATCACCTTGACAACAGACTCTTCTAACGACTCACTCCCAGTATTAACAACCAGCTCTGGATTGTCAGGCGCTTCATAAGGAGAATCAATGCCTGTATAGTTCTTAATTTCTCCAGCACGTGCTCGCTTGTATAAACCCTTTACATCTCTCGATTCACAAATCTCCAGACTAGCCTTACAATAGATCTCAATAAAATCACCTTGAGGAAATAATTGTCTAACGAGATTTCGGTCTTTTTTGAATGGACTAATGAATGCAGTTATAGTAATAACGCCAGCCTCCATCATTAGTTTAGCCGCCTCTCCAATTCTTCTGATATTTTCTTTGCGGTCATCATTACTAAAAGTTAAGTTTGATGACAGACCATGACGTACATTGTCACCATCTAGCACATAGGTTATGCAACCTAGATTGTGCAATTCTTCCTCTATCGAGTGAGCAAGCGTTGACTTGCCAGAGCCTGATAGCCCGGTAAACCAAATGACGGCTGATTTGTGTTTATTTAGTTGATTACGTCTTTGTCGAGTAACGGTTGCGTTGTGGTAAACAGTATTTGGGGTTTTCATATTATTGTATTCGTTAAGCATTTTTCTAATGAGTCTTTCCAAGAAACTGGATTAACATTAAATGTTTGCATTATTTTATTCTTATGCATTGAAGTATTTTTCGGCCTCCTAGAAGGCGTCGGATACTGCTCTGTTGCTATCGGATTAACCTTGCAATCTATTTTTGCTATTTTAAAAATCTCTTTAGCAAACTCACACCAACTTATTTCACCCTCATTTGTATAGTGATAAATCTTAGTTGCGTTTTGTTTATTTTGAGAGTCTAGGTTGTTTACTATTGTAAGTATTGCTTCTGCTAAATCAGTCGCACAAGTAGGCGCACCTATTTGATCACTGACTACACTTAGCTCATCTCTTTCTTGACCTAG
>Ga0206681_10001634_pt1 | contig 10035 bp, 10 predicted proteins | sample M150012015metaG_FD_161048 | JGI IMG/M metagenome (GOLD analysis project Ga0206681, IMG submission 161048) | Ammonia-oxidizing marine archaeal communities from Monterey Bay, California, United States - M1 500m 12015 | ecosystem: Environmental > Aquatic > Marine > Intertidal zone | place: USA...
GAACTGGACCACTGACGTGGACATGAATGTCACCTTGCAAGTGAGCGATGCGTGCGGTCAATTCGTTGAGGCTTCAACGCTCATTGAGGTGGTCTCAGAACCGCTCGAGGTGACCCTGCCCGACACTTTGACCGGTCCCTGCACCGAAGTATTCTTCTTGAATCCGCAAGTGGCCAACGGTAGCGGCGTCTATACTTATGTGTGGACGCAGAACTTCGTCTTCGTTTCGGACGAGTCCACGTACAGCTACCAAAGCGAATACCCCACATCCATCCAAGTGGAAATCGTGGACAATTGCCAGGCGGAGGGCAGCGCACTCGCGTACATTAACGTGGTGAATCCGCCGCTTGAAATCGCCTTACCGGACACCCTCTTTGCCTCGTGCGTGGACCTCACGGCGTACACGGTGGACATCATTTCGGGCTCGGGCAACTACGTCTACCAGTGGTTGGTCGGCGACAGCACGTATTCCAATTTGCCTTCAATCAACGTCCAGAGCTATGCAACCGTGCCTATCGGCGTGGAGGTGGAAGACGGTTGTGGGGGAGAGGCTGACGCTTCTTCAGTGCTGGTCATTCCAGACATTCCTATGTCGCTCACCGTTTCGGCCGACACATCCATCTGTCGCGGCGGTTCCGTCTTTATGTCGGCTGAAGCCACAGGCGGCGAGGGCGGATTTGTCTACACGTGGCCAAGTATACCGGCCTTTGGAACGGAGCAATTTGTGTCGCCTTCGTACTCGTCCAATTTCCCCGTGGCGGTCACGGACATCTGCGGCGAGACCATCATAGACGGCGTCTCAGTTCAAGTCCAATACATCTATTCCGACTTTTACACCTCCTACGTGACGGACACAAAAATCGAGTTCATCGCCACACCTGATCCGGACTGTGTGGACTGCGAATTCTACTGGAACTTCGGGGATGACAACTTCTCATTCGAGCGGAACCCCACCCACGAGTACGATGGCTTGGGCGATTACTTGGCGAGCTTGCGCGTGACCAACGCGTTGGGTTGTACTGACAGCGCCTACACGCTGGTCACCGGCCCGGTCATTCTCTACATCCCGACGGCTTTCACGCCGAACAACGACGGCATCAACGATGCATTTGAAGTGGTCATTTCTGATGTGATTGAATACGAGCTTAGCATCTTCAATCGCTGGGGCAACTTGATCTTCCACAGTTTTGATCCCGCTGAGGTGTGGATAGGCGATGTGATGGGCGGCGCTGAGTCGGACGCTGCTGAGTCAGGCGCAAGCGGTGAGCATTATGCACCCAATGGGATTTATTCCTACCGCATCAAGTGGAAGGGGGCGCGCACCGACGCGGAGGAGTTCTCAGGGTCGATTGAGCTTATGCGTTGATTTCATAGTATGAAGAAGCACGTTCTCTGGCTGCCTTTCGCTGCGGTCACCTCCCTGTTCTTCTTGTGGGGCTTTATCACGGTGCTCGTTGACGGGCTCATCCCGCGCCTCAAGGCTGTTTTTGAACTGACCTATCTCCAGGCCGGCTTGGTCCAATTCGCGTGGTTCGCTGCCTATGGTCTGATTAGCATCCCTGGCGGCAGGCTCATTTCTAAGATCGGTTACAAGCGTGGCATATTAACGGGCCTGAGCATTGCAGCCTTGGGCTGCCTCTTGTTTTTTCCTGCGGCCGGCACCCGCATGTACATGCTCTTTTTGCTCGCTCTTTTTGTAGTGGCTTCAGGCATTACGGTTCTACAGGTTGCGGCCAACCCGTACATCGCCGTCTTGGGCGACCCTGCACGCGCCTCTTCACGTTTAACCTTAGCCCAGGCCTTCAACTCGTTGGGCACCACCATTGCTCCGATGGTGGCGGCCGGATTCCTGCTCAGCGACACGATTCTCACGGGCGATGCGCAATCAGCCTTGAGCGTTGCGGCACTTGAAACCTACCGTGCGGCCGAAGCGGCCGCGGTGCAGTTGCCCTTTGTTTGGTTGGCTGGTGGGTTTGCTCTGCTCGCTGTAGCACTTTCTGCAGTCCGGCTTCCCCGAATTCTCGCCACCGGCGGTCAGCAGGCAGAATCAACGTCGGGCTTTGCTTCTGTGCTGTCTAACCGGCGCCTGCGTATGGGCGCACTGGGTATTTTCCTTTACGTCGGAGCTGAGGTGGCCATTGGCAGTTACATGGTGAACTACGGCGTTGAGCTCGGCGTAGGCAACGCCGCTCGCATCGGCACGTTGCTGTCGTTTTACTGGGGTGGGGCTATGATTGGCCGTTTTGTGGGCTCTGCCCTGATGCAGCGCTTGGCGCCAAATAAAATTCTCACCGTTTTTGCATCGGGGGCTGTCCTTCTTGTGCTGCTTTCGGTTGGCACGACAGGCATGGTGGCCCTTGCGGCGTTGTTGGCCGTTGGGTTGTGCAACTCCATCATGTTTCCTACGATCTTCACGCTGGCCATAGAAGAGCTTGGTGACCGCAAGCCAGAAGGCTCGGGGATGCTGTGTACAGCCATTGTTGGTGGCGCTTTCATCCCTCCAGCTGTGGGCGGCATCACGGATCTTTTTGGCTTCGGAACGGCCTTTCTTTTGCCGGCGATTTGCTACGTGTACATTGCGTATTTCGCCTACAATGTGGCCGGCAAGAAGGCGGTTTGAGCAGCAGGCATAGCCAGAGCTTTGCTTCTTCAAAGTCTGCGTTATAAAAAAAACATCAAATTGATTGAGGGTCAACGGAATTGGCCTTTCTTTAGCCCCGAATTAGGCATTCGCCAGCCCATTATAATGTTATGGCTAAGAAGAAAAAGGTAAAAGAACTCCAGCCGAAGATTAAGGTCCGATTGGACTCGCGCACCATCATCACGGTTCGTGACGAGAGCAAGCTCGATTTCTGGCGCGAAAAGTATCCAAACTTGGAGGTGATTAAGGACTTGTGACTCCCCCTCCATCAACTCAAATTTTGAAAATCAAAAAGGCCCTATAAAGGGCCTTTTTCTTGCGCTGAAGTTCAGAGAACTCAGGCCAACTCGTCTTGTTTTGCAATCACAGCATTGAGCTGCTCGCGTCCTTTTTTCGTCAGCATGTACCCGTTCTTGTTCTGGATCAGTCCGTCGAGGTAAAGCCGTGTAATGCGCTCGCCGATTCGGGCCTGCCCCACACTCAAAGTGACGTCTCCCTCAATCCGTTTCCAGAAGTTGCGTTCAAGCACCGCGAGGCGGATATGTTCTTGTTGCTCCTTTTTGTGGGTGTGGACGATGTCCAAGATCATAAAGTCGTGCTTGTCCATGTGGTTTGGTTCAGGTGTGAAGGTTTCGCATGGCTTGGGTGAGAGTTCAAGCGACTGCTTAGGCCTAAAAATACCGCATAGCCTTCTAAGTTCTTAAGAAATCAGGGTTTAGATATGGACAATGTTTCAACGCTTAGCATAAGTCATCGAATAGGGCCGCGTTGCTAGGCGCATGGATTCGTCACTGTCAGCAATCTAAGTGAAATAACTGAACAATCGCTTCACGTACTGCAGATCCCTCCCTGCATGACCCCCAGGGTGAAAGGGCGTGTGGAAACGAATCCGCTTGTGTCGCGCCTCGATGGTGAGCACTTGTACTCGGGCCTGGGTTTCTATTGCCGCTTGATGCCAATCCACGCGCTCCAACTCCGTGTTAAACACGATTGCAACGGCTGGTCGTCGGCTTCCATCGTTATGCTCGGAGTACATGTTTTCTGCTGTCAGCGCCGCATCTGAGAAAAAATAGGGCGAGCGCAGCCACCGCAAGGCAAGGCGCAATTGGCCAGCGTGCCGACCTCGTCTGGCCGCTTTCGGGCCTACGATTAATACGCAGGGGGAGGCCGGTGATGGCGATCGCCCCTCGACTCGCCAGCCGCAAATTCGCAGCCAACGGCTCATGGCTTGGCGTACGAGTCGGCGCAAAATGCGATGCGATCTCCGGTGACTCTTACGATGACGCATCATCGTTATTGCTTGGGGCTTTCGACTTTGTCGAGGCTTTTGAAAAGGCCGGTATCTCTCCCCAGTTTCCACGCACGGTGTCACATCCCATTGCACGATCCAACTCTATTAGGAACACCTCTCGCGCCATGTGCTCGGCACCGAGCGAGGCAAGGTGGTCGTTCATAAGTTGGCAGTCTATCACCCGGAAGTCCAAGTTCTTGAGCCCATCAACAAGGTGCACTAACGCGACTTTGGATGCATTGCTCACTTTAGAGAACATCGACTCGCCGAAATAAATACCTCCGATCGAAACGCCATACAAGCCGCCTACAAGCTCACCATCTTTCCACGACTCAACGCTATGTGCAAAGCCGAGTTGATGCAAGGCGTTGTAGCCTTGGATGAAGTCGTCAGAAATCCATGTGCCTTCTTCTTCACGGTCGGCACAGCAATGCATAACATCTTCAAATGCCCTGTCAAATGTTACAGTGAAAGTCCCACGATTTAAGATGTTGCGAAGACTCTTGGAAACCTTGAAGCGATCTAGAGTCAAGATGGCCCGCGGATCAGGCGACCACCACAACAGCGGGTCTTCCGGCGAGCACCAGGGAAAAATGCCCCTTTGATAGGCCAAAAGCAAGCGCTCAGGGCTCAAGTCTCCACCGATGGCCACCAAGCCGTCGTCGCCGAATTGCTCGGTTTCTGGAAAGAAAAGCTCAGAGTTGAGTTCGTACAGAGGCATGTCTTGCGCAAGGTAACCGCCTTGTAGCAATGCGTTTCAATGCGGAGCGTATTTTCGCGCCATGAATGCAGACCAAGTCTCCCGCGAACAGTTGCACGCCGATTTGTTATCCGAGGACGCCAACCGAACGGCTGCGGCTTTGAGCCGCCTGGATGGACTGGCCGATTTAACCACCGTCGGGGTTTTGGCTCGCGTGTTGACTTCTGAGAGTTTAAGCCCGGAAAATCGCAGTTTGATTGAAGGCCTACTTCGCGATGTAAAACTTGAAGGCGGGGGGGCTTCCATCTTGAATGAAGCCCTCTCTATGGAAGGGGAATTCGCCAGAGCTCACCTGCTGGCATTGGCATGGGAAGCGGGTGCAACGGCAGAAGATCGCCTCTTGGACTTGGTGTCGCTCGCGATTGAATCTTCATTTGAAGTACAAATCGAAGTCATGACCTTGGTGGCCGAACTCGAGGGGATTCACGACGAGCGGCAATGGGAAGAGTCCTGCGCCATTTTGCAAGAAGCTATTGATGCTTTGGAGGCCTCGGAGACGGCTTTGTTGGCTGAAATGTTGAGCAATTTGCGGGAGTTTGCCGGCTGAACGTGCGGGCTCAAGTCTGCAAAACGCCCACCTGCATCGGCCCTGGATCGGGCGTGCCGTCTGCAGCCTGAATGCCCTGAGAAATCCAGTTGCGCGTATCGCGTGGGTCGATGATTGCATCCACCCATAAGCGTGCAGCAGCGTAGTACGGTGAGGTTTGGTCAGTGTAGCGCTGGATGATCTTCTCTCGCAGCTCCGCCTCATCCTCGGCACTCAGCTTTACGCCTTTCTTTTTCAGTGAACCTTTTTCGATGTTCAATAGCACGTCCGCCGCTTGATTTCCACCCATGACGGCCAATTGAGCCGTGGGCCAAGCCACAATTAATTTCGGGTCATACGCCTTTCCGCACATGGCATAATTGCCTGCGCCGTAGCTGTTGCCCACAATGACAGTGAACTTGGGAACGACTGAATTCGCCATGGCATTGACCATTTTTGCGCCGTCTTTGATGAGGCCTCCATGCTCTGATTTTGAGCCCACCATAAAGCCCGTTACGTCCTGCAAAAATACGAGTGGCAGTCCCTTTTGATTGCAGTTCATGATGAACCGGGCCGCCTTGTCTGCGCTATCGGAGTAGATCACACCGCCGAACTGAACACCGGCTGTTTGTGATTTGACTAGCAGGCGTTGGTTGGCCACTACGCCCACGCTCCAGCCATCAATGTTTGCCGTAGCACAAATGATGGTCTTGCCATAATTCTTCTTGAACTCACTGAACTCGCCACCGTCCACAAGAGATTTGAGCAAGTCTCGTGTGTCGTACGGTTTGTTGCGCTCCTCGGGCAAGACCTCAAGGATGGCGTCTTGTTCTCCGAGCGGTTGTTGTGCTGGGTCCCTGCGGAAATGTCGAGTTGAAGGCCGATTTCGACGTTGCTCCATCAATTTGCGTAGGATGGATATAGCCTCTTGGTCATTCTCAGCAATGTGGTCGGCCACACCAGAAATTTCAGTGTGCGTCACCGCACCGCCGAGCAATTCGCCGTCTACTTTTTCACCGATGGCCGCTTCGACCAAGTGCGGGCCTGCCAAAAATATCGAGCCGGTCCCTTTGACGATTACACACTCATCCGACATCACTGGCAAATACGCTCCGCCTGCCACACAACTGCCCATCACCGCTGCAAGCTGCGGAATACCTGCCGCTGAAAGTTTGGCGTTGTTGCGGAAGATCCGTCCGAAGTGTTCCTTGTCTGGAAAGATCTCGTCCTGCATCGGAAGAAATACACCGGCGCTATCCACCAAGTAGACAATCGGCAGCTGGAGTTCAAATGCCAATTCCTGCGCTCTCAAGTTCTTTTTTCCAGTGATAGGAAACCAAGCGCCAGCTTTAACTGTGGCGTCATTGGCCACCACAATGCACTGCGCCCCAGACACGGTGCCGATGATTACGACCACCCCCCCGCCAGGGCAACCGCCATGTTCTTCATACATCTTGTCGCCTGCTAAAGCAGCAATTTCTAGCCGCTCCGTTCCCGGATCGAGCAAGGCGTCTACACGCTCTCGTACGGTCATTTTCCCCTTCGTGCGTTGGGCTTTGGCGCGCTGTTTTCCCCCGCCCAGAGCAGCGCGGTCCATACGGTCGTTTAGCTCGCTCACCTTCAGGCGCATGCTGTCCCCGCGTCGTGCGGCTTGTAGTGCTGGGTCGGTCGTCGGCATGGCGTGCGTTTAGGCGTACAATTTTGCGCTGCGATAAAGTTACGCACGCAGGCCTGCACCGTGTGTCGACTGGGCTAATTTTGACGCATGTTCAATTGTTCAAATGGCTTTCTTAAGTCAGCCTTGCTTTCTTCTTCCGTGCTGCTATGTGCGTGCAGCGATGGATCGGGGTCGAGGGAGCAGGGTAGAAAAGGCGAGCAAATGGAGTTCGCTGATGAGCTTGTGCGCTTTGCCAAAGGCTTTGAATTTATTTCCACCCATCGCGGATTCAATTCTTCTGGCCTACTGATGCGCTCGGTTGAATCAGGCGAGATGTTGTCGCTATGGTTCAAGTCGCCGGAAGATTCGGCCGGGGCTGCAGCACTGTGCCCCCGTTGTCCTGTGGTGGTGCTAGACGGTGAGGATGGCTTTGGTGGAATTGCGACGTGGAGTACGACCCATGTGGCGCTGCTTGCGAAGGCGGGCGGACTGAAAACCTGGGTGGCGACGGGCTACCGAAATCAGGTGCAGGCAGCTGTTGAACGGGTGGAGGCGAGTGCGGGTTCAAGCATTGCGGGATCGAGCCCCGCGTATGACACCAATGGCGTCGCTGATTTGGGAGGCGCAGGGGGGGTGGATCGCGAAGTGTTGTTGAGTTGTGGAGCCGGTGTGTTGACCAGTTATCCGTTTGGCAATCCAATGGAGGGCTTGACCGATCAGACCGGCGTCCCCGTGTTGCCGTTGCAGGAGTACTTGGAACCGCATCCGTTGGGCCGGGCCGAGTATATTTTGCTGATGGGTTGGCTTGCGGGGACGGGTCATACAGCAAGGACAGCTTTTGCTGAAATCGAAGCGGCGTACCGAGGGCTGTGCGAGGAGGGGCGTCAACTTGCCCATATCGCTCGGCCGGTGGTGTTCAGCGGAAGCGTGGATGCTGGGGTGTGGCACGCGCCGGGGCCGAATTCGTTTGCTGCGCAGTTGATACGCGATGCAGGCGCTACGTATTTGTTGGATGGCGTGGAGGTTGCCAAAGGGAAAAGCGGAAACGTGCAAGTGGACCTCGAGCAGATGTTGATGCTTTCGAGCGAGGCTGATTTTTGGGGCAAGGTGGTGCATGCGCCAAGCGGTTGGACGCGGGCCGATGCGCAACAGGAGCTGCCGTGGTTGGATTTTGACCGCATAGGGAGCTTTCACTGCAACACCGCACAGGCCGATTATTTCACGCAGGCTGTGGTGGAGCCGCATTTGATGTTGGCCGACCTGCTTTATATTTTTCACCCCTCCATTCGTGCCGATGCCAATTCAACCCCGTTCCAACCTGCCTATTTCCAGTCCACCCGTAACAGTTCAAGGCCGTGAAGGGGAGGAGTAGAACAGGCAGATTGTGGCCGTGGTTGGGGCTGGTGGCCTTCGGGGTGCTGGGCCTTTGGTGTTCGGTGCGCTGGGGCACCGTGGAAATGGATGCCGAAAGTTTCCGAGCCGGTCTGTGGAGTAAAGGCGGTGCGGAATCCAAGATTGTTTGGGGATTGCGCATACCTCGGTCCGTGATGGGCTTCGGCGCAGGTGCGGCCTTGGGAGTTGCGGGGCTGTTGATGCAAACCTTGTTTAGAAACCCACTGGCCGGTCCGTCGGTGTTGGGCATCACGTCGGGTGCCAGCTTGGGCGTGGCTTGGGCGACACTGGGCGCAGGTGCACTTGGGGCCGGTGCGGGGCTATGGGGCGCAGAAGTGGGCGGTGCTGCTTTGGGCAGCTTCGCCGTACTCGGGATTCTAATGGCGCTGATGGCGAAGTTCAATTCGAGAAGCGGCCTGCTCGTCTTCGGTTTGATGCTGGGCTATTTGGCAGGAGCGCTTGTGACGGTGATGCAAGCCCAAGCCACAGCGGGCGCCCTGCGCGCTTTCGTTTTCTGGGGCATGGGTTCCTTTGCAGACGCAGGATTGGGAGCCGCGTTAGTCACGATTGCCTTGGCGGCCGTGGCTATTGCTACAACATGGCGGTTCAGGCGGTCTCTTGATGTGTGGACTCTAGGTTCCAGTCAGGCGCAAAGTATGGGCGTGGATCCGCGCAAGACGTCACGGATGCTGGTCATCGGATCGGGCATCCTTGCTGCTTGGACCACCGCGTGGTGCGGACCCGTGGCCTTTCTTGGTCTTGCAACGCCTCATGGCGTGCGCGCTTTGATGCGCTCGAGTCGTCACGGAGATATTGCCTTGGCCTGTGGACTGGGCGGTGGGGCGCTCGCCGTCTGGGCGGACTGGCTCGCGCATCTGGCCGGCCTTCCGCTCAACGCGGTTCTGTCAATTGTTGGCGCCCCGGTGGTCATCGCGGTCATTCTCAGCAAGATCAGCCGAAACGTATGAGCGCCCATATATCCATACACGAATTGGTGCTTCCCCGGATTTCTGGCCCGCTTGTGCCGTTGACTCTCGACATTCCGCCTGGCGCGATGATCGCGGTCGTCGGCCGCAACGGCTGCGGCAAGTCGACTTTGCTGAGCGTATTGGCCGGCCTTCTTTCGCCTGTCGGCGGCAGTGTGGCATACGACGGTCAACGCGCTGACCGCATGTCCATTGCTGAACGTGCCGCTCACTTGGCCTGGGTGCAAAGCACGCCGCCGCGCGGCAGCGCCTTGACGGTGGAGGCCGTTTTGGAGTTGGCCTCGCATTTTGGAAGCTCGAAAAATGCTGAGCAAAACGTCATCGAACAAACCATCGAAGATTTCGGACTTTCCCAATACGCCTACACGCCGTTGAACAGACTGAGCGACGGTTGGGCGCAGCGTGCGATGATTGCCCGCGCCTTTGCACAAAACACTCCGACCGTCTTGCTGGACGAACCCACGGCATTTCTTGACTTGCCGGCCAAGTTGGTTGTCTTCAAAGCGTTTGCAAAAGCCCAAGAGAACGGCCGCTCTATCGTGCTGAGTTCCCACGACTTTGATGCGTTGGACCGTCTGGCTCACGTCCAAGCTACGCTTCAGTTCACGTCGTCAGAAATAGCTTGCGCTGCTTCTTTTAATGTGGCGGGCGTAGAGGCGGGCTTATTGGGCTGAACTGGTCACTACTTTTGCGCCCATGTCTTGGGTCGTTCTCACCATCCTATTGCTCATCGAGTGGGCCGCCTGGCGATCCATCCGACGCACCATATCATCGTGGAAACG
>Ga0206681_10001638_pt1 | contig 10026 bp, 7 predicted proteins | sample M150012015metaG_FD_161048 | JGI IMG/M metagenome (GOLD analysis project Ga0206681, IMG submission 161048) | Ammonia-oxidizing marine archaeal communities from Monterey Bay, California, United States - M1 500m 12015 | ecosystem: Environmental > Aquatic > Marine > Intertidal zone | place: USA...
TGATGTTGTACTGAAAGAGCATTCTAAGTTTCAGGACTATCTGGTGTTCGACAACCCGGCCTATGGACGTGTTCTTGTTTTAGATGGCATTGTACAGCTTTCCACCTATGATGAGTACATCTACCACGATATGCTGGTTCATCCTCCCCTGTTTGCGCACCCCAACCCCAAGCGAGTCCTTATTGTAGGCGGTGGAGATGGCGGCACCTTGCGAGAGGTGCTGAAGCACAATCCAGATGAAGTCGTGATGATTGATATCGATGAGCAGTTTGTTCGAAATATTGCTGCGTGCTTTCCATCTGTTAATGCAGGCTCTTTTGAGGACGCCCGGCTCACCCTGCTCTTTGAAGATGCTAGTGAAGCCTTGAAGAGATATGAAAATGCTTTTGATGTGGCCATTATTGATTGCAATGACGGTGTGGGCCCATCAGAGATTCTCTTTGGAGAAGAGTTCTACGCGACGGTGGCCTGCGCTCTTAAGAAAGATGGTGTTTGCTCTGCTCAGGCGGGTTCGATGATGGACCTGGAACACCTTGAGAATATGCGTCAACTTATGACGAATCAAATAGGCCCAACAACAGGCTTTAAGCTCACAATTCCGGTCTACCATTGCGGTGAATACGTGTTTTTTGTCTCATCCAATTCTTGTGATCCGTCGGGGCCCGAGGCCAGCATACTCGCTGAGCGTCAGGCAAAACGAAGCATCGTGACTCGGTATTGGTCTCCGACAGTGCATCATGCCAGCCAAGTACTTCCCCCTGATTCCACGCTGTGGTAAAAGGAGCATTTGTATAATTCAAGGAGCCCGTATCAGTGTTACATCCATCGATTGAAATGCGTAGTAAAGGCACCATACACGGGTATGGTCTTTTTGCGACCCAATTGATTCCCGAGGGCGCTCTTATCTGGGAGTTGAATGAGCCGACCTATACCTTGAAGGAGATTGAGACCTGGCCAGAGGATCGGTATAGGGACTTTAAATGGTATGGTTTTCAGTGCGGTGTGGACCGGTACTCGTCGCCAAAGGGCGCTTCGCGTGAAATGAATCACTCTTGTGATCCTAACACTTGGGGGAAGGATTGTGATAAGCTGTACGCCCGTCGCGATATTCAGGTTGATGAAGAAGTCACCTATGATTACTCAAGCGGCGATATTGATCTTGAATTCAACCTTGAATGCCATTGTGGTTCTTCCAATTGTCGAGGGACCATATCGAACCGTGACCACCTGAACCCCGCTTGGCAGGAGCAGTATGGTGAGAATCTGCCGGACTATGTTCTAGCTGCTATTAAATCCTCGAAAGAGTAACGACAACCATCACACACCGGTCGAGCCGACATGAAAACCATTGCAATTCTTCGAGATCGAGCAGGCCGACCTATGGGGCATACGATTGATCATTTGGCCTTGCGTTGGAAAGATGCCGGGCATCAGGTAATCGATCACATTGGACCAGCTCAAGTCCCTGATGCTGATGTTTATATCGTTCATATTGATCTTACTGTTGTACCAGAAGAGTACGTTGACCTTATCCGTGCATTGCCCAATGCAATCAATGGGCAAGTGCTGGATATCTCACGTCGCAAATTCAGCCAGCTCATCCTTTCAAAAGATGACAACTATGACGGGCCAGTCATTGTCAAAACCAATGCAAATTTTGGTGGGTTGCCAGAATATAATTTGAGCTCAGAAAAGCACTATTTGACATTGAATTGGTGGGCCACTACAAAGTATATAAACCCCTTAAAGTACCCCGTACGAAAGAACATTGCCAGCGTGCCTAAAGGGGTATGGAAGAATGAAAATTTGATCGTTGAGCCCTTTATCAGGAATCGGGAAGGCGACTTGTATTATGTGCGTTACTATGTGTTTTTTGGGGACAAGGAATATTCAGGACGCATCGGGTCAACCAACCGAATTGTCAAGTTTAAGAACAGCGTGGTTGATGAAGAAATACCGCTGCCTGATGAAGTAAGACAGTGGAGAAAAGACCTGAAGATAGATTTTGGTCGCTTGGATTATCTTGAACGCGATGGCCAGTACTATCTGATTGACGTCAATAAAACGGAGGGTGGCAGTAAGATCAATACGCAGTACTCAGAAGAAATGGACTATTTGGCATCTGGCTTGGACTGCTTTCTAAAGTGAAAAGCTAGAAGTGGATCAAGGCTCATTGCTTGTTCAGATCGTTGGGTGTCCGCAGGGCGTTCAATTCACTGCGAGGGTTTTTGGAGCGAAACATCGGGAAGAGCAACTGAACGTACCACGGTTCTTTGATGCTGTTCCATACTCCAAAGGTTGTCGGGTACCTGCGTGTGATTTTTGCGGTGCCGAATAGAACGTCCCAGAAGAAAAGCAGGTTGCCGAAATTGCCGTTGGGATTTGATATGCCGTCTTCAGCGGTTAGCCCGTGGTGTGCATAGTGTGTGCAGGGCGTAGAAACTGTGCGTTCCACAATCCAGGCCACCGGGCGAAGCCAGCGCCGGTTGTACAGAAAACGGTCCCATTTGGTTTCGCTATGCGCAAGTAGAATGACGGCAAGTTTGATGGGCAAATAGAAGAGATAGACCGACCCCATGCCGACATATACAAGCAGTGCCGTCAGCCATATGCCAGGCATCAAGGCATAATACAGCACGGCATTCCTATACGTGACCAGCACACCCATTTCCTCGGCAACATGATGCGGCCGGTGCAACTTCCACAACAACGGGCTGATGTGTGAAAGCCGATGCCAAGCGTACTGGGTCAGGTCGTCAAAAATGAGAAAGGCCAGGATCTGCCACCCGATACCCAGATTGACCAGGCTGTTATTCCAGCCGGATCCCCACGTGTCAAGCCCCAAGAACACCACCAAAAAAATGGCGGGCTGTATGAGTGTGGGCAGCGTGGCCAAAGACACCAGCTCCAATGTGAAGTCGTTCTTGCTCCTTCGGTCATTCAGGTAGAGGCCGCCCATGGCTTCGAGTGCCCCCAATACGAGCAGCAGACCAAGGGGAATCAGCTTGCTTAGGTGTTCATCCGTCACACCGTAAAGTTAGTCCATCAAAAAAGCCGGCCTCAGATGGAGACCGGCTTTTCAATGATGTGGACCTAGTAAAGGTCCAAGTAAGCTAAACCTTACTTGTTGATGATGATGTTCTGACCTGCAGAGAAGTCTTTGTGAGCAACTGAGAGCGTGTAGTTTCCAGCTGCGAGGCTGTGCTTTACAATCACGCGGTTGCCACCGACGACGTCGCCTGAAGTGATCTCGTTTGAGAGAACAACTTTACCGGCCATGTCCATGATATCAACGATCATGTTTGTCTCACCGAGGTTGAGTTCCGTAGAGAACTGCAAGTTGAAGTGGTTCTCGAAAATTGGGTTCGGGAACACGCTCCAAGATGCATCCTCCAAGCTGAAGAGATCTGCCATAGGGCCGTTGTCCGTCACAAACTCACAAGAGCCGTTGTCGTAGTTGGCGTCAACATTGTAGTTGGCCGCTTCGTTGTCTGTACAACCGAACACTTTGGCATCGTCCGTCGTGAAGGTCACGTCGTACTGGCGCCAGGTGTCACCATTGTTGTCACGGCCTTGGAAGTTCAACGTTCCAGTGGCAGTGCCGTCTGTGGTGATCTGCATGAGCAGCACCATTTGATTGGCGTCGGTCGCAGCACGTACGTCCGTAGGGACGACGAACCATGCACCGTCCACCACCTCAAGGGCGTTTCCAGCAGAGAATGAAGCGTAGTCGATACCGACGCTCCACAGGTTGTTGTTCATGTTGTTCTCAGCACCGACGGTCACCCAGCTGTCAAAGGCAAGCGCCTCGTCGATAGCTAAAATGTTCTCGTTGATGTCGAGAGAAGAATATCCGCCTAGGTTGTTCTGGTAGAACGTTCCGGTGGTGGTTACGTTGAGCATATGCTCGCCATCAGCAAAAATTGCGTGCAGACTGTGCTGCGTAGATGGGAGAACTGCGTATACACGGTAGGTGTTGCCTTCAACGACGCCGCCGTTGTCTACAGATTCTACAACGAGTTCCACGTTTGAAGCGGTTGCGCCGAATGCAAAGAGCATTGCAGCAGCGAGAGAAAAGATGTGTTTCATGTTCGAAGGTTAAGTGTGATCGCCACTTGAGGTGTGCTATTAATCTCACCTAAGATACGAGGAAAATTTCTATACAACCAAGAAAATTGTCGATGAACACAAAGAAATTTTCGTCAGCCCTCCGAGAAGTTTGCAGACGGAGTCCGTTCTTCGCCGCTAGAAAGTGGCTGAATTGGCCTTTGAAAGTAGGCAATCTATCCTTGATATATTAGCACACGATTAAATGATTGAACTGGACAATCTCATTTGCGGTAAGTGGCAACCGATGGGCTCAAAGCCCCAACTCCTCTACGATGCAGTGACAGGTGGGGAGGTTGCTCAAGCGGACACGTCGAACGTTGATGTGGAGGCGGCCTTTGAATACGGGCGCTCGGTGGGCAGTAAAGGTCTGCGCAAGATGACCTTCCAAGAGCGGGGCCGAATGATCAAGGCTTTGGCCCTTCATTTGATGGCAGAGAAGGAGAAGTTTTACCCGATAAGTGCGCATACAGGGGCTACACGCACAGATTCTTGGGTCGATATTGAGGGTGGTTTTGGCACTTTATTCGCCTATGCGAGCCTGAGAAAGCAGTTGCCGGACCTGCCTTACATGGTGGATGGCGACCCGATCGCTTTGTCCAAAGGTGGAAGTTTCATCGCTCAACACATCGCAGTGCCAAAGCGTGGAGTGGCCTTGCATATCAACGCCTTTAATTTTCCCGTTTGGGGCATGTTGGAAAAGCTGGCTGTCAACCTGCTCGCTGGTGTGCCGGCGATTGTGAAGCCCGCGACGAACACCTCGTATTTGACCCATGCCGTGGTCCAGTCGATCCAGTCTTCAGGGATATTGCCAGACGGCGCCTTGCAACTGATGTGCGGTTCGGGCCGAGGGCTGCTGGATCACATGAATTCTCAGGATGTTGTGACTTTTACGGGTTCTGCATCAACAGGTCAACTCCTCCGCTCTCATGAGCGCATTATTTCAGAATCTGTGCCTTTCAATATGGAGGCCGACTCGTTGAACGCTTTGGTGCTCGCGCCATCGGCGGTGGAGGGCTCTCCAGAATTTGACCTCTTTGTCAAGGAGTTGCGCCGAGAGATGACCATCAAGTGCGGGCAGCGCTGTACGGCGGTGCGACGGGCGATGGTGCCGAACGACCGCATTGATGCCGTTCAAGCGGCGTTGACTGCGCAGCTTGACCGGACGGTCATTGGCAACCCGGCAAATGAGAAGGTTCGCATGGGCGCCTTGGTGGGGCACGACCAGGTGGCGGAGGTGCGCGGGGCCTTGGAGCGCTTGCGGGCCGAGGCTGAATTGGTCTATGGAGACCCTATGAAGGTGGATGTTGTGGGGGCCAATGCGAAAGACGGCGCCTTTCTCGCGCCGATGCTCTTGCGTCAGGAGAACGCTATGAAAGCAAGCGCGGTGCATGAAATCGAGGCCTTCGGCCCGGTGTGCACCTTGATGGGCTACTCCGGACTGGACGAAGCGGTGGCTTTGACCCAGCGCGGCAAGGGCTCACTTGTTTGCACGCTTGTGACGGAGGACGCCGCTGAGGCGCGTGACTTTGTTGTGGAAGCCGCCCCACACCACGGACGCATTCTGGTGCTGGACCGGCATTGTGCGGGGGAGTCCACGGGCCATGGAAGCCCCATGCCGCAGCTGGTGCACGGCGGTCCCGGTCGAGCGGGCGGCGGCCAAGAGATGGGCGGTTTGCGCGGCTTGCACCATTACATGCAGACGACGGCCGTCCAAGGCCACCCCGACACCTTGACGGCCATCGCCCAGCAACATATGCCCGGCGCAGCGCGCCCTGAATCGGACCTTCACCCCTTCCGTCGCCACTTCGAGGAGCTGGCCATCGGAGACACGCACACCACTCACCGTCATACGGTTACCGAGGCGGACATCGTCAACTTCGCCAACGTGTCGGGGGACAATTTTTATGCCCACGTGGATGCCACCTCTTTGGACGGGACCATCTTTGAACAGCGCGTTGCTCACGGCTATTGGGTGCTGTCCAAGGCGGCCGGAATGTTCGTGGATCCACGCAAGGGTCCGGTCCTGCTCAATTACGGCGTGGAATATTGCCGCTTCACCAAGCCGGTGTATCCCGGCATGACCATTGGCGTACAACTCACCGTCCAGGAGAAAACCGATCAGGAAAAGCGTTCGGAAGATGATGTGGCCAAGGGCATTGTGAAATTCAAGGTCGACGTCACAGATGAAACGGGTGAAACGGTGGCCATTGCGGTCATTCTCACCATGGTGGCGAAACTAGAAGACAGCTGAAAGGGTGCTGATGCGGGTGCTGCTGTCGATTTGCTTGCTGACGTGCGGGGTGCACCTGTCGGCACAGTTGCTGTCGCAGACGCCGCGCTTGCTTGACCTTGCTGCACTGGACTCATTGCTCCATACTGTGACCCCCGTTGATGCGGATCTGGGTATGCGAGCGGATTGGACGGCCTTGCTGGAAGCGGCGCAGTCTGTTGAGGCCGACAGTTTACAGGCCGATGAGTTGGCTGAATTGCTTTCGATATGGCAGGACCCGCATTTGCGCTGGGTGGCTCGAGCTGATGAATTGGCTGTTGCACCCACCGGCACCAATGGTGAAGCTGGACGTGTGGCTTGGCGTGAAAAGTTCAACGATGCTGAGCGATTGAAACGCGAAGAAAAAAATGCGAGCGTGCACTTGCACATCGAAGACGGTGTGGCGCGGCTGGAAATCAGCTCGTTTGGACGGGGAAGCGATGCGCAATTCTTATGCAGGCTGCGGCGAGCCTTGCGCAAGGCTTCAAGGCTTGAGCTTCCATTGTTGTTGGATTTGCGGGGCAATACGGGCGGATACCGCTGGCGACGTCACGCTGTGGTTTCCGCAGTCTGGCCTCACTCTCCTGTGCAAGAGTGGGCGATTCGTAGGCACAGTGAGGCTTCGCGGGCTCGGCTTCTTCGCGTGGCTGGACTTTCGGCGGAGCAAATCGCCGGCAAGGCTGAGAAAAATGAGCGCTGGGCAGAGGCGGCAGATGAGCTGTCTGCTGAAAGGGGTTCGACCGACACCGTGTTGGTCAAGCGATGGGCCGGCAAAATGCCACAGTTTGACGGGCGGGTGGCCGTGCTGCTCGATGCGGTGAGCTTCTCGGCTTCGATCATGCTGGCCAGCGAATTGCAGCAAGGGGATGCCCGGCGATTCCGCGTATTTGGGTGCACACCACTTGGAGCGCCTCACCAAGTGACCGGAACGACGGTGTTGCTGGAGTTGCCAGCCTCCAAATGGGCGGTCTCCTACCCCACCACCCGCAGCTTTTTTGAGCCGTTGGGTTCTGAGAGCTTCGGTTTGTCGCCGGATGAAAGCCGTGAAAGTGCGGAGCAAAGCGCTCGTCACTGGCTGATGTCCGGCCGCTGATCCTGCGTAGATTGCCCCGTGACCTTTGCTGCCTTCAATCGATCCAGTCTCTTGCTCCTGCTCTTTCTGTGGAGCGTTAGTTCGAGTGCACAGAATTCCTCGGCATCGCAGCGTTTGCTGGAAGCGAGCATAGAGGCCTTCTCCCCTGTTCGAAATGTTCAATTGATGTGGGGCAACGTCTTTGAAGAGGCGGCCCGCGCAGAGGCGGATATTCGTAAGCGGATTGATTCGCTGGAGCGATGCGGAGCCCCGGAATTGGAAGTGGTGGCGCAGGTTGGGGATTGGCAAAGAGAAATCAAAGCGGTGCGTGAGCAGCGCGACGCTTTTGTCAGAGCCACCTTGACTGAGGCGATGCAGCTCAAGTACGATAGTTTGCGCTCCCCGGCCCGACCGAGCGTGATGCATTTCGGTATGCACGACCGTTTGTTGTGCGGCCTTTGCAAGAAACCCGGCGCCCTAGGCGCACCAATCTCAACCCAACCTAAAGAGTAGATCATGAAATTTTGGACCTTCGTCTTCTCTTGCACCTTGGCCATTGCATTGGCCTGCTGTGGAACGCAAAACAGTTCACTGGACCTGCCCGATGCGGATGCTTCATTCGCGCGATTTGTCGATCCGTTTATCGGCACCGGCGGCCACGGCCACACCTACCCTGGCGCTACGACCCCCTTCGGTATGGTGCAACTCAGCCCGGACACGCGGCTCGAGGGCTGGGACGGCTGCGGCGGCTATCACATCACTGACGACAGCGTCTATGGCTTCAGCCACACCCACTTGCAGGGCACTGGCGTCTCCGACTACGGCGACATTTTACTGATGCCCACGGTGGGGCGCTTGGATACGGCTGAGCTTTGGAACGAGCGCTTCCGTGACCGCTTTGTCCCGGGCAGCCAACAAGCCCATGCCGGCTATTACGCTTGCGAGCTTGAGCGCAGCGGGCTTCAGGTTGAATTAACGGCGACGACCCGCGTAGGGGTTCACCGCTACTCGAATCGCACTGCCGACCCGGTGGATACGCTCAACCTGTACTTCGATATGGCCCATCGCGACGAGCTCATCCACTACAGCATTGACATGCTGGATGACTCCACATTGGTGGGGCACCGGCTTTCAGATAACTGGGCTGAGGAGCAACACGTTTATTTCGCAGCGCGTTTTTCCGCCCCTTTTGAATTCTTGGGGCAGCGCTCGGAGTTGCGTACGATTTCGCGCGATGCGCAGGGCAATTTGGAGCAGGAGCTCAACTTCGTGCCGGTGTTTCCGTTGGCCTTCCCAGGGGCTGACACCTTGGTTGTGCGGGTGGCGATTTCCCAGGTGGACATCGAAGGGGCTTTGGCCAATCTCGAGGCTGAAGCGCCGCACAACGACTTCGATCGCTATGCTACTGCCGCTGAAGATCGCTGGGACGAGGCACTCGGTCGGATTGCTGTGGCGACCTCAAGTGCGTCGGAGCGCAGCATCTTTTACACGGCATTGTACCACAGTTTGACCGTCCCGCACACGGCTTCTGATGTGGACGGCCGGTACCGAGGAACGGACCTGCTTCCACATCCGCCTCAGCCCGACGGCAGTGTGCGCTACACGGTGTACTCTTTGTGGGATACGTTTCGGGCGACCCATCCCCTGCTCAACGTGCTGGAACCGGAACGCACCTTGGACTTTGTACGAAACTTCATCGCTATGCACAGCGAAGGCGGTCAGCTGCCCGTCTGGGAATTGTCTGCCAATTACACGGGCTGTATGATAGGCTACCACAGCGTTTCGGTTATTGCCGACGCCCACGCAAAGGGGCTGCGCAACTTTGACACGGATGCTGCTTTGGAGGCGATGCGCGCGGCGGCCAATGCCGACGAGCTGGGCAAGGGCGTGTACCGAGAGATCGGTTTCATCCCGCTGGAGTCTGAAAGCGAGAGCGTATCGAAAACGCTGGAGTACGCCTTTGATGACGCCTGCATTTCTGGCTTTGCCCGGGCTTTGGGGCGCGATGATGTCGCAGTTGATTACGGGAGGCGATCGCTGGCGTATAGAAATTTGTTCCGGAGTTCAACGGGCTTTATTCAGCCCAGAATTGGCGGTTCTTGGCGTGCCAATTTTGACCCCACGGAGGTCAGTTTTGAATACACGGAAGCCAACGGTTGGCAGTACAATTTCTTCGTTCCACACGATATTTCTGGGCACATGAATTTGCTGGGAGGTCCAGCGGCCTATGCCGATAAACTCGACCATATGTTTGGCGCGTCGTCAGCTATGACAGGCCGTCGGCAGTCTGATATCACCGGTTTGATAGGCCAATACGCCCACGGCAATGAACCGAGCCATCACATGGCCTACCTGTATGCTTATGCCGGCCACCCGGAGCGGACGCAGGCGTTGGTTGAGCAGATATGTGACGACTTGTACACCGCTGAGCCGGACGGCTTGTCGGGCAACGAAGATTGCGGCCAAATGAGCAGTTGGTACGTATGGAGCGCCTTGGGGCTTTACCCGGTTACGCCTGGTGACACGGTGTATGTGCTGGGCACGCCTCGCTTTGAACAGGTGCGTTGGGCTTTGC
>Ga0206681_10001644_pt1 | contig 10021 bp, 9 predicted proteins | sample M150012015metaG_FD_161048 | JGI IMG/M metagenome (GOLD analysis project Ga0206681, IMG submission 161048) | Ammonia-oxidizing marine archaeal communities from Monterey Bay, California, United States - M1 500m 12015 | ecosystem: Environmental > Aquatic > Marine > Intertidal zone | place: USA...
AAACGATTACTCACTTGGGTCATCTAAGACTTTCCCGGCAGATATGCGGACAATATGCGGATTAGGACCGGACTAAATGAATGAATTCAGTTTGATTTTTAGTCTACAAAAATCCAACCTTCATCAATAAATATAGGGCCTTCATATAATGAATTGATCCATTTTCTTTTAAGGACGTTACAAAATCATAAGGAGCAAAACGGTTATACTACAACATTGTTAATGCTCTTGGAACTAACAAGAAGTATTAAAATAAATTTATGATTTTGCAGCACTATAATATAAAACCTCGCCAAACTAATACCACTTTTCGAAAGAACGTATCGACAAACAAAACAAGCAGTTTGTTAAGTTTCTTAACAGCTATGCTCCTCATGTTAAGTTTCTTGACAATTATATTCTTTTGTTCATCCATATTTGCATCAGCTCCGGAATCGAGAAACATCGATTGGATCTTTGCGAATTATCCAGATAAGAAGATCACAATTGAAGCCTTCGCTCCCGGCGATGCATATCGCTATGACGTTGGGGAGAAGGATGCTTTTTACCATAAAGATAAAAACCAGCTGGTTTTTAGGAAAGTAGTGATCGAACCTGCTTATGATATGTCGCGCAAAAGTATAGGGGTAAGGTTCACATTCGAGGACGCATCAGGAAATAAAATTATTGCTGATAAAGCGGATGTTATGAAGCTTACTCCTCAAATGGACTGTTCCGGTGATATGGCTATACCGGAGATGTTATCTGAAGAATACAATCGATTTGGAATTCAATTTCGTGGATGGAGAGGTGAGTTTGAAATAGTTAAAAGTGAAGGCATAGATAAAGAATTCTCGGAAGCTATTGATCGAATCTACCGAATTCAAGTAGTAAATAATTGTCTTGAGCCAACGAAGTGGGAGGTAGTGGTAGAAGCCGAGGATTATTCAGATTTTACTGAAAGAAGAAAAAGTTCCCATCACTTTAATCAGAGGAGGATCATTGCGCATAGCTGGTTCAATGTGCCAATGGAATTCTATAAAAAGTTATTTCTATTCAAGAATCCGGAATCAGACGGGTCGTTGCTTGATCTTGGTTATGATGAGCTGAGTGAGAGGTCAGAGACCATACAAATTGATTTTGATCAGCTTAGAGGCCCAATCATTGAAGAATTAAAAACAGAAGTTATTGAAGTCGGGCATCAGAGTGGAAGAAAGGTCGAACCTTTAGACTCTGAGGAGTATTATAAAAAGCAATTTGGTCTTATACTTGATGAAAAGGAATATACCTACAAAACCATTCTTGATGCTCCTTTAGAATTAACGAGGTTTCAGGGCAGGGGGTTCTATACGGACAATGGTGTTGATCCGTTTTATGTTCAATGGCTCAATCATGTTGATGATGTAAAGATCAACCGAATAAAACTGAATAATTCAAATTTGTATACTGAACTTAGAATAGGTGGAGAGTATGCTCATTATGAAATTGTTCTGGGGAATCTTGATCTGGCATTAATGAATGAGCAGGTGTTGTGCGGATTTTTATTCGGGGTGAATACATACTTAACCAATATTAGGAATAATTCAACCCCACACAACATAGGATTTGACCCAACCCAATATCCGGACGATAAAAAACCCTACCTGTACCTGATCAACAAGGAAACGGGAGAATGGGTAAACAATCAGTTCAAAGGTGTTGAAAAAGTATACATTTCCTATGACGATATAGACAAAGACATTTTAACTATAAACGTGCTTTCTTATGAGCGAATTGTACCTGTGTGGATGGCAAAGGTTAAACTACCTGAAGAATTTGTTGAACAGCTGAGGGTGAGGAGAAGACTATATAACTATTGACACAATCTGATCACTGACGCTATGAAAACATTTTACACAACGACGTTACTTATCTTTTCACTTTTTCTAAACATAGCATTTACTCAGACCACATTGAAATTTGAAAAGCAACCAACCAGCTATTTTTATTCACAGCTAAACCTTTCAGGAGGATTGTTAAACGATGGCTCTGGTTATGAATGGGTGCCTGCCGGAAAAGGAATAAGGAACAGGGTGGCTTTTCAGGGTTTCTTTCGCTCAGGCAAGACACTACAAAAAGGATATATCAGAAAAGTCGGAATCAAGAGCGGACGCGTTTCATTTTCATTAGATTATGATCCAAGATATTATGGAACCGGCGGCACCGGAGCACTCCAATTGAGGTTGATGGATAATTGGATAGGCTTTGGCACCAAGAAAAGAAGGGTTAATTTTTTCCTGGGGAATAGGAGAGTAGAATATGGACACAATCCACGGATTGACGCAGAATCTAATTTCATGAATAGAAATTCAATACAGGTGAGAGATCTTGGCTTTTGGTGGGATCTGGGCTGGGTTTTCAAGGCGCCTTTGCGCAAAGACCCAAGCAGACGGTTGGATATTACTTTACAAGCTACCAGTGGTGGATGGCTCTTTAACGGAGCAGGATCTCAGGGTACCATGTTGTTTATGGGAGTTGATGCGGATAGCGAATCCGGCACTTATTTAAACCCTGTGCTCGGGAACATGAAATACAACAATACATTTCTCACCATCGCTCATGTAGGGAAACCCACATATGCCACTTCTGAATTCGGTGTATTTGCAATTGCCGGAAATATCAGGGATCAATATAATCTGGATAGTACTGTTTTTGTGGACAGAGTAGGTGTAGAACACATATATAAGTTTGGAGAAAGAGCTAAATTTAGCAATCAGATATCAGTTGGAACGAATCATTATCAGGACGGTACAGATATGGTCACCGGGCACCTTAATAACAGTATTGATATTTATTTTGCTAAGAGGTGGGTTCTCAGCCTGTGTCAGTATACAGGGGTGTACCATGATTATTCTAATAAAGAATCAATCATTGATTATTCCATAGTAGGAGGCCTTGGATACGTGGTAAGTCCAGACTTCAAAATCCGACTGAACACATTCTACGACCGAGAAGGCCATAGGAATACTCGGATCCATAAAGGTGTATATCTTCAACTTGTTGCAGGAATTGGCAAACGACCGTAACTCATTCTGGTCGACAATTCTTGGGCTTGATTGAAGAGCTTTCCCCAATGATTGTATATATAGATTTATTACCGTTTATTTGAACAATTATTCAACGGCCCAAGAGTTGGAAAGAATAGCTTCAAACTAATCTGGTGATGATCATCTTATTTCCTTTTCGCTTAAAAGACCACGTTGGCCCAAAGATCTTTAAAAGATACCGGTCGTATAAGTTCATTCGTTTACTGGGTCGGTTGTCGGTTTCTTTCCCCGTAGGCTCCCCTGAATATTCAAATGATCGAATATTGGGGTGTTCGGCAATGTACTTTTGTACGACCCTTACAATGGTTGCCATGACTTGGAAAACCTCACCTTTGTTTACAACGATGTATTCTTCTCCTTCGTATTCTTCATTCAACACACCAAAAGCAATAGTACAATGCAACAGATTGTTTTTTTTACGGGCAAACCGTACTTCGTATTCTAACCCTGAATCCGTCGTAAACAGATACACACTTCCTGACAGAATTGCTGGTGGGGTTATCGGATATGATTTGGCCAAAGTTACCATGACTTCACAAGTATAACTAAATAAAAAGATAGTATATAAATAATGTTTAAACTACTTGTCATATTAATTGTATTTGGAATAATTCGAAAAATATTTTTTGCAAATCGTACCGGGGGAACAAGGAGTAATGGAGGGGGGTTCTCGGGTGGAAGCTATGAAGACTTCTATCGGCAAAGAGTAATGCGCAGCAATTTTCCAACCAGCCTTATGCTTCTCTCAGCGGCTGTGATGAAGGCTGATGGAAAGGTGCTTAAAGCTGAGCTGGACTATGTCAAAAAGTTCTTTTTACAGCAATTTGGTCAGGAAGCAGGAAGGAAATATATATTGGAACTCAAGGATATTTTACAACGCGAGGTTCCATTGCAACGAACTTGCACCGATATTAGGCAATCACTTACAGCAGAAGTAAGATTGCAACTACTGCATTATTTATTTGGCATCTCGAAATCTGATGGGCATGTATCGGCTGTTGAGGTTAAATTGATTCAGGAAATAGCGGGCTATCTGGGTATTTCAGCTGGTGATTTCGCCTCTATAAAAGCCATGTTTTATAAAGATCCTGATACCGCATACAAGATCCTGGGTCTCAAAGATTCTGCATCCGAAGAAGAAATAAAGAAAGCATATCGTAAACTTGCAGTAAAGTATCATCCGGATAAGGTTCAGCATCTAGGGAAGGAATTCCAGTCAGGAGCTAAAGAGAAATTTCAAAAGATACAGGATGCTTATGAGACTATTAAAAAAGAGAGGGGTATTAAGTAGATCAGGTAGTGTGATTTAATTTTTAGGATGCCGAAAACAGTTAGAGCAGATATCAAGAATATGTTTCGAGCATTGCGTGTCCCTTTGCTATTTCTTGGTGTATGTTGGATCGTGTGGCTAATTGATTGGAATTACCATGTCAACTTTTATCATTACGGAGTGAAGCCAAGGACAGTTTCAGGTCTACTTGGTATTCTGTTTTCGCCATTTATTCACGACAGTTACAGCTATGAGCATATTGTAAATAACTCTTCGGCTATTCTAGTGCTACTTTGGGCGCTGTTTTATTTTTATAAAGAAATTGCTTGGAAGATCTTTTTAGGAATCTGGCTGATCGGAGGTCTTTGGTTGTGGTGCTTAAGCAGAGAGGTTTTTCATATTGGTGCTAGTGGTATAATTTATGGATTGGCGGCTTATATTTTTACCAGTGGAGTGATCAGGAGGAACATTCGTTTGATGGGATTGTCTATGATAGTGGTTTTCCTTTACGGTAGCCTTATATGGGGCGTTTTGCCTTTTGACTATTTGCTGGGTAGTCATTATGTTAACCTTTCCATATCCTTTGAGGGGCACTTCTGGGGAGCAGCTGCAGGCTGCCTACTTGCATTTTGGTATAGAAAACATGGTCCACAGAAAAAGAAATACCAATGGCAGATCGAGGAGGAACTCGGCATTGAACCTCCTGATTTTGAAGGTCAGTTTCGTCAGCAGGAAATTGATCAACCCAAAAGTAAAGACACAGACCCAAGAATAAACTACATCATCACAAAAAGTGGTAAGAAGAATGAGCGATAATGCGTAAAACAAAGGCCACAATAGAGGTTTGTGGCCTTAAATAAGTTTGTTATTGTGTTTATTGTTTTAAAATACTGATCGCAGCGTTGCCAAATACATTACCTGCTCCGTATGGCGATCCTATTCCATCCCAGCTTTCCCACTTCTTAAGCTCAATATACTGAGGATTTTTACCAATTTGCTCTGCTTCAAGTTGAATTGCTTCTGCCTTATAACGTGCTGAAATGACCAAAGAGGAATCTCCACGTGATTTTTCAATTCTCGCGTTTGCCAGATATTCCTCTTCTTTTTGCTTTTCCTTAGCCGTAAGGTTCTTTTGCTTCTGAGTTTCCTTGTTGATGATCTCTTGGGCAATATTTGCCGGCAAATCTACATCTGCAATTTCAACATAGTGCAATTTAAGGTAATTCGCATCGAAATCTGACTTAAGTATGTCTTCAATCTCACCTTCAAGATCTTCTCTTTTAGTGCTATACACTTCTTCGTAGGTATATCGACCGATAACATCTTTTATAGCTCCCTGTGCTTTGTCATCGATGAAAGAAATGTAACCTTTCCCCCATGTTAAATGCAAGGAAGCACTTTTATACTGCTTCACCGCATAATTTACGGCAATGTTAACGGTGATGTCTGTACCGTTCTTATCCATGACCGTAGATTTGTAATTTTTTGATTCCTGAAGAATGTTATAAGTAATTAGCTCATTCCAGGGAGCAATAAAAATAGTTCCTTCTGTAAACGGTACTTCTTCCTCATCTATTCCACCGCCAAAAGGGCGATAGATGAATCCTTCCTCACCAGGATGAACGTCCTGCCAGGACATAAAAAACATAACGATTCCTATCAGAGCAACGATTCCTAAAAGTGCTAAGCGGGCAATTTTCTTTGGTTCCATTCTATTATTTTTTTTTGTTTTTGAACAAATACGAGTAGCACATATAGATGACACACGCATTAACCGCCAAAGCTAAAACTTTAATCAATATTGGCAGCATTTTTATATATAAGATCGTAAGTAGTAAAATAAAGACGATCAATATTCCTCCAATAATTATTTTGAACAGTTGTTTGGCGCTGCTTGTTGATTGTTCCTGTTTTTTTGCAGGGTCCAGGATGCTATCATCTTCGTTCATATTGATATTTTTAAATTGCTGAAATGCTGTTCAGCAATCCGATTGTAACACAAAGTAACAGAAGTTTGACAACTATGTTTTCTTTTGATGCTAATTTATTTGTTTGAAAATGGAATATGCGTCAGCCTTCTACTTCAGATTTTCAGTTTTTTGTATTTCCCGTCGATCCAGTTCTGGAGGTCCGTTGTATACAGTTTTGAAAATCTACGATCTGAGGGGCCACCGGGCAAGCACGTTTCAATGTAGCTTTTCCCCATGTCGGCAATTAATCGATAAGACGGGGCAAATGAAGTTGTTCTATTGTTGTTGCGGTAAACCTGGCCTTGGTGTATTGTGGCTCTATTCCCTTTTAATGCATATGGTCCTTTATCGAACCCGACAAATTTCGGGAATTTATCACCTACCAATATGTTGGTAAATGAAATGGGGTTTGTTTCTCCCCATGTTTTATGTTCAGAGCTCATTCCTATTTGGATTGCTGACCTAAGAATTTCTTTTCTCGACCGATCCCTAAACCAAGAAGATTTGTCTGAAAGCAAGATCGTGTCAAAATTTCCATAAAAATCTGCAATGTAACCGGTTTCTTGAATGAGATGAGTCATGACACCTGACCCGAGAAAAGTACCAAAAACCTCATGTAAATAGGCTGTATAGATGCTTTCAAAAATTGATGCCCCGATCGAGTCAGTAGAGTAGTGCAGATCCCATCTCCGCAGTATATTTGCTGATTCGGAGTCGTCAAGTAAAGGGAGTATTAGTGGCATGAACTTTTCTGCTTGAAGTGAATAGGTATCCATGTGCATTGCTCGAATGTCGTCCACTGAGATCTTATCCTTTTCGTTCAAGAGTTGTTTGATCCTGTCCGAACGGTAGTTACTCATTGTAATGGTGTGTGGGTTAATCTCTCCGAATTCGCTGAGGTCTTCGTTAGCTGTGGCTATAAAGCCGTTTTCCGGGTTATAGGACCTGGGGAGCTCAGTATGATCATAGTACCCTTTCCAGTCATTATCACTCTCCCAGCCGGGAATTGGTGTGAATCCTGAAAATCTGTTGTTTCTCTTTGGTAATAACCCGGACATTTGAAATCCAATATCTCCATTAACATCACCGATTACCCAATTGAATGACATTTCTAGTTTACCTAAGCAATCCATAGCATCCTTGACATTGCTTACTTTACTTAGACGTAGTCCCTGTTGTAGTGAACGCGCTCCTCCATAGCATCCGCTCCAAAGAACGGAAAGATAATTACCGTCTTTGAATGGATCGCCCAGAAGCACTCCGTGCTTGTTCTCATAAAAAGTAACTTCTTGCTTTCCTTTTTTCTTTCTTTCTATGATCTCTTTTCTGGGTTCAAAAGAATGGCGCTGTCCATCTTTAAGATATTTGCCTTTTTGACAATCTTCGACCCAATAGTCCATGGCATCCATGAATGTATATGTAGCGCCCCAGGACACGTCTTTGTTCCTTCCAATTAATAATGCGCTAATTCCCGGCATTGTTGCGCCCATAGCAAAATTATCCGGACTTTCCAGCACAACTTCATACCAGACAGCGGGTAGCCGATTGACCTCCAGATGCGGGTCGTTTGCTAGGATCACATTACCTGAGTCTGATCTCTTTCCATTAACGACCCAGTTGTTTGACGCCATTAATGGATTGATCAGGTTGTTCCACTTTACTCCCGGCGGTATGATCTGATCGGGTAGTTTAATGTTTTTGATAATGGCTTCATCATAATTGTCCAGTATATCAGGAAACAGCTCCTCCAATAGCTGTTTTGGTACACCGTTCTGGACCAGCTCGATAAACAGCACTTCAATTTCGCCTTGTGATTGAGCTAAAGTTAGGAATCCAGCCATTCGTGTCATCATAATGATGTCTTTGATTTCCCAGTGAAATGTTCTGAAGCCAATTAGGGTGGTTAGCTCCCAAGGTCGTTTCTCGCTAAACCTTTGGTTCACTCCATCACAATATGCTTGTAGTTTGTGTATTTCTTCACTTGAAAACTTCTCAAGCTCCAGCTTCATATTCCCACGAAAATTGTATTGGCGGAAGAATCTGTCAACTTCAAACATTTCATCGGAATCTTGCAATCTTAAACAGGCCTCGCCTCTCCCTAAAGTTTGCATTAGCATTAGCTGAATGCCTCGATCCATTGCGTGGCAGTAGCCTAGTCCAAACAGCAGATCGGTTTCATCCAGTCCTGATACTTTTGGTATTCCGTTAGCGTCTCTGGTTATGGTAAGGTGCTGTCTTCCTTTTATGCGCATATTCTACATAATTTAGTATATGAACTTACTAAAATCTCTATCAGTCTTCTGCTTTTGTTCTGAAATATTCCCAAAAAATGGTCAGATCAAAGAAAGATAGTGTGGATTCACCTTTCTATCTGTATTCTGGTTGATACTGTTCTTGTATCGTCACTTACCGTAATGACATATGTCCCACTGGAAAGATCGGGAAGTGAAAAATGTGTGGCTTTTAGAGGGTTTTGCCTTAAGCAAAGTAATTCACCCTCGGTATTTGATAATTCAATCTGAAGAGAAGAACACATTTTTTCAAAATGAACACAGAATTCACCTCTATTGGGGTTAGGGAAGACGTTAAAGCCAAAACTGGAATTTGCATTTTGGAGTATCCTCAACTTATTTACAAGACAATCAGGAGTGGTGTCATTAAAATGTTCTTCAATAGGCCAATAATTAAGGTGTGAAATATCAGTTGAATAATAGGGTTTTATTTTTGCCATTTGATAAATATGCTGATTTTTAAATTGTCCGAAGCACGGGGTAAAATTGAGTATGATAGTACATAGTATTATTGATAACTTATAGATATAGTGCATGTTATGTATTTAGGGGCTAGTGTCAAATATAGGGGTCAAATCTCTCCTTAATTTCTATTCCAAATACATTTAATTGATTTAAATATGGCCAAATAATATCAGTTCTAAATTAGAAAAATAATGATGATCTTGGGAAAACTCCTTACGGATTAAGCGAAACAATGGGGCGTTTTTACACGATAAAAGAATGGGGTGGACAAAGTGACATCGTTTAAATGTCGATCTAATTAGTGTTTAAATCAAAACCGCAATGGTAGTTGGAAGATTATGTGCGTAAAATCCCTAGTTGATCCTTCCAGGGGCCAACATCTTCTCCTAATTTTTTGGCCATTATTCTGGCTATCTGAGAAAGGTGGGCCATATCATGCACAACCCAGGTAGCAAGTAATTCTTTCAGTGTGACTATGCCTAGGTTCGGGTGTGTAGCGGTGGAGCTAAGATCATCATTAGTGATGTTGTATGCTTGAACAATGTCAATGTTGATTTCTCGGAGGTATTTCAGCTGAAATATTAATTCTCTGATCGATTTGCTTTCCATTTTAGTAAAATGCTCCTCCACATCATCGGTGGGTTCAAATTCTTTTGTCGGAAAGTTTGACATGATCATTTCTAGCCTTGGAGTCCAGGTAGTACGTTCACCATATATTAGGTGGCTAACAACTTTGTGCACACTCCAGTCCTCATTGTCTTCCTTAGCATATATCCAGTCCTTGCTAAGTCCTTCAACTAACGCTTCTATAGCAATAGGTGTGCGCTCCAGAACTTCTATCGATTTTTCTATGTCAAAATTCAAAATATCACAGATTTGAATAATTTCTTATTGCAAATAAAAGTGTGATTTGATGTGTTATACACCATGTGTTGTTTTCCGATTGAATTGATCTCCTGT
>Ga0206681_10001646_pt1 | contig 10016 bp, 2 predicted proteins | sample M150012015metaG_FD_161048 | JGI IMG/M metagenome (GOLD analysis project Ga0206681, IMG submission 161048) | Ammonia-oxidizing marine archaeal communities from Monterey Bay, California, United States - M1 500m 12015 | ecosystem: Environmental > Aquatic > Marine > Intertidal zone | place: USA...
TTGACGGAACGGAGGGAGGAAAATTTCACGGAGTTGACGCTCTGGCACGTAGGCAGGCGTTCGGTCCTTTCCACTCCAAGGGGTGCTGTATCCCAAGTAGTGTTTGAGCGTTGCCGCAACTTGTGCAGGCCCCTCTTGATAGCCTCTGACCGTGGCTTCTCCCATGTCTCCGGTCAATTTCACATCCTCCCCAAAGGTTTCCCAAAACCTTGGCCACCGCGGATCGCGGCCCAAATCAAGAACGGGTGAAAAATTCCAAGGGATTCCAGAACGAAACACTTCTTGCGCCGTGGCCTCTGCCAAATGGCGGACCAAGGCCGTATCCCACGTAGCTGCAAGGGCAATTTGTTGAGGCCCCAAAGCCGCCCCTGACGTGTAGGTCGCACCGTGGATGGCATCCACACCGTATAAAACAGGCAGACCTTTTGCATCCATACTCTCCTTCTGAATTTCAGAGATCAATGCCTGCCATTGCGGTGGCGGGTAGGCGTGGCCTCCACAATTGAGAACACTTCCAACTCGTGCACCGGCAAGGGCCAACCTCACCTTTAGAGAATCCAAGCGATGGGGTTCCTCCAGATTGTACGGCTCCCCAACACAGAACATGTCCAATGTGAGCTGGGTCATTTCCCCCACCTTGTCCTCAAGAGGCATCTCTCGAAGCAATTGTTCCACCCGGTCGGAACCGCGAAACAAAAAAAGCTGTTCGTCGGATATCTCACCCGTCACCCGCTCCTGTGTGCAAGAAGTCAGGGCCATCAAAGCCACGACTCCTGCAATGGAGGCCACTTGCTTTATACAAGGAGTGAAAAATGAAAATAAGCGGGGAAATCGCATAAATACCAAGTTTGGAGGTTGTTCACCAATCCAGACAAAATGTAGTGTTCACTACAATTGCCAACCTAGGAATCATTGTCCCGTTCGCCCTAGCAAACCAGAGCGACGGCAATCTACATTAATCCATCGAATCTCAGCCTATTTCTAAACTTGAAATTGGTTCATTCATCCACCCTGCTAATCGACTGGGGCACCATCGTATGGATTCGCAGTGGCCGCCCCTAAACGTTACCTTGCAACGATGAAAAAGAAGATTTTTATCCCGGTTCTGATGTTTTTCGTCTTGGGCGGATTGGCGACCGCACAGGAATCCGAACAACCGCAGGTATTCAATGTGATGACCTGGAATATTTGGCACGGTGGAAAGGAAGATGGCAATCAGGTCGGTCCGGATCGCGTCATCGACATTATTCGAAGCAGCAAGGCCGATATTGTTGCGATGCAGGAGACCTACGGTTCAGGCGAGCGAATCGCTGAGGCGCTGCAGTTCAATTTCCACCCTCGCGGCACCAACGTTTCCATTCTTAGCCGCTACCCTGTGGTGGAAGACATTTCAGTTTTCGAAGAATTCAAATGCGTTGGTGGACTTGTGGAGTTGCCCGACCATCGAAGAATTGCATTTTACTCCATTTGGCTCCCTTACAACAAAGAAATCTGGGAGGCCGGCACACGGGACACCAGCCGCCCCGATCTGATGCAGGCCGCATGCCAAGCATCCTGCGATGACTTGAAGGACATTGAATCTTTGATTGCAGACCGATTGAAAGATGAGAAGTACCGTGGTGTTCCTGTGATTATCGCAGGGGACTTCAATAGCATGTCAGCTTTGGACTATATCCCATCGTCAATGGACCAATACGAAGCTGTGATCGATTGGCCGACCAGCCATGTGTTGCTCGATTTGGGTTACCGGGATTCGTGGCGTGAACTGCATCCTGAAGTCGACCGTTCAAAGGACCGCACCTGGACCCCCCGCTTCCCCACTCAAGAGCAAGACCGCATCGATTTCGTTTACTATCGTGGCCTTGGCCGGCTGGCTGAACAATTGGAAGCGACCCACTCCATTGTGATTGACTCTCGGATGGAAAAAATCGAAACGCTGACGAAGGAGACCTTCCCCTCCGATCACGCAGCGCTTGTAACGGGCTTTAGGTGGCCGGCTGCTTCTGCCACTGCTGAGTGAGTTTTGAGTGCGGCGCAGATTTGAGCACTATTTCCACACTAACTTTCGGAAATGAGAAAGAAAATCTTGTTGCTTGGCTCGGGTGAATTGGGCAAGGAATTGGTGATTTCGCTGCAGAGGTTGGGTCAATATGTGGTTGCTGTGGATGCCTATGCTGAGGCACCAGCCATGCAGGTTGCTCAGGACTTTGAAGTGATCAATATGCTCGATGGAGCGGCTCTTGATGCCATTGTGGCGAAGCACCGGCCGGATATCATCGTCCCGGAGGTCGAGTCGATCCGCACGGAGCGGTTCTACGATTATGAATCGGAAGGCATCCAAGTCATTCCATCGGCAAGGGCCGCTCATTTCACGATGAATCGCCGTGCAATTCGCGATTTGGCAGCCCAGGAATTGGGGCTTCAAACCGCGCCTTACCGCTATGCCAAGTCGCTTGAGCAGCTCGCAGAGGGCGTCGCAGCAGTGGGCATGCCCTGTGTGGTGAAACCGCTTATGTCAAGTTCGGGAAAAGGCCAGTCCGTGATTCGAAGTGAGGCCGATATCGAGAAAGCTTGGACCTATGGACTGGACGGGTCGCGTGGTGATTTGGCTGAAGTGATTGTGGAGTCCTTTATTGATTTCGACTATGAAATCACCTTGCTAACCTTAACGCAGGGCAACGGGCAGACCTTGTTCTGTCCACCGATCGGGCACCGTCAGGAGCGCGGCGATTACCAAGAGAGTTGGCAACCGGCGGCTATGGAGCCGGATTTGTTGCTTGGGGCGCAGGAAATGGCCGCCGCTGTGACGGCCGCCCTCGGGGGCAATGGAATTTGGGGGGTGGAGTTTTTCATCAAGAACGGTCCAGGGGCCAAACCTGGGTCGGTTTATTTCTCGGAGCTCTCCCCACGTCCTCATGACACCGGAATGGTCACGCTCGGTGGCACACAGAACTTTTCGGAATTCGAGCTCCATGCCCGCGCGATTCTGGGCCTGCCGGTTGTGGAAATCCAGCATCTTCGAAATGGCGCGAGTGCCGTCATTCTCGCTCCTGAAGACGCGTCCCACATTGACGGGTCAGAAGCCCCTATGGGACCGCCAGTTTTTTCAGGGCTGGCCGAGGCGGCCACCATCCCACAAACCGATTTCCGTCTTTTCTCCAAGCCCAGTGTTCGCCCATACAGGCGCATGGCCGTGGCGTTGGCCTTTGACGACAAGCCATCCGATGTTCAGGAATTGGTCGTTCAAGCCCAACGCGTCGCCGCGCTGATCAAGGTCGAAGCTGGCGTATCGGATGAAATAGCAGAGCACCACCACTAGTCCGTGCGAATCATTTGCCCTTGTCACCCTTGGCGCAAATACACCCCCGGTCCCACGTGTTCGATTTTCTTGCTGGGATAAAAGTCTCTTTGAGGGCTAACATATGTCATCATTTGACCGAACCGTCGGACCTAATTTGCAGTCGTATTTCTGTCGGAACACACCGTTAAGACTGACTATCACCAAGATGCACACGCCCAACACCCTGGACTACGGTCCATTTTACTTGACTTCCTCAGTAGGAATTCGGAACTTGTACTTGACCAAACCCAGCCCAATGCTCATTCGTGCTTTTGCTATTATGGCGGTGGCTTTGCTTTTTAGCGCCACTCTTTCAGCCCAATTCCACAACGTTTACACCGAGTCAAAACCCGACGCCTATGGCATCGTGCTTGAGGACGTTAGCTTATCCAACCATAAAATCGTGGCCAACACGGTGATTCTCACCAGCGGTCAACCCGCCGTGCGCATAGCGCGCATAAAGGAAACAGGTGCGGTGCAATGGAGCCAGGTGTATCCCCTTGCCATGAACCCGGGTGGTGCGCGAGCGATGCACTTGATGGCCTACAACAACACCCGGTTCGTAATGCTGGGATTGGCTTTGGGAAGCACAAGCCAACCCGCACGGCCATGGATCCTTACGTTCGACCCTTCCAACGGGGATATCGACGGCAGCTACATCGTGAACGCCGTTGACCCGGAGTCCGATATAAGTGAAGCTTTGGTGCTCACCCACGGCATCATGGAAGATGAAAATTTGGTGCTGACAGGCTTTGTTGGAGGACTCGGCATCGCTTACACTGAGGACCGCCACGCGGTACTTCTCAAGGCGGAATTGCCCGTCTCGGACGGCCCGCAATCCTCGATATCCCCCCTGTGGATGACGGCTTGGGATAGCGACTATGAATTCTTGGATTACGGAGATTGGGACATGGCCTCAAACGTCTTGCCCACGGCCAACGGGTACTTCGTGTCTGGATCAGGCAACATCTACCGAGGATCAGATTCCGACGAGCATTTGCAGGGTGCCATGTCGGCCATGGTCGACTTTGACGGCAGCTTGAATTGGTCCATAATCCGAGCGTACAATTTGGCCGCCAGCATCAGCCGCCAAAATCTGCAAAACGTTGCTAGCAGCGCGGCCCGGATTGATATTGACGGCAACGAAGCCGTTGTGCAGCTCATCAACTCAACAACAAACCGAGGCTTCCGCCTTCACACCATCGACCCGAATACAGGAACGTCCATTGATTTGCGTTCTGCCCACATCGAGGGCGTTTTCGGCAATCCCAGCGACACCACACGCCTGAAGGGCTATGTCATCCACAAGGCCAATTCAGACAACCTTAGCGAGGTGATTGTCTCCGGTTACACCAACGAACCCGCGTATTCAAGTCAAGCTGGAACATCTACGTTGAGCGACCCCAGTGAAATCCACCCCTTCCTTTTTAACCTGGATCTTTTTGCCACTTCAACGGTGGACTTCGTCGTGAACCAGCATATATACGCCGGCTCACCATCCCACGGATACGGAGACGATATTGGCTTCTTTGCAGCCCACAAGCAGACCTCCCAACAACCCTACATCCACCATCCGCAAATGATGGCGCCCACAAACAGCAGCACCACGGGCTTCTCCTTGATCGGCTTTCGTAAAACTCACACCTACGGGGTGATGGACGACTTCGACCTCGCCTTGATTGAAACGATGCCAGACGGTTCGGACAGTTCGGACTCGCTCTCGGGCTGTGAAGAAATTGACTTACCAATCAAAATGGGTTTCGGCGAATTCATCGAGACCACTGCATATGAAGTCAACACTTTTATTTACAGTTATAGCAGCCTCATCGACCCCGCGCCCATCACCATCGAGGACATCCCTTGTGAAGACTACGAGCCCTGCGACATCATCATACAGGTAACAGCCGCTGTGAGCGACACGTGTACCAATGTCATCCTTACCGTTAGCAACGCCGGCACCACCCCCCTTTCCATGCTCAACTTGAGCTTTGACAAAGGCAACGATGGAACAATAGAGCAAACGGGCGTCGCCGACGGATCCGACGGATCGGGCAATCCCACATTTGCGTCCACGTATTGGGACGCATCAACCGATGTAGGAATCAGTGTCGAGTGCCTGGGCCAAGTCATCAATATCGTCTACACCGTCCTTACGGACTGCGACCCGATTGATGAGCCCGCTTGCGATTTGCCAACGGACCTCTATGTCGAGATCCATCATATGCATAACGGTTGCTTCGGTTTATATGGCTGCCAAGCGGCCATTATCATCGACCCGGCGGTGTTCGCTTTGGACCCTCTCATTTACGGAGCCCGGCTGAATTTCAGCGACGGCACCTCCATGCCTTTGAACTTGAGTTATCCAATTTCCGCAATCAAATGCTTCCCGCTTTTCCCATGGTCTAAGGAGGTGTGCCTCGAGGTGTATTGCATCGTGGACCCTACCGAATCGATTGAATTCTGCGACAGCGGCTGGTGCGGCCCCGTTTTGGCCCCGTACGAACCGATCATTTTGGCGGACCTTGGCATTATCCCCCCCCCGGTCTTCAATCCAGATTTGTGTGAAGTTGAATTCGAATTGCCGAGCGACGTCGAGCTGGAATCCCGCCTTCACCTTTTCTCTGGCCTATATCCAGGGGGTAACAGCAATCTCGGCGATTTCCTCAGCGAGTTTTACAGCGGCGTGGATTTTTCCTCCTCAGCTGTAGGCCCCGAGAATTTGGGCCTCAGCGATACAGATTTCAATGACGTCGTCTTCTCGCAGGAGGACGGTACTTACGTTGGCACGTCCACCTCGGCCATCGATGTCCTTGTCGTTGATGAAATCTGGACTGACGGTGTAATAACGGGGTTGGTAGACGCTGCAACGGGTGAGACTGTCATACCCGATTACGAAAATCAGTTGGTCTTGAAGAACCTCAACTACGGGGTGCAAGCTGCCAACCCACAAGTGTCGTCCAATGTCGTCCATCTCGGAGCAGGCATGGCGCTGGTAGGCCCCATCGGCTTGAACTCTGTGTATCTCGGCCCTATTTCAGTCAATTCACTCGATACGATTGTCCAGGATGGCGGCCCGGGTTCCTCGTACATCTGGGCAACGAATATTTGGTCTACATCTGGAACAACCGGTGCGGACCTCCCCAATCTGTGGTTCCCTTTGAGCGGCAGTTCCGATGATGGGACCGACGATTTCCCTATGGGCGAATGGACCCCCGGTGATGATGATGGGACCGACGAGTTCCCTATGGGTGAATGGACCCCCTATCCCGATTTTGCTTGTTCTGCAGAAGATGTGACCCTCGGTGCCAATTCGGTTGACGGCAACTTGTTCAGCAGCTCTGGTATTCTGTTGATGGCAGATTCGATTGGACATTCTGGATCCATTGGCTTGGTGAGTGACAACGGTTCTTGCCCAACGAGCGGACAATATCTCACTTCACTTGATTTGGAAATTGGCATTAACCCCGAGCTGATTGCTGTTGTGATTATTACAGCCAATGCCCCTGAAAATGTCAGTCTTGTCAGCCTATTGGATCTAGGCGAAGGGGCGACGTGTAACGAGGTGTACATCGAGCAAACAGATGGCTACGGGGACGGCAATGGTTCGTATCAAATTTTGGATGCCGATGGGAATGTAACGGCTTCGGGCGATTTTCTTACTGGACTCACTCAAACCGATTCTCACTGCCTCGAAGACGGTTGTTACACCTTGGTGCTGACAGGCGACCAGTTCTCGAACTTTGACGAGGCTACCGCATCAGTGGTTGGTGCCGACGGCAACGTGTTGGGCGCGGTCACCTCTTGGGCTTTTCCCGACATAACGACCCTTGAATTCTGTGTGGGAAGTCCTGTCGGGGGGGGCGGCATTGACTTGAGCTTGTGCAACCACTTGTTCAGCCACGAGACCTTGCCCTATGGAGCGCTGCCCTTCAGTGCGCCGAACACCTATGTGTACACAGAGGACGACATCCGCCTTGGGTTCACGTGGTTTGCCCCCACAGCATCCGCCGGAGCGATGTACAACCCGGCCATCGTTGACAACGCTACGGTGATTGGTACAGGCCAAGTCTTGTTGACCAGCAACGTGAGCGCCGTGTACGACTTCTCCCTCTTAAACGGCGTTCAACAAGTGTGTTTCGAGTTCTTTGACGGAGCGGGGATTGAAAATTTGAGTGTCAATGGCGAGGCGACGTACTACGGCGAGTTAGAATATATGCCTACAGCTATTGCAACGGGCATTACGATGTCAGTTGACGTGGTAACCACTCCAACGTATCAAACGGGCATTGTGACCTTAACGGGCGACGTGCAGAAAATTGAAATTGGCGGACAGCAATTCTATGTCGACAACATTTGCGCCAAGACCGACGGGTCTGCACCAGACGAGCCGCAAGACGCATGCCCTGAGTTCTGCGACGCTTTGGTGGACGCTTCGACCTTGACGGTGGGCGACAAGTGGGGCGACACGGCCTATGGTGCAAACATCAGCACAATGCCTGGCACGGTAATCTTCACCGAAGACGGCATCGACGCCAAGGTTATGCCCTTGACAGACGGCACGGCCTCTTACTTCAACTATGTCGGCGTGGAAAACAGCCCGCTTGCATACTGGGGTAGTGACCCCGTCATCCGTTTGAACAACGCTTCGATCGAGTTCGACATCCAAAGCCAGGTGCCAGTTACGGATACGGTGTGCTTCGAGTTTTTGGACCTGGGTGGTTACGAGAATGTGAGCATCAACGGCGTCTTGCACGTTGGCCAAATCTTGAATACGGTTACCATAGGCGATGTAATTGTCCATCACGAGAGTGCAGTGGTCTGGAGTGCAGCTGGTATTCCCATAGGTCAGTCAGGCCGCTTGATCTTAATCGGAGATGTGGACAATTTGGTTATCGGTGGACAAGAGCTCTGGATTGACAACCTGTGCATCTCAATCCGTCCATTTCCAAGCATTGCAACCTGCCCCAACGTTTGCGATTTTGCTGCCACATTCGAGATGCAAGAACCCTCTCAGTGGGGAAATGATATATACATGGATCCGGGCCCACTCAGCTTCCCTACCCCAGCTGGCAGCTTTGCCTTTAACGAGGATGGCATCGTCGTGCAAGTGGACTCGTTACCGTTTTTCTTCCAGTCAAACCAAGCCTATGAATGGATCAGCGTAATTGACCCGTCGACCGGGGGCGGCACGGGCTGGGTCAACCCAATACCGTCCTTTGGCACAGGTCGAGTCTTGGAGATACACAACGCGACGGCGGTTTTCAATCTATCCACCATCAGCCCAGTAACCAACATCTCCACAGATACCCTGTGCTTTGAGTTCTTCGACTTTGCATATAACGGGTACATCGAGATCAATGGTATGGGCCACTTCGCTTCAAACATGATTGGTATGCCGCCATCATTTGAAACAACACCTGTGATGTTGGGCGGAGTACAAGTGCACGTCACCGCAGCGAGCATCCCCGGAGGAACCATGGGAGAAATTGTACTGGTGGGCGATGTGGACCAGCTTCGAATAGGCGGCACGGGACTCTGGATTGACAATCTGTGCATCTCAGGAATGGGTGAGCTGATAGATCTTGGAGGCTTTGTTTCCTCCATGGATCCCTTAGACTTGGTTGAATTGCTGACTCCAACGTACACGCTGTTCAGCGATGAGTGCAGCTTCTTTTTGGAAGCCAGCGATTTGGCCCTCGAGTTGCAGGGCATGACAAGCGACAACGTCCAGGTCAACTACTTGTTCATCTCTAACGAGACAGGGGAGACGCTGATGTCTATTAGTGACTTGAGTGTATCGACACTACTGAGCTTCTCTGAAGAAGTGCATATCGAGATCTCTGTCATCTCATTGGACACGGGCTATGAGTGGATTGGCATGCCGCCCGAGCCCGAGCTTAACATCCCAGGCTGCCCTATCGATGTGCCGTGCTTCATTCATGCTGATTTTGCGTGGGCCGCCATGGGCAACTGTGGACAAGGCAGCCTGATATTCACAGGCTATGCCGCCGGTGGTGTCATAACGTGGACCATCAACGGCTCACCTGCGAGCTCTGGATACCACAACCTTGGAGGCACAGGAGATTATACCATTTGCGTGACCGTGCAGAGCATTGAAGATCCAAATTGCATCGACACATATTGTGAAGTTATTTCAATTTGGTGTGGTGATGGCGATGTGGATTCATGCCTCTTCGGGTTCACGCACGAGACGATGGCACTTGGGGCCGTTGCCATTCCCGGAGCAGGTGTGGTCGTAGCTACAGAGGACGACATCGACTTGAGCTTTGAAGACTACACATTGGGAGGATTGACGTACTTCAATGGTGCAAGCGTCGATATGGCTTTGCCCGGCGCTGGATCAGGACATGTTCTCCACACGAATAACATCTTGGCGGTGTACGATTTGTCAAATTATGTTGGCGTCAGTGGAGTGAGCTTCGACTACTTCGACGGCGATGGCGTGGAAAATCTCCGCATCAACGGTGTGTTGTATGTAGGCGAATTGAATGCTGCACCTGCAACTTTAGGTGGCGCGGGCATCACGGTATTCGAGTCGACCTACCCTGGATACACCGCAGGCCGGGTCGAGCTGACCGGGAATGTGACTGAGTTGGGAATCGGAGGACAGCAGTTCTATGTCGATGAGATATGCGTGACAGCCGACGGCGTAAGC
>Ga0206681_10001648_pt1 | contig 10008 bp, 10 predicted proteins | sample M150012015metaG_FD_161048 | JGI IMG/M metagenome (GOLD analysis project Ga0206681, IMG submission 161048) | Ammonia-oxidizing marine archaeal communities from Monterey Bay, California, United States - M1 500m 12015 | ecosystem: Environmental > Aquatic > Marine > Intertidal zone | place: USA...
CAAGTTCTGGAATACAAAATATTACTCTTAGTGTTTTTGCCAATGGTTGTGAAAACTCAAGTAGTGGAATCATAGAGATTTTCGATCAAATTCCAATTCAAATATTTTCTACTCCAGAAAATGGCTGCGAACCCTTTACAGTAGGCTTCGAAAGTAATATACCTCCTGCGAATCATCAATTTACATGGGATTTAGGAAATGGCACTTCAGCAACCACAAGCAATACACAAAGCACATATATGGAAGGTGTCTACGATATTTCTTTGATTGTAACCAATACACTTAACAATTGTGAAGGGAGTCTATTCTTGAATAATTATGTCACTGTACTACCACAACCCATTTCGGGTTTCTCGATTCACTCTGACACTTATATGTTTGGAGACCCAATTTGGATAAACAACTTTGCTCAATTAGCTTCATCGTATACTTATGAATTTAGTTCTGGGCATATTACTTCTGAGGAAGAACCTGAATATATCCTTCCATCAATTGGAGATTTTGAGGTTATACAGTACGCCTACAACGAATTTGAATGTGTTGACAGCAGTAGCCAACATTTTTTCATTGACTTTCAACATACATTTTGGGTACCTAATGTATTTACACCAAATAACGATTCTCATAACGACCTATTCTTTCCTATATGTACCGATGTAGACAGTTATAGATTGCAAATATTTAACCGTTGGGGAGAACAGATATATGACCAAAATGGTCAGCAACCAAAATGGGATGGAAATGACCCCTCAGGTATAAAATGCTCAACCAATAGTTATGTATACTTGATAGACTATAAAACCCTAGATAACTCTTGGTATAAATCTACAGGAGTCATAAACCTTATTCGCTAAGTGGTAATGGAATCACTTTGGCTTGAGCTCCATTAGGGAAACTAATTCCTAATAAATTAGAGATTGTAGAAGCAATTTCTGTAATAGCAATTTTATCTGAAGTATTACCAGCTTGTACTTTCCACCCGTACCAAATTAAAGGCACATGTTGATCGTAAGTATAACCCGAACCGTGTGTAGTTCCTGTGTGATCATACTCAATCCAAGCAGGATCTAATACTAACAACACATCTCCAGAACGCTTTTGATTATATCCTTTTTGAAGAGATGATAAATCTCCACCATTAAATTCACTACGTTCTAATGAACGAGCTGTAACAGTTTTTTGAACGCCTTCATAACGAAGCATAAAATCGGCAACTTGCTGTTGTACTTCTTCTAAACTCAAGTATTTCTCGAAAATCAATTCTCGATTTAAAAAGATTTGAGCATTCCCATAAGTCTTTACCCATTCCCCAAAACCATAAATATTTTGCAAAAACTGTTTCAACTCTCGTATGGGCTCTTCTGCATCGAAGTAGCCTGCAGGTACTTTCCTGTCAATCAAATAAGCTGGCGTACGCACTGCACCATGATCAGCAGTTAAGAATACCAATACATTCTCTTTACCTATACTTCTATCTAAATAGCTTAAAAACGTCTCTAAATCTCTATCTAATCTTAAGTAAGTATCTTGAGTTTCTCTTGAATCAGCACCAAACTGATGCCCTACATAATCAGTAGAAGAAAAACTTACTGCCAATACATCTGTAAACTCATCTTGTCCTAAACGCTCACCCTCGATGGCAGCAATAGCCATATCCATAGTAAGGCTATTTCCAAAAGGAGTAGATTTTATTAATCCCTTACCATTTACCTCAAGTAAACTCGGTAAATCGTGTGGGAACTTCGGGTATTTCTCACCCGTAAAAGCAGCTTCATAAACACTGTTATCTACTAAGCTTTCATCGTACATTTTTGAATTAAGCAACAAGTCCCATTTCTGAGAAAGGTATGCATCACACAAATCTTTCTTATTGAATTTCTGTGCCCACTTTGGCAAACGAAGTCCATAGTATGAACTCGAAACGAAATCACCTGTTTCTGAATCCAACCAAAAACCAAAATCACCCATATGTCCTGCTGGCAAAACTGCCGAACGATCTTTTAGGGCAACACCGATTACTTTAGAGCGATTCATCGTAAACAAACGAAGTTCATCACCAAAAGTGGTATTCAACATTTTTGAAGGCGACATTTTTCCAGATTCATTATCTGCACCTATTGTACTCATCTCTGCATCAGAAACACAGTAACTATATTCTTCAGTAGTTTTATCGTACCATGAATTTGCAATAATTCCGTGACTAGAAGGAGTTGCACCCGTATAGATAGAAGCGTGCCCAGGACCAGTAAAGGTTGGGATATAATTATAGTGTGTATTTGTACAGTTATATCCTTCGGCTACTAAGCGTTTAAAACCACCTTCACTAAAATCATCCCAATAACGATTTATGTAATCAAAACGCATTTGATCCACCACTATACCAACAACCAATTTGGGTTGATCGACTTGTGCCATAGCACTGAAACTAAGGATGCAGAATAAGCTGAGAATACGTTTCATATTACGATAAGTTAAAAATTAGAAGGTTGAAAGTTAGAGATTAAATTGAATTATCTTCTCTAAATTCTCGAACACCTTTCATTAAAGAGCTGGACTTGTATTCTTGTATATTATATAGAGGACAAACAAACAACAGAGTACACTTAAAATAACATTGGCAATAGCCATAAAAGTTTGCCCATTTTTAAGCATTTCGAAAGTTTCGAAACTAAAAGTAGAGAAAGTACTAAAACCACCACAAAAGCCAGTGATCACAAACAGCTTCCAAGTATCGTTTAAACCTATTTTATCTTGAAATAGATAAACAAAGGCTGCTAAAACTAAGGTACTTAATACATTTGAAAAAAGGCTTGCATAAGCAAAGGTTGAAACCAAATAGGATGAAGTCAATTTCCCAACTCCATATCTACATAAACTCCCTAATCCACCACCAATAAAAATTGCAACTATATTCATAGAGCTAATTTATACTTTTCCTTGATTTTCAGAATCAAACACCACACTATTTTTGCAATTAGGATTCCTAGAATCGCTCCACCAATTACATCTAAAGGATAGTGTTTCCCAACATAAACACGACTATAAGCAACTAATGTAGCCCAAGAGTAAAGTATATAAGGCAAATATTTACGTTCAGAAAAAAGAGTAGAAACGATGGCTGCAATGGCAAAGAAGTTCGCTGCATGCGAAGAAACAAATCCATACAAGCCACCTTTAGAAACCAATAATCGGATTTGGTCTACGATTGCTGGTTCATGACTTGGGCGCAAACGCATAAACACGTTTTTGAAAGAGTGAACAGACGTTAAATCTGCCAAACTTACCACAATAAGAATTAGGACTAATCCTTGCCAAAAAGAGCTGCGGTGTTTTTTTATCAGCAAAAAAATGATAAAAATGAAAATCGGGAGTGCCGACTTGGTACTTGAAATGAAAACCCAAAAAGGATCAAAAGTTTTTGTTCCTGCACCATTTAGCAGTAAGAAAAACTCTTGATCCCATTGTAGTAATTTATTAAGCATTCAACTGCGCCCAGATTAAATCTTTCAATTCCATTAATCCTTGTTGAGCTACAGAAGAGAAGAATACTGTTTTCACTCCCTTAGGAAGTGTTTCAGCAACTTCAGCTTGTAATTCATCATCTAACATATCCGATTTAGAAATCGCTAACAGACGATCTTTATGCAATAACTCTGGATTATAGGTTTCTAATTCTTTAAGTAGAATTTCATATTCCTTAGCAATATCATCTGCATCTGCAGGCACTAAGAATAATAGCGTTGAATTACGTTCTATATGACGTAAAAAACGAAGACCTAAACCTTTCCCTTCACTAGCACCTTCTATAATACCTGGTATATCAGCCATCACGAAAGAACGATTATCGCGGTAAGCAACAATCCCTAAATTAGGTACGAGTGTAGTAAAAGCATAATCTGCAATTTTAGGCTTTGCAGCAGAAATCACAGATAATAAAGTCGATTTTCCAGCATTTGGAAAACCTACCAAACCTACATCTGCAAGTACTTTAAGCTCTAAAATATTCCAACCTTCTTCTCCTTCGGTACCCGGTTGTGCATAGCGAGGCGTTTGTCGAACAGAATTCTTAAACCAAGAATTCCCTCTACCTCCTAAGCCACCTTTACGGATAATGATTTCTTCACCGTGATCAGTAACTTCGAAAATAATCTCCTGAGTGTCTGCATCGCGTACAACTGTACCTAGCGGCACCTCAATATATTCATCCTTACCATCGTCTCCAAAACTATTATTTGAAGAACCACCTCCACCTCTTCCACCTTTAACGTGGCGTTTGTACTTCAGGTGAAGTAATGTCCACATTTGATCGTTACCACGAAGGTAAATGTTTCCACCACGACCACCATCGCCACCATCAGGACCACCTTTAGCGGTAAGTCGCGAGCGATGTAAGTGTACCGATCCAGCACCACCATGTCCGGCAGCACAATGAATCTTTACATAATCAACAAAATTGGATCCGTTTACAGCCACTATACTAAAGCTTCTATTTCATTACAAAGGCTTGCGGTAATAGACTCTATTGAGCCTACTCCTTCAACACCTACAAATTTATCCTGTGCGGTATAATAGTCTTTCAAGATTGCGGTTTCGTTCTCGTAAACTTGAATTCTATTTTTTATAATCTCTGGATTTTGATCATCTGCTCTTCCGCTAGACTTTCCTCTTTCCAAAAGACGAGTAATCAATTCTTGTTCTTCAACTTCTAAAGCCAACATAGCCGTAATCTCTGTTCCTTTTGAAGAAAGGAATAAATCTAGAGCTTCCGCTTGAGCCGTTGTTCTAGGAAAACCATCAAAGATAAATCCTTTTGCATCAACATTAGAATTCACTTCTGCTTCTAGCATTCCAATGGTAACCTCATCAGGTACTAAAGCACCCTTTTCGATGTAGGATTTTGCTAAGTTCCCTAATTCTGTGCCTGCTTTCATATTAGATCGGAAAATGTCTCCCGTAGAAAGGTGTACTAAATGGTAAGTATCAATTAACAGCGCAGACTGAGTTCCTTTTCCTGCACCTGGAGGTCCAAATAAGACTAAATTTAGCATACATTTTTTTTAGGCTTTCGCCAATTGATAAACGTTTTTTAAATTCCGACCAAAGCCATCGTAATCGAGGCCATAACCGACTATGAAATCATTTGGAATGTCAAAACCAACAAAGTCGATTTCTCTGTTTCCACGATAAGCTTGAGGCTTGAAAAACAAACTTGCAATTTGCCATTCTCTACCTTTCGACTTAAAGATTTCATCAATCTTTAAAAGAGTTGTTCCTGTATCCACTATGTCCTCAATGACAACAATAGCTTCCTCTTCTCCAACTTCTTTCAAACCAATCAACTCTTGCACTTCTCCTGTACTTGCCACACCATCATATGAACTCAATTTCACAAATGATATTTTACAATCGCCAGAATAAGCACGAAGCAAATCGGATGCAAATACAAAGGAGCCGTCTAATATGGCTACAAAATGGGGCGTTTTTCCATTTAACTCTCGGTGAATTTCGCTTGCCACTTGGGCAACACGCTCTTTCAAGACCTTCTCCTCGAGATAAATTTCAAAGTCCAAATCACGAACCTTTAGCTTCTTCATACGCGGCAAAAATACAAATTAATGGAGGATAATAGTCTTGAATGGCTTGAGATTTAAGAAACTGGAATTATAAAGAATTATTAAGGAGATTTATACGCAAAAAAAAGGCTTTAAACAGACTTTCCCAACTGAGAACGAATGCTTACTTTTGTACAAAATTTTTACACTATGAAACCATTAGTAAGCATCATCATGGGAAGTACTTCTGACTGGCCCGTAATGCAAAAGGCCGCGAAGTTCCTAAATGATATGGAAATTCCTTTTGAGGTAAACGCTTTATCAGCACACCGTACACCCGAAAAAGTTGAAGCTTATGCTTCTAAAGCTTATGAAAATGGTGTTAAAGTAATTATTGCTGGTGCAGGTGGAGCAGCTCACCTTCCGGGGGTAATGGCAGCTTTTACGCCACTACCAATCATCGGTGTTCCTTGCCGCTCATCAATTTCTATCGATGGATGGGATTCAATCTTATCCATTTTACAAATGCCTCCAGGTATTCCTGTAGCCACTGTAGGTTTAGATGCTTCTCTTAACGCTGCAATCTTAGCCTCACAAATGATTGGCGTAGGCGACAAAGACATTATGAAAAGAGTTATTGCTTATAAAGCATCTCTAAAAGAGAAAATTATTAAAGCTAACGAAGACTTAAGCGAATACAAGTTCGACTTTAGAACATCGTAAATATTTAATCCCACCCGAAACGGTGGGATTTTTTTTATAGCTTTAGTAAAATTTAATTTATGAAAGCAATTCAAACTTGGCTAGATCAATATGGCGAGAGTCATACAAACAAAACGAATAAACTTATCCATTGGATTTGCGTTCCTAGCATCTTCTTTTCTATCCTGGCACTTCTTTCCTTAATAGAGATTCCAATCCTTCAACAATGGCTTTCTGTTGAAACCTCCAATTTTGCTACTGTTTTCATTTTTCTGGGACTACTCTTTTACCTGAGACTATCCTTTGCTATGTTTATTGGTGTAACTTTATTCACAATGCTGTGCTATAAAGGAATTTTCATTTTAGATCAATTGGGCTATAAATTTGAAATTGCTTTAGGCATCTTCATTATTGCTTGGTTAGGGCAGTTTATTGGACATAAAATAGAAGGTAAAAAGCCTTCATTTTTTGAGGATTTAAAATTCTTATTGATCGGTCCTGCATGGCTCATTTCTTTTATTTACCAAAAACTTGGAATCAAATATTAATCTCAAATTTAAAATAACATAAATTAGATTACCTTTAAATAAAACGATAAATAATAGACTACCTAAATACTATAATTATGAATTTAATTCAACTCACATTTGTGTTTTTGGGTGTATGTGCATATGCACAAAACACAGAGAATTTACTACAAACTCACTTCAACCCAACACAGCTTCAATACTTTAAAACAAAAGTGTTTTATTCACAAGTAAGTATTTTGAATCATGAATTCGGTCTTCACGATAGTAAAATAGCATCCATTTTCAAATTACAAGACCGAGCTTTTCAGCTAGCCTATCACCAATATGGCTACGAACATTTTAAAGAATCTAAATACAGTATTTCGACGGCACAAAACCTAAACTCTAAAATGAATTTAGGTGTGAATCTCAATTTTCATCATTTAGGGATCATAGATGTTGAAAATCTAAAAGCTCTAAGTTTTGACATCGGCTACAGTTACAAATCAGAGAAATATGAAATCCGATTATTTTTAGAGAACCCTTTAAACAGCAACTATATAGAAAATGATTTAGAAAGTCGTTTTATAATAAGTGGAGAGTATTATTGGAATTCAAATCTATTTTCTGGTGTGCAATTAGAAGAATCCATTCATAATGGATTAAGAATTTCACATCAATTAGGCTACTCCTATAAAGACTATTTAAGTTTACGCATACTCCAATCTCTTCATCCATTGGAATATGGGTTTAGATTGGGTTATAAAAAAGCACGTTTTCAATTTTACAGTCAATACCAAAAACTCACTTGGACGAATTCCACAGGCTTTGCTTTGATATACCAATTGAATAATGACTAGGGTTTTCTTCATACTACTTCTTGTAAATCTCAACTGTATTGCACAAGACTTCACAAAGCAATGGATTTATCTCGAAACAATAGATGAACAAAAACTAAATGCAGATATTGTTGATGTTTGGGAGTACTATATTCAAAACCCTATCAACCTGAACGACAGTACTGAACTTTACCGAATTAGGGAATTAAACCTACTTTCTGAAAAAGACCTAAACCTTATCACTTCGCACTGTCAAACTCAACAACTCATTTCTATTTATCAACTACAAACACTAGAAATTCAAATAGAAGCACTCAAAAGAATTAAAGACTTCATCCACATTCCAATTAAGAACAACCCAATTACCGTCACAAATAAAGCTAGCGGATATTATGGCCTTCAATTTCAAAATCCACAACGAAGTGGAACTCTTAATCGTATGTATATCGGAAGTACAATAAAAACTCATATACGCTATAGAACCTCTTTAAAAAAAGGTTGGAGTTTAGGTTTGAATTGGGAAAAAGATCTTGGAGAGCCATTATGGTACACAGACGCAGGAGCTAATAATATAGCACTCAATTTAACTTATAAGGGAAAAGGGAAATTCAGAAAAGTGTTCTTAGGAAAATATGATATTAGTATTGGAGAAGGGTTACTCTTTGGGACATCATATCGCATTAACAATCCTTACTTTTTAAGCTATAAACCAACAAGCATTACAAAATCAATATTGAGTTCTAAAGAGTATAATTATTTTGAGGGAGCAGCCGCACAATGGCGAATTAGAAATACAGATATAAATGTATTTGCTTCACATCGGAATCTAAATGGAAAATCGAGCATCGATAAATCAGGACTTTTCAGAACCAAAAAAGAACTTGAAAAGCGAAAGACTATTAAAGAGAATTTAATCGGTATTCAGGTAGGTAGCCATCATAAACAAAATACATTTTCGTGGGCAGGAGTAGTTTACAATTCAGAATTATACGATACCAAAAACAGATTTTTTCAAAGTTTCTACGCGTCAAAAAGTTATTATAACATCACTTATTCTGGAGAGCTTGCTTTGCAGAATATAGATGGTTGGGCTATACTTCAAAAACTTAACATCAGTGTGTCAGACAATACTTTATTTACTGTACAATTTAGAAGTAGAAAGGATTCGCTTTTCAATGAATACAAATCGGATTACAGCAGTTTTAGCAATGGATACGAAAATGGAGTTTATTACGCTTTTCAACATAATTTTAACGAAAAATGGCAATTTAGACTCGCTTTCGGTGATTTTAAATCGAATTCAGAAAAAACTACAGAACCACATTATCCAAAAGGAAATAAAATACTTAGCGAAATCTTAAGACAATCTGAACAAAGGAAATTCACGCTTCAATATCAGTATAAAAACATTGAAAACTCTGAACAAATCAATAAGCTCAGGTTCTTTTATCAAGAAGAGTTAAGTGATAAAATAAGATGGAATACAAAACTCAATCTCATCAGAGAAGGCCAAAACACAAACTCCAGTCTACAATCTAACTTCTACAGGAGAAGCCTAAATGAAAAGAGTAAAATCAACTTTTCCTTTTGCTTTTTCAATACCGAAAGTGAATCCATCTATTGGCAAGCGCCTTACTTTTACGGAAGCTTTAACTCAAGATTCCTGAGCGGCAAAGGAAATACTTCAAGCTTCTCTTTTCAGAAAAAGATAGATAGATCTTTAAAAATAGGAATGCAAATTACCCAAATCAACTATTACGATAGAGAAGTAATTGGCACTGGGAACGAAATGATTGACAGTAATTCTAAAATCGAGTTTTCGGTCTACTTGAAATGGAAATACTAAAAAGCAATATGCAGTTTAGTCAACTTAATAGCGATGGCTAAAAGGATAATCCCAAATACACGACGCAATACATTAATACCACCTTTTCCTAAAAGACGTTCAATTTTACCGGTTGACTTCAATACAATATATACAAACAACAAATTGACTGCTATCCCAACAACAATATCGTTTATAGAATAAGTAGAACGCAAAGAGATTATGGTGGTCAATGTACCCGAACCAGCAATTAAAGGAAAGGCAATGGGCACAATAGATCCTGAAGTATCGTCATCGTCAGACTTAAAGAGCTCAATATTTAAAATCATTTCTAAAGCCAGAAGGAAAATCACAAAAGCACCTGCCAAAGCAAATGAGGCTACATCAATTCCGATTAAATTTAAAATACGCTCTCCCACAAATAGGAACAGTATCATAATAACTCCTGCAACCAGAGTTGCTTTACCCGATTGGATGTGTCCCATTTTAGCTTTTAAGCCAACAATAATAGGGATAGAACCCAAAATATCGATTACAGCGAAAAGGGTAAGGGTTACGGTTAGGATGTCACTAAAATTCAT
>Ga0206681_10001655_pt1 | contig 9997 bp, 7 predicted proteins | sample M150012015metaG_FD_161048 | JGI IMG/M metagenome (GOLD analysis project Ga0206681, IMG submission 161048) | Ammonia-oxidizing marine archaeal communities from Monterey Bay, California, United States - M1 500m 12015 | ecosystem: Environmental > Aquatic > Marine > Intertidal zone | place: USA...
ACTTTGAATTTTTTTGCATTGATGTTTTTATCCGTTAAGCTTAGGCTGCAATTTCTTAAAGGGTATAGTTGATGAAAGAAATCTAAAAGAGTTTTTACCAAACGAACAGAAGTGTATGGTCCAAAATATGCTGAGCCATCTTTAATTACATTTCTTGTTTGGAAAATTCTTGGGAAGGGTTCATTTTTTATGCAAATCCAAGGGTAAGTTTTCCCATCTTTTAAGGCAACATTGTATTTGGGTTGATGTTTTTTTATCAGATTATTTTCTAATAAAAGGGCATCAATTTCAGTAGGAACAACTACATATTGTATGTCCTGAATCTTACTGACAAGTACTTTTATTTTTCCGTGTTCTTGCTTTTTGTTAAAATAGGACCTTACTCTTTTTTTTAGGTTTTTTGCTTTTCCAACATATAATAAAGCTTCATTTTTATCATAGTAACGATAGACCCCTGATTTTTCAGGGATAAGTTTTAATAAGCCTTTTATGTGTTCGGTTGCGGGCATTATCTACTTAGAACTACAACTTGTTTAAACCTTTCAGTTGTACCATCTTCACTAAAAACCTCCATCCAAATAATATACATTCCTGTTTCTAATTGTAGCCCATTTTCATCTGTCCCCTCCCAAGATTTACTTCCGGAATTTCCAATCATTTCATTATTCATTAGGTTTTTTACTAACCTTCCATTATTATCAAAAACTTTGATTGTAGCCATTAAATTATTTTGGCTAAAGCTCCAATTTATCATTGTTACATCTTTGTTTCCATCATTGTTAGGGCTAAAGGATTTTGGATCAATATTCATTTCGCCAATACTCTGGCTGATGTATTGTTGTGAGTTTTTATAAGTTGGTGTGCCAAAACCTTCTGTGCTTGCAGCCGAATGCCAATTGCTTGTATTTTGCGTTTCATTATTCTTATCTAATCGTTCTAAACTTACCCCATCCTCTCTTTCCAATAATGAAAAATGCATGTCTTCATGATAATAAAAAGCATCAATTATCTGGTTTAAGGATTGATGCACAATACAAATTGTTCCTTCTTTATTGGATAGGGTTGGCATACTTTCAATCTCAATAAAATTGTAAGGGTTTTCACAATTATATTGTGCTTTTACTTTTGATGAATCGTTAGTTAAAACCAAATAAGTATGGGGGCAAAAAGCAATGTTTCTTCTGTAATAATTTTACTATTCTCAGAACTTAACACTCCTCCAAATTCAAAGAAATTGGCTATTCGTAATTTTGATAAATCAAGAAATGAATTGGAGTTATTATAAATTTCTACATAATCTACTCCATCATCTTTTGGGTTAAACAGAATTTCATTTATGATGATATCATTTTCCAATGAGGAGTCTGGCATTCCAAATTGCATAGCATTAATAATGCTATTTCCTGAGCAATCAATCAAGCCATTTGCAGAAATTGTATAAGTAGTGGTTTCTAAAAAGTTAAAATTAAAAGTCAGGATTGTAGCATCAAAAAAGGGAGCAATTGGACTGCTATTTGTTGCTGTGTTTCCGTTAATTTTAAAAAATGAAGAATCTGACAAAAGCAAAGAATCTAAATTCTTATTAAAACTAACTTGCATTTTATTACTTCCTATTATATATGCATTTGTAATCCTGAAATCTGCAATATAAACATTTTCTCCCCAAACAGAATTTTGCTTTCCAGGAGTTCCTCCAATATTAGAAATTGAAGCTCTCCAATTATGTTGTCTCTCACAATAAAGGTTTGGATTTGCCCTTTCAATACTCCAACCTCCCTCTGATTTATCCTCATTATTGTACCATTTATCAGTATATGAAATGGCATTTATAGTCTTCCCATTATTGTCTTTTAAAACAATATCTGCCCCTCCATTTGTTAGAGAAATAGAAGAAAAACCGATTTTAGAAATATTGCTTGGAAAAGAATTAAGCGCATCTTCTTTTACTAAGAGCACGAAACTGTCTGCTTCAATTTTTGAAGTAGGAAAAACCTTTTCAGTTGTTCCAATTGTAATGATCCAATCTGTTAAATCAATTGTTGAGTTTGTATTATTGTAAAGTTCAATGTATTCAAATTCAGGAAGTCCAATTGATGGCGTTGGGTCAGCAAAAATTTCATTAATAATGATGTCATTTTCACTAATGTTTTGAGGTGTTGGCGGTACTACTGAATCACCACTTACTATAAAATTATCAAACCAAAATTTATCAGCTCTTGTTGAGGTATACTTGCAATAAACTCCAAAATAGTTTGAGGGTAAAAGTATATTGTCAAAAGCAGTTCCTTCAGAAAAATAGATATTAGAAGTATCAGTAAAGAGCTCCCAATTCCCTATACTATCTCGAGTAACTTTTATTTTTAAATCTGGACTTATTGCTGCAATTCCTTCTATTCCGTTAATTAATAATTCATCAGCATCCCCTTCTTGCTTATAAAGCCTTATATTATCTGTTGCTCCTGTTTGACCTCCTATTTGAATAAAAAAGCCATTTAAGTCTGCAGTTAAATTTTGATCATCAGCTGTTAAATAAACTTTAGCAAAGTTTGAACTTGAAGAGTTAAATTCTAGGCGAACATTAAACTCCCAAACAGCATTAATAGAAACATTACTTTCTGTTGCCAAAAAACTTTCCCCACTAATCGTATCATTTAAGTGCAATTTAAAAGTTGTATCTACTTCAAAAACACCAACATTCCCACTCCAAATGGGATTATTTGTAAACTCTCCATCCGAGAAATTATCAAGAAATTGTGCGAATACTACTTGAGTAAAGGTGGTTAAGATAAAAAGTAGTAAGCATTTTCTCATAGTCCGTAAATATAGTATTTTTGGGGAGTAAAATAAACAAAATGAAATTAGCTATAGTTGGTGTAACAGGAATGGTTGGCAAGGAAATGTTAGAGGTTCTTTCTGAAAGGAACTTTCCATTAAAAGAGTTGATTCCTGTAGCTTCCGAAAATTCATGCGGAAAGACTATAAATTATCTTGGGAAAGAGCATGAAATTATTTCATTAAATGATTTACTCGATAGAAAAGTTGATTTAGCATTATTTTCTGCTGGGGGTAAAATTTCAAAAGAATGGGCACCAAAATTAGCTGCAAGAGGAATTAAAGTTATCGATAACTCTTCATTTTGGAGAATGTCAGAAAATCATAAATTGATAGTTCCAGAAATTAACGGGAAAGAACTAACCAATGAGGATATGATTATAGCTAATCCGAATTGCTCTACTATACAGCTGGTAATGGCTCTTGCGCCACTTCATCAAAAATTTGGTATTAAAAGAGTAATTGTTTCTACTTATCAATCAATTAGCGGAACAGGTAAAAAAGCAGTTGAGCAATTAGAAAATGAAGAGAAAGGAGTGATTGGAGACATGGTTTATCCACATCAAATTTACAAAAATGCTTTGCCACATTGTGATGTTTTTGAAGATAATGGGTACACTAAGGAGGAAATGAAACTCACAAATGAAACCAAGAAAATTTTAGATGAATATATTGATGTTGTTGCAACTGCTGTTCGTATTGCAGTAGTTAGAGGGCATTCTGAAAGCGTAAACATAACTTTTGAAAATGATTTTGATTTAGATGAAATTAGATTTGCTTTAAATCAAATGGCCGGTGTAGTTGTGATAGATAATCCACAAAAAAATGAATATCCAATGCCAATAAATTCTCACAAAAAAGATGAAGTATTTGTTGGGAGAATTAGAAGAGATTTTACTCAAAAAAACACCTTAAACATGTGGATAGTGGCTGATAATTTAAGAAAAGGAGCTGCTACAAATACAGTGCAAATTGCCGAGTATTTAATTAAAAATAAACTCCTATAAATGATTATTAGCCATAAATACAAGTTTGTTTTTATAGGATTACCATTCTCTGCTTCTTCTGCTATTTCAAAGGAGTTGAATTTAGAGTATGAGGGTGAGCCATATTTAAGAAAGCATTCATTGTTTCATGAGTTTGAAAAAGTAGCAACTAAAGAAGAAAGAAATTATTTTGTTTTTGCAGTGCTTAGAAATCCTATGGAAATTGCAGTTACGGTTTATGAAAAAATGCGAGCAAATGCAAAAGGAAATTTTACAAACCCTAAACTGTTTAAAGAAAACGGAGGTCACATAACAAAACATCATAGGGAGAGATTTAATTTTATCCAAGATAAAAATGCATCATTTCAAGAGTATTTTACAAAGTTTTTTAAAAAACCTTACGATAATTTCTCTTCACTTACTTTAGATGGTTGCGATTTTATAATAAGGTATGAAAATATTGCTTCTGATTATTTATTGGCTTTAGAAAAAGCAGGAATTGAAAGCCCTAAACCATTACCAGTTGCAAATAAAACAGCTGGAAAAAAGAATGATTTATCACTTTATTATACAGATGAAATAAAAGAGCAGGCAATTTATGTGTTCGCACCATTTTTCGAAAAATACGGATATAACTTTCTTGCTAAATGGGGACAAATTAAAACTCCAATTTTAAGTAGTATTAAGTTCAGAATTTTAGGATTCCTTAGGAAAATAAATCAGAAGTATTTTAAAAAACATTCAGATAAAATAGAAATAGAAGGGACTATTTATGGAGATATGCAAAGAAGAAAGACTAACTAAATTCTTTTCTGTAAAAGAGCAATATCATAAATATACCAACTGAAATTCCAGCATCAGCAATATTAAAAACGGGTCGGAAAAAGATAAAATGATCACCCCCCCATAATGGCATCCAATCAGGGAAATGGGAATTTATAAGAGGAAAATAAAACATATCTACAACCTTCCCATGAAGCAGAGGAGCATATCCTCCAGTTTCAGGTAAAAAAGCAGCCACATTGTTATAGCTTTCATTAAAGATTAGCCCATAGAAACAACTGTCTATTATATTCCCTATTGCGCCACCAATAATTAGGCCTAAAGCAATTAATGAGCCGCTAGAAATTTGATTTTCTCTTACAATATCAATTACATATTTAATTCCAAATCCAACTACTATGATTCGAAAAAATGTTAACATTGTTTTTCCTGCATAGCCCCCAAACTCCATTCCAAAAGCCATTCCGTTATTTTCAGTAAAGTGTATTATAAACCAGTCATAAATTTGATATTCTTGACTTAAAAACATAGATGTTTTTATCCAAATTTTAAGAATTTGATCAAATAATACTAAAAGAAATGTGGTGAAAAATATTTTTTTCAAAGCAAGGATTTATTGAGCTTTTTTTGCCTCAATACTTAATGTAGCATGAGGGACCAAGTTCAATCTTTCTTTAGCAATTAATTTACCTGTAACACGGCATATGCCATAAGTCTTGTTTTTGATTCTTAATAAAGCATTATTAAGATGTAAAATAAACTTTGCTTGTCTTTCAGCTAATTTAATATTTTCTTCTTTGGATAAAGTAGATGAGCCTTCCTCAAACTGTTTAAATGTTGGAGAGGTATCTTCTGTTCCATTATCAGAATCGTTTGCTGTTGCGGCTCTTAATACTTTTAAGTCATCTTCTGCACTTTCAATTTTTGCAAGTATTATTTTTTGGAATTCTTCTAATTCATCTGCTGAGTATGTTGTTTTTTCTGCCATAATTTTAATTTTTAATAATCAGAACTTTAGTTGAAATATTGTCAATTAACTCAATCTCAGAGCCATTCAATATTGTATGCACTTCAAAATCTAATTGCACAGCTAAAGTTTCATCACAAATATAAGTGAAATTATTCTTAATAGCAGCTGTTAAACTATCATTTTTTTCAACCTGTATTTTTACCTTGTCAGTAACTTCAAAACCACTATCCTTCCTTAAGTTTTGTATGCGATTTATAAATTCTCTTGCCAAACCCTCCTCTCTCAATTCATCAGAAAGTGTAATATCCAATGCAACTGTTAAGCCATTATTTGTTGCAACTATACAGCCAGGAATGTCTTTGGATGTAATTTCAACATCAGAAATATCAATAGTAATACTTTCATTGATTAGATAATTTCCATCCCTCTCAATTTTCTTAATATCATCTGCTGAAAATTGATTTACAACCCCAGAAATTAATTTCATGTCTTTTCCAAATTTAGGACCTAGTGTTTTAAAGTTTGGTTTAATTTGTTTAGTCAAAACATCAGAATCTTTTCCTAAAAATTCAATTTCTTTTACATTTATTTCACTTAAAATAATAGTAGAAACCCCTTCAATATCTTTTTGCATATTAGCATTTAAAATAGGGATCATTATTTTTTGGAGAGGTTGACGAACTCTTAATCTTTCCTTTTTTCTTAAGGATAAGGCAAGTGAAGTTACATTCTGTGCCATTTGCATTTTTCGCTCTAAATCTTTGTCAATTACACTTGCGTCTGATTTTGGAAAATCTGATAAATGAATTGATGATGCAGAGTGTTTTCCGCTTACAGCATTTAAATCTTGGAACAATCTGTCCATGAAAAATGGCGCGATAGGTGAAGCGAGTAACGCTACTTTTTCTAAACATTCAAATAGCGTTTGATAAGCAGCAACTTTCTCAGTATTATACTCTCCTTTCCAAAAGCGCCTTCTGCTTAAACGAACATGCCAGTTACTTAATTTATCCATTACAAAATCTTGAATTAAACGAGCAACTCTTGTTGGCTCATAGCTTTCATAATTTCCTTCAACTTCTTTTATTAAAGTGTTTAACTCTGATAATATCCATCTGTCCAATTCTGTTCTTTCACTTATAGGGACATCATCTTCCGAGTAGTTAAATCCATCAATGTTAGCATAAAGCACAAAGAAAGAATAAGTGTTATAAAGTGTTCCAAAGAACTTTCTTTGAACTTCAACAATCCCACCTTCATCAAACTTTAAATTATCCCAAGGCTGTGCGTTAGAAATCATATACCACCTTGTAGCATCAGCTCCGTATTTGGCAATTGTTATAAAAGGATCTACTGCATTCCCCAATCTTTTTGACATTTTATTTCCGTTCTTATCTAGAACTAATCCGTTTGAGATTACATTTTTATACGCAACAGAATCAAAAAGCATAGTAGAAATTGCATGCAAAGTAAAGAACCAACCTCTTGTTTGATCAACTCCCTCAGCAATAAAATCAGCAGGATAATTTTTTTCAAAGATGTCCTTATTTTCAAATGGATAATGCAATTGAGCGTAAGGCATTGATCCAGAATCAAACCAAACATCAATTAAATCTAATTCCCTTTTCATTGGACTTCCATCTGTTGATACTAAAATAATATCATCAACATAAGGTCTGTGCAAATCAAAAGAATTGTAATTTTCATCTGACATATCTCCAACAACAAAATCAGTCAAAGGATTAAATTTCATAATTCCAGCAGCAATTGATTTTTCAATTTCATATTTCAATTGTTCTACTGAGCTGATACAAATTTCAGTTTCTCCATCTTCTGTTCTCCAGATAGGAATAGGAATCCCCCAAAATCTTGAACGAGATAAATTCCAATCAACTAAGTTTTCAAGCCATTTACCAAACCTTCCTTCTCCAGTTGATTTTGGTTTCCAGTTGATAGTGCTATTAAGCTCCATCATTCTCTCTTTGTAGTCAGTAGTTTTTACAAACCAACTATCCATAGGGTAGTATAAAATTGGCTTGTCAGTTCTCCAACAATGTGGGTATGAGTGTTCGTATTTTTCTGATTTGAAACAGAGGTTTTCTCCTTTCAATTTGATAACAATTTGTACGTCAACTGAAAGTTTTGGCTTTTCATCAGAGTCAGTGTAAAATTCATCTTTTACATACATTCCTGCAAAATCAGTTACCTCATCTACAAACTTTCCTTGCTTATTTACTAGCGTTAAACTTCCAATGCCATTTTGCTTACAAACACGATTATCATCCGCCCCAAAACTTGGCGCTAAATGAACAATTCCTGTACCATCTTCTGTTGTAACAAAATCTCCTAACAAAACTTTAAATGCATCTCCATCTTCAGGTTGTGCATAAGCTAAAATCTGTTCGTATCTTAAGTTTTCTAAATCACTACCTTTAAATTCTGTGATAATTTTGAATGGCAGATTTTTCTTTCCAATTTCATAATCTTCAAATTTAAGTTCAGCATTTTCTGGACTAAAATACTTATTCGCCAAATCCTTAGCAATTACTACAGAAATAGCTTTTCCTGTGTATTGATTTAGCGTTTCTACTAATAAATAATTAATCTTTTTCCCTACTGCTAAGGCCGTATTAGAAGGCAAAGTCCATGGGGTAGTAGTCCAAGCTAGAAAATAAACATCATTATTAGCTTCATCAAATAAAAATTTAGAATCAGAATTATTTACAACCTTAAATTGAGCAACTGCTGAAGTGTCTTTCACATCACGATAGCAGCCTGGCTGATTGAGTTCATGTGTACTTAAACCTGTACCAGCTTTTGGTGAAAATGGTTGAATTGTATGCCCTTTATAAAGCAAACCTTTTGAGTGCATTTTACCTAATAACCACCATACGCTTTCAATATATTTATTGTCATAAGTTACATACGGGTTTTGCATATCTACCCAATATCCCATTTCTTCAGTGATGTCCTCCCAACTTCCCTTGTACTTCATTACATTAGTACGGCAAGCCTTATTGTAATCTTCAATTGAGATAGTTGATCCAATATCTTCTTTAGTAATTCCTAATTCTTTTTCCACCCCAAGCTCTACTGGGAGACCATGAGTATCCCATCCTGCTTTCCTATTAACTTGAAATCCTTGTAGAGTTTTATATCTGCAAAATAAATCCTTAATTGTACGAGCAATTACATGATGAATTCCTGGCATTCCATTTGCTGATGGGGGCCCTTCATAAAATGTAAAAGTTGGATTCCCCTTTCTCCTTTCAATACTCTTATCAAAAACATCAGATTCTCTCCAACTTCCTAACACCTCTTTATGAATGTTAGATAAACTTAATTGTTTGTATTGCTTGAATTTACTCATTTGGTATGCTAAATATAATGCGTGCAAATATAGTTTTTGCAATTTATATAAGCAATAGTAAAAGAGCTTTTACCTAATTAAGATTAATTCTTTAATTTCTTGATGTTTCCATCCTTCAAAATCTTGGTAGTACATTTTGTAAATATATACACCCATTGGTAATTTATTTCCTGTTGATTGATGCTTACCATCCCATCCATTTTCACAATCTAAATCTAGAATATTAGATGTAGAGTAAACAAGATTTGAGAATCGATCAAAAACATTGAAAGTAAAAGTCGCCTCTCTAATTCCGTTATAGGCAATACAGAATTTATCATTTTTTCCATCTAAATCAGGAGTAAATGAATTCGGAACCCATATCCAATAATCATCAGTAATTGTAATTATTTTTGAAATAGTATCAGAACAACCAATATCATCAGTAACTATTAAACTCACATCATAGAGGCCTGTTGTAGTTGAATAAGTATGGTAAGGATTCTGACTATTATCAAGCGCTGTATTATCTCCAAAATCCCACTCCCAAGAAATCAAATTTTCGCCTGTAGTAGATTTATCTGTCAAGCTAACAGTAGTATTCAAAATTGTAAGTGTATCTGGGTAGGCATTGAAATCAGCTATTGGTGATTCTAAAACAGTTACAATTCCCTCTCCATTGATTTGCCCAATATCATTGGCATCTGAAAAGCTGTTTAATGTGTATAATCCTTCTACTGCCGTGTAAAAAGTATAAGGGTTTAAACTAGTAGTGATTGATGGTTGTGAAATACCATTTTTTGAATAAACAAAAGTATAGGGAGAAACCCCAATAAAAGAAACATTTATAACTCCTTTCTCTTTTGCGTTATTACAAATAGTATCATTTCCTGAGATAAAGGCAGATATTGTTGAAAGATTTAAAACAATAGTATCATCAGAAATTCCATAAAATGAATTATTTATAGAGGAATTTCCATTCAACATTGTGTTATAATTGGTTGACCAAGACCCAAAGCCATAAGTAGGGTCAATAATTGGATTTAGTGTATTTAAGATGTCATTATATACGATTTC
>Ga0206681_10001657_pt1 | contig 9995 bp, 6 predicted proteins | sample M150012015metaG_FD_161048 | JGI IMG/M metagenome (GOLD analysis project Ga0206681, IMG submission 161048) | Ammonia-oxidizing marine archaeal communities from Monterey Bay, California, United States - M1 500m 12015 | ecosystem: Environmental > Aquatic > Marine > Intertidal zone | place: USA...
GGGGCCAACGCGATTTTAGGTGTTTCACTTGCAGTAGCGAAAGCAGCAGCTGAATCTGTGAGACAGCCTCTTTATAGATATATAGGAGGGGCAAATGTTTCAATGTTACCAGTTCCTATGATGAATATCCTGAATGGAGGTTCTCACGCTGATAATAAGATTGATATTCAAGAGTATATGGTCATGCCTGTTGGGGCTGACACCTTTTCTGAAGGACTAAGAATGGGTACTGAAATTTTTCATAGCTTGAAAAGTGTATTAAGAGAGAAGGGACATTCTACAAATGTTGGTGATGAGGGGGGATTTGCCCCAAACCTTAAATCAAATGAAGAAGGAGTAGAATTTGTTTTAAGAGCTATTGAAAAGGCTGGTTATAAGCCTGGTGATGATGTATTGCTCGCTTTTGATGCTGCAGCATCTGAATTTTATGATAAAAAGCGTGGAATATATCGTTTTGATTCTACTGGAGAGGAAATGAATGGAGAGGAAATGGTAGATTTTTGGGATAAGTGGAGTAAAAAGTATCCGATTGTGAGTATCGAGGATGGAATAGATGAGGATGATTGGGATTCATGGAAGCTTCTTACGGATCGGATTGGTAAGGAAATCCAATTAGTTGGTGATGATTTATTTGTAACAAATGTCAGTCGCTTGGCGCATGGAATTGAAAAGGGAATTGCAAATTCTATTCTAGTTAAGGTGAACCAAATAGGAACTCTTTCTGAAACTATTGATGCTGTTGAGATGGCTCATAATGCAGGTTATAGTTCTGTGATGAGTCATAGAAGTGGAGAGACAGAGGATACAACAATTGCTGATTTATCTGTTGCTTTAGCTACTGGTCAAATTAAAACTGGATCAGCTAGCCGTTCTGATAGAATTGCAAAATATAATCAACTCCTCAGAATAGAAGAAGAGTTAGGTGAAATGGCTATTTATAAGGGAGCGTCCTTCAGGTAGAAAATCTATTTTTAGAAAACAAAATCTAAAATAGTAAATAGCAGGTCTATTTTATTTCAGCACTACAATTCTTTGAGTACCATATCCTGTTGCTCGTAAGAAGTATAAACCTTGAGTTAGGTTATCAATTTGTATTTCATTTGAATTACCACGTGCTACCTCATTTCCAAGGCTATTTAATAAAATCCATGGAGTCATATCTGGGCACCTGAGTAAGTCAACACTTCCTCCTTGTGAAGTAGCCCGTATTGGGTTAGGATATGGAACACAAGATGGTTGTCTAAATGAAAATATTGATGGCTCTTGTATTGCTATTGTCGTATCACAAAGAGAATCTGTAGGTGAGGCAGTAATAGAAATAATTTGGGATATATCTAATGAATTACCACAAATATCTGATATAGTGTAAATACGCTCTATGGAACATGGCTCGTTATCACAATCTCCTTCAAGGTCGTAATCAGCACAGAAAGAAGTAGTGATGTTACAATTGTCGCTAACATCTAACATATTTGCATCGCATGGTGTCATGTCATAAAGACAAGTAAAACTTAAATCTTCTAAAGGAGTATTTAGAGTTGGAGGAACGGTATCAATTAAAATGGTAACATGTGCTGAATCTAGATAATTGCCACAATCATCAGTGACTCTGTAAATTCGAATGTTCTCGACATTGCAGTCATCTCCCCCAGTAGTTAATCCTTCAAATGTGAAACTTAGCGAATCGGGTGAGCCCAAATCAAAACCAGTTAAGAGGTCTGTGGCTAAAGGTAGAGTGTCCCCATCGCAAGGAAGTGTAGAGCTTGAGGGAAAATAAGTAAATTCAGGTGCTGTTGTGTCAAAAATCATAATGACTTGAGTTGCAGAAGAAACATTTCCGCAGGCATCTGTTGCAGTATAGGTTCGTAGGTGATTCGTGGATCCAATGCATGTTCCCGGTTCAATAATTTCTTCACAAGTCCATTCTGATGCACTACAATTGTCTTCGATTTGAATTTCAGCTGCATTGCAATCAAGCAGTACCTCTCCACTTTCTAAAACCAAATCTTCAGGAGAATTTGTAAAAACAGGGGCTATAGTATCTGTGATAGAAATAGTGTAGTATGCCATTGTTGTGTTTCCACATAAATCTTCAGCTATTAAATCGTGTACGATTACATAGTTTCCTTCGCATGATCCGGGACTTGTAACAGTTGAATCTGAAATAAGAACATCATCGGTACAATTATCATTAGCGATTAATTCAATGAAAGGGATTTCTTCTTCACAAGAAATAAATATATCTGTCGGCAATCCTATGAACTCAGGAGAAATTTCATCTGACACGAAGATTGAATGTGTATGAGTGTCACCCGTAATGCCACACCCATCAGTAGGTGTCATAGTTCTAATGAGCTCATATGAATGAGGACAAATGCCTGGGATAGTATCTATAGAAAATTCCCAAACTATTCCATTTACTCCATTTGCAATAGGTTCATCCCAGATTATTTCAGCATCACATGAAGCAGTAGAGTTTTCGGGGATAAATGCCCAAACAGGTAGCGTTGAGTCTGAAATCATGATAACATGAGAAAATTCAGAAATATTCCCTGAAGGATCAGAAAGGCTAAACGCGTAATGAATTTCAAATGGTCCAGAGCATGGGCCATTATCTGTGAACACTGTGTCGAGAGAACAATCGAAAATGATTTGGTCTGAAGGATAGCAATTGTCTACAGCAGTCCACTCCATGGAATTGCATGTAGGTATGGTAACACCAAATTCTAAAGATGCAGGAAGATTTGGAGCTTGGTTGAAAACAGGCGCTTGAGTATCACTTACAGAAATCAACTGATCAGCGGTTTTTTCATTTCCGCACCCATCAGTTGCAATCCATAATATACTTACTGTGTAGTCGTTGGGTGCACTCATAGAAAGAGTGTCTACGGTATAGTCCAAACTTACTTCACTACATACATCCATTATCTGTGGAAAGTCATATGGGAAATCCGTGCTACAATCAATAGAGGCATCAGATGGGATGTAAGTAAATATTGGTGCTACAGTATCAATGAACTGTATAGTCTGTTCCATAGATGCTAAGTTCCCACAAGCGTCAACGGCTGTTAAGACTCGAACTATGTTTGAACTTGGAGACATACATCCTCCTGATCCAGGGTTATCAGTAAATGAAAGCTCTGATACTTCGCTACAGGAATCTAAAGCTTCGGCATCTAGAACAGCCTCTTCTGTACAAGCAACTTCTATATAGGAAGGAGTTATTCCAAAAGTAGGTGGGGTAATATCAGAGTATTCAATAGTTTGAGAAGCTGTTACGCTATTACTACAGTTGTCTGAAGCAGTAAACGTACGTGTGATAATATAGTCAGCTGGGCAAGCACCAAAAGTGGTGTCAGAGGAAATCGTTAATACTACATCGGAACATAAGTCCATAGTTGTAAATGTGCCAAAATCGTCAGAATCCAAACAAGATAAACTAAGGTCTGATGGTGGAATCAAGGATGGTGCTGTTGTGTCAACTATAGAAATTGTTTGGGTTGCTGTAGTTGTATTCCCGGCATCATCTGTAGCAGTAAATGTTCTTAAAATTGAAAACTCCCCTATACATGAACCTCCAATTGTTACTTCATCTAATGACATTATTACATCACTACATAGATCAACAGCTGTAGCGGCGTCTAGTATAGGAGCTTCAGAACACTCAATTGTGTAGTCTTCTGGAATACTTAGGGTAGGAGGGGTGGTATCTTGAAAAATTAAGTTCTGAGTGTCTGTTATGGAGTTTCCACAGGCGTCCGTTGCTGTAAATGTTCTCGTCACGATATAATTCCCCGAAGAAGTGCTAAGTATTGTGTCTGAAACTAATGATATGCTAAATTCAGAACAAAGATCTGTAGCAGTAGCGTCTTCAAGAACAGGAGTGTCAGAACATTCTAGTAATTCATCGTTTGGAAAGAAAGTCCATGAAGGAGGTGTATTGTCTGTGTGATCAATTAAAATGTCGACCTCATCGTAGCCACATAGATTGCCAGCAAAGAATCTGTACAGGATGTCATTATCGTCAGCACAGGTATAATCAGTCTCAACACAATTTTCTAAGTCTATATTAATATCTCCAGGACCACCTAATGTATCGTTCCCTTGCAAAGTTTCCCAACTAATCCATCCGCTAAGTCCGTTGTTAAGATTAATATTATTTGCCCCCATACTACCTAATTGGAATCCTAGATCTTCACTGAGAGGGGCGTGTTGAAGGCTTATGGTTTGGCCTAAATTAGAACCAACACCTATCAGTTTAGAAATATTATTGAGCATAATGAAGTAGATCCAATCTTCTTCAGTGTCTTGAAAAAGTCCATCTAAAGCTTGCTTCCCCATAGCTTCCCATTCTGTCCAATTGAAACCTCCTTCCAAATAAACATCCATATTGTAAGCCAGTGATGGGTCAGTGTCATTATATACTACACCAGTTAATGTAGCTGATCCGTTTGAATAATGAGTCCAAACCAATGACTGGCTACCTACAAAAAACAAGTCTGATGGGGCTAAACCCGCCGATGCGAAACCGTATAGCGAAAGACATAAATCTTGTCCAGCACCTATCGTTTGGGCTATAGTTCCTTCACATGAAGTTTTATGACCGAGGGTAGCCACAAAAGTTTCTTCACTATTATCTGATTCTGTGCAACCACTCGTATAAGCAGGGAAAGTCGGGGGGTTAAGAATTTCACATGACACAGAAATAGTGCTCTCGGTATTGTCAAAAACAGGAGTACAGCCAGTACAATCAACCTGTGCAGAAATAGCAGAAATAGAAAATAACAGAGCTATAGAGATGCCCAAGTAGAGATTGTTGAGAACTGAATAAATGGCTTTTGAATGGTTAAGCATATGAGATATCAATTTTTGAGCTATATAAAGATATAATAATTATACATAAATAGCAAGTCTTTTTTGAATGTAAGAAGATGGTTTTTCTATATTTTTGAACTATTTAGAGCATAAAGAGCAATGCCTGCAGACACAGAAACGTTTAAGCTTGTTGTGTTTCCAACCATTGGTATTCTCACACTTTGCTCACATTGAGCCATTACATCGGTGGAAACACCAAATCCCTCGTCTCCTAAAACCAGGCAGAATGGGGCTTCAATCTTACTAGTATGCAAATCCTCGGTACTTTTTTCTGAAAGAGCGATACACGTTATGCCACTTTTCTTAAGATAGTCAAGACTTGTAGCGATTTTTGATACTCGACAAACCGGAAGTCTGAGTAATGCTCCACTTGAGCTCTTTATTGCTCCATCATTAATAGATGCAGACCCTTTTTCAGGGACGATTAACGCGTGAGCCCCAAAGCATTCCGCAGATCTAGCTATGGCTCCTAAATTTCTAACATCGGTGATTCCATCTGCAGCAATAAGAACAGGCGATTCACCCCTTTCAAATGCCCCAAGTACAATTTCATCAAGTGGTTGGTATGTAATAGGGGAGAGGAATGCGACCACTCCTTGGTGATTTTTAAGAGTAATAGCATTTAGTTTTTCGCGAGGAACCATCTTTATTGGTACCCCTGCTGCTCTGATTCGCCCTAATAGCTTATTAAGCCTATCGTTTGTAGAGCTACGTATTACTAAAACACTATCTAGATCTTTCCCAGCATCTAAAGCTTCATTCACTGGGTGAACACCAAACACAAAAGTCTTTTCTGATGGGCGTTTTGGTCCACTATAAGTATGTTTTGAATCCATGGGCCAAAGGTACAACTCTCAATCGCGATGCACCCTGCCATTTCTCCAACTTGTTATCATTCGTTCCCATGTTGATCTATAAATAATATTTCTTTCTAACCTAAACCTATTATTATCTAAGTCATGGCGACGACGTCTAAATCTAAATGTCAAAGTGTTCGTCGTCCCTTCCTCGCCATAGGTCCAGAATTCATTCCAATAATCTCTTCTTACCCTATTTGGAACACCATGAATAATGTGAATCATACCCCTGTCTGTTCTCCAACCTTCTTGCAATCCTGAAAAGTATCTATTTGCTTCTTCTACTCTAGAATAGTAAATTTTTATCAATTCCTTTGTCTTTTCAGGGGATTTGCCACAAGAAAGCCAAAACTCATCTAGTGCTTCTTTCGGATGACTTGCATTTTGAATTGTAGAATATTCGCTGCGAGTTGCAATATACCTGGTAGATTCTAAAAGAAATAACACATCTTTTGCGACAGGAAAATCCTCATTCCTACCATGAATAATTAGCTCTGAATCTGATGTAGGTGAAGTGAATTTCTGGACACCATCAAGTATTATCCAACTATCATCTATTACACTATGCGGAAATGCTGTTAACGTGTCTATTGGATTTCTATATCTTGAAAATGGTGGTGCGGGAAGAGAATTATCGGGTACAACATGAGATACGTGCCACATATTTATATCATCAGAAATAATTTTAATAGGAGTGCCAACAGCTGCATAAGAGCTAGATATAGGCCAGTTTTCAAGCATATTCCAAACAAGAACATCTCTAATTTCAACGGCGTCTTTAATTGATGAATTTCTGTTTTTGTCTGTTATTGCATAATCGAGCCATTCACTTGATTCTTTAGATTCTGCAGATTTAGAACTGGTAAGATCGAATCTATTGTAAAGCCACCTTGGTGTTTCACTTGTTAATGTATCAGACCAAATCCAACTGTCTCCATTTAGTTGAACTAGAACTTTCGTGGTAAAAGGAGTGTTTTCTCCATCACGTGTATACAGAAGTTCATCTCTATCAAGGTTAATATATACTGAGATAATGTCAGAATGAAGGTAAGTTGTTATTTCAGGGTGTAAAGTAGATGATTCGTAGTCATATGGCCTTCTAGATGATGTTGACTCTACGAATACCGAAGGAGAGCACGAGGCTATGAGCGAACAAATGATAAACCCAGCTATATATGAGCTAAGGGGTGATTTGTGAAGATCGTTCAAAGGGTTTTTAAATATATATATGGTATATAATGAGCTATTTCCGTGAAGATAGGTTATGAAATGAAACCTTTTTGTAAGTATCAACGTAATAAATGGTACCTATCAATCTTTAACATCTTTGTTATGAAACATATATTAAGAATTTCAGCTATTGTACTACTCTTTGGAGCAGCACTTTCTTCTTGCGCTACTGCATATACTGCGTGTGGTGCTTACACTTGTGTGGAAGTAGAGACTTGTGAATAAGAGTCCTTTTTTTTCATAGAGCTTAACCTACTTAGAATCCCGGCTTGTTAAAATAACAAGCCGGGATTTTATATTTTCTATGTTTTATGATGTAATAGTGTAATTAGATTGCATGAGGTAAATTTGTACTTATGCTAGAGGGTGTAAAAAACAGTTTTATTTCTATGCTGCTTTTATTTGTTGCTCTTTTTTTTGCGCCAAATTTTTTCGCTCAAATAGAGGGCGGTATTGATTCCAGTAAAGATATTGTTTATGGCGAGGGGGTAGACGTGCTATTCAGTCATACATCTGGAGTTAGCATTCAAGCTCATACACATGGAGCTGGAATTGGGTTTAGATATGGGTTTTTTCTCACAGCAAAATCTTCGAGATCAATAGGGACGGAATTGCTGTATTTCAGACACGAGAAAGAAGAGAAAACGTACAATCCAGTTTATGATGAAGGTCTTCCTTATGTTTTTGGAAAAGTGAATAGCTTATTGATATTTAGGGTGTTTGTTGAATCACGACGTGAGTTAAGTCCAAAGCTTAGAAAGGGAGCTGTTCAAATACAAAGTGTATTTCGGTACGGAGGGAGTTTGGGTTTGGAGAAGCCGGTATACCTTGAAATTGGATATCCTGAAATACCATATGAATATTTGGCTACTGAAAGATATGACCCTGACGAGCATTTTTATAACGATATATTTGGCCGTTCACCATGGGTAAGTGGATTAGATGAAATGAAAGTAGTGCCTGGAGGAAATGTTTGTTATGGTTTGATATTTGAGTATGGGAACGAAAGATCAAGAACGCGCTCAGTTGAAGTGGGTGCATCTATCGACGTCTTTATTAGGCCGGTTGAAATTATGGCAGAGCAATTTGTCGATAGTCAATTTGCTTTTTTGAGTCTATACTTGAAGTTAGGAGCAGGAGCAAAGTGGACACAAGCTCGCTAAATTTCATAATAAAGTCACGAACTTCGCATTATGTCTGACTTATCGACTAAAGAAAAACCTAAACGCATTCCTAAGCCAAGTTGGCTCAGGGTTAAGTTGCCTACTGGCGAGACTTACAAAAAAGTAAGAGAAATTGTTTCAGAACATAGTCTCCATACTATTTGTGAAAGTGGTCATTGTCCTAATATGGGTGAGTGTTGGGGGGAAGGCACTGCGACCTTTATGATTTTAGGTAATATCTGTACGAGATCTTGTGGGTTCTGTAACGTGGCTACTGGAAGGCCGGAACCGGTTGATGAATTCGAGCCTGCAAAAGTTGCACAATCGGTTAAACTCATGAACGTAAAGCACGCAGTTATTACTTCTGTGGACCGCGACGAATTGAAAGATGGGGGTGCTGAGATTTGGGCTGCAACAGTACGGGCGATTAGAAAACAATCACCAGAAACAACTCTCGAAACTCTAATTCCCGATTTTGCTGGTAAATGGGAAAATCTGCAACTTATTATTGATGAAGCTCCTGAAGTTGTGAGTCATAATCTTGAAACTGTTCGCCGACTTACAAAAGGAGTGAGAATTCAAGCTAAATACGATAGATCTCTAGAGGTTTTAGATAGATTAAGTAAAGCGGGCATACGCACAAAAAGTGGTCTAATGCTAGGTCTTGGTGAGACCAAAGAAGAGGTTATTGAATCCATGGATGACCTAAGGAATGTAGGTGTAAATGTCCTGACATTAGGTCAATATTTACAGCCCACACCTAAACATTTAGATGTAGAGGAATTCATTCATCCAGATCTTTTTGAGGAGTATAAAGAGATTGCTCTTGCCAAAGGATTCATGTATGTTGAGAGCAGTCCATTAGTAAGGTCCTCATATCATGCAGAAAAACATGTAAAATAACGTGTTATGTCGTAACTTCCCCCGGCATTTTGATTGCAATAAAAACGAAAATATGGTATCAAAGTATTTGACCCTTGGAGCCCTTTCAGCTGTAGCGATAATTTGGAGTTTAACCCTGAATTATGATACTGTTGATATGACAGAGGCTGTTTCATCCACTTACGCTCCGCGTATTTCTGAAAATCTAACCTCCTGTGACGCTGCCGGAGCAGCTGAGATTACTCGTATGCTTCTGGGTGATGTGGAAACTGGAGAAATCAATTCTAGTGGACTTGCTCATCTTAGAAATAACGTATTAAAGTTTGCTTCTGCTCAGGCTCGTGTAAGTTCTAAAACAACTGATATTTCATGGGTTGAAATGGGACCTGATAATGTTGGTGGTCGTACTCGCGCTATAGTTCCAGTAAACGAAAGTTTAGTTTATGCAGGAGCCGTATCTGGAGGTCTTTGGAAGTCTTTGGATGGCGCAAACACATGGAATATTGTAGACGGGTTCCCCAATCTTATGGTTGCTTCCATTGCTGTTGCCACTAACGGTGATATATATGTTGGAACTGGTTCTCAATATGATGGAGCAGGTGGTGATGGTGGCTCAGGATTTCGAGGTCGTGGTATTTGGTGGAGTAACGATGGAGGCGAAACATTTAATATAGTTGATGGTACTGACCCTGGAGAATTTTCTGGAGGAACGTGGTCAACAAACGATGCTTTAGTAAAACATCCACTTTATGATAATAGGGTTTGGTATGGATCAAACGCCTCATTTGGAACTATTGAAGATGGAGTAATAGATATAAATCCTGCGAGCGGCGGTCCTACTGGTGGAGTGTCAGATCTTGCGATTGCTCATGATGGTAGTTATATGTTAGTTGCAGCAACTAACGCGCGAGTATATCGATCTACAAATGCACAATTTTCTAATTTTGAAGTAATATCTTCCGGAGGAAGTAATACAGGAAACTTACCA
>Ga0206681_10001658_pt1 | contig 9984 bp, 8 predicted proteins | sample M150012015metaG_FD_161048 | JGI IMG/M metagenome (GOLD analysis project Ga0206681, IMG submission 161048) | Ammonia-oxidizing marine archaeal communities from Monterey Bay, California, United States - M1 500m 12015 | ecosystem: Environmental > Aquatic > Marine > Intertidal zone | place: USA...
TTCGAATAGTTGCTGAGTCTACAAACTTCATAAAATAACGCTAAAATAGTATCTAACTATTATACCTTTTCCGGCAATCTTTAGCCACACTGATGAATAGAACTCTTTACTCTTTACTGCTTTGGCTGCGCTTACCTTTTGAAGTATTTAAACTCTACAAACTTGAGAAGAATACAGATGCATGGAAAGCCAACTTTGCTCAACGAATTGGCATAGTTAAAGACACCCCTAAAGGGTTAGTTTGGTTTCATTGCTCATCTCTTGGCGAGCTCAATACTGCTAGCGCCCTTATATGGGAGCTTCTCAAAGATCACAAGCTACTGGTAACAACGACAACAGCGACAGGCGCCGAGGCTGTGAAACAAGCCTTTGCTGACAATGTTGTGCATTGTTACTTTCCTTTTGACTGTAGATCTTTTGTTAAACGTTTTTTAGCCAACACCAAGCCAAAAGTTTGTATCTTGATGGAAACTGAGATTTGGCCGAATCTGGTTCATGAGTTAGCCAAACAAAAAACACCGATTATTTTGATTAATGCTCGACTCTCAGGGCGCTCAGTGAGTCGTTACTTGAAGTTCGCACCCAAACTTATTCGCACCACCCTTTCGCACTACACCTTGATTGCCACACAAGACCAAATAGCCCACGAAAGGTTTTTATCAATTGGTGCGCCAAAAAAATCTCTATACCTTGCCGGCAACATTAAATACAGTATCGGCCAAACACCTTCGATAAACGCCATCCATGAAATAAAGAGCGTGATTAACAACAGAACATCTGTGGTTTTTGCCAGTACGCACCCAAAAGAAGAGCTTGAAATAATTACAAGCTTTATCAAATACCAAGATCAACTTAACGGGCTAATTATCATTGTGCCAAGAAAACCTGAACGTTTCGACGAAGTTTATGCCAGAATAAAAGAAGCAGGCATCACAGTCACTAGGCGCTCCTACAATCAACCCTGTTTTGATGAAACACAAATTCTTCTTGGTGATAGTATGGGCGAATTATCAGTCTATCTTGAAGAATCGAGTGTTGCATTTATTGGCGGCAGTTTGGATAATACGGGGGGCCACAACATGCTGGAGGCTGCCGAGCATTCAAAACCCATTATTTTCGGACCCAACGTTGATAATTTTGCAGAAATCTCTCAATCTTTATTAAATGATAACGCCGCAATACAGGTTCAAAATGCCGATGAACTGTTTGAAAAAATTATCGACTTACTCGGGGATGAGGAAAGGCGCAATCAGCTCGGTGAAAACGCCCACACAAATCTCAAAAAATATAGAGGCACTGTAGGTAAATTGTTGGAATTATTAAAACTCCATTTGCAGTAATTAAACCAACCTAATCACTGGTCGATTACAATTTATTAAATACCTTCTTTCATATATATTTCACTGTCATTCTCAAGAAATTGTTCGGATTTTTTATCCATTTCAATCTGAATTTCCTGGATCTTAGCCACTTGCGCATCGTCAAGACTATTAATCTCTTGTGAAATCTTCATTGAACAAAACTTTGGCCCGCACATTGAACAAAAATGCGCAGTTTTTGCCGCTTGTTTTGGCAGCGTCTCATCGTGAAACTTTCTCGCCGTATCCGGATCAAGCGACAAATTAAACTGGTCTTCCCAGCGGAATTCAAAACGCGCTTTAGAAAGTGCATTGTCACGAATTTGCGCGCCAGGATGGCCCTTCGCAAGATCGGCAGCATGGGCAGCAATCTTATAAGTAATAATGCCGGTCTTAACATCGTCTTGGTTGGGTAGACCTAAGTGCTCCTTTGGTGTCACGTAGCAGAGCATTGCGCAGCCGTACCAGCCTATTTGAGCAGCACCAATCGCGGAAGTGATGTGGTCATAACCGGGGGCAATATCAGTCGTTAAAGGACCTAAAGTATAGAATGGCGCCTCGCCACATTCTTCGAGTTGCTTTTCCATATTGTGCTTAATCATATGCATTGGAACGTGGCCAGGGCCTTCGATGAAAGTCTGCACATCATGCTTCCAAGCAATTTTTGTGAGCTCACCCAACGTCTCAAGCTCGCCAAATTGTGCCGCATCGTTAGCATCAGCAATGCAACCTGGGCGCAGACCATCACCCAAAGAAAAGGTAACGTCGTACTGCTTCATGATTTTGCAAATATCTTCAAAGTGTGTATAGATAAAACTCTCTGTATGGTGTGCTAAGCACCACTTCGCCATAATCGAGCCACCACGAGAGACAATACCCGTCACTCTGTTTATTGTCAGAGGCACATGCTTTAAACGCACACCCGCATGAATAGTAAAGTAGTCAACACCTTGCTCGGCCTGCTCAATTAAAGTATCTCTAAACACTTCCCAAGTTAAGTCCTCTGCCACACCATTTACTTTTTCAAGAGCTTGATAAATTGGTACCGTACCAACTGGCACCGGTGAGTTTCTAATAATCCATTCGCGGGTTTCGTGGATATTTTTACCGGTAGATAAATCCATGATGGTGTCAGCACCCCAACGGATACCCCAAACCATTTTTCCTACCTCTTCGTCAATTGAAGAGCCTAGGGCTGAATTACCAATATTACCATTAATTTTTACTAAGAAATTTCGACCAACAATCATCGGTTCAGTTTCTGGGTGGTTAATGTTATTGGGGATAATTGCACGCCCTCGCGCCACTTCATCCCTAACAAATTCAGGTGTGATTACAGGCGGAATTGAAGCGCCAAAATCCTCACCCTTATGTTGGCCTATTTGATCTTTGTATTCTTGCCAAAGACAATTTTCTCGAATCGCGATGAATTCCATTTCAGGAGTAATAATGCCTTGTTTTGCATAATGCATTTGAGTAACGTTCTGCCCTTTTTTAGCTCGCCTTGGTGCGCGTGTATGTTCAAATCTTAATTCGTCAAGACTTTTATCCTGCAAACGCTGATTACAAAAACTTGAGCTAAAATTTTCAAGCTCTTCGGTGTCTCCACGTTCTGCTATCCACTCAGATCTAATTCGTTCAACACCCTTTCTCAAGTTGATGGATTTGCTTGGGTCAGTGTAAGGTCCCGAGGTGTCATAGATATGAATAGGATCATTCACTTCAGCTAAATCACCAATGGTATTGGTAAGCTTTATTTCGCGCATCGGCACTTGGATATCGGGACGAGGACCTTCAATAAAAATTTTGGTCGAATTAGGTAACGGCTCTATAAAAGCTTGGTTAACATTGGACAAACGAGTATGAGTTTCGGAAGTTTGGTTCATTATTGTATAATTTAGGTTAAATTGTTAGGATAAATTGAAATGCCCATTTTAACGCATAGACCGCGCAGAATGAGAAAAGACAGCAGCACTCGCTCATTGATGCGCGAAAATATACTGACGGTTGATGACCTCATTTACCCAATGTTTATTATTGAAGGAAAAAACACTCGAGAGGGCATTAACTCAATGCCCGGAATTGAGAGGTTAAGTATTGACCAATTACTTAGTGAAGTAAGCGAAATAGAGGCATTGGGCATTTCAGCAATCGCCCTCTTTCCTGTCATTTCTGATGAAAAAAAATCACTGGAAGCCGAAGAATCGTACAATTCAGATGGCCTTGTGCAAAGAGCCGTCCGTGAATTAAAACGTAATTTTCCCAAACTCTGTGTTATCACTGATGTAGCACTGGACCCATTTACAAGTCATGGTCAAGATGGCCTTATTAATGACAAGGGCTATGTTATCAATGACGAAACAGTAGAGGTACTGGTAAAGCAAGCACTTTCTCACGCTAAGGCTGGCGCAGATATTGTCGCACCGTCCGACATGATGGATGGCAGAATTGTTGCAATTAGAGAGGCTCTAGAGAATGAAAGATTTATTCATACTAAAATTCTTGCCTATTCAGCAAAATACGCGTCATCGTTCTACGGCCCGTTCAGGGAGGCTGTGGGATCTGGGGGTAATCTTGGTTCGGCCGATAAAAACACTTATCAAATGGATCCTGCCAATAGTAATGAGGCTATTAGAGAAGTAGAAATGGACATCCTGGAGGGTGCCGACATAGTGATGATCAAGCCAGGATTACCATACCTTGACATTGTATCAAGCATTAAACAAACCTTCGGCATGCCAACTTTTGCCTACCACGTTAGTGGCGAATACGCGATGTTAAAAGCTGCTGGAAAAAACGGCTGGATTGACGAAAAAGCAGTCACTTTAGAAACACTGCTTTGCTTTAAAAGAGCGGGTGCTGACGCCATCCTTACCTATTGCGCCAAGGAAATTGCACAATGGCTTAAAACCGACTAATATGTCGTATAAAATAAGCAAAGATTAAAATCTTTAAATCTCATTACATAATCGGAGAAACTTAATGGAACAAAAAGCAAACATTGCTTCAGTGGTACTTATCATTGCACTAATTGCAAGCTATTTTTTCTTTCAGAATAAAATTGATACACTTGAATCACAATTAGGTTCGCCAGATGTTGAAGAAGTTGATGGCTCTAGTTACTCCTCTTCAGATGACAGTCCTCTTGAGTCACAACTTGATGACTTGAACAGCCAGCTAATTGCCACTAGAAGTGAACTGCAAGCCGTTCAACAAAAATTAATTCTTTCAACAAGTAAATCTCAGGTGTTAGAAGATGAAGTAGCACAAATGAAAGATGCTAGACCAGAAGTTCAAAGCCTTAAAACTCAACTTGCTGTTACAGAAGAAAAGCTAGAAAGTGAAGGCAAAGTGGCACAAGTTAGCCAAGAAAAGTATGATGCATTAGCTGCCGCCCTAGCTGAACAAAATCTTAATGTTGCCGTTCGCAATTCGAATCGGATCTCACTTCTTAAAGAGACAACAAGCGCATCTTCAATAACCGCTGCAGCCGTTCCATTGTTAAGTATTGCAACGCTTATTCAATATACGCGCGATGAAATAAAAAATTACTGCTCAGATATTGAGGAGATGATCGCTCTTGAAAGTCAAACACTCGGTGAAATTAGATCGGTGACTGGCTTGGTAATGGAGAAGTTTGAAGCGCAATGTCGTTAAATCCTTACTAACAAAAAAAAGCGGCAATAGCCGCTTTTTTTTGGCTTTCGTTAAACTCTATTTCTGATTAAATCCTCTACGACCGATGGGTCGGCTAAAGTTGAGGTGTCGCCTAAGTTCGAAAAGTCATTTTCAGCAATCTTTCTCAGTATTCGACGCATGATTTTTCCAGAACGTGTTTTTGGCAATCCGGGGGAAAACTGAATCTTATCAATGGTTGCAATAGGTCCAATTTCTTTACGCACCAAAGCCACTAACGCATCGCGTAAAGAGTTGTCACTTTCAGCGCCACTCATTAAAGAAACATAAGCGTAAATACCCTGCCCTTTGACGTCATGCGGCATACCAACAACGGCCGCCTCACTAACCGATTCGTGCAACACCAGCGCTGACTCTATCTCAGCCGTACCCAAACGATGGCCTGAAATATTCAATACATCATCCACTCTGCCAGTTATCCAATAATAACCATCGGCGTCCCTCTTAACACCATCGCCCGCAAAATATTTACCGGGATAAGTTGAAAAATAAGCCTCCATAAAACGCTTGTGATTATTGTATAAGGTGCGCATCTGTCCAGGCCAAGAACGCGCCAGAACCAATACACCTTCTGCCTCGCCCTCCATCACCTCGCCCTTTTCGTTTAAAACTTGTGGCACAATGCCAAAAAAAGGCTTTGAGGCCGATCCTGGTTTTAATTCGGTTGCAAAGGGCATCGGAGTAATCATATGACCGCCGGTTTCTGTTTGCCACCAAGTATCAACGACCGGGCATTTACCCTTACCAATAACATTGAAATACCACTCCCAGGCCTCGGGGTTAATCGGCTCACCAACAGTGCCTAAAATCTTTAAACTTGATCTGTCCGTTTTCTCAACAAATTCATCACCTGCACCCATCAATGCTCGTATCGCCGTTGGTGCTGTATAAAAAGTATTCACTTGATGTTTGTCGACAATTTGCCAAAAACGGGAAGCATCGGGGTAATTTGGCACGCCTTCAAACATTAGCGTGGTTGCGCCATTTGCCAAGGGGCCGTAAACAATATACGAGTGGCCTGTTACCCAGCCTACATCGGCAGTACACCAATACACATCACCTTGCTGATAATCGAAGGTATATTTGTGCGTTATTGCCGCGTAAAGCAGGTAGCCACCCGAGGTGTGTAACACACCCTTTGGTTTGCCAGTTGAGCCTGAGGTATAGAGAATAAATAAAGGTGTTTCAGCATCAAACATTTCACACGGACAATCAATTGATGCGTCCGCCACCAAAGAGTGATACCAAACATCGCGCCCACCCCAAGACACTTGGCCGCCTGTTCGTTCAATTACTACAATTGCACTAACGCAATCACACTGAGCAACAGCCTCGTCAACATTAGCTTTTAGTGGAATAGGCTTGCCACCTCGAACACCTTCATCGGCGGTAATAACAATCTTGCACTGAGAGTCCAGGATTCGATCTCTTAAGGCGTCGGGGGAAAATCCACCAAAAACAACAGAGTGAATGGCGCCAATTCTCGCACAAGCCAACATCGCAATAGAGGCCTCAACAATCATTGGCATATACAGGCAAACTCGGTCACCCCTGACAACGCCGAGACTTTTCAAGCCATTGGCAAACTTGCAAACCTTTTCATACAGCTCGTTGTAAGTAATCGACTCACTATCATTAGGATCATCACCTTCCCAAATAATCGCCACCTTCTGACCACGTTCAGCCAAGTGTCGATCTAGACAGTTGTAAGCAACATTCAAGCTTGCCCCTTCAAACCAAGCAATCTTACCCTGAGAGTAATCCACATTAGAAACGCAATCCCACTCTTTTTCCCAATCAAGGAAAACTTTGGCCTGCTCCGCCCAAAATGCATCCGGCTCCTCAATGGATTGCTGATACATTAACTCATATTTCTCTGACGTTATAAGAGGCGCTCTATCTGTTGGGATAATCGGGTAAGTCATTACAGTTTGCTGATAATATTCAATTTAGATTCATGTTACCAAAATCACTCGCGTAAACCTTGATAATACGGAATTTTCGTTGGACGAAAAAAAATGACGCTTTCGCGTCATTTTGATTATGAATGACTAATGAAGCCTATTCTTCGTCAACAGCTAAGTCATCACTTTCGGTGTCAAGCGCTGTTACAGAAAGCTCTTCTGCAACTTCACCCATTTTTTCCTCAGAGATGCGTTTGTCATGAGCCGTTAACTCTTCTTCCATTGCGTACTCTTCAGTCAAGATAGAGGCGTCAATCAAACCTGCTTCAATCTCTCTCAAAGCCAATACTGTTGGCTTGTCTTTAGCACTATCCAACGTAGATCTATAGCCACCCGAATTCAACTGATGGGCGCGCTTTGCCGCAACCAAAACCAATTCAAATCTATTCTCGACATGCTCTAAGCATTCTTCAACTGTTACTCTTGCCATAATCTTAAAAAACCTTAATTACTGAGATGATAAAATGAAGCAATTTTACGCGAAATCACCTAATATGGAAAGGCTTATTGTTCTTGATACCGAGACCACTGGTATCGAACCCTCAGAAGGTCATCGAATCATCGAAGTCGGCGCTGTGCAAATTCTTGATAGAGAAATTACCGAACTAGAGTTTCACCGCTATTTACAACCCAATCGTAATGTTGGTGAATCCGTCAATATTCATGGCATTAGTGATAAATTTTTGAAAGACAAGCCACAATTTAGTGCCATTGCCGAAGACTTTATCGCTTTTGTTGAGGGTGCTACTTTAGTTATTCATAACGCCCCTTTTGACCTCGGATTTCTCAATAACGAGCTAAGATTGATTGGCTTTAAGAAAAAGATCGAAGATATTTGTGACATTATTGACACATTGGAGCTGTCTAAAGAGCAGCGCCCTGGCACAATGCATAATTTAGATGCGCTTTGTCGTCGCTTTGAAATTGATGCAAGCGCCCGCACTATCCACGGTGCTTTGCTCGACGCGCAAATTCTTGCTCAGGTTTACTTAGCAATGACGGGTGGACAATCAAACTTATTCCAAGAGGCCAACTCTGCCGAAACAGAAGGAAAAATTGCCGCACCGATAAAAACAATGAGTTCCGACAAAAATAAAATCAAAATCGTTTATGCGAATGATGATGAAATCAAAGCACACGAAAATTACTTCCAACACTCATAGGCTGGAGCCACAATGCAATATCAAGATTTAAGAGAATTTATTGACGCGCTTGAAATTCAGGGCGAACTTGTAAGAATCAAGACGCCAGTCGATGCCAATCTAGAAATAACGGAAATTTGCAGACGCACTTTAGATAAAGAGGGTCCTGCGTTATTGTTCGAGAATGTCAACGGCGCCACCATGCCCGTTCTTGCTAATCTTTTTGGTACCACAAAAAGAGTGGCGATGGCGATGGGTCAAGCCGACCTAGGCGCATTACGTGAATTGGGAAAAGTGCTTGCACAACTGAAGCAACCCGAGCCCCCTAAAGGCCTTAAAGACGCCCTAGATAAGCTCCCTTTATTCAAACAGGCCCTTAATATGCCAGTCAAGGTTTTGAGTAAAGGCCAATGCCAAAAAAACATCATTGAGGGCGACGATGTTGATCTCAACAAACTCCCAATACAAACCTGCTGGCCCAAAGATATTGCACCGCTCATTACTTGGGGCTTGGTAATTACCAGAGGCCCAAATCGAGACAGGCAAAATCTTGGTATTTACAGACAACAATTACTTGGCAAAAATAAACTGATTATGCGCTGGCTTTCTCAACGCGGCGGTGCGTTGGACTTCAAAGACTGGTGTGAACAAAATCCTGGCAAACCTTTCCCAATTTCTGTTGCCCTTGGTGCGGATCCCGCAACAACACTGGCGGCAGTTACCCCTATTCCTGATAGCTTAAGTGAATACGCTTTTGCAGGCCTTCTAAGGGGTAAGAAAACCAAAGTGTGTAAATGCCTAGGTAATGATTTACAAGTACCAGAGAACGCCGAAATTATTCTAGAGGGCGTTATCCATCCTGGCGAGATTGCTGAGGAAGGGCCTTACGGTGATCATACTGGGTACTACAACGAAGTTGAAACCTTCCCAGTATTTACTGTGGAAAAAATCACCCATAGAAATAACCCAATTTATCATTCCACTTATACTGGCAAACCAATTGATGAGCCAGCCGTATTAGGAGTCGCCTTAAACGAAGTCTTTGTACCTTTATTACAGCAGCAATTCAGTGAAATTGTTGACTTTTACCTGCCGCCAGAGGCCTGTTCCTATCGCATGGCGATTGTTAGCATGAAGAAACAATACCCCGGTCACGCTAAACGCGTGATGATGGGCGTTTGGTCATTCTTACGGCAGTTTATGTACACTAAATTTGTAATTGTTGTTGACGACGATATAAACATCAGAGACTGGAAAGAAGTTATTTGGGCACTCTCAACGCGAGTCGACCCATCGCGCGACACCTCTCTTATTAACAACACGCCAATCGACTATTTAGACTTTGCCTCCCCCGTCTCTGGGCTTGGCTCAAAGATGGGTATTGACGCCACAAACAAGCATCTTGGAGAGACCGACAGAGAATGGGGCGACCCCATTGTGATGAGTGATGAAGTAATTGCCAAAATTGATAGCATCTGGAGTGAATTAGGCATTGACTAGGCAGACTATCAAAGTATAATTGTGCCTTTTTCGGAGTGTAGCGCAGTTTGGTAGCGTATCTGGTTTGGGACCAGAGGGTCGGGGGTTCAAGTCCCTCCACTCCGACCAAAATTTTGTAAAGTGTTACTAGCCTTGATTTAGAACACAGTTTTTTGCGCCCATAGCTCAGCTGGATAGAGCAACGGCCTTCTAAGCCGTAGGTCATACGTTCGAATCGTATTGGGCGCACCACTTTCTGTTTTATGGCGGGAATAGCTCAGTTGGTAGAGCCCCGGATTGTGATTCCGGTTGTCGCGGGTTCAAGCCCCGTTTCTCGCCCCACCC
>Ga0206681_10001667_pt1 | contig 9965 bp, 9 predicted proteins | sample M150012015metaG_FD_161048 | JGI IMG/M metagenome (GOLD analysis project Ga0206681, IMG submission 161048) | Ammonia-oxidizing marine archaeal communities from Monterey Bay, California, United States - M1 500m 12015 | ecosystem: Environmental > Aquatic > Marine > Intertidal zone | place: USA...
ATTGCGCTCAGTAAATCGATATTTGAAGTTGGAAAATCAACTGTTTCTATTTGAAAAAATCATTTTAGATTTCACAAATAAGTTAATTCAGAACAATTCGGGAGCAGCACGTAAAAAAATCTATAGAAATCTATCACTTGAAATCGAGAAATTAAAGAAGAGTCCATTTGAAAGAAATGCATTTGTGTATTTTGATTTTGATAAATGGGCCAAGAAAAAAGCAATGAAGCACACGGATATCAATTGATTTAATTCACATTATTATTCACTATACGCCTCATATCCCCCTTCAAGGTCATAAATTAGCTTAAACCCTTTCTTTTTAAGGTTTTCGCTGGCCATACCACTTCTTCCCCCTCCGGCACAATAAATTAAAAGCGGCTGAGACTTATCAAACTCACTTTTCACCTGTTCAATAAAATCTGATTTCCAAAAATCAATATTAATAGAACCTTTAATATTCCCTTGCTTGAATTCTTTGCTTGTTCTGACATCCAATAATTGTGCTTCTCCCTGGGAAATTAATTTAGTAAATGTTTCCACATCTACCATTTTTATTCCTTTTTGACAGAATGCGCCCACATGAACAGATATAAAAAGAAAGATTAAAATACTTTTCATTGTTTTGATTTTAGCGAATATAGGGTAATAACGGTATTAAGCATATTTGAATAGAAAATATCTTTCCTTAAATTTGTAAGAAAAAAAATGCCCGTATATTCATTTAAAGGTTTTATTCCGGTTGTAGACTCATCAAGCTATATACACCCATTGGCTGTGCTAATTGGAAATGTGATTATTGGTAAAAACGTATACATAGGTCCGGGAGCAGTATTGCGAGGAGACTGGGGTAAAATTGAAGTTGAAGACGGGTGTAATGTGCAGGAAAACTGTGTGATCCATATGTTCCCTGGAACAACGGTCCGATTAAGACAAAATGCCCATGTGGGTCATGGAGCGGTGATACACGGGGCCGAACTGCAGGAGAATTGTTTAATTGGAATGAACTCCGTGATTATGGATGATGCTCAGATTGGTAAAAACACAATAATAGGTGCTCTTTCATTCGTGCCAGCTAAAGAAGTTATTCCCGCAGACAGTCTGGCTGTTGGTAATCCAGTAAAAGTGGTTAAACAACTATCCAAAGAGCAAATTGAATGGAAAACGAAAGGCACTGAATATTACCAGAGATTACCCAAAGATTGCTTGGACCACTTAAATGAATGCGAACCTTTGAAAAAAATGGAGAAAAACAGACCTATGCAAGTTTCGGATTATTCTTCTTGGAAATAATTTGATTTTTGTATTTTTAAGAAAAAAACTCCATGCTATATAAATCAACACTGCTTTTTGTCTTTGCTTTACTTTTAAATGCTGTATCTTATTCCCAAACGGGTTCGTCATGTGCTGCAGGTGAGTCTGAGATAATAATAGAATTAATACCCGACAATTATCCCAACGAAACAAGCTGGGTTCTGTATGCCGACAACATTGAAATTTTAACAGGTTTGGCAAATGGAGACACCATTTGTGTTGATTCTGATGCCTGTATTCAATTTACAATTAACGATTCGTATGGAGACGGTATTTGCTGCGCATATGGCATTGGCTCTTACGCCATTTATTTTGATGGACAGCAAGTAGCTACTGGTGGCGAGTTTACAACATCAGAATCGCATCATTTTAATTGTCCACCGGGGTCTATTTGCGATTATCCGTTTATTGCGACAGTTGGGAGTTTAAATGCTATACTCCCCTACTCTTTTTATGAATTTACTCCGGATTCAACTGGAATGTATTCCTTTAGCACATGTGGAACCACTACTTGCGATACTAAGCTTTGGATATACCCTGAATGCTCCCCATACGTTTATAATTATGACAATACAGGAACCTTGTTTTACAATGATGATGGTTGTGGTTTTCAATCGTATATCGATGCGTTTTTGTTTGCAGGCGAGTCATATATTATTAAAGTCGGACTCTTTAGTGAAACAACTACCTGCAGTGGTACTACAATTGCTGTTGATATCATTTACAATGGACCTTTAACGGGATGTATGGACCCTAACGCCTGCAATTATGACCCCAATGCAACGGCGGCAGGAGACTGTTATTACTTTCCGGACCCAAACTGTCCTGGAGGACCTGACCTGGTAATTCTTCAGGATGCAGTAGAAAACTCTTTAAACATGAGAACAGAATTTGCTACACAATGTATGTTGGAAGAAGGGTGTATGAATGGCTACGGAGATAGAACGGTTTTAGCATTTGACACCTGGATTAAGAATATTGGTGATATGGATTATTACATCGGTAATCCAACTTCTAATCCTAGTCAATTCAGCTTTGGCAATTGCCATGGCCATGCCCATTATGAAGGATATGCAGATTATATTCTATATACGGTAAATGGACAATCTATTCCAATCGGTCATAAAAATGGATTTTGCGTAATGGATCTTGAATGCAGCGATGGAGGTACCGCTCAATATGGTTGTTCAAATATGGGTATAACTAAACAATGTGGGGATATTTATAACAATGCATTGGATTGCCAGTGGATTGACATCACAGATGTCGCCCCAGGAGAATATATTTTGGCAGTTAAAGTGAATTGGGACCAATCTCCGGACGCACTTGGACATTATGAAAGCACTTACGAGAACAATTGGGCTCAGGTGTGTATAGAAATCACAGAAAATGCCCAGGGAGAGCAAGGCTTTCAAATACTGCCTAATTGTGATCCATATGTAGATTGCAATGGTGTTACTTACGGAAATTCAACAATTGACTGTGAAGGGATTTGTGGAGGAAGCGCCTTAAGAGGGGATTTGAATGCAGATACTTTAATCAATGAACCAGATGCCCTACTCTACTTAGATCATTCTGTTAATAATGATTTATCTGCTACAGAATGTAATGATCTTTCTTCGGATGGCGAAGTGGATGTCTGGGATGCTGCTCTTGCTAACAATTGCTCAATTAACGGGGCTCCAAATAATACCGAATGTGTTTTCCCATCTACTGTCGAAAATCCCAATCAGATTGTTATTCTGGGGAATATTGAGGTATATGGTCAAGTCGGAGATCCAACCAGTGGGTATATGGATGTATATGTTAAGAACATTCAAAATGAAATCAGTGGATATGAAGTATCCGTTACTGGTGCAACTGTGACAGGAGCAAGTAATTTAGTTTCAGGCTATCCTTTTGAGGTACATTCTTCATCGATAACAGGAGAGGCTGCCGCTATTTCATTGGTAGATTCAATACTACCAAAATATACAGATTTCACTCCTTTTTTGAGGATTGACCTGGCCGATATCGGTCAAGCTACAAATATATGCCTGGATGTTATCCAAGTGTTAAACGACAAGTATCAACCAGTAACAGTAGCAGTACAGAATAACTGTTTGAGCACATTGGGAGTTGAGGAAGCACAATCTTTTGAATTTCTGGTATATCCTAACCCAGCCAGTGACCTAATCACTATTTCTTTCCCTGACTTAAATGAAGATGTAGACCTGATCTTTTTCGACGCGAGAGGAAGAGAAGTGAAGTCGATTGAAGTATCTAAAGGCACTAAGATGTTACAGACAGGCACGAATGATTTGGCTCCTGGTATTTATCGAGTACTTGTAAAAAGTGACAAGGTGATTGGCTCTAAAGCAATTTCCGTAAGACACTAATAAAAAAAAGCTAAAACTATTGGTTCGTCATAATGTTCTATTAACTTTGCAAGCCTTAGTTGCAAGTTATTTTTATGTCAAACTCCATTAAGTATATTTTTGTAACAGGTGGCGTTACTTCATCTCTTGGAAAAGGTATTATTTCAGCCTCATTGGCCAAGCTTCTTCAGGCAAGGGGCTATTCAACAACCATTCAAAAATTAGATCCTTATATTAATGTTGATCCAGGAACATTAAATCCTTATGAGCATGGTGAATGCTATGTTACAGATGATGGAGCAGAGACCGATCTGGACTTAGGACATTACGAACGATTTTTAAATGTCCCTACTAGTCAAGCGAATAATATTACAACGGGAAGAATCTACCAATCTGTAATTGAAAAAGAAAGAAAAGGAGAATTTCTGGGTAAAACGGTACAGGTTGTTCCTCATATTACAGATGAAATTAAACATAGAATACAGCTGCTTTCAAAAAACAGTAACTACGATATTGTAATCACAGAAATTGGTGGTACAGTTGGAGATATAGAATCACTGCCATACATTGAAGCCGTACGTCAGATGATGTGGGAGTTCAAGAATGACTGCATTGTTATTCATTTAACCCTTGTCCCTTATTTGTCAGCTGCTGGTGAATTAAAAACAAAACCTACGCAGCACTCCGTTAAAGCATTATTGGAACTGGGAGTACAACCAGATATCCTCTGCTGCAGAACAGAGTATGAACTTGAATTGAATCTCAGAAAGAAAATTGCCAAGTTTTGTAATGTCTCTATGAACGCTGTTATTGAAGCAAGAGACGCCAAATCCATTTATGATGTTCCTATATTAATGCAGTCAGAAGAGCTTGACAAAGTTGTTTTGGAAAAATTAGACCTACCAGTAAAATCAAGCCATAATTTAAGTGAATGGAAATCCTTTCTCGACAAACTAAGAAATCCTAAATCAGAGGTAAAAATTGCTTTAATTGGTAAATATGTGGAGCTAAAGGATTCGTACAAATCAATAAGTGAATCTTTTATTCATGCTGGTGTTTCAAATGAAACAAAAGTGGTGGTTAAATGGTTACACTCCGACGAGCTTACCAACGAAACTATTAAGAAAGAACTCTCAGATGTCAATGGAATTCTTGTAGCACCAGGATTTGGTTCAAGAGGAATTTCCGGAAAACTCTTAGCTGTTGAATACGCGAGGAAAAACAATATTCCTTTTTTAGGTATCTGTTTAGGAATGCAAGTTGCAGTTATTGAATTTGCGCGAAACGTCTTGAAATTGGAGGACGCACATTCTACCGAGATTGCTTTAAAAACAAAGAATCCCGTGATTTCGATGATGGAGGAACAGAAGAATATTTCAAACTTTGGCGGGACTATGAGGTTAGGTGCATATAATTGTCAGCTCAAAGCGAATTCAAAAATAGCCGAAGCATATAACACCGATGCTATCTCTGAAAGACACCGACATCGTTACGAGTTTAATGACACTTATTTAAAGGATTTTGAGAAAGCAGGCATGGTATCAACAGGAATTAACCCTGAATCAGGACTTGTAGAGGTCTGTGAAATCCCTAAACACCCCTGGTTTGTTGGTGTTCAATTTCATCCAGAGTATAAAAGCACCGTAGATAAAGCTCACCCTTTATTTGTTGCATTCATAGGAGCTTCAATAAAAAATAAAAAGACTAAATAATGGATCGCAATACAATTACTGGCTTAGTTTTAATAGGCTTAATACTGACTGTATTTACCATCGTAAACAGACCCAGTGAAGAGGATATAAAAAAGAGGCACAATGAAGAGCTTGCGAAAAAAGAAAAGCTAAAGAATGACAAGAAGAAAAATTCTGCAGCTGATGATGTTATCAAGGATACAACTACAACTACTGCTACTAAGCCCGTTGAAGAAAGCGCTTATGAAATAGTTGCCGATTCAGTCCCTCCCCCAATAAAAAAGGCGATTAGAGATACTGTTATCATTAAAGAGACTGATAAATTTATCATTCACTTTTCTAATATAGGAGGACAAATCCAGGCTTTATATTTAAAAGAATATAAAAGCTACCATGATTATCAAGCCAAAAAGAACAAGCCATTATGCTTATTCAGTAAAGGAGGGAATTCGACTTCCCTGTCATTTTATGATGGTGATAAACGTGTGAACACAGCTAAATGGGATTTTGATTTTGACAATTCTAAGAAGAATATTATTTCCTTTTCATATGCCTACAAGAATGGTTTTGTCGTACAGAGCTACTCATTGGAAAAGGATCGTTTCAATATTGATTATAAAGTTCAATTTAAAAACCTTGACCAAATTAAAAAGGACAATATCCAATTCAAATGGAGAACTCAGTTTTTGCAAACAGAAAAACTCCTTTCAGAGCAAAGAAGGGTGTCTACGATTTGTTTTAATGAAACTGAAGAAGGCTTCGATTATTTGAGTGAAACCTCAGATGATGAATCGGATATTGAAAATGACATAAGCTGGGTAGCCTATAAACAATCTTATTTTTCATCCATAATCTCACCAAATCAGCCCTTTCAGAAGAAAGGAACAAAAATGATAGTGAAGACATATCCTGACGGGCATAAATTGGCATCCACACACGTGAAAGATTTTCAATCTGTGATGACATTGAATCTGGATAAAAACTCAAATAACACGGTGAGTTTCTCATGGTTTTTTGGACCCAATGATTATGAAATACTAAACGAATACAATTCTGAGTATGACCAGATGCTAAATTTTGGATGGGGGTTATTCAGGTGGATTAATATTTATGCCGTTCAACCAATATTCAACTTCCTGCTGAGTACCGGAATGGGCTTGGGCCTTGCGATACTAATCCTGACTCTGATAATTAAGACATTATTGATGCCTGTACAATGGAAAATGTTTGTCTCTTCGATAAAAATGAAGATTTTAAAACCCAAAACAGAAGCTATTAATGCAAAATATCCTAACAAAGAAGATGCTATGAAAAAGCAAATGGAGATGATGAACCTGTATAAGGAATCAGGTGCAAGTCCATTGTCAGGCTGTCTTCCCATGCTCATACAGATGCCAATATTATTGGCCGTATTTCGGTTTTTTCCCTCATCCTTTGAGCTACGGCAAAAGTCTTTCTTATGGGCAGAAGATCTTTCTTCGTATGACTCCGTCTGGGACTTTGGAATAGATATCCCTATTTATGGGGATCACATGAGCTTGTTTACTCTTTTAATGTCGGCTACTACTCTGCTCTACACTTTTATGAATAGCGGAAATATGCAGCAACCTACTCAAGCGGGAATGCCTAATATGAAAGTATTGATGTATATATTCCCCATTATGATGATCTTCTTTTTTAATAATTATTCATCGGGATTAAGCTATTATTACTTCCTCTCTACATTATTTTCCATATTGATTATGTTTTTGATTAAAAAATTCTTTGTGGATGAAGAAAAACTTAAAACAAAAATGGATGCCAAAGTAGTTGCTAATGGAAATGGTAGTGGAAAACAAAAAAAGAAATCGCGTTTTCAGGAAAGACTTGAAGAAATGCAAAAGAAGCAACAGGAAGCCCTAAAAAACAAAAAAAAGAGATAGATGAAGTTCTTTATTGATACAGCAAATTTAGATGAAATCAAAGAAGCCTATAGCATGGGTATTCTGGATGGAGTAACTACGAATCCTTCCTTAATGGCTAAAGAAGGTATAACTGGCGCTGACAATATTACCAATCATTATGTGGCTATATGTAACATTGTAGATGGTGATGTGAGTGCCGAAGTCATTAGCACTGACTTTGATGGTATTATATCCGAAGGAGAAAAGCTGGCTCAATTGCATGCGAATATTGTAGTTAAAGTCCCTATGATACCAGAAGGAATAAAAGCCATAAGATATTTTTCCCAAAAGGGAATCAAAACGAATTGCACACTTGTTTTTTCTGCGGGTCAGGCATTGCTTGCCGCTAAAGCCGGAGCAACGTACATCTCTCCATTTCTCGGACGCCTTGATGATGTATCAACTGACGGTTTGGATCTAATTGCTCAGATCAGATTGATTTATGACAATTATGGCTTTGATACTGAAATTCTAGCAGCATCCATACGGCATCCAATGCATATTATAAATTGTGCTGAGATAGGAGCAGATATTATGACAGGTCCATTAAAAGCAATAAAGGCTCTTGCAAATCATCCTTTAACAGATATTGGTCTTAAAAAATTCCTAGAGGATTACGCTAAAGGAAATCAGTAATGCTTTCTAAGGAGGAGAAAAGCGCTTTAAATCATCTTTTCTGGAGTGATTTTAGAAAAGTCATGAGGAATACTACTTCTTCTTCAAATAAGCGTATAAACTGGTTAAATTACCCCACAAATTTGAAGCATACATATGTTCGATTACTATTTAATGCTAATGAAGCAAGCTTATGCTATGATGTGCAATTCCGAGATAAAGACATCCAAATACTATTTTGGGAACAGCTACAGGAGTTAAAAACACTCATTGAGTCAAGTATGGGATGTCCAACTATCTGGTTAAAGGAATATGAAAATAATGAAGGACTCGCCATAAGTAGACTAAAATGGGAAACAACGGAATATAGTTTGCATAATGAAAAAGACTGGAAACCGGTTCAAAGATTTTTTAAAGAGCGACTTCTGGAATTTGATAAGTTTTATTATGAATACAGGGATATTCTTATACATTTGATTAAATAATACATTTTTAAAATGAAATTACTACCGATATTATTTTTGAGTTCATTACTGAACTTTACCTTTTTTGCTCAGATTACTGTTTTTGAAACTGATTTTCAATCAGGAATCCCCATGAGCATGAGCATTATCGACAATGATTCCAATATTCCGAATACGGGAGTTTCGGAGTACAATGAGGCATGGATATGTGTCTCCGATCCAGTAAACAGTACTGATAGTGTAGCAGCCGCTACTTCCTGGTTTGAAACTGCTGATACTGCAGATCGATGGATTATTACCCCTGCCTTGACTCTGGGAACCTTTGGAAATGTAATTAACTGGAATGCTAAATCTCAAGATGCATCCTTTCCGGATGATTATTATATTCTTGCTTCGACCACTGACATGAATCTGACCAGCTTTACGGATACACTTGGTTTCATTCAGCAGGAAAATTTTGAATGGACCGAAAGAACTATAGATTTAAGCGATGAAGGATACGACAATCAGACTATTTACATTGCTTTTGTCTTAAGGACCTTTGATGGATACAAGCTATACCTCGATGACATATCTGTAATTAAAGAAGACAATTCTGGGGTTTCAGAGCTTGAAGAATACAATGTACAAATGTATCCTAATCCATGCCACGATTTCATTAACATTCAATCGGAATTCCCCATACACCGGATTTTCATATATGATATGACAGGGCAAAAAGTAATCGAGAGTACGGAAGCTAATATCAGTATAATACACCTGGATAAAGGAACGTACAGACTTGTGGCCCATTCAAATTATGGGGTATTTAGCAAGTCGCTTATAAAATTGTAAGGTGCTTGTATGGCAGAAGATATTACTTGTTCAAATTGTAAAAATCCAATACATAAAAACTACTGTCCTGAATGCGGACAAAAAAAGAGCAATGCGCCCCTCTCTTTGTTTTCTCTTTTCAAGAATTCATTCGTGGTTTTTGTGGATGTGGAAAGGTCTGTATTCTCTCTATTCTATCAAATTCTGCTCAAGCCGAAAAAGATAATTCAAAATTACTGGAGTGGTTTTTCAAGATATTACCCGGGACCTTCAAAACTATTTTTATATGCTTTAGCCATAGTTGCTTTGCATTTTCAATTTTTCGACTCACGAATATTGGGTATGCAATTGACTCATGCAGATCAAATCAAATCAGAATATGCGTTTTTTTGCCTACTGTTCCCTCTTTTATTTATTAGCTCTTTCCTTTCGTTTAAAAGATGTAAAGACTATACTGCAAGGCAGGTAAGCTCATTTACCTATATATCATCTACCCTGATTATTGTATACCTTCTACTTGATGATTTCGCTAGAATTGTTTTTTCAAATCTCTATGACGGTAAAGCTCCAATCGTAATACTGTTCTTTATTCTAAGTGTGTTTTTATGGCAATCACGTGTCTTCACAGAAAATTCTAAAAAACAAATTGTTTTTACTCTTCTTATTCAGTTTTTTATATTTATCGCCATTCTCGTTATACTCTTCTTGCTTTTAATTCTGATTGTCCCAGACAGTATGAAAATCACTGAATAAATTCAAATAAAGCGA
>Ga0206681_10001668_pt1 | contig 9963 bp, 2 predicted proteins | sample M150012015metaG_FD_161048 | JGI IMG/M metagenome (GOLD analysis project Ga0206681, IMG submission 161048) | Ammonia-oxidizing marine archaeal communities from Monterey Bay, California, United States - M1 500m 12015 | ecosystem: Environmental > Aquatic > Marine > Intertidal zone | place: USA...
TCGGCAATTTCAATTGAAGGAGCGGCTTCAACGGCCGCATCTACGTACGGGTCAAACGTGTCGAGCAGTTCAAATTTGGCGCGTTTGTCTTGTGAGACCCTCTTACCACGAGCCTTGTAGCCTTTGACACCAATGAACTCCGCAAGATCAATTGCTGCAATGCTCAGGTCTTTCGCTTTGGCTTGGACTTCAGGTGCGCCGTGATCGGTGAACAACACCAGGCGACTGCCATTGGACTCGCCGATGAACAAGGCCACCCCACGTGAGGGCTCCGCAACAAAGCGCTTCACATAGTACGCCGCCTTTTCCCCGTCGTAATGCACCGCCGTGAGAGGGCGCTGCGGGTCCCATTGGGCCAGGTGAATCATCTCCTCTGGGAAGTGCGTAGCGAGCTCCGGTTCAATCAACTCATAAGCGCCTGTAGAACGCACCACAAGGAGCTTACTAGAGGCTGAGAAAGAACCCAGAAGCTTGCCCCGTTCCTCGGTGTTCAACCGGCGCACAGTGCTGTCGTACCAAATCTTTCGCGCCGCCAAGGTGCTGCTGCCTTCGCGGCGCATTTCGATTTTGCGCACTGAAAACTTGGTGACGGTATTGCCCGTGGCCCCTCGACCTCGAATGGCCAATTTCGAAAAATCCACATCGATGCGCAGCTTCTTCAAACGAGGCGTACGGCGCAAGAGCACACTGACTTCTTCAGCCTCGCCGTTTGGATTTGCTGAGAACCATAACACTTGAGAACTGGGGGTGCCTTTGGTCAGTGCATAGTCCTTGTCCCGCGTAATGGATGTGACTTGAAAACGCTTGACCATGGTCTTGCCCCCTGCACCGGGCTTGCCATCACGATAAATGAGATTGTAGGTCGTGCGCTTGTCGCCCTTCTTCCAGACCGCCACGTGCAACAAGTCGCGCCCGAAAAAGGCCTTGCCCGTAACCCGGGCAACTTGCATCGTGCCGTCATTGCGGAACACAATCACATCAGAAATGCTCGAGCATTCACCGATCAACTGGCCTTCTCCGCGGGCGAGGCCGATGCCGACAAAGCCCTCCTTCAAATCGGCGTACAGCTTTTCGTTCGCCACCGCCACCTTGCGAGAATCGATCATCTCGAAGGCCTTGAGCTCGGTCTTGCGGCCGCGCCCCTTGCCATACTTCTTCTTCAGTTGCTTGTACCACTCAATGGTGTAATCCGTCAAATGGGCCAGGTGGTTCGTTACTTCTTCAATGTCCGTGTCCAATGCCGCGATTTTCAAATCGGCCTTGTCGCTGTCAAACTTGGAAATGCGTTTGATGCGGATTTCAGTTAATCGGGTGACGTCCTCATCGGTCACCTCCCGCAGCAAGTGCCCGATGTGAGGCTTCAATCCGGTGTGGATTGCGGCTAAGATCTGCTCCCAGGTTTCGCATTCCTCGATGTCGCGATAAATGCGGTTCTCGATGAAGATCTTCTCTAGCGAGGCGAAATGCCACTGCTCCAGCAATTCAGCCTTGCGAATCTTGAGTTCCCGATTGAGCAACTCGCGTGTGTGGTCAGCAGAATGGCGAAGCATGTCCTTCACCCCCATGAACACAGGACGGTTATTGCGGATGACGCAAGCGTTCGGTGCGATGCGGACTTGGCAGTTGGTGAAAGCAAACAAGGCGTCGATCGTCTTGTCAGGCGACACCCCCGGCGCAAGGTGAATCACCACCTCTACGTCTGAAGCGGTGTTGTCCTCGACCTTCTTGATTTTGATCTTGCCCTTGTCGTTTGCCTTGAGAATTGTGTCAATCAGTGAAGTCGTTGTGACCGAGTAGGGCAATTCTTCGACGACCAGTGTTTTGGCGTCTTGCTTGCGAATTTTTGCTCGCACGCGGATTCGACCGCCGCGCAGGCCGTCGTTGTAGCCCTCACAATCCGCTACGCCACCGGTGGGGAAATCGGGCAACAATTTGAACGAGCGGCCGCGCAAATGCGCAACCGAAGCGTCGATGAGCTCACAAAAGTTGTGCGGTAAAATCTTGCAGGCCAAGCCCACAGCTATGCCCTCGGCGCCTTGCTGAAGCAAAAGAGGGAATTTTACTGGCAGCGTCTTGGGCTCGAGGTTCCGGCCGTCGTAGCTCGACAGCCATTCGGTGGTTTTCGCGTTGAACAGGGCGTCCTTGGCGAAGGGGCTCAAGCGGGTCTCGATGTATCGAGGCGCCGCCGCTGAATCGCCCGTGTGGATGTTGCCCCAGTTCCCTTGGCAATCCAGCACCAACTCGCGTTGGCCGATCTGCACCATGGCATCGCCGATGCTGGCATCGCCATGCGGATGGTATTTCATCGTGTTGCCAATGGCATTGGCCACCTTGTTGAAGCGGCCGTCGTCGAGCTCCTTTAGAGAGTGCAAAATTCGCCGTTGCACTGGCTTGAGCCCGTCATCCAAATGCGGCACGGCCCGCTCCAAAATCACATACGAGGCGTAATCCAGGAAGTACTCGTTGTACATCCCCTGAACGCGCAATACGCGCTCCATTGAGCCGTTGCCCTGCGCGCCGTTTTCTTGCTTGTTCTCGTCGTCCATTGGCATATCGTCTGCGCTCATGTCGTCTTCACTCATCATCCGGCAGAAGTTTCTAGCTCATCGGCGGAGTCCACCTTGAGGTTTTCGATAACAAACAGCTGACGCTCGGGCGTGTTGGAGCCCATGAAAAACCGCATCATCTCGTCCAGATGCTGTTCCCCACCCACATCAACGGGATCCAAGCGGATGTCATCGCCAATGAAGAATTGAAATTCATCCGGAGAAATTTCACCCAGCCCCTTAAAGCGTGTGATCTCCGGATTGGCGCCCAAAGCCCTCACCGCCACGTCACGCTCGGCCAGGGAATAACAATAGTGCGTCTCCTTCTTGTTGCGCACCCGGAACAGCGGGGTCTGCAACACATACAAATGGCCGCGTCGCACCAAGTCGGGGAAGAACTGCAGAAAGAATGTAATCAACAACAAGCGGATGTGCATGCCGTCCACATCCGCATCAGTGGCGACCACCACGCGGTTGTAGCGCAATCCTTCCAGTCCGTCTTCGATGTTGAGCGCGGCTTGCAAGAGGTTGAACTCCTCATTTTCATACACGACCTTTTTCGTCTTCTCAAAGACGTTCAGCGGTTTGCCCTTCAAGGAAAACACCGCCTGCGAATTCACGTCACGTGCCTTGGTGATGCTGCCCGATGCGCTGTCGCCCTCGGTGATAAACAGTGTTGAATCAGCGGCGCGTTTGTGCTTCGAGTTATAGTGCACACGGCAGTCGCGCAACTTGCGGTTGTGAAGGTTGGCCTTCTTTGCGCGCGCACGGGCGATTTTCTTTATCCCCGCCATGTCCTTGCGTTCGCGCTCGCTCTGCAGGATGCGTCTCTGCAACAAATCAGCCGTCTCCGCACTCCTGTGAAGGTGATTGGCCAGCTCCAATTTCAAGAACTCCATCACAAAGGCCCGCATCGTCTGCCCGCCCGGCTCCACCTCGGTGCTGCCGAGTTTTGTTTTGGTCTGCGACTCAAACACGGGGTCCTTCACGCGCACGGCAATCGCCGCAGTGATCCCCATGCGGATGTCGCCCGGATCGTAGTCCTTGCCGTAAAAATCACGGATAACTTTTACCACCGATTCGCGCAAGGCCCCTTGATGCGTTCCACCCTGCGTGGTGTATTGTCCATTGACAAAGCTGTAATGATCCTCACCGTAGCCCTGGGTGTGGGTGATGGCCACTTCAATATCATGGCCGCGCAAATGCATGATGGGGTAGTTGGCGTCGACAGACAAATTGGCCTGAATCAAATCCTTCAGCCCGTGTTCGCTTTGGATTTTTGCGCCGTTAAAAACGAGGGTCAATCCGCAATTCAAGTAAGCGTAATTCCACAGCAAGCGCTCGACGTATTCCTGGCGGAATTGGTACCCCTTAAACACCGTCTCGTCCGGAGTGAAGGTGATGCGCGTCCCGTTGCGAAGTGAAGACAGGGTGACTTGCTCATCGACGAGCAGCTCACCGCGCTCAAAATCAGCCGATTTGACTTCTTTGTCTCGGAAGGATTCGACCCTGAAACTTGCGGACAAGGCGTTCACCGCCTTGGTGCCCACCCCATTGAGACCCACCGTCTTGGTGAAAGCGCCGTCGGAGTACTTACCGCCTGTATTAATCTTCGACACGCAGTCGACAACCGACCCAAAAGGAATGCCCCGGCCGTAGTCGCGGATAATCACCGATCCCTTGCGAATGGCCACTTCAATCGTATGCCCCGCCCCCATCAGGTGCTCATCGATGCTGTTGTCCATCACCTCTTTGAGCAGCACATAAATGCCGTCATCCGGGGTGGAGCCGTCGCCGAGTTTTCCAATGTACATCCCCGGACGCGTCCGAATATGCTCCTTCCAATCGAGCGACTTAATGCTAGCCTCTGTGTATTTCTTGCTCATTTTGAATCCTTCGAAAATACAAGCCCTTTAGGCCAATTCGAGACTTTTTATCACTCAGTTTTTCACACGCCGTCCCCAATTTCCAACCTCAGCGGTGTGAGCATCGTTGTAAGAGGCGGCCGAAATGAATGATTTTCGTCAGCCCTACACCGTATGGCCCAATATTATTCTGACCTTTGATAAAACGCCTATTTTTCATCATGCTTCTATTTAACCTCCGATGTTCAGGACCATTCGCCTCCCTCGCGGGCCTGGTTATCGCTTTGACTTTTTCGTTCATGACGTCCTCCATCCTTGCCCAAACACCGGGCAACGAAGAACGTCCCACCACACGTGAAGCCATTGAAGGCAGCCGCGCCGTTGCCTACGATCACGATGCGATTGTCAGCGGCTTGAGTGAAGCGCCTCGCGAAGAAAGTGTACTGCGCGTTGATTTCTCATCTAAACGCATCACACTGCCAATGCCGTCTGAACGTTCCACCCAAGGCTGGTTGCCGGTTGAGTTCTTTGTTGTGCGCAGTGATGTGATGCAATCGGAATTGGCCTTGAAGTATCCGGAAATCAGCAGCTACCTCGTGCAAGGCGTTCGAGACCGCCGGATCTCCGGGCGAATTGACCTGGGCGCAAGCGGCTTCCACGCCATCTTGCACAGCCCAAAAGGCACGGTCTACATCGACCCGTGGGCCCCAGGCGACAAGGAACAGCTGCTCGTATACACACGCGCAGAATTTTACGCATCCACCAGCAAAGGGCCGATGGCCTGTGATGTGCAGCATATGGGACTGGGCAAACTGGGGCTCGGTGGTGAAGGCGACGTGTTCGACCCTTCAAACGCTGGGCGTTCGATGGTCGGGCCGCCTTTTGGTCAAACGCGACGCAATTACATATTGGCTCTGGCGTGTTCCGGCGAATACGGCAGCTTCCATGGTGGCAACACATCGTTGGTCTTGAGCGCGATGAACACCTCGATCAACCGGGTGAACTCGATTGTCGAAAGAGAGTTGGCCATCCGCCTGATCATTCACAACGACTCGGACCAACTCATTTTCCTCAACAGTTCGACCGATCCTTACACGAACAGCAACGGCGGCGCCATGCTCAGCGAAAATCAAACGACGTGTGACAATATCATCGGATTCAACAATTACGACATCGGGCACGTCTTTTCGACGGGAGGCGGAGGTGTAGCCTATCTGAGCTGCGTTTGCACAGGCGCCAAGGCGGGTGGCGTCACCGGGCTTTCCAGCCCTGTGGGCGACACCTTCGACGTGGATTATGTGGCCCACGAAATGGGACACCAATTTGGCTGCAACCACACCTTCAACAACAGCTGTTCGGGTAACCGCTCCAACAACGCAGCCTACGAACCTGGCAGCGGCAGCACCATCATGTCGTACGCCGGAATTTGCTCGCCGAACCTGCAGAATTACGCCCATGAGTACTACAACAACCACAGCATCAACGAGGGCAGCAACTATTTGCATTCGGGCTACGGCAACAACTGCTCCACGCAAATTTCCTCGGGGAACTCTGCACCCAATGTGACCGTGCCATCGGGCGGATTTTACATCCCTATTGGAACACCGTTTGAGTTGACTGCAACAGGCAGCGACTCCGATGGCGACCCCATCACCTATTCTTGGGAACAACACAACTTGGGTCCACAAACAGCCTCGTCCGACCCCTACCTCAACCTGCCAAGCGGCAACGCACCCATCTTCCGCTCTTGGGAACCCTCTGAAAGCGCCACACGCGTGTTTCCTCGCCTGTCCGACTTGCTCAACAACACGACGGTAGTCGGAGAGAAACTGCCCACTTACACACGCGATCTCACCTTCCGATGCACGATTCGCGACAACCACCCCGGCACCGGGGGCGTGGACGACGCCACGATTAATTTTGACGCAACATCGGTCGCAGGCCCCTTCGTAATCACCCACCCGAACACGAATGAGCCCCTTATTGGCAACACCATGCTCAACGTGAATTGGAATGTGGCCGGAACTGATGCTGCACCCGTGAGCTGCGCCAAGGTGAACATCTACTTGAGCGTGGACGGCGGCTACACCTACCCGTATTTGCTCGCCGAAGAGGTAGACAACACGGGCATGCACGATGTAATTCTGCCCGCCATTGTGGCCACCTCCGCACGCGTCAAAGTGAAGGCCGCATCGAGCATTTTCTTCGACATTTCGAATGTAAACTTCTCTATTTCCTCCATAGCAGGCTGCACCGATTCCGAGGCCTGCAACTTCATGGAAGAGGCATCATTTGATGACGGGTCATGCACCGCGCCCATCACCTTATATGCTGACGTTGATGGAGATGGCTACGGAAATGCCGATGTAAGCCAAACGGGCTGCGCAGAAAATTTGATTGGATACGTAGAAAACGCAACCGATTGCGATGATACACGTATCGATGTTTGGCCGGGCGCACCCGGAACGCAAGAAGGCGTTGACAACAATTGCGATCTCATCATCGATGGGGACGAGTTGAACTCCTGCACTGGAGATATCGACGGGAACAACGCAGTGGATGTCAATGACATCCTCTTGGTACTGGGCGCATTTGGCTGCACAACCGATTGCACTGTCAATGTTGACGGCGCACCGGGCGTGAACGTTAACGACATTCTGACGCTGCTTGCGGCGTTCGGATTGCCGTGCTAAACCCCGCGGGCCCGACCCGCAACCCGTCGAATGAAACTCAGATCGCTGCCGTCTCGCTTGCTCCTCCTGGGGATGCTGTTCTTCTTCGGAAGCTCGGTCTCACAAGGACTGCATGCACAAACGACGGGCGAAACTGAAACTACGCCCACGCACTGGTCGTCCATGATGCGCACCGGCGTTTCACTCGACTCCATCAAGACGGCTTTTGACGCATCGTGGGTTGAAAACTCCAACCCCAATACACTGCCGCGAGGCAAGGGGTTCAAGCCCTTCAGTCGCTGGCATTGGTATGCTGCACCCCGGGTGGACGAATCCGGACATTTTGAAGAGGGTGGCGTTTGGGAACAGGCCCTCCATGCCGCAAAGGAGCACGCGTATGCGGAATCGAGCAACCGCAGCTCGGAAGACGGCTGGAACTTTGTGGGCCATGACACCCCGGACGGACTGGGCGGCTGCGGACGAATCAACCGCGCAGTCGTTCGGCCGGGCAATCCGGATCAATGGTGGGCCTGTGCACCGGCGGGGGGGCTATGGCGCAGCGACGATGGGGGCAGCTCGTGGGCAACATCAGGAACGGAAGACTTGGCTTCGATCGGCATCAGTGATGTGGCCTTCCACCCGAGCGACGACAACATCCTGTACTTGGCTACAGGAGACGGCGATTATGGAGACACACGCTCAATTGGCGTACTAAAATCTTTGGACGGCGGACTGACATGGGAAGCCACAGGTCTTGCATGGAGCACCTACATGGGGCGAACGATCAGTCGCATTCTGGTGCACCCCGCACACCCCGATACGGTGTTGGCCGCTTCAAGTCTCGGTGTTTACCGCACAATTGATGGCGGAACAAGCTGGACGCGCACCCTGACCGGCGACTACGCCTCGATGGAACTGCAACCGGGGCACCCCGATGTGGTGCTTGCAGGCCAGTTCGGCAACAATGTTGTCCGCTCGACCGACGGCGGTGGGACGTGGGACGAGATCAGTATAGACGGCAACGACTTCGGCATCAGCCGAATCGCACTTGCTTTTGCCCCCAGCGCTGCCGACACAGTGTACGCCATCGCAGGCGCGATGTCCGGCCAAGGCTTCGAAGGCTTTTATCGAAGCATCGACGCCGGCATAACTTGGGACTTGCAGGCGAACAGCCCCAACCTGCTCGGGTGGACCGTGGCCGGGAGTGACCCTGGCGGCCAATCTTGGTACGACCTCTGCATAGCCGTTGACCCCGTAGACCCACTCAAAGTGTGGACCGGCGGCGTCAACTTATGGGGCACAGAAGACGGCGGAACCTCTTGGAATTGTGCCGGGCATTGGTACGGTGGAGGCGATTTGACACGGCTGCACGCTGACCAGCACAGCATTGAAATGCGCCCCGACGGTTCACTGCTTATCGGAAATGACGGCGGCGTGTACACATTTGACCCCTCCACCGGTGAGGCCACCGACCGAAGCACGGGCTTGTCCATCACACAGATTTACCGCGCCGCCACGGAGCCAGAGTCAATGAGTCGCGTGCTTATTGGCACCCAAGACAACGGAACGTTTATGCGCAGCGACGGGGTGTGGTCGCACGTCCTGGACGGGGACGGTTTTACATGCCAATTCCACCCCTCGGCATCCGATGTGTTGTACGCTTCGCTGTACTACGGCCAAGTGTTCCGTTCAGACGACGGTGGCAATGCATTCGTTGAAATTGCTGGGAATTCAGGTGAAGCGGCCCACTCGCAAGGTGCTTGGCTCACCCCTTTTGTGACCACCCCTTACCAGCCCGACCACATCTATGTGGGCAAGAACACGGTCTACCACTCCACCGACCGTGGGCAGACGTGGAATACCCTCGGCAACATCCCCGGTTCGGACCTCACAGAATTGGCCGTCTCCCCCTCCAACCCGAACTATATCTACACTGTGAAAGAGCGCGTCATGCATCGCAGCACCGACGGGCAGAACTTCGAATTGATCAGCGCGGGCAACGGTTTCAACTGGATTACCAAAGTGCTGATCGACCCGAACGACTCTGAACATCTGTGGATTGCACTCTCGAACTACAGCGACACGACGAAAGTGCTGGAGAGCACCGATGCTGGATTGAATTGGGTTTCGCGCTCGACGGGATTGCCGCCGGCACCGGTCAACGATTTAATCGGAGGTTTCGGGGGTGAACTCGAGATGATGGCCGCGACCGACGTGGGCATCTACCACACACTCGACGGGCAAACCTGGGAGCGTTACTCCACAGGACTGCCCACTGTATGGGTGACCGATTTAATGGCAAATCACGGAACAGGCGAGATATACGCCGCCACATACGGGCGCGGAATGTATGTCATGGACTTCCCCGTGCAGCCCGTACTCGATGCGGCGCTCGGCCGTATGATCACTCCTCGCGGCACCGTTTGCGGCGATTCTGTGGCCTTTGCCTTGCCCATATACAACCGTGGAACAAGTGCAATCACCGCATTGGAGCTGAGCTATGGCATTTTCGGCGGCGCTTCAAGCGACACGGCATGGAGCGGCTTGATCGCCGTGGGTGATAGCATCCACCTGTCGTTGAACGCCTTGCCACGGGCAGGGGGCTTATCAGACGCGTCCATCATCCTGAGCAGCGTCAACGGAGGTGTAGACGAAGTGGTCGCGAACAACACACGGAGCATTGAATTCAGGTCCGTGGCCGAGGCCAACGGCGAGCTGCTCGTCGTGCGCTTTGCAAACAACTGCTTCGGCGCGCAAAACGGCTGGAGCATTACCGATGGCACCGGTGCTGTAATCGCCAACAGTTCATGGATCACACCCCTCGAAGTTGCATGGGACACCGTTTGTTTGGCGCAGGGATGCTACCAATTTCATGCCCAC
>Ga0206681_10001680_pt1 | contig 9941 bp, 10 predicted proteins | sample M150012015metaG_FD_161048 | JGI IMG/M metagenome (GOLD analysis project Ga0206681, IMG submission 161048) | Ammonia-oxidizing marine archaeal communities from Monterey Bay, California, United States - M1 500m 12015 | ecosystem: Environmental > Aquatic > Marine > Intertidal zone | place: USA...
AGGCATCAAAATATCGCTGTGCCAAGTATTGCCTTCTCTCCAAAAAGTCGGGAAGCTTTTTTAACTGATGAATACCCATTGCAGCAGCAATATCAGTCATATTGTATTTAAACCCAGGTGCAACAACCTCATAATACCAGGCGGGTTTTTTAGATTGAAAACGATCAAAAACGTCTCTGTCAATGCCATGCAGGCGCATAATTTTCATTCTTTTAGCTAAATCTGAATTACGGGTAACCACCATACCACCCTCTCCAGTTGTCATGGTTTTGTTGGCATAAAAACTAAACACAGTAATGTCAGACTCAAGGCTGCCGATCATGTCGCCTTTATAAGTTGCTGGCAATGCGTGCGCAGCATCTTCAACCACCCTTAAGCCAAATTCTTTGGCTAACAACAAGATCTCATCCATATTGCAACTCAAGCCAGCATAATGCACTGGCATAATTACTTTGGTTTTCGGTGTAATTGCCATCCGGATAGCCTTAATATCAATGTTAAGAGTAACTGGATCAACATCCACAATTCCAACATTAGCACCTAAGTATCTTACAACTTCTGCTGTTGCAGTAAATGTCAAACTTGGAATAATAACTTCGTCACCCTGAGATACTCCAAGCGACTCAAGGGCCAAATGCAGACCAGCTGTAGCTGAATTAACTGCAATAGCTTCTACACCTCCTCCAATATAACTTTGAAATTGTAGTTCAAATTCCTTCATCTTTGCACCTGAAGTAATCCAGCCAGACTGCAGCACTTTACAAACCTCTGTTATCTCTTCGGATCCAATATCTGGAACAGCAAACGGTACTTTTATTTTATTCACAGACCTACTCCAAAAAAAACATACTATGAGACGATAATAACGGAGCCATTAAACTTAAAGATAAATAAACACCAACTAAGATCACTCTAAATGAAACACTGGTGTTATCCCTATATAAATATGCAATTAACACCGGCAAAATATAAAAAACAGCTCTTTCAGACATTCTTCCTGAAATAACAAGTAAGGCATGAACAACTACTAACATTGATAAATATAAAATCAAAGCGTCTCTTGATTTTGATTGGAAAAGCCACACATGAACAAACAAGGGGATGGAGAATATTAAAATTTTAAAATACAAAGATGTGATAGAAAAATTTAATTTTGCATAATTCTGAAGAGTTTGATCACTTAAGTAATCTTTTAAAACTAATGCAAAACAAACTGACCCAACTCCTAGGAGAACGACATGATAATACTTTTTTGAAAAAATAGTTACGGCAACAATAACTATGGAAAACCTATGGAAAGAGAAAGAACTCAGCAAGACTAGCTTTGAATTAGATAGAATGCCCCACAAAATTAGAAATTCAGAAAATCCCTGCCTAATTACATTGTTAAATAATAGAAAACTTCCAGGTGCGATTAATAACAAACTAATGCCATCTAAATTTTTCCGAAAACTACTAAATAAAAGTGGCATTAATAACAGTAAAACTATTACAGAATGGAGCCCCAAACCAAGAAGATTCTTTTCAAATAAAATCGCTGTAAAGAACCCAATTTCAAAGTCATTCTCTTGTATCAAAATCCAGACTGAGGATGTATTGACATTTGCATATAAAGCCCTGTACCACTCCAAGTCAGAAATCGAAATCAAATAGTAATTACATACTCCTAAAAATATAACACCAATTACATAACTAAAAAAAGCCAATTTTCGGATTTTAGTTATGCCACAAATTGCAAAACAAACCAAATATGCGTAATAATAAAGGTATTCCATACAAGACAATAATTTATACTGCTTTTTTAACTATGTAATATTTGTGTGTTTTAAGAAATGGAATGCAATTTAACAAATTGAAAATAAATCCAGATGTGTAAAACACTCTTCTTGACAAATAAGGCAATAAAGTAATTCTTTTACTTGTGACAAGACATTGAATCAATTCTAACTGTCTCCTTATCCATCTTTCTTTAACAGGCGACACATCGGCATTGTTAATATTGTTAATATTCATATCATATATTAACAATGTGCCAAATTCAGACATGGAATTATTCATTTCTTTTAATAGGCTAATTCGATCCGTAGAATGACTAAGTGACGACAACACCGTGCTACACAATATCAAATCAAATTCAATACCTGAAAATACACCCTTCGCATAACCAGTATTTAAATATCCGCCCAAACCTGGTAATATTTTTGTTAGATACTCCACTCTATCCTCTTGCATATCTACACAATAAATATTGCTTATCTCCACTCCATATCTAAGAAGTAAAAAAACTTCAGCACCATAGCCTGCTCCAACTATTAACACTTTTGCATTTTCTCGATCTAAATTAGAAATTTGAATAGCTGTCTCGCGATCAAACTCACTCCATATTCCATAATTCTGAGGCCGAAGGTCGTGCAATGCGTTTTTTCCAGAACGGATACGCTCTAAGTACTTTTTCTTTATTTCATCTTCCATAACAACAACCTTTTTGATCCATAGTACTCAATAAAAACCCTAATCATTAATAAAACAAAAATATTTTGCATAATAAAAGAGCCTGAAATATTACTTATAACTGCTATGTATGTAGCGCCTATCACGAATAATAGAATCAACTGTTTTTTTGATTCTTCGATTATATAAATTGGCCTCACTGTTAACGACAAAAGCCCATTGAAAAGAAATATGATTAAAAGGTAATAAAAATTATCTGTATAAATAGCAATATCTATTGGAAAAAATAGATATACATTAAAAAACCACATGTCTATTAAGCCAACAAATGCGATAAAAATAAAAAATTGAACGAAGATCTTAATTTGCTCACTATTCACTATTTTAAATTTTAAATTTTCTTTTAATTTTGCCAATATAGGAAGGTAATATTGCCCTAAAGTGCCATATAGAATTGATATTCTTTGAATCATATCTGACACGAATGAGAACTCCACTCCAAAACTCTTATCGAAAGAAGTTATGATCATCTTTTCCGCCAAAGACACCACCTGGGTGTATGACCAAACTCCATTCAAATAAGACCCTTTTAGTAATATATTTTTGAAACTGTGCCGTTTAGAGTGCCTTAAACTCTTGCATACTTGGTACTTGTGATTATTGTACAAATAAAGTCCAACCAAAAGCAATACAAACAAATTAAATGCCGCATACGTCACATACTCTGCATGTAAAGGGAGCGAATATATTGACAGCATAACTATACTCTTAATCTTATTGGACTCAACTTGTTGATACTGACTCTCATATATACTTCTATGAAATATAATATATGATTGAGGAATAAAAACAAAGATTTGAAATATTAATGCCTTCTGAAAATTTTGATCTGAAAATATAAAATCTAATACAAAATACCCGGCACACAATATACCCAAGGCCAAACATGACAATAATGCAAAAGCGTGTATTATTTTAGCGTGTAGAAGGGCGCCCACTCTTGATTTAACAGTGTTTGCAATGATGTATTCTGGCATACCAATTAACAGGTAATTACTTATTCCAAACAACGAAATTATATAAATAAATAATAAATAATCATCATCACTCAACTCTACTTTTGCATATACAGCCAGAACTAGACAGAAAACAGCCGTTATGCCCGTGATAATAAAAACTTTAATTATTTTCTTATCTTTCACTTACAATTATTTTTATTAATTAGCAGCCTATCCCTCATCTCCTCAACAGTAATTGAACTTCCAAACCACTCTGTGCACTTTTTGATATTTATTTCTTTAATTATGGACAATATAGGTAAGCTATCTGTGACATAAGCCCATGATGAAATACTTGCGTCTATTTCATGGCCTGGGAGACTGATGGCTATCACTTTCTTGCCGTTCAAACCCCAAAATGATAACAGCGTAGAGTAATGCCCAACAACTATATCTGTATTGGGTATCGTTTTTTCATTACAGTGCAGCTCAAATCCAAGATCATCCAAATAAGAAAGGAGTTTTTTATCGGCCCTAGGGTGAGTCTTTACAATTACCCGCATCGTGTATAGGTCAGACCATTTCTTTAATGAAATATAAAAAGATTTCATATTAGATTCTGATATACGTCCGTCTTCCACCAAAGTTTGATAACAATATGATATATATTGACTTGACATTGGAAGAGTTAGCTCCATTTGTCTAAAATCATTAGTTCCCATTATATGCATCTTAACACTTTTGAATTTATAGTGCTTTAGGTGCCAATCAAGCCATCGCTCTGAATACACTAAACCTTGGTCTGGGAAAAGTTGTGGATGTTCTGCTAGTTTACTTCTAGACACCCCAAATACATGTATTCCAATAAGGTGCAGTAACATTCCTACACTTTTAATATCTGCAGCAACCTGAGTTGAGTAATATAGATACCTGCTTGTTTTTAAAGCTTGATTTAAAAAGAAAAACGGTGATCTTTTCATAAATGGTATATACATTCCATGTTGTATATATGAAATTTGAATACCGCACCTTCTAGCCGCCAATACCACCATTAGGTCAATAATTCGGTGTGCATTTATCAGCAGCAGCGAAACCTTATGGTCGGTCAGTATTTGAGAAAACTGATCAATACTGAACCACGCCGAACACACTACTGGGTGTTTATTTAAGTCCCCACTATTTAAATACTTAATGTGCTCACTTGGCTCATCAAGAATAATAACTGAGACCTCAGAATCTAACTCCAAAGGCCTTACAAAGAATCTATCAATATCAACTGAATCAACATCAAAAAGTGCGATTTTTGGATACATCTATACGGGGTCATGTAGTCTAGAATTTATTCCACCATCAATATTAATAATAGATCCATTAATAAAAATTCCACATTTTGATAAATATAATGCCGCAGAAACAACATCTCTAACTGTGCCAATATCTCCCGTAGGGTGGCAAGAGTTTAATTTATTTCTCGCTTTTCGATCTCCATCAAATCCTGCTTCCAGCATAGGCGTTGAAATGGCAGCTGGACTAATTGCATTAATCTTAATGAACGCGCCCAGCTCAACAGCAAGTGATTTTGTCAATCCAATCAGACCAGCCTTACTTGTTGCATAAGCACTAAACCCTGGTTTGGTCAATTGCGCATGAATACTGGCAATATTGATCACATTCCCATGCACCTCTTTAAGTGCTGGCAATAACGCTTTAATCAATACAAATGCAGAGTTCACGTTAACATTAATAGTCTTCTTCCAACTATCAAATGAAAGGGTTTCAACTGGGGCAATGATTTGAATTGCTGCATTATTTATTAATACGTCAACCCTATTCTCACAGCTACCAAGAATATCATTTACAGCTTGATTGCAATAGCTGGCATCTGTGCATAACCGATCAAGATCAATTGAAAGATAGGAGTTTGTACTCCCTATACTCCATTCATCTAAATCTATACCAACCACCCGGTAACTATTTTCTGCAAAGCCTTTGCAAAGCCCTTGCCCAATTGCACCATTAGACCCGGTTATCAATACAGTCTTCATTATTGTTTACTTAAAAAATTAAATAATAAGTCAATTGCTATATGACTTGTACGCTCCACAGCATCGGCTGTATTAGATGCATTATGAGAGCCAAAAACACAATGCGGATGAGTGCGTAAATATGAATCTATTGGCAACGGCTCAACCTCAAAAACATCAAGCGCCGCAGATCGTACCTTACCACTTCTAAGGGCTTCTTCAAGAGAGGTTTCATCAATAATCGGGCCCCTTCCTACATTGACAACTCTAACACCATCTTTTGTTTGTTTAAATATATCAGCATTTATCATATGGTAACTAGACTTTGTCAGGGAGCATGTCACAACTATAAAATCTGCTTCTTCAACACGATTAGGCCACACTTCTCTTTCAACTTTTGACAGGTTAGAGCTACCCCCTGCAAATGGATCATATGCAATAACACTCATATCCGCTGCTAATAAGCGTTTCGCAGTGCTTTTCCCAATATCTCCAAACCCAACTAATGCTACCGTCTTACCTGATAAAGAAATGCCTCTTGGTTTAATCCACTCACCCTTTCTTACAGCTTGGTCAATTTCAAATGTTTCTCTTGCTAAGGCAATAACATACCCCAAAGCAACATCAGCTACCTCTCCACCAAACATATCTGGCGTATTAATAATTGGAATACCCAGGTCCGCACAAGCATCAAAATCAACATTATCAACACCAATACCCCATTTAACAGCCGCCTTCAAATTGCCAGCTTTTCCAGCTTCAAACACTTCACGTGTCGCTGGATCATCCCCAATTATCCAGCCATCGTGTTGTGGAACTATGTCTTTCAACTCTTCAACAGACATAGTTTGAACCACACTGGGCGCGCTAAGCTCCACCCCTTTCTCTTGAAAAATATGCTTAAAGCTATCAATCATTCCAAGCATTGGTGGGCAGGTTACCAATATTTTCATTTTTATTTTCCTTTATTAAATAAATACTCACTCACAACAATGCCAAAATCCCAGTCGTCTGGCGTATCTATATCGATCGATTCGAACTTAGGTGTTTCAAACATCATAGGGGTTTTTCCAATACGTGCATTAGTTTCAGCAAAAGCCTCTTTAGTAAAAATATATAAATTTGAATTTTCTTCAAACCAGGGCTCTAAATCTTGAGTACGTAATAAATTATCTGGGTCATGATTTATGGCACTACAGTCCTCTTTATAAAAACGAGTTTGGATTTTGTCCACAGTGAACAATGAATCCGCATCTCCGCTATCTTTTTTCTTGCGAAAAGATTCCAAAGCACCTCCAACTGTATTAACGGTCATTAGTGGATTCGTGGTGTGTGTCATCAAATAAATATCGGCATCAACATTCTTTACATCGTCTTCGATGACCAGGTTCATAGAAACCATATCTCCACATAATTCCGCTTTTCTATCTCTAATGATAATTCTATCAGTTTCAACCAAGCCGTTTTTTGCAAGAATCTCTCTAGCATCAGTGTTAATAATTATTTGATCAATTTCTTTAATTGCAAGCAGTGTATCAAGAGTCCATCGGAACAATGGTTTGCCGTTGAAAATTTTAAAATTTTTACCTTTTACTCTTTCACTGTTTGCCTTCATTGGCAATAGGGCCACTATCTTTTGTTTTGTCATTTAATAACTACCTCTTAACTCTTGGATAAAAATATTTCATTTTTGCTTTATTGGATAATTTTCGGCACAGGTGATTTCCTCTATACGATCCATAATATTGATAAAATCTAAACATAAATATGGAAATAAACTCTTTAAAAAACACTTGCTTGCGTATTGAAATTCTAATATCTTTTAATATTCCAATAATAATAAAAAGAATTGTGTCGATAATGCCAACTCTAATTTCAGGCATAATTTTTTGCAGGGCAATAGCCTCTCTTTCATACCTAGTCTTAACTTGAGCCCAGGTTTCATTATGAATATGGTACACCACACTATCGGAAATATAGCCTATAAAGCCTTTATCTTGATATATTTGTTTAGCTATAAACATATCCTCTAGACCTGTTAATTCTTCATCGAAACGGAATTTACTCCATGCCCTCCGAGAAATCGCAGCATTTGCATTATTACAAAAAAAACCACTTTGAGGTGTGTGTGTCTTATTTGGAAAATATTTATCAAACACTTGCATCTCGCTAAACTTAGTTGTATCCCTACCGATTTGTCGTCCGTAAGAATAATCACACTTGTTCTGTATTAAAGGCGCCACTAATCTACTTAACCAGTTTTGATCAACAGGAATACAGTGGCCACTAATAAAAACCAAATACTCTCCATTTGCAAACTCACAGCCAATATTTAAAGACCTTCCAAAAGTAAAAACTTTCTTATTAATATAGGTGACTCTAGCTGCATGTCTCTTTGCTATCTTCAGAGTGTTATCTGTCGATCCCGAGTCTACAACAACAATTTCACAAGAAAACCCATTAATATTTTGAGAATTAATGGCACACAGAAGCTCGTCCAAATAACGCTCTTCATTCAAAGTTCTGATGATGACACTGATTAACATTATGTTTTTATATCAATTGTTAGTATCGAGCCTGACAGTGGATACTTGTTGCGATTATCATCAGACAACCCTTCATAGGCACTAGTGATAAATAATTTGTTTTCTTCGGTATTAAGAGTGCAGTTTGTAGGCCTAGGAATAGGCACCTCAAACTCCTTTATTAACTTCCCGTCTAAATTCAACTCCAAAACCTTAAACCCGTCCCATATTGCTAAAAAAATCCTTCCAGCTGAAGAGATACAACCCCCATCTGGAGTGGCTCTTGTGCAGATCAAATTAAACCATTTTTCTATTCCTTGAACAGAAGACCAAGTACTATTAAAATTCATTTTGTACACTACCCCCTCAAAAGAGTCGGTAATAAGTAAGCTATTACAATTTGGAATTTTAATAAATGTATTTGGTATAGATATTCCTTCATACACAATTCTACTAACTCCATTTTTTGATAAAACTAATGCGCCATCACCTTTAACAGGTTTGTTTCGCATTACTCCATATATATATAAATTTTCTTTTAACTTAAGTCCGTCATTAGACCTGTACATATCAGGGCCATATATGTCGGGTGTATACGAAATCCTTTGTATTGTATTTAAATTGAGATCAAAGGTAATAATACCGCTCTCATTCGCAAGATATACTTCATTTTTTTTTACATCTAAAATAACACTAGCTTTTTCTACTAACGGATAATAAAAAATCTTACCCTCTCTACTTTTGAATAATTTAGAGTTAAGGATATCTAGCCAAAACAAAGACTCACTGTCTTCATCCCAGTACACCCCCTCACCTAATTTTGACAACATGGGGTCTGTCATATTAGGGTACTAATAATCTTGTTAAGAGTTGTAAAGTTCGGTTTTAGCCCTAGCTTCTCTTTAGCCATGGTATCGCTGGCAATCAAAGTTGATGGATCACCATCTCTTCTGTCTTCTTTCATAACTACAAAATCTGTACCGGTTATATCTTTTACTTGTTGAATCACCTCTTTAACACTAAATCCATTGCCATTTCCTAGATTAAACTCTAAGCTGGGCGATTCACTTTGGCTCAAGTGGTCCAGCCCTTTTAAATGTGCGCTAGCCAGGTCATTGACATGAATATAATCCCTTACACAAGTTCCATCCGCTGTATCATAATCATTGCCGAAGATACTAACTGAACCCCTTTGCCCCTTTGCGGCTTGCATGATAATTGGTAATAAATGAGTTTCTGGATCATGTCTTTCACTTAGCTCCCCTTCTGGATCATGTCCTGCGGCATTAAAATATCTAAAAGATACGTATTTCAAGCCATAAGCAGATTCAAAATCTTTAAGAATTTCTTCAACCATTAATTTTGACTTGCCATATGGATTAATGGGATTTTTAGGGTGGTTTTCATCAATTGGAATATATTCTGGATTGCCAAAAATTGCAGCTGTAGAGCTGAAAATGAACTTCTTGCAATTATTATTAATCATCGCCTTGAGCAAACTAAGCGTTCCAGACACATTGTTATTGTAATATTTGTATGGATCAATTACTGACTCACCTACCAAGGAATAAGCGGCAAAATGCATGACAGCATCTGGATTGTGCTTCTTAAACAGTTGATCCAACTCCGCCATATTTAAAACATCACAAAATTCAAATTTTCCATACAGAACTGCATCTTGATGACCCGTGGATAGATTGTCCAAGGTGATTACATCATGACCAGCTTTATGAGCAATTTTGACCATATGAGAGCCGATATAACCAGCACCTCCGATAATAAATATTTTCATAATTTAAACCCTACCCATAAACATCACAACAAACTCTTTCAAAAAAACAGGGATATTAAAAACGATAATGGCTATTATCAAAATCAAGGCCACTCGTAATTTTAATAAAATTCATATAATTACCCACGGCTACCGCACTACAGCGCCTATA
>Ga0206681_10001682_pt1 | contig 9936 bp, 6 predicted proteins | sample M150012015metaG_FD_161048 | JGI IMG/M metagenome (GOLD analysis project Ga0206681, IMG submission 161048) | Ammonia-oxidizing marine archaeal communities from Monterey Bay, California, United States - M1 500m 12015 | ecosystem: Environmental > Aquatic > Marine > Intertidal zone | place: USA...
TAGACGTATTCTCCATTTTGTGAATGACCTGCCCCATCTTACTAACGAGAAAATTGTACGAAGCGTATGCAATGATCCCAACGATCAGACCCGCAACTGTAGTTACCATTGCCTCCATCATCCCTCCGGACATCTTGTTCAGGTCTACACCGTAAGCCCTCATATCGTTGAATGTACGCATCATTCCGATCACCGTTCCCAAAAACCCAAGCATAGGGGCTGCTCCTGCTATAGTGGCCAGCACCGATATCCGATTTTCCAGCTTGTGCACTTCAAGATCTGCTACATTCTCTATCGATGCTTTGATGTCGGCAACAGGTTTGCCGATCCGCATGATCCCCTTCTCCACCATTCTTGCCATCGGATTGTCCGTTGTAGTGCAAAGGTTCTTGGCACCATCAAGATTACCATCGGTCATGTAGCTCCGGATCTGGACCATAAAGGTCTTCTCCTCTTTCAAAGCCTTTCTTATGTTCAGGTATCTTTCAATAAAGATGTAGATGGCCATAACGGACAAAAACAGTAATAAGGACACAATAATAACACTGGTCATACTGTAGTGCCCATCTTCACCATTATCTCCCGGCGTCCAGCCCCAGACCAGATCCCACAGGGATTGTGAATTGTTACTTGTTGAATCGCTCAGGCCGGGTAGAGCAACCGGTGTCTCCTGCAAAAAATAAATCAATCGAGTAATCATCTTATTTTATTTGTTTAATGTGTTTGTTCAATCTGGATCGTTTTATCCGCCATTGGCAGCTCCATCATTCCTGTGGATTTCATAGCAATGAACACCAGACCTCCGGCAACAAATCCAAGCAATGCCAGCCAGGCGATCTTCCTTAAATACCAGAAGAACGAGATCTTTTCCATACCCATGGCGACAACTCCCGCAGCAGAGCCAATGATCAGCATTGATCCACCGGTTCCTGCGGAATATGCGATGAAATGCCAAACAGAATTGTCTTCGACAAACTCGTTCGGATCAAACATTCCCATACTTGCTGCTACCAAGGGTACATTATCTATAACTGCAGAACCCGCTCCAAGTAACAAAACAAATAAATTTTGACTCATAGTTGCCTGAACATCTTGTCCGAAAATAAAGATCATACCAAGGGATTCAAGGGCCGCAACCGTCATTAAGATCCCCAGAAAGAACAGGATCGACGGCATTTCAATTTTCGACAGCGCCTTGAAAGTTGGGCTATGGGCATGTCCTGAATCCGGATCAGCTGCAGCACTTTGGTCTGTAATACTAAATTGGCGGGCGCTTATAAACTCGGCAACCAAAGCTACAATGCCAAGAGATAGCATCATACCGACATACGGGGGTAGGTGTGTAACTGTTTTGAATACGGGTACGAAAACGATCAATATAAGGCCTAGATAGAGCATTAATGGACCTCGTTTATTCACCTCTCCTGTATCTTCCGCAGCATCAAAATTACCTTTGAATGCAGGCAGGAGACTGGCCAGGAATGTTGGTACGAGCATGCATACCAGTGACGGAAGGATCAGAAATTCGATCAACTTTAAAGTAGTAACACGTTTCCCGATCCACAACATCGTTGTGGTAACATCGCCGATCGGAGACCACGCGCCACCGGCATTTGCTGCAATGATGATCAAGCTGGCAAACCAGATGCGATCCCTGTTCTCCGGCAATAGTTTCCTTAAGATGGTAACCAGAACAATTGTAGCGGTCAGGTTATCGATAATGGCCGAAAGGATAAAGGCAAGTATGCACATGATCCATAGCAGGACTCGTTTTTTATTTGTCTTAATGAACTTTTTTATCGTGCTGAAACCGTTGAAATGATCGATTATCTCAACAATGGTCATCGCGCCAACCAGAAAGATCAGTATTTCACACGTCTTTCCAAAATGGTGCAGCAACGTTCCTTCGAGGAGGTGCATTCTGCCTTCATGACCTTCGGACCCGATATCCAAAAGCTTACTGTTGTGTGAATCGAACCAGGTATCAAAACCATCAATGCCCAGTGCTACCAGGGCCCATGCTGCTGCCATCATTAGCAAGGCAGGTACCAGTTTGTCGATCTTGATGCTGTGTTCTAGTGTAATGGCCAGATAGCCAACAATAAAAACTACTACAATTGCTGTTTCCATAATTTATATGAGTTGTTTTAGTGCGATTTCAAATGCCGTTTTTGCAATATGTACTTTGTCCTGATTTACGGCGTGAGCAGCTTCCAAGGCTTGCCTTATGGTGTTCGAAGTGTCTTGAAAGATCTCATTATCCATTAATTTAGGAAGATCATTTTCCATCAGGTAGGCAAAAACTCTGGCCATGCCACAATTTGAGATAAAGTCAGGTATGATGCTGATGTGTCCATCGGTGTAATCGGCAATAGGTCCGAAGAAGATCTCCGGATCAGCAAACGGAACATTGGCCCCGGCGGCAATTACTTCGATCCCGGTATTTATCATTCGATCAACCTGATCTCTTGTGATCAGCCGAGAAGCCGCACACGGCAAGAATACTTCTGCATCAAGGTCCCATATCTGATCATTCACCTGGTCATAGGGAAGCATATTTCCAGCAGTTAGTTGATTTTTGTTTTTATTAAGAAACATCTCGCGAATGGCTTCAAATGTATAGCCTTCCTGGTTGATCAATCCTCCGTCTCGGTCAATAATTCCAACTATTTGTGCGCCATCCTGTGCCATGTAATAGGCCGCCGCTGATCCTACATTTCCCCATCCCTGAACAACGACTCTTTTGCCTTTGACACTGCCTCCGTAAATGTCATAATAATGTTTAACGGATTCGGCTACACCGTAACCTGTTATCAGGTCGGCAACTACAAATTTCCTTGCAACTTCAGGGCTGTAGGCAGGATCTTCAATGACTTTTAGTACCCCCTGTCGGAGCTGACCGATACGATTTATTTTTTGTGCTTCTCTGGGTTGGAAATGCCCATTAAAAACGCCTTCCTGTGGGTGCCAGACTCCACAGTCCTCGGTAATTGGTATGACTTCATGAATTTCATCGACGTTCAGGTCACCACCTGTACCATAGTAGTGTTTTAGAAGCGGTGTTACTGCTGCGTACCAGCGTCTTAAAACGCCTTCCTTCCGAGGGTCATTTGGGTCGAAGTTGATTCCTGATTTCGCCCCTCCGATTGGTGGTCCGGCTACTGTGAATTTCACCTCCATGGTTTTTGCAAGTGATTCAACTTCCCTCTTGTCCAGACCAACTCGCATTCGCGTCCCGCCGCCGGCAGCACCGCCACGGAGTGAATTAATAACAACCCATCCTTCAGCTTCTGTCTGCGGATCTTTCCACTCAAAAACAACTTCAGGGCGTTTGTTTTCAAATCTCTTCAGAAGATCTATCATCTGTGTATTTTTGATTGCTGTTTGCTGCGCGTACAAGTTGCTAATTTAATCAACAAATGTAGCAAAATATTACCCTGCTATTAGAGGTGGAAAAAAAATCTTGCCTTGGCCGTATGTGAATTTAAACTATGACATTATCCATATATGCATCCACCCATTGAATCTTGCTGTGCACCGGTTACCGATGATAATGTATTCACCTGATTGGTTAGTCTTAAGAAACCAAGAAATGCGAACAGCAGTGCTTCTTTAAATTCAATGAGCTGATTTTCAGGGACATGAATATTTGCTGACACATTCTTCCGGAGTGCTTGGGTCAATGCCTGATTATAAGCACCGCCCCCGGTTACCAGGCAAGATCCTCCTTTGATCGTTCGCCCAAGCTGGGAGGCAATATGTTCGATCATTGTGGCCATCAGATCGGCTGTTGTAAAGTTGGATTGGTTGAGCAATGGTACATACCATTCTAAGAACTGTTCTTTACCCAGGGACTTTGGGGGGGGCAGACTAAAATATTCTAGCTCGTTCAGCTCATGAAGTAGCGATTCCTTCAGCTGCCCCGCACTTGCGATCTGACCGTTCTCATCAAATGTTTTTCCTTCTTTGCCCGCCAAATGATTCAGGACCATGTTACACACCACGACATCAAACCCTATGCGTTTCCCCTTATGTTGGCATGACAAATTCGCGATCCCTCCCAAATTCAAACAAGAATCATAATCTCCAAATAGTAATTGATCCCCAATGGGCACCAATGGAGCACCTTGTCCCTTCAATGCTACGTCCAATGACCGGAAATCTGCAATGGTTTTTATTCCAGTAATGGCGTGGATTTGAGCGGGATTCCCTATTTGAGTAGAAAATCCATTCTTGGGATCATGGAATATCGTGTGACCGTGGCTGGAAATGGCGTCTACTTTTGTGATCTTGTGGTCCTTGATAAATTGGTTAATGCATTCCCCAAAAATGGTCCCAAGCTCAACATCTGTCTTCACCAGCTCAAGTGCGGAACCCGTCTCGATAGCTACGAGTTTTGATTTTATTCTTTCCGAATAGTCAACCGTTCGGGTATGTATAAGCTTGAATTCGAATTTGTTTCCATTTATGAATTCAGCAAAGCATAGATCAATTCCGTCAAGTGAAGTTCCGGACATTACGCCAATTAAATGGAATGCTTGAATCATAAATTACCCAAAAAACGTACGGCATTGAATATAATCATATAAATTTGATGCCTCCGCAGAAATTGGAGTTGATCGATATGGATTTTGAATTAACGGAAGAACAGAAGGCTGTTAGAGAAGCCGCAAGAGATTTTGCACAAAACGTATGCTTACCCGGGGTAATTGATAGAGACAGGGAAATGAAATTCCCGGAAGAGCAGGTAAAACAGCTGGGCGAGCTTGGTTTTATGGGTATGATGGTAGATCCAAAATACGGAGGAGGAGGTATGGACACTGTTTCTTACGTTCTGGCCATGGAGGAAATATCAAAAGTAGATGCTTCAACCTCAGTGTGTATGTCGGTTAATAATTCATTGGTATGTTGGGGCATGGAAGCCTTTGGTACGGAAGAGCAAAAACAGAAGTATTTGGTTCCTCTTGCCAAAGGAGAAAAAATCGGAGCTTTTTGTTTGAGTGAACCGGAAGCCGGTTCTGATGCTACTTCACAAAGAACTACAGCTGAAGAAAAAGAAGATCATTACCTTTTGAACGGCACAAAAAATTGGATCACAAATGGAGGGACTGCTTCAATTTATCTTGTAATTGCTCAAACCAGACCGGAGCTTGGGCATAAAGGAATAAATGTATTTATCGTTGAAAGAGGTATGGAAGGATTTATAGTTGGTGCTAAGGAAGACAAATTGGGCATCAGAGCTTCAGATACACATACGCTGCTATTCAATGATGTGAAAGTTCCGAAGGAAAACCGGATCGGTGAGGATGGCTTTGGATTCAAGTTCGCGATGAAGACCCTTTCAGGAGGTAGGATTGGAATCGCTGCCCAAGCATTGGGAATAGCATCCGGAGCAATGGAACTGGCAACGGCCTATGCCAAGGAAAGAAAGGCCTTCGGAGTGGAAATTGCTAAACATCAGGCAATACAGTTCAAGATAGCTGATATGGCTACGGAAATTGAGGCAGCAAGAAATCTGTGTTTCAAAGCCGCCCTTGACAAAGATGCTGGCAGGAACTATGACCAGTCAAGCGCTATGGCGAAGCTCTATGCATCTAAAGTTGCTATGGAACAAACCATCGAAGCAGTCCAAATTCATGGGGGGTATGGATTTGTTAAAGAGTATCACGTTGAGCGTCTTATGAGGGACGCTAAGATCACTCAGATCTACGAAGGTACTTCGGAGATCCAGAAGATCGTTATTTCGCGAAATGTGCTGAAAGACTAAAGTGCAGACAGAACAGATTCCAGTTTGATACCTCGGCTTCCTTTGATCAGAATTGTCCTTCCTTTTATAGGGTTATTTTCCAGGTAGGTGAGGGTTTGCTCTGCATTTTCGAAACAGGGAAACAAATCCTGATCTTCAAGACCAAACAGACTACCTACAAGAATCGAGTCCAGATCAAGCTCTTTCAGCAGCTGTATGGCATTTGCGTGCTCAGATCGGCTGTCCGCACCAAGCTCGAGCATATCACCTAATATCACCAACTTATTTTCTTCTTCGCGTTTTGCGAAATTTTCTAAAGCTGCCTCAACACTGCTTGGATTTGAGTTGTATGCGTCGAGAACCACATTATTGTGGCCAGTTTTAATGAATTGTGAACGATGATTGTTAGGCACATAAGTCTCCAATCCCTTACATATATCTTTTAGGCTGACTTTAAAGTGAGCTCCTACACATGCGGCAGCCAGAATATTTGATAAATTGTATCCCCCGACGAGATTTGTCTGAACCATTATTTTTTCATTGCCTATCGTAATTTCTATTCGTAACAGTTCAGATTGCGAATTGATATTTCCTGATATAGCAGCATCGCCACCGTAGCGATGTATGATAGCATTTGGTTTTATCTGATCTAGAATCGGATCCGCTGAATTGAGAAAAACTTCTCCATTTGTATTGCCTATATAGTCGTAGAGCTCTTTTTTTCCTTTTGTTACACCGGCAATGCTTCCAAATCCTTCCAAGTGAGCTCTTCCAATATTGGTGATCAGTCCATAATCAGGTTGGGCTATTTTGGTTAGAAATTGAATTTCATTGAGGTGATTGGCTCCCATTTCAATAATGGCTACTTCATGTTGCTCTTTGATCGATAAGATCGAAAGTGGTACACCAATGTGATTATTCAAGTTTCCTTTGGTTGCAAATACGCAGAATTTCGTCATCAATACAGACGCGATCAATTCTTTAGTTGTGGTTTTTCCATTACTTCCGGTCAAAGCAATAATTGGGATGGATAGCTTGCTTCTATGGTATTTAGCTAGTTCCTGAAGAGTTTTCAACGCGTCATTTACCAAAATTGTCTTACCCTCGCATTGTCTGTCGGGGTCGTCAATTACGGCAAGTCTTGCCCCTTTGTTCAGCGCTTCTTCAACAAATTGATTCCCATCGAAAAAATCGCCTTTCAAAGCAAAGAAAATACATCCGGGCTCACTCTTTCGTGTATCTGTGCAGACTCCGGACGAATTCACATATTCATTGTAAATGTTTTGCATAAAAAATCCCGTTTCGACTAATCGAAACGGGAATTTAATAAATATTCTAATGTTCTACCTGTAACCTAGGCCTCTTGGTGAACCAACTCTGTCCATTGCACATCGGAATCCGACAAATGCGCTGGAAATACTCCTATCCATAAATCTTCTTGTTCCGGGGTTCATCCAATAGGCTCTGTCTCTCCATGACCCACCTTTAAAAACCATCGAATTGTCAGAGACTAAAGACGTAGGTGCTCCCAATATTTTCATGCCGCCCATAAGTTTGGATTGATCACCTGATTGATACATGACCCAGTCTTCGTTTCTATCTCTACTGTTTATTTCTTCTTTTATTTCTTCATTCTGATAACTAATAGAAGACTTCAGGTCACCATCAAGGTAATCGATATTATCCGCTTGTCTGTAATTCCTTCTGTTAAGGTTCTCTTCATCCGTAACATCTCTGATCTTCACATTTCCGGGAGTATTGATAATATATTCTGCCATGCCTTTACGAAGCATAGGGGAAATTTCGATTTGATATTCGGCCATTTTGGGGTCAGAAGTCACCAATAGGTCGAAATCATCAAAGACTTGGTCATATACCTCTCTGATCTTTCTTGAGGCTTCAACAGGTTGTCTTTCATTATTCAGCTTGATCGCTTCATCAACGTATTCGTTCACTACCTTTAATAGCTCTTTTTCAGTTGAATCGAGTCTAGACTTACCTGTAATTTTATTTTTGTGAGAAGCTCTTTCAGCTTCAAATGCTGCTAAATATGCTTTGATACCATCCACATCGTAGATCGTTTCATCATGTTTATCATCAATTTGTCCGGAAGAATTTAAACGCTTTGTTTTGAATATATTACCTCTGAATGGTCTGAATTCATCATAATCCTCAGCCGATAGTGGTCGATATACATCCAATACCCATTCAGATACGTTTCCTGCCATATTGTACAACCCGTAATCATTTGGCCAATACGAGTAAACCGGTGCCGTTACATCGGCATTATCGTTAAGCTTTCCTGCAACTCCCATATAGTCACCTCTTCCACGAACGAAGTTTGCCATCATATCACCCTGCCATTTGTCATCCGGATTTCTTACCCAGTGACCGTTCCAAGGATAAATTCTACGTTCTACAATTCGCTCATCAATAGTATTTCCTATCAGACCGTAAGCGGCATATTCCCATTCGGCTTCTGTTGGGAGTCTGTACCGAGGCAACAATATTCCGTCGGACATATTAACAATTCTTATTCCCAGATTCTTTGTTTTAATTTTCCCACCAGACACATCTCCTCCGCCTTTTGAGGGGTCTAGATCTGGAATTTGTCCTCTTGGATTATCCGAATCGTGAAATTGGTTAGCAAAGTAAGCATCCGTTGTAAAAGGATTATTCTGCTGGTTGGGGTTAGGAATAATAATTCCTTCCCGGATCAATATTTGTTCGTTGACTCGGTCCGTCCTCCAGGCACAAAAGTTTGTTGCCTGTAACCAACTTATTCCAACTACCGGGTAATCCCTGAAAGAAGGGTGCCTTAGATAGTAGTCAACATATGGTTCGTTGTAAGCCAGTTTTTCTCTCCAACACAATGTGTCCGGAAGTGCTTTTTTATACACCATAGGGAAATCCGTATAGGTTCTTCCTACCCAATAGAGATATTCACACCAGTTAAAGTTTGTGATCTCGGTTTCGTCCAAATAAAATGAAGAGACTGTGACCCTTCTAGGTACATTATCCCCGTTTTGTGGCATTTCTTGTTCGACACGACCCATAGTAAAGGTTCCTCCTTCGATTAGGATCAATCCCGGTCCGGTTTCTTGCTCTTCATAAGGTACTTTCTGAAATCCTCCATAAGCGGGATTGTTATAATCCCATCCTGTTACAGAACTTTTTTCGTAGCTGCAAGACGATATAAGTCCCGTCATTACTGCAAAAAGAGCCAATAATTTAACCTTTGTATAACTCATTAGTACTAGTTTTTCAAAATCAAATTTACCTCTATAACCTGTTATATAAAAATAGGTTACAGTTTTTTTTCAAATCAAGCACGTTTATTTGACTTATTTGGTCCCTTTTGTACTTGATTAGGCCATTGTTCACATTAATTATTTCATTTACGAATGCGTATTAACGCAATAATTGTTGCTTTGTTACACTAGTTAATTACATATTTGACTACGATTAAGAAGTAGAATGTACAAATTGGCCGATGTAAGCATGCAATTGTCCATTACATTTGTAAGTAGTTTAGAATACTAAATGATGTATAACAACGTTGTGCTTTTAAATAACTTTACCATTTAAATAATTATGTGCTTCCGCCGTGTTTTTTTGTGCTTGTTTCTAACAGGAACCTTCTTATCTACGATCGGTCAATCTAAAAAGCCGACTATAATTGAATGGAACTCACCGCTGATATTGACCGAAGGATCTTCTTTACAATGTATCGGTTGCCACCGGAACGACAAAAATGGTTCATTGATCTATAGTGGGCTTGCAAAAGTGCCGAACGGGTTGGAGGTAGAGAGAGTCGAGATCAATTCATTAACAACAGCTGGGCTATCAGAGATAGAAAAAACGGTTGACTTAACCCATATCGTCCCGATTCAGGAAACGCCCAGCATCATGTTCAAGAATGCATCACAACGCAAGAAGCCTTTCTTGGTCTATTCTTTCATTCCGTTGGCTAAGCAAAGAGGAGAGATCAGAAAAATTGTCTCATTTTCTCTTCAAATAACTTACCGTGCAAAAAAAACAGGGTCGGAAAGTAAATCAAAATCGTTCCTGTCATCTTCAGTCCTGGCATCCGGTGACTGGTATAAAGTGGGTGTTGTTAGTGATGGAGTATATAAGCTTAATTATCCCTTTTTGGAAAGTCTCGGGGTTGATATGTCATCCTTAGATCC
>Ga0206681_10001683_pt1 | contig 9934 bp, 8 predicted proteins | sample M150012015metaG_FD_161048 | JGI IMG/M metagenome (GOLD analysis project Ga0206681, IMG submission 161048) | Ammonia-oxidizing marine archaeal communities from Monterey Bay, California, United States - M1 500m 12015 | ecosystem: Environmental > Aquatic > Marine > Intertidal zone | place: USA...
CCATAAATATGGAGGCCGAACGCGGAGTCGAACCGCGGTAAACGGATTTGCAATCCGGTGCATGGCCACTCTGCCATTCGGCCAAAAAATGGAGCGGGAAACCGGATTCGAACCGGCGACCCCGACCTTGGCAAGGTCGTGCTCTACCAACTGAGCTATTCCCGCTACGTATCACTGATTTAAGGCTTGTGATTCGCCTTTACTGTGAGCCTAGACTCTTATTTTACAAAACAATTTTTGTTGGCATCCCGTAGGGGGTTCGAACCCCTGTCGCCGCCGTGAAAGGGCAGTGTCCTAGGCCACTAGACGAACGGGACGCGATTGCTCTGTAAAGAGTGGGCGCATATTATTGATTTTGCAGGATTCTGTCAACCGCTAATTGAGATATGTTGGCCAAAGTAGTGCAATTTCAGACTAATGCCACAGATCTTCTGGTGAGTTTGCCAAAAACAGCTTCTTTGGCCAGGCAAAGCTACCGACTCAGCCGCCAAAAATAAAGAGCGCTATATTAGCCACGGTTTTACAGCAGACGTAATAAAACCTCACTGCGAGGGGTTGCAATGACCATTTTAGACATGTGTTTTTGAGTATTTTTTGAAGAGAAAATGGAGCGGGAAACCGGATTCGAACCGGCGACCCCGACCTTGGCAAGGTCGTGCTCTACCAACTGAGCTATTCCCGCTACGTATCACTTGTTGAAGGCTTGTGATTAACCTTTACTATTTCCCACGATCGCCTCAATGAGGCGTTGTGGCCAAATCAATGCCGGGGGCAGTGACTTGAAATAGTGGTATCCCGTAGGGGGTTCGAACCCCTGTTACCGCCGTGAAAGGGCAGTGTCCTAGACCACTAGACGAACGGGACACATTCGCGGTTGGCATTGCCTGCAGGCCGTACCAAACTGGAGTGCGCATATTAGTGATTGAGCCCTTTTCTGTCAAGCACTAATTATAAAATAAGTGTGTTTATTTCAACTACTTAGTTATTCATCCCAGATGCTGGTTATATTAGAGAAAAGTATGGATATCGTTTGAGTTTAACCGGCTCATCAGACACAATAACAAGTCTGCTATTTTTGAGATTTACAGTATGGCTTACACTCTACACGGGGCTCCACTGTCACCGTTTGTACGCAAGGTGATGTATCTGCTAGCCTGCTCCAACACCGAGTATAAGCTCAAAGTTGTGGCCCCAGTGGGCATGCCCGACGATTTTATTAAAATAAGCCCGCTGAAGAAGATCCCGGTATTACAAGAGGATGACTGGTATCAAGCCGACTCTAGCGTGGTGTGTAATTACCTCATCGAAACGCTGGCCCATCCTGCGGTCGAACAACTGATGCCAAACAACGCAAAAGCCAGAGCTCAGGTGCGTTGGTTAGAGAAATTTGCCGACTATGAGCTGGCCCCATACCTCACTTTCACTGTATTCAGACAACGCACCTTGCGCCCTATATATGGCAAGGCTACGGATGAAACCCCGGTGCAGGAAGCGCTTAACAAAAAGATACCAGCTTTGTTTGACTATTTAACTAGCCAGCTTGGCAAACAAACGTACTTTGTTGACGATACCTTCAGTTTAGCCGACGTGGCTATTACCACACAGATGGTCAACTTTATGCATGGCCGCGAGACCATCGACCCGCACCGCTGGCCCACGTTAGCCGCCTACGTTGATCATATGATGCAACTGCCCACATGGCAGGCATTGGTACAAAGAGAGCAAGCAACCTTAGCAAAAATTTTTGCCGCCCAAACCTAATCGTGACGCAAGCATTGCGTGGTTATAGCTTAGCTTTAGGCACACTGGCCAGTGTATTGGCGCTCGTCTACGCACCCCTTTTCTTAGTGGCAGGCCTATTACTTTGGGGATTTGCCTTAGCATCATTTTCTTTATTGGCACGCCGATCTCTCGTTCAATCTAGCATTCTGATTGCAGTAGGTGCTATCAGCTTAGGATATAGCGCCCTAGAAGGCTCTCCAGCACCTCTAATCAGCCTAATTAACAGTAACACCAACCTACTAGCAATGCTCGCAGCTGTAAGCTTTTTGAGCCTCATAGCCACCCCCTCAAAAACCAGCAAAACACGCCAGCCACCAAAGGGTAAAAAAGGTCTTATCAGCACCCTGGCTTCTGGTCATTTTTTTAGTGCCATTATTAACATTTCGGCGCTACTAATCATTGCAGATCGTTTACGCTACAGCCGTAAAATTGACACTCGGACAGCCAGCATGCTCACCATTAATTTTGCAGTGTGCGCGCTTTGGTCACCTTTCTTTGCTGCCATGGCATACACCTTGAGCTTAGTGCCTGATATGGATCTTCTAACCGTAATGGTGGTCGGTGCCCCCATGGGTTTTATTAGCCTGCTGTTCCTATACTGGAAAAACCAAACGGCTGAATCCGCGCTCTCGGGCTACCCATTAAAAGGCCGCAGCTTAGTGTTACCTAGTTTACTAGCGGTAGCCGTTATCGTTGCTCACGACATTTGGCCACAATTGGCTATCACCCAGATCATTGCCATCAGCGCGCCCTTATTGGTGATCGTGGTATTAGTTTATGAAGGGCGTCTCATACAACTACATGGCCATATCTCAAATCGGCTGTCCAAAATGCACAACGAAACCGTGCTATTTTTAGCCGCCGGCGTGTTCGCAATAGGGTTAGGTGAATTGTTTAAGGTGTTGCCGCCTTGGTTGCCGTTTAGCACCTACGGGGCGCTAGAAGCGAGCTTAACATTGGGGTTTTGTCTCATAGCAGCACGTTTAGGCGTGCATGCCATCATGATCATGGCGGTCATCGCGCCCTTATTATTAACCCTAGACCCTAACCCTAACCTGCTGGCCATGACCTTCCTCTCTGCCTGGGGCCTTGGTAGCGCCATCAACCCCGTGTCTGGCACATTGCTTGCTATACAAGGCAATTATCACATTAAGGGCAGCCATGTTGCTCGCATCAATAGCCTACCCATTGCCTTTCTCTTTTGCATCAATTGTACCGCCTATTATCTATTTAGCCTGTTTATTTAGCAGGCCTACAACACCATGCAATGAAGTTTTAATTATTTCCTTTTTATCATTGGCATCAAAGAAAGCTTATGTTTAAATGAGTTTCTACTTTTAATTAACGCAATCTAGACGAGGCGAATTCGATGATTCAATTATCACTACGATTTTTATCAACGCACATTTGCGCCGTCAATAAATGGATGGCGACGAATTTTAGTCCCACGCGCTAAAAGGTAGAATTGCCCCATGGCCGTGGTTTTAAACATCACGGCCCTGTAATAGCCTACCCCAAAGTGCTCTTATAACCCGTCTGTTTTGATCCCGGCCTTCATTAAGAAGGAGATGGATGTGGCTGTATTAAGTTTACTACTCGCACTATTTGAACAACAAAAACTGCGTGCACGTCAGCGGTATACGCTGCGGTCTGTTGCCCACCTTAATGATGCTCGATTAAAAGATATAGGACTTTATCGTGTCAACGATACTCTTCGTCCAATAGACGACCCCCTTGCACTGGAAGCCGAGTTATCTATTAAGCAGGAAGCAGCAATTAAGGCAATTATTGCACAAAGAAAAACGATAACTAAAAACAAAGGGAGCAATATGAAAGGACTAGTTAGATGATAGGCCTGTGGCAATCTGTCTCTGCGAGGAGCGAAGTGCACCCAAAGCACTCGCTGCGCTCATTGAGCAGGCCCACGTGGCAGTCCATAGGCCGCGGATTTGGATTGCCGCGCTGCGCTCGCAAAAAGACAAGGGATAAGTTTAGTATTCGCGCTGGTCGTCTATTACTTTGCCGTCATTGGGCAAACTGCCTACTGGCTTCAAAGTCACCTCACCACGTACGTGCAATACACTGCGCACGCTATCGGTGATTTGAGCGACCAGGTCAGCGGTTTCACTAGCTGTTTCACACAGCACCAGCATAACGTCTTGGCCATTAGTCTGACTAATCTCCAAACGTACCTTAGATACCGTGTCATGCTTGGCTACCAATGCCGCTACCTGTTCGGGACGTACGAACATACCGCGTACTTTAGTGGCTTGATCGGCCCTTCCCATCCAGCCTTTAATACGTCGGTTAGTACGACCACATGGGCTTTCACCCGCCAGAATAGCCGACATATCTCCGGTAGCAAAACGGATCAAAGGGTAATGCGGGTTAAAATTGGTCACCAACACTTCACCTACCTCGCCATCGGCAACTAAGTCACCGGTGCCTGGCCTTACAATTTCTACGTACACATCTTCGTCTATCACCATGCCTTCTTGGGCTGAGGTTTCATAGGCGATACTGCCAAGATCTGCTGTTGCGTATCCTTGAACAACTTGCAGGCCCCTAGCCTTAAAGAACGCTTGTTGAACAGGGAAGAACGGTTCGCCACCGACGACCGCGTGCGTCATAGAACTGACATCCAGACCCAGTTCATCGGCTTTGTCTAACACAATTTTCAAAAATGATGGAGTGCCTACATACGCCTTCGGCTTAAGCGCCGCGATGCTTTGAGCTTGCATATCACTGTTGCCTACACCGGCGGCAATAACCGTACAACCCAAGGCTTTTGCAGCATTGTCGAACATAATGCCTGCCGGTGTGAAATGGTAGGAAAAAGTATTGTGTACCAAGTCGCCTTTGCGCAAACCACCGGCGTAAAGTGCTCTGGCAAAGTGCCAATGATCCAGCACATCAAAACCGGGCTCATTGATAGGGCCGGGGGAGGTGAACACATAGGCCAGCGGAGCAGCTTCCGAACTGACCAAACCGCCAAAAGGCATGTTGTTCTTTTGCAATTCTATGAGGCTAGATTTTCGAGTCACTGGCAGTTCTGCAATAGACTCTACACTGGTTATCTTGGCAGCTTCAACACCCTGCAAGATGTCTGCCCAGGCTGGGCATGTGGCTTGAGCGTGAGCTACCTGTTCGGCCACCGCTAGAACTTGCTGAGATCGACGATCGATGGGATTACGGGTTTCTAAGTGGTCGTAAAAATCTGTCATCAGGCGTCTCATGTATAAACTAAAGGTAGATTGCTTCGCTGCGCTCGCAATAACGTATTAAGCCAACCAACGCTTACGACGACGATACTGCTTCACGTCTCGGAAACTCTTCTTCTCACCATCACTCACACCCAAATAGAATTCTTTAACGTCTTCGTTCTCACGTAGGTCACTGGCTTTACCGTCCATTACGACACGGCCGTTTTCCATAATGTAGCCATAAGTGGAGTAGCGCAAAGCCACTGCCGTATTTTGCTCGGCTAGCAAGAAGGTTACACCCTGCTCTTCATTTAATTTCTTAACAATTTCAAAAATTTCTTCCACCAACTGCGGCGCTAGGCCCATAGAAGGTTCGTCCAACAAGATCATGTGAGGATTGGCCATTAAAGCACGGCCAATAGCACACATTTGTTGCTCACCACCGGAGGTGTAACCGGCCTGACTTTTACGCCGCTCTTTTAAACGTGGAAAGTACTCATACACCAAATCTAAACTTTCTTGCACACTACGTCGACCATCGCGGCGAGTGTATGCCCCTACCAGAAGGTTCTCTTCAATGGTCAAGTGTTCAAAACAATGGCGGCCTTCCATCACTTGCACCACACCCATCTCAACTAAATCAGATGGGTTGCTGGCGTTGATATTCTGGCCTTCAAATTCAATGGAGCCCTTAGTCACGATACCGCGCTCGGACGCCAACAAATTAGAGATCGCTTTAATGGTGGTAGACTTGCCCGCGCCGTTAGCGCCCAGCAAGGCAACTATGCCTTTTTCATGCACTTCCAAGGACACGCCTTTCAAAACCAATATCACGTGGTCGTAGATGACCTCAATATTGTTGATGGCAAGTATCGGTGCTTTTTCTGTGGTCATGATTTTATCCTATCACCAGCAAAACAATCTGTTTTAGTAAAAATTAAAAGTCGAGGCACCGACTTACGACCGGTGCCTCGTTGAGTTAAAACGTTAACTTAACGCTTAACAATCACGTGGTGCAATGTTATTTTCTGCAGCGTAAGCTTCAGAGTCTGCCTTGATAAGAGGCATAATCACATCCATATCTGGTGCTTCAAAGCCCTCTATCAACTTCCACTGACGATCATTGGCATCCCACTGCTGGATTGCAGCTGTGCCAGGACCACCGTGGTTTTCACACGAAACGGAGAAAGACGGGCCAAAACCAGGCATGCCCAAACGAGTCATAACTTCTTCGTTAATAACTAGCGCTTCCATACCATCACGCATCATGCCGCTGGTAATGTTCGCTGTTCCATGCAGCTTTTGTGCTGTACGAGCTGACTCTGCAGCCAACATAGCGGCATACAAACCGCGGTTGTAAAGCACTGAACCTACATTTGAGCCATCACCTGCACCCAAACCGCGTTTCACAACATACTCTTCAATATCGTCATACACTGGGAAGTCGTTACCCACGGCATGGAAGGTTGCAGCTTTATAGCCGTGCGAACCCATACCTTCTAACACGTCATTATCAGTACCTGACCACCAGATGCCGATGAAGTTTTCCATTGGGAAACGAATGTTAGCCGCTTCTTGCAAAGCAACCTGGTTCATTACACCCCAACCCCACATCAACACATAATCAGGACGTTCACGACGGATCTGTAACCATTGAGATTTTTGCTCTTGGCCAGGGTGATCCACGGGTGAAATAGTTAAATCAAAACCGTGCTTTTCAGACAGGGCTTTTAAGGTTGCAATAGGCTCTTTACCGTAGCCCGAGTTATGGTGCAACAAGGTAATGCTCTTACCCTTAATGCTGCCGCCATTTTCCGCTAACAAGTGGTTAATGATTCGGCTAGCACCAGTCCAGTAGTTGGCTGGGAAGTTAAATGCATGGGAAAAAACTTTACCGTTAGCTGCTGACGTACGACCATAGCCCGTGGTTAAAATAGGAATATCATCGGCAGCGGCTTTAGGGATAAGCTGATAGGTAATGCCGGTAGACAGTGGCTGATAAACCAAAGCGCCGTCACCTTTTGTTGATTCGTAGCACTCAACGCCTTTAGCTGTGTTGTAACCAGTTTCACATTCTGGCACAGATGTCTTGATGCCGTGAATACCACCATCACGCTCATTCAATAACGTCATATAGTCGGCATAGCCATCGGCTACAGGCGCACCACCAGCTGCGTATGGCCCTGTGCGATAGCTCAGTGATGGAAACACCAAATCTGCTGCTACGGGGACAGAAACAGCGATTGTGGTGAGAGCCACGGTTGCTAGTTTAGTTAATTTCATGTCGTCATCCTCCTAAGGTTTCGACTTATTTTTATTGTGCTCACATGAGCATGAAGTAACACTAAGTTTGTTCACTAGACTATAGGGGTTAGCCTATTAACCTATTAACCTTTGCCTAGTGCGGGAACGGCCAAAGCCGCAATTTCTCTTTAAGTACACGGGCCATCTGTGCCAGGCCATGGGGTTCTACAATGAGGAAAATCAAGATCAAACCACCCACAATAATAAATTCAAAATGAGCAGCTAAGTCGGTGGGCCAACCCAAACCGCCTACTAAAATATTTTTAAGCAATACTGGCATCAACACCATAAATGCGGCACCCACAAAGCTGCCAAAAATCGAGCCTAGGCCACCGATAATGACCATAAATAGCACTGCAAAAGATACGTTGATACTAAAGGCTTCAGTCACTTCAGCTGCGCCCAGATAAACCGAGAACAATAAAGCGCCAGAAATACCAATGAAGAAAGACGACACAGCAAAGGCTGATAATTTAGCCATTAGCGGGTTTACACCAATAATTTCTGCCGCAATGTCCATATCACGAATAGCCATCCAGCTACGGCCCATACGGCCACGTGTGAGGTTGCGTGCCACCCATGCCAAACCAACAGCAAAGATCAAACAGAAAAGATAGGCTGCTACGGGTGTGGCATGAGGGCCAGTAATAACAATGCCAAATAATTCGCGCTGTGGCGCGCTGATTTGACCAGACGCAGAGTAGTTGTAAAACCAAGGTACTTTATTGAGTAACCAAACTAAGAAGAACTGCGCAGCCAATGTGGCGACAGCAAGGTAAAAGCCTTTAATGCGCAAGCTAGGCAACCCAAATAACGCGCCCACAACCGCAGTAATCAAACCGGAGAGCACGATTACACTAATCATGTCCATACCCGGAAAGGAAGTCATCAGCTTATAGGTAGAGTAAGCCCCCACCGCCATAAACCCACCGGTGCCCAGTGATAACTGGCCACAATAGCCCACTAAAATATTCAGTCCTAGCGCAGCAATAGCCCACACTAAAAAGGGAATCATCACCGCATTGGCGGTATAGTCCGTAAGAAACATGGGGATGACAATGAAAGCCACCAACATGACAAAATAGTAGCGCCAGCGATCAAACTTAATAGGAAAGGTTTGACTGTCTTTTTGATAGGTCTTTTTAAAATCACCAGATTCGCGATAAAACATCTGTTTACACCCTTTCTATAATTTTTTCGCCAAACAACCCTTGTGGTCTAAACACAAGGAACATCAGTGCCAACACATAGGCAAACCAGTTTTCCGTGGCGCCACCAATGAGTGGGCCAATGGAGTATTCAAATACCTTCTCGCCTACACCAATGATCAGACCTCCGATGATGGCGCCGGGGATGGAGGTAAAGCCACCTAACATCAGTACAGGCAAGGCTTTTAACGCAATGAGGGACAATGAGAACTGAACGCCCGATTTGGCGCCCCACATAATACCGGCGACCAAGGCCACAAAGCCTGCAATGGACCACACAATGACCCAAATAGTGCGCAGAGAAATACCTACAGACAAGGCGGCCTGATGATCATCAGCTACAGCTCTCAAGGCACGGCCAGTTTTGGTGTATTGGCTGAATATAGTTAAGGAAACAACCAGTACGATGGCCACCAAACTAGCCACCATATCAAGCTTATCCAGGTACATGCCGTAATAACGCTCACCTTCGGCTACCCAACCTAGGGTGTAGTCCTCTAACCACCGAGAACCACCGGAGGGCAAACCGACATCCAAGGTTTTAATCTCGCTGCCCCACATAATGTCGCCAAAACCTTCCATAAAGTACGCCAAACCAATAGTCGCCATAAACAGGATAATCGGTTCTTGGTTAATCAAATGATGCAAAACGTAGCGTTCCACAAGAATGGCAAACAACACCATTACGCCCACCGTAATAGCGATGGCCAATAAGGTTGGAACTTGCCAACCAAAGTGGTGTACGTTAGTGCCAAAGATGGCATTAATAAGATGAGCAAAAGGTATTTGCCCGGTTTGAATTCCTACCAAAGTTAGCGCAGCGAACAACGCCATTACGCCTTGGGCATAATTGAAAATTCCTGAGGCCTTAAAGATCAGCACAAAACCAAGGGCCACCAAAGAATACATCACACCAGCCATGAGGCCGTTGAGAATTACTTCCACTAAATATAAAAAATCAGCACTCATGTTCGTTTCCTCAGTGGCTCACGCCAAGATAGGCATCAATTACGGTTTGATCGTTACGTATGACGTCTGGAGTGCCATCACCAATTTTGCGGCCATAGTCCAGCACCACTACCCGATCGGCAATGTCCATCACCACACCCATGTCATGCTCAATCAAGGCAATGGTGGTACCGAAGGTGTCATTTACATCTAAGATAAAGCGACACATGTCCTCTTTTTCTTCTACGTTCATACCTGCCATGGGTTCATCGAGCAGCAGCATTTTAGGTTGTGCGGCTAAGGCACGACCCAATTCAACACGTTTTTGCAAACCGTAAGGCAAGCGCCCCACTGGGGTTTTACGAATGGCTTGAATCTCTAAGAAATCGATAATATGTTCTACAAATTCACGATTTTCAATTTCTTCTTGTTCTGCTGGACCTTTCCAGAGCGCTTGCCACAACATGTTTTTACGCATGTGGGTAAAAC
>Ga0206681_10001692_pt1 | contig 9909 bp, 10 predicted proteins | sample M150012015metaG_FD_161048 | JGI IMG/M metagenome (GOLD analysis project Ga0206681, IMG submission 161048) | Ammonia-oxidizing marine archaeal communities from Monterey Bay, California, United States - M1 500m 12015 | ecosystem: Environmental > Aquatic > Marine > Intertidal zone | place: USA...
TTAGCAATGATTTTATTCACATTGTTTATCGCATTTAAAACCCCCTTGCCAATATAACGCTTGTTATCTCCATCTCGCAGTTCAACTGCTTCATGTTTACCAGTAGATGCACCAGATGGAACGATGGATCTTCCAAAAGAGCCATCGTTTAATTGAACATCTACTTCAATAGTTGGATTTCCTCGTGAATCGAGTACTTCGAGACCTAAAATATGCGAAATTATTTTTTCTGGCATGAATTCTTTAGAATTTCAATTAAGAAATTAGATATGGATTTTAATTACTCCTAAGGTGTTTCATGAAGAGAAAAGGTGTGAAATTTAGGTTTGTTCAAAAAATATTGAATAAATCTAAATTGGAGTTAAATTCTCAGCGAATCAAATGATAGTGGAACAGAAAACCACATACATGAAACGCGAAAGAATTGAACCAAGAGGGGACCAGGGAGACCTGTCCCTTTTTTATTGTTCAATTAAACCTAACCAAGGAGGAACCTAAATGGCTGATTTTACTTCAACCGTACAAGGTGTTGCCAATGCCGTTGTTGGCTTAGTTAAAGCTCTCATTGTGATGTTTGTATTTGTAAACATCCTATATTCAACAGGGTTTGATCCCATAGGCGGTATTGTTGATCTGGTAGACTCGTTCTTAGATGGCGGGTTTTCCGGTCTGTTAGCCTTATTAATATTCGTTTCTTTCGCAGGTTAATCAGTAGAATTACGGGGTCCTATTTTTGGCCCCCGTCTGCTATAATAATCCTAGGAGTTAACAAATGAATAAGGCCTTTGAAAGTATAACTTCGTTCGTGAGTGATATCACTAGCCTATTACAAGGACTAGTGGTACTCGGCATTGTAGTTGGTATTCTCTTTGACGACTACTTTGGTGTCATTGCTGGACTTGGCGACTTAATGAGCAAATTCGGTGATGCCGGGTTTGCAGGCCTGCTTGCTTTGATGCTCATCGTTTTTTGGTACAATAAGAAATAAGCACCAAAAAGTAAGTTAAAAAAGCGCCTCGGCATTTGTCGGGGCGCTTTTGTTTTAAAGTGTTTTTATATTTTTAAAATATATTTTAATTATTTTGTGGTTGAAAAATTATTTATCAGATGATTTTGAACATAAATTCTCATCTTCTGTCGATACAAATTTTGATATTTTGATTAATATTATTTTTCCTAACCAAATTTATGACCGCTTATTGATTCCATTCTTAGGCTAGGATAATTTCTATATCATGAAACGCACCTTTATTAACGTTTTCTTGTTTTTAAGTTTCATTTTCTCCGTTGGAATTTCTGGCTCAATTCGCGTTGTAAACCGTGTTAATAATTCCATGGATGATATCACAACCCTGGATCGTCTCCGCGGAACATATGTCTCCACTAAGGATATTTCTCGAATTCTAGCAAAACGAGACCCTTTTATCAATAAAGATAGAGGGAAAATGGTGCTTTATATTGATAATCATCGAATCAAAATTTCTGGAAACAGCAGTTTTATCTTGATAGATGAGCAGATTTATCAAATGCCTATGTACGCAATTGGGAAACAGAATGATATTTTTCTACCAGCTGAATCCTTCTTTGATATTCTAAGACGGACAGTCTTACCAGGCATTAACTATGATCCACGCCGAATGGTTTTAGATATTGATATGAAAGAATTTACAATTATGGGTGTGGAAATATCTCAAAAAGCAAATGGTACAATATTGCGTATTCGTACACGTAACACATTTCCTGAGGGTAATATCAGTTCATTTTTTCATGAAAATGGCTGGTTTTATTTAACAGTGGCAGGTGGCCTTGTAGATACAACTGAAATTCGGCGAAGTGATACGCGAGGAGTTGTTCAAAATATCGCAGCTGACCAGCTTGGCCAGACAGCACAGCTAGCTTTTCAAATGCGTACTAAAGTACAAAGTCATGAACTTTATCAAAGTAGTGATCCACGTGAAATTGTGATTTCTTTGCGTACACCTATGGGTGGAAGTATGGCGCGTATTAAACAAGTAAAAGATCGCTGGAAATTGGATACAGTTGTTTTGGATGCGGGGCATGGAGGGAAAGATCCAGGAACAATAGGAAGAAAGGGGACAAAAGAAAAAGATATTGCATTGGATATCGTCAAACGATTGGGTTTGCTATTGGAAAAAAATACAAAATTAAAAGTAATATATACCCGTGAAGAAGATATCTGGGTTCCTTTATGGAAACGTACAAAAATAGCGAATGAATCTAATGGCAAAGTTTTTGTCAGTATCCATTTGAATTCTAATCCCAACAAAACAGCGTATGGATTTGAAACCTATTTATTAAGACCAGGAAAGACGGAAGATGCCATAGAAGTAGCTTCACGTGAAAATGAGGTTATTAAATTAGAGGACCGATCTAAAAATAATTATCAGGATCTTTCAGGGGAAAACCTGATTGTAGCCACTATGGCGCAAAGTGTTTTTATGAAAGAGAGTGAAGATCTGGCAGCAATTATCCAAGAGGAAATGGAAAAAAAAGTCAAATCTAGAAACCGCGGCGTTAAACAAGCTGGTTTTCATGTTTTGATTGGTGCTAGTATGCCAAATGTTTTAATTGAAACAGGATTTTTAACCAATTCGAATGAAGAAAAAAATCTTCGCAATACTAAGTACCGTCAGAATATAGCCGATTCAATATATAAAGCGATTGTAAAGTTCCGATATTCTCGTGAACAATATCTCACAGAGAGTTAGTTGAAAATCTACACTTAGGACACTGTGTCCGTTTTTGAATCGCATTTAGATTATTTATATAACTTAAAACGCCTGGGGATAAAAGTAGGGCTAAGTCATACTATTGAGTTATTAAAGCGTTGCGGGGACCCCCAGAATAATTTTAAATCAGTCCATATTGCGGGGACAAATGGGAAAGGATCAACCTGTGCAATTATTTCATCAATACTGAAGACAGCTGGTCTAAAGGTGGGTTTGTATACTTCGCCGCATTTAATTCGGTTTAATGAAAGAATAAGAGTAAATAACAATCCAATTGAAAATGCTCAAATTGTACAATTTATTAAACAGTATAAATCTGATATTAATGAAATAAAGTCTACTTTTTTTGAAACGACAACTGCATTGGCCTTCAAGCATTTTTCGAACCAAAATATAGATATAGCTATTATTGAGACTGGATTGGGAGGCCGCTTGGATTCAACAAATGTGCTTAAGCCTAATGTGACAGTAATAACACCAGTTTCACTAGACCATTGCGATATTTTGGGTAATGATATTTTATCAATAGCTGGGGAAAAAGAGGGTATAATTAAGAAAAATATCCCATTGGTCTTAGCTCCTCAGGTACTCGCTGTTCAGAACCAATTATTAAAAAAAGCTGAAAAAGTTGGTGCTTCAGTAATTAATGTGGAAATTCCATCAAAGGTTCAAATAACTGAATGGGGGACTAAATTCAAAAGGAAAGATCAATTATTTAACATTCCTTTGATCGGTACCCACCAGGCAATCAATGCATCGGTAGGAATAGAATTAATCCAATCATTTATGCCTGAGATAAAAAAAGAAATTATTGATACTGGTTTAAATAAGGTAAAATGGCCTGGTCGTCTACAAAGGATGAAAAAAGAATATCCCATTTATTATGATGTAGCACACAATTTGCATGGGCTGCAATCAATTTTAGAAACCATGAGTCAAATTTTCAATAAAAAACCGTATGGATTATTTGTTATGAAAAAAAACAAAGAACCAGATTTGGTCGTAAAGGCTTTAGAAAATAAATTTGATCAATTGGTCATCAGCGGTGCTCCGGAACTGGGACTAATGTCGGGGTATGAATTATCACAGAAATTATCAAATTTTGGATTAAAAGATTTTGTTGTGATTGATCGATTTCAAAGCGCTTTGGATCATATGGTAGAAATAACACAAAAAACGGGCCGACCGACCCTCGTTTTAGGCAGTCATTATATTGCAAGGTTAGTTTTCAATAAATTTGGTTTTTTATTTTAAATTGATGTAATATCCAATCAGTTACTTTTGCTTTGTATTTCATGATTTTATATCGTCTGCACAAGGCAATTCCCCAAAATTATCAATCAATCACAAAGATTTTTTAAAAAATATTACTAAGGTTATTTCTATATGAATGTTAATGAATTACAAAAACTGAAGATCCAGGAATTATCAGAACACGCAGAAAAACTGAATATCGAAAGTCATTCAGGGATGAATAAACAGCAGCTTATTGTTAAAATTTTAGAAAGCGAAAATGAAAAGGAAGGTGGTGTCACTTCTGAGGGCGTTTTGGAGGTACTAAAAGAAGGATATGGATTTTTACGCAGTCCTGATTTCAATTATCTCCCAGGGCCAGATGATATTTATGTAAGCCCTTCACAAATAAAACGGTTTGGGTTACGGACAGGCCACAAGGTTTCTGGACAGATTCGTCCACCAAAATCAAAGGAAAGATTTTATGCCTTATTAAAAGTAGACACGGTCAATAGCAAAGATCCTGCTGAGCTTCGACGAGCAATTTTATTTGATAATCTTACACCCCTTTATCCCGAAGAAAAATTTAATTTGGAAGTTAATCCAAAAGATTTATCCACCCGCGTTATGGATATGATTTCCCCAATTGGAAAAGGGCAGCGAGGTCTCATTGTAGCACAACCAAAGACGGGGAAAACAGTATTGCTGCAGAAAATTGCTAATGCTATAACAAAAAATCACCCCAATGTTAAAATGATTATTCTACTCATTGATGAGAGACCTGAAGAAGTAACAGATATGAAGCGGAATGTTGAAGCAGAAGTGATTAGCTCTACTTTTGACGAACCGCCAGAACGCCATGTTGCTGTAGCAGATATGGTTATACAAAAAGCACGTAGAATGGTCGAATTCGGGGATGATGTAGTGATTCTTTTAGATAGTATTACCCGTTTAGGCCGCGCACATAATGCCGTTATTCCACATAGCGGTAAAATTTTGTCTGGTGGCGTTGATTCCAATGCTCTTAAAAAACCAAAACAATTTTTTGGTGCTGCTAGAAATACAGAAGAAAGCGGGAGCTTAACTATTATTGCTACAGCTTTGATTGATACAGGTAGTCGCATGGATGAAGTTATTTTTGAAGAATTTAAAGGAACGGGTAATATGGAGTTGGTACTGGATCGTAAACTCAGCGATAGGCGAATTTATCCTTCTTTTGATTTGGTTCGATCTGGCACAAGAAAAGAAGAACTTTTATTAGATAAAAAAGTTTTAGCTCGTATGTGGATACTTAGAAAATTGCTCAATGACATGAATGTCATTGAAGCCATGGAGTTTATTCAAGATAGGATGCGTCGAACGAAAACAAATGAAGAATTCATGGAAACAATGAGTCAATAAATCTAAATTAACATGTAAAATTTACTATTTACTCTTGGTGTAGAAGCTAAGGAGAATATATATGAGTTCTAAATACCCAGAAATACGGACAGTTGCTGTCCGAATCTTCACAGATAAACCTGTACGAAAAACACCCTATCAAGTAAAAGGTGTTATGATGAACCAATTCCCCGATGAGGAAATTGTACCAATGCTTGATGGATCATATCGTCAAAAGTTTCTTTATCCTCGTGTTCAAGTAAAGATTTTGAATGAACAGATTTATATTGTCGGAATCAATGAAGGAGTTGATTCCATTAAAGCAATTGCCAAAAAGATGGATTTTTTGGATTTTGGTAATATTACGTTTCAAATTTTGGATAATGAAATTGAAGAGCATCAGAATAGATTTCAACCAGTTTCTAAATTGATTCGATATCGGTTTGTGACACCTTGGGTAGCATTGAATCAGACTACAGGATACCGTTATCGGAATTTAAATAATGCTGATCGCGTGAATTTTCTTAATCGCCTTCTTGGACAGAATATCGTATTTATGGCTAGAGAAATGGGGATGGAATTAGAAGAAAATATCTTTACAAAAGTTACACTTTCATCACTGTTTCCTCGACAAGTAGATGAAAATAACTGGGGTGCTTTTGATGGAGAATTCCGTGCTAATTTTGTATTACCAAATTATTTAGGAATTGGGAATGGCATCACTCGAGGTTATGGGACACTTTTTGGTTTATTCAATCCTGAATTATTTTCTTTTAATGAAGGAGATTTACAAAAGCTAGAAGCAAAGGCAACTAAGGAAAATAATAATGAACAAACAACAATAGCTGAATCTGATTTACAAGAAATTGATGTAGAAAAAGTACCTCGTCCAAAGAAAGTCCCTGGCAAAGATTTAGTGCCAACAAAAAGAAGCAAAAAAGTGCTTTCTGAAGAATTCGAAATTGAGGAAGATGAAACAATAGCTTATCAGACTAATGTTGCTAGAAAAAAGAAAGCAAGATACATACCAAAAAAACGGGGTAAAAAGATAAAAAAAGATTCTTCCAATATTAATTACAATTCAGAAGAATATCATAAAAAACAACATACCTTGTAATTGAAAAATAAATATGACAGTTTTTGCTGAGCGTGTTCAGCGCGTAAAACCATCCTTTACTCTTGAAATGACATCTAGGGCGGAAGAATTACGTGCCCAAGGAATAGATGTCATGAACTTTAGTGCAGGGCAGCCAGATTTCAATACGCCGGAAAATATCCGAAATGCCGCCAAGGCAGCATTAGATAGAGGTCAAACAAAGTATACAGCAGGTTCCGGTACAATTGAATTACGGGAAGCAGTTTGTACAAAACTGAAACGCGAGAATCAATTAGATATTTTTCCAGATCAAGTGCTTATTTCCAACGGGGAAAAACAGAGCCTTTATCTGGTTTGCCAGTCACTCTTTGAAAAAGGTGATGAAGTATTAATCTTCAAGCCCTATTGGGTTTCTTTCCCAGAGTTTGTAACACTTGCTGATGCTACGCCAGTAATAGTTGAAACAGATGCCAAACAAAACTTTGAACCGAATATGGAAGATTTGAAATCAAAAATAACTGATAGAGTAAAAGGAATCATTATCAATTCGCCATCTAATCCGACCGGTAGCGTTTGGTCCAATGAAGTTATTATCAATTTACTTGGTATTGCCAAAGATAATGGTTGGGTTGTTATTTCAGATGAATGTTATGAAAGACTTGTTTTTAATGGCGAATTCACTAGTTCTCAAAAACTAAATATTGATCAAGGTATCGATGCCAATGTTCTTACTTGTATGAGCTTATCTAAAACTTATGCGATGACAGGATGGAGAATTGGGTATGCATTTGGTGAAAGATCAATTATAAAGGCAATGGAAAAAATACAGGGACAAGCCACATCTTGTGCCAATTCGATTGGACAAGCAGCTGCCGTAGAGGCACTTGTTGGTGATCAATCTGCCGTTGATTTTATGCGTAAAAAATTTAGGGACAGGCGGGATTTAATGGTATCGTTACTTAATACATTACCAAGTGTTAATTGTGATATACCAGGTGGCGCTTTTTATGCCTTTCCCGATTTTTCGAAATATATTGGCAAATTTTTTAAAGAAAAAAAAATAAAAGATTCTTTTGACCTTTGCGATGTGATTTTGAATGTAGCAAAAGTTGTTACTGTTCCAGGGGATGGATTTGGCGCACCGGGACATATACGTTTTTCTTACACTTTAGGAGAAAAAGTGATTCGTGAAGGGATTAAACGAGTAAAGAAAGTTTTAGAGCAATTAAATTGAATAAGATAGGGAGTAACCTATGAAAGCAAATACACATCCAGAATACAAATTGGGCAATGTTGTTTGTTCCTGTGGTCATTCATTTCAAGTATATAGTGTAATAGGTGACCAACGCATAGAGATTTGTTCAGAATGTCACCCATTTTATACAGGGAAACAAAAACTGGTTGACACAGCCGGACGTATTGAACAGTTTAAAAAGAAATACGGCAAAGCAAACCAATAAAACAAAAAATAGGAATGGTTTCACGAATAGTGTGTCTATTTTGAGACCATTTTTTATGATTAAGAAAATCATACTATTAATAATGAAACCTACCATTTTGGTTGGAGGACAAGCTGTCATTGAAGGCGTAATGATGCGCGTTCCTGGTGCTTATGCCACTGCTGTCCGAGATCCAGATGGCAAAGTGCATGTAGATCGTCATAGCTTCAAATCTATTACAGAACGATCAACCTTATGGAAAAAACCTATTTTCAGAGGTATGGCCGGCTTATTTGAAGCCATGAAAATGGGGATGGCAACATTGCAGTGGTCTGCTGATATTGCGATGCCGGAAGAAAAAGATAAAAAGCCCAACAAATTGCTGGATTCTTTATCATCGGTATTTGCAATATTTTTTGCTGTAACACTTTTTATGATTGCTCCCATGTGGATTACAACGAAACTATTGGATGTGGAAAAAGATGCAGTGGCATTCAATATGATTTCAGGTATGTTTCGAATTACATTTTTTGTGCTTTATCTTTTTTTGATTTCTTTGATGAAAGATGTAAGACGCCTATTTCAATATCACGGAGCAGAACACCGGGTTGTCTATAATTTTGAATCTGGGAAAAGTATTGATATTAATAATGCTCAATCCTTTCCGACTCAGCACCCTCGCTGTGGAACCAGTTTTATGTTTATTGTTTTACTATCAGCGATTATTGTTTTCTCAATTATAGATACCATCGTTATGACTCTCACCGGTTTTATTAGCTTACCTATCCGCTTGATGGTTCATCTACCCTTAATACCGCTTGTAGCTGGTGTTTCTTATGAAGTTATAAAAGTGACAGCAAGAACAAGTAACAGTCTTTTTTTAAGACTATTAAGAGCACCGGGATTATGGCTTCAAAATATTACTACTCAGCAACCAGAAGATGATATGGTTGAGGTTGCCATTACAGCATTGAAAGAAGCTTTTGGTGATGATTATGAAAAAATGATCGGGAAAGAATATGTGGCAGAAGCAATTGGATGATCGATAAACTAAAAGAAATTATCACTCATTTTGAATCGTTGGAAAAGCAAATGGCTGATCCTGTTCTTACCAATAATCAAAATCGTTATGTTGAAGTGACGAAAGAGCATCGTTACCTTAGCCCAATTATAGAGAAAGCACGCGAATTTATTAAAACACAAGAAAACATAGATGATGATTTAGAAATATTAAATAGTGAAGATGTGGAATTAATAGAAATTGCCCAAGCTGAAATTGAAGAGTTGCAGGGTGATTTAACTAAATTGGAAAAAGAGTTAAAAGTACTCCTCCTCCCACATGATCCTACCGATGATAAAAATACTATTATTGAAGTTCGTGCCGGTACAGGAGGAGATGAGGCCGCATTATTTGCTGCTGATTTGTACCGCATGTATTCTCGATTTGCTGAACGTAATGGGTGGGAATATGAAGTATTGGAATCCAGTGCAATTGGTATAGGCGGTTATAAAGAAATTATTTTTTCCGTAACTGGAAACAGTGTTTATGGTATAATGAAATTTGAAAGCGGCGTTCATCGTGTCCAACGTGTTCCTAAAACAGAAACAAGCGGACGGGTACACACGTCGGCTGCAACAGTGGCAGTACTACCCGAAGCCGAAGAAGCGGATATTGAAATGGCTGATAGTGATTTAAAAATTGATACATATCGTGCCAGTGGTGCCGGCGGTCAACATGTGAATAAAACAGAATCTGCTATTCGAATTACACATCTTCCCACTGGATTAGTGGTAACCTGTCAGGATGAAACATCTCAACATAAAAATAAAGCTGCTGCCCTAAAAGTATTACGATCGAGATTATTAGCCGCGGAACAAGAAAAACTAGCAAAAGAACGAGCGGCTGCCCGTAAAAATATGGTTTCCACTGGAGATCGTTCGGCTAAAATTCGTACCTATAATTTTCCACAGGGTCGCATTACAGATCACCGGATTAATTTTACGGCATTTA
>Ga0206681_10001693_pt1 | contig 9899 bp, 6 predicted proteins | sample M150012015metaG_FD_161048 | JGI IMG/M metagenome (GOLD analysis project Ga0206681, IMG submission 161048) | Ammonia-oxidizing marine archaeal communities from Monterey Bay, California, United States - M1 500m 12015 | ecosystem: Environmental > Aquatic > Marine > Intertidal zone | place: USA...
TCCACGCCCTTCTTGATTCATATATACGACAACACCCTTGCCTTCTTTCTCAATCATTTCCATTGCTGCTTGAAGCTGGGGTCCACAGTCGCATCTACAGGACCCAAAAATATCGCCAGTAATACAGGATGAATGGACACGAACCAAAACAGGTTCATTTTTATCCCATTCACCTTTAACCAAAACTAAGTGATCCTGCTGGTTGTGAATGTTTTTGAACGCGTGTAGTTGAAAATCTCCGATTGAGGTAGGCATTTTTACATCTATGGTTTTTGAAATCAAAGATTCATTATTGATTCTGTATTTGATTAAATCCTCAATGGAAATAATTTTTAGATCAAATTTTTCGGCGATTTTGATAAGTTGCGGTAAGCGAGCCATAGTACCGTCTTCATTGAGAATTTCTACTATGATTCCAGCTTCTTCATGTTCTGCCAGGCGAGATAAGTCTATAGCAGCCTCTGTATGCCCTGCTCTTCGTAATACCCCTCCTTTTTTTGCTCTTAAAGGGAAAATATGACCAGGTTTACCCAGCTCTTCAGGTTTTGTATCGGGATTGATCAGGGCAAGTATGGTCTTGGCTCTGTCACTCGCCGAAATACCAGTTGTACAACCATGTCCTATCAAATCAACGCTAATAGTAAAAGGAGTTTCATACACAGCGGAATTATTCTTCACCATGAGCTCCAATCCAAGTACGTCACATCTTTTTTCACTTAATGGAGCACAAATTAAGCCCCTTCCATGGGTAGCCATGAAATTGATCAATTCAGGGCTTGCATTTCTTGCAGAGGTAAGAAAATCACCTTCGTTTTCTCGTCCTTCATCGTCCACAACGATAATTACCCTTCCGTTTTTAATTTCTTCAACGGCTTCCTCAATAGTATTAAACTTGAATTGCATAAGTTGCTTTGTATGTATAAAATTAATGCATTTTGTCCAATCCTATTGAACTGGTATTTTTTTCAATGTTTCAAGATAGAATTTCCAGAATTTTTGAACGGAAGAAATCTGTACTTTTTCATCCGGAGAGTGGGCAGCTCTTATATTCGGACCAAATGATATCATATCTACATCGGGAAGGTGTATTCCCAGGATTCCACATTCTAAACCGGCATGACATGCTTTAACCTGAGGATCTTCGTTGAACATATCTTTGTACAACTGCTCCATAATCTCAAGTATTTTTGAATTTGGATTAGGTTGCCATCCCGGATATTCTCCTGATTGAATGACTTCACAGCCCATATTTACGAAGCAAGATTTAATTGTCATCGCTACTTCATCTCTGGTTGAATCCACACTGCTTCTCTGAAGAGATTGCGTATTAAAGGATCCGTTCTTAATCTCAACTCTCGCCAGACTCGACGATGTTTCAACTAAACCGTCAATATCAGGACTCATTCTGTACACACCATTGTGAACTGAGCAAAGTGTATTAATTATTTTTGAGAAATCTTTTTTAGAAACTACCTTTCCCATCTGATTGCTTTCTTGGCATTCAATTAGAATGTGAGGCTCTATACTTATATATTCAGTTTTAAGCGTATTCGCCATTTCATTAAACTTGGATATGAAATTTGAAGCTTCTGATTTCGGAACTGTTACCAGACAAACGGCTTCTCGAGGAATAGCATTTCGCAATCCTCCACCATCAAATGAGGCAAGCTGTATATCTATTTCTTGTGAGATTGTCCATAGCACGCGGGACATCCATTTATTTGCATTTCCTCGCCCCGAATCAATATCCATTCCTGAATGACCTCCAAGTAATCCTTTAATATGTAGTTCATAAAAAAGGCAATCTGAAGAAGCCTCTACTTCCTCATAAGTATATGATGTATTTGTATCAATTCCTCCGGCACATCCAATGGATAATTCATCGTCATCTTCGGTATCCAGGTTTAAGAGAATTTGACCGTCAAACATGCTGCCTTCCATTTCTTTGGCTCCTGTCATACCCGTTTCTTCATCTATAGTAAATAGTGCTTCAATAGCAGGATGCTCAATGTCATTTGAGGACAAGGTGGCCATAATTGTTGCAACTCCAATTCCATTATCAGCTCCAAGCGTTGTGCCTTCAGCGTCTATCCAATCCCCATCTATACGCATTTTGATGCCTTCTTTGTCAAAGTCAAAGACAGTATCTCCATTTTTCTGATGTACCATGTCCAGATGAGACTGCAGAATTACTTTTTTTCTATTTTCCATTCCGGAACTTGCCGGTTTCTTGATGATGACATTGCCTATGTCATCTTTTATGGTTTCTAGCTTGAGCTCACGACCAAAATTCATCATGAATTCAATAACGCGTTCTTCTTTCTTAGATGGTCGAGGTACAGCATTTAAATCGGCAAAATGATTCCAAAGACTTATTGGTTCTACGTTTCTTACAGACATTATTAAGGAAATTTAGGATATTGTTTAAAATTAGGTTCTCTTTTTTCCAGAAAAGCATTTTTGCCCTCCTGAGCTTCTTCAGTTAGGTAGTACATCAATGTCGCATCTCCAGCTAGCTCCATAAGGCCATGTTGTCCGTCGAGCTCAGCATTTAATGATCTTTTAATCATTCGTAAGGCAAGAGGACTCCTTTTCATTATAGTCTTGCTCCAATCAACAACGGTGTCTTCAAGATTAGCTAATGGAACAACTTTATTCACCATTCCCATCTTTTCAGCCTCTTGAGCACTATATTGTTCACACAAAAACCATATTTCACGTGCTTTTTTTTGACCTACGTGTCTCGCTAAATAAGAAGAACCAAATCCGCCATCAAAACTTCCAACCTTTGGTCCGGTTTGACCAAAAACAGCATTTTCTGATGCTACGGTCAGATCACAAACGACATGCAACACATGACCACCGCCAATAGCATATCCATTTACCATAGCAATTACAGGCTTAGGTAATGATCGTATTGCTTTGTGCAGGTCCAGGACATTTAAACGAGGAACCCCGTTTTCTGAAATGTATCCTCCGATACCTTTCACATTTTGGTCTCCTCCCGAACAAAAAGCTGTGTCACCAATTCCCGTCAATACAACTACATTAATATCCTGTCTTTCTCTGCAGATACCAACGGCATCCAGCATTTCGAAATTTGTTTCAGGTCTGAATGCATTATATACCTCAGGTCTGTTGATGGTGATTTTTGCAATCCCTTCAAAGAGTTCAAATTTGATGTCTTCGTAGGATTTTATGGAAGTCCATTTTCTTTCTGACATAACTAACTTTCTGCAAAAATAATAACATAAGACGAAAGCGGTGGTCTAAAACAGTAATTGTTTATTCATCAAATACTATAGTATTCCCTATTTGATAATAATTTCATCGATAAAAGTCCATGGTGTGTGTCCCGATCCTGGCAAACCATCAGGAATTTTGGAATGGTTTTTTATGATTATACTTATTTTTTTCATTCGTCTTCCTATTCTAATTTGAACATTTTCAGATGTGATGTTCTTGAACTGGTATACTTTACGATTTCTTTTTGATGTTTTACTTATCTCTATACTCTGGGGCAGATAAATCCAGGATCCTTTAGAATTCAGAAAGCTTAATTCAATGGAATGGACTTTTCTTCTCTTCAATAGGTTAATTTCAAATTGAATTTGACTGGTATCAAAACCTACCCATTCATGACCTCTCCATGGTCTGGACCCGATTTGTCCGTCTACAAGAATCGTAGGGGAATAATTGTATTGAGAGTTAGGAGGAGTCGTATAATGCACAGGAACTCCAAGGCCAAGGTGGTTTTTGATTTTCACTTCCGTTTTCAATCCGTTTTTTAGACTTGTAAATGAAAATTCACTTTTAATTAACTTATGTTTTGTTCTTTCTACGATTAATGGTTGATTTGGTAGGAGCTCAAACACCAGATTTGCTTTACAGTCACTTGAATGTACAATCGTGTGAAACTGTTCATTAGGATCCTTTGTTTGCAATTCGATGCTCATTCCATCATTTTGCGCGTTAAATTTAACCACTGGCTTTTGACTTGTTTTTGAATAATTTACTCCTAAATCACTTAGTCTGTCAAAATGTGATCCATAAAGTATTTCGCAAAAAGAATTGTAATCCGGTTTTTCAGTGCACCATAAGGCCTGACTTAAAGCTATAGCACGGGGGTAGGCCATGTATTCCAGCTGTTTAAAAGAAGATATGTACTCTGTCCAAAGGTTGGCCTGTCCCCCAAGCACAAAATTTGCCTGTGCGACATCAAGCTCTTTAGGTACTGGATTAAACGTATAGACCTTTTCTAAAGGAGTGTATCCGCCGATTGCAAGAGGTTCATCTTTGCCTTTTCCTTGATAGTGATCGAAGTAACAATGAGAGCCCGGAGTCATCACTACATAATGCCCTTGTTTACACGCTTCTATGCCTCCATTGAACCCTCTCCAGGACATAACTGTGGCATTCGGTGAAAGACCTCCCTCCAGAATTTCATCCCAGCCAATGAGTTTTTTATTTTTCGAAGCGAGATATTTTTCAATTCTCTTAATGAAATGGCTCTGAAGTTCATGTTCATCTTTTAGTCCGTTGGTTTTTATGACATGCTGACATTTCTCACAGTTTTTCCATCTTGATTTAGGAGCTTCGTCACCACCAACATGAATATAATCACCGGGAAACAGAGAAACCACTTCATCCAATATTTTTTGTAGAAACTCAAAGCTTTCTTCTTTGGAGCAATAAATATCCTCAAATACCCCCCAAAGTCCTGGTACTCCCTGCTCAATTCCCGTACATGAATATTCAGGATAGGCGGCTAGAGCGGCCCTGCTATGACCTGGCATTTCAATCTCTGGAACAATAGTGATATGCCTTTCACTTGCATATTTCACGATATCCTGTATCTGTTCCTGCGTATAGAAACCTCCATATCTCTTTTTTTCAAATGTTCGTGGTGAACTAGTGTAATGATTTTGTATTGTGCTGTCTCGCCACGCTCCTATACTTGTCAATTTCGGAAATGCTTTAATCTCAATACGCCATCCCTGGTCATCGGTAAGGTGCCAGTGGAATCTGTTGAATTTATACATGGACATTAAATCAAGGTATCGTTTGATTTGATTGACGGTGAAAAAATGTCTTGAAACGTCAAGATGCAGTCCGCGCCATTCAAATTTAGGATAGTCCTGTACAAATCCTTTAGATATATATTTGATTCCATCCTCAGATTGAATTAACTGCATTAATGAGTGGAAGGCGTAGTACAAGGCTCGTTCATTGGCATAAGAAATAAATATTTGATCATTAACAGCAATTGAATAAAAGTCTCTGGGTACATTTTGAAGCTTCTGTAAACGTATGAATGGATGGTCTACAGTATCTTTTAGCTGCAAGGAATGATACACATCCAAAAGAAGTTCTAATTGCTTTTTACCAGAAGCTGAAATCTGCTCATTTTGAATGCTCAAATGTTGAGGTATATATAAGGTTCCAAGTCCTTTTTGATACACCACAGGGCTCGGTAAAACTGGGCATTTCGCTTGTTGACCAAAGAAGCCACTTACGCAAAACAGGATACCTGCTAATAAGAATATTTTTTTCATCAATGGGTGCATAAAGTTACTTAAATTGATGAATTGTTTGCTTAAATAGAATGCGAAGGTGTCGCTTTTATATTTATATCTTTGCACAAAATGAAATATATGAAGATTTCGAATAATATTCTTGAAACAATTGGAAATACACCACTGGTAAAGCTAAATAAAGTGACTAAAGAAGTGGAAGCAACTGTTTTAGCGAAAGTAGAATATTTCAATCCGGGAAGCTCTGTAAAGGATAGGATGTCTGTAAAAATGGTGGAAGACGCCGAAGCTGATGGCCGATTGAAACCTGGAGGAACAATTGTGGAGGGAACATCTGGAAATACTGGAATGGGCCTTGCATTGGCTGCTATAGTAAAGGGATATAAATTAATTTGTGTTTCTACAGATAAACAGTCAAAGGAGAAATTTGACATACTTCGTGCCGTGGGAGCAGAGGTAATTGTTTGTCCGACGGATGTGGCTCCAGATGATCCGAGATCATATTATTCGACATCAAAAAGAATTTCGGAAGAAACGCCAAATTCCTGGTATGTTAATCAATATGATAATCCTTCCAATACCGTGGCTCATTATGAACAGACTGGTCCAGAAATATGGGAACAGACTGAAGGTAAAATCACTCATTTTGTTGTTGGAGTTGGAACTGGTGGTACTATTTCGGGTGTAGGCACATACTTAAAAGAAAAAAATCCGGACATCAAAATATGGGGAATAGATACCTATGGATCTGTATTTAAAAAGTACCATGAAACCGGAATTTTTGATGAAAATGAGATTTATTCATATATCACTGAGGGTATTGGGGAAGATATTATACCTAAGAACGTCAATTTTGATGTGATAGATGGTTTTGAAAAAGTAACGGATAAAGATGCCGCGATATATACACGAAGAATGGCACGCGAAGAAGGAATCTTTGCTGGCAATTCATGTGGAGCAGCCATCAAGGGGTTAATTCAGCTGAAGCATCATTTCAAAAAGGATGATGTGGTAGTAGTACTAATCCATGATTCTGGAAGTCGATATGTAGGTAAAATGTATAACGACGACTGGATGCGTGAGCGTGGTTTTCTGGATGAGAAGGTAGTAACTGCAGGCGACCTAGCCAAAGGGCATGAAAACAAACCTTTAGTTTCTCTGTTTGCAGAAGAGCTGGTTTCACATGCGGTGGCAAAAATGAGGAAATTCGGAATTTCCCAAATCCCTGTGCTAAAGGACAATAAATTTGTGGGTTCTGTGGATGATAGCGCTATTTATCAGTCATTACTGGATAAACCTGAATTACACGAAGTACCTATTTCATCGATAATGGGTCCTCCTTTTCCAATTGTAAAAAAAGGTACAGCAGTTGAGGAATTATGTAAACTCATTAATAAGAATACACCAGCCGTTCTGGTAGAGATGTCAGAAGGGTCTCATCATATTGTTACGCGATACGATATAATTTCAGCAATGTCATAAAAGGCAGGAAGAACATTAGTTAAACACTTTTAGAAAGAAGCGTGCATTGCTGCAGAATAAATAATAACAAATTTGCATCAAGCCTATGGATAAATCGATTGTTTTTTATGATGCGGCCTGTCCATTCTGTTCCAAAGTAGTTCGTTTTATCTTAAAACACGAGAAAAAAAAACAACTTTTTTTCTCCTCTCTTCAAGGCGAATTTACAAAGTCATTTCTGCCCAAGTATGGGGTTTCTGAAGTCGATTTGAGTACGTTTTATTTGTTTCAAGAAGATCATGTTTATTCTAAATCTACTGCAGCTCTGAGATTACTACCTTATTTAAAATGGTACTTGTTTTTATTTAATATTTTCTGGATAATTCCACCATTTATTAGGGATTTTTTATATGACATTATTGCAAAAAACAGATATAAACTATTTCGTGATACCTGTGAAATTGGAAGCTTGAGTGATGAACGATTTCTTGAAAAAGAGGGTTAATCTTTTAATTCAATGAGTTTTTTCTTAATATTTTCCAATTTAGAAATAACAAGATTATTTTCATCTAAATTAGCTGATTTATCCTTTGATTTTAGTGCTTTTTTGGCTCCATCCAATGTGTACCCATTTACTTTTACCAACGAATAAATACGATTAATTAATTCAATTTCCTTAACTGAATATAATCGATTTCCTTTTTTATTTCTTTTAGACACCTTTAGGTTAAATTCCTTTTCCCAAAATCGCAATAATGAGGCATTCACCTCGAGCATTTTAGACAACTCGCCTATACTGTAATACATTTTTGTAAGGCTTTGAATATCAATAACTGCCATAGGTTTATTTAATTTAATACCAAAATAGTTATTATTTTGATTTATTAAGCGATTTTAAGTGGTTCAATCATACTTTTTTTACCTTTCTTGAACATTAGATTACATTGGTTCAGTACTTTTTTGTTGTTTGTTTTTATGGGTTTAAATTTCCTTTTGTTGCTACCCTTTAATTTTTGTAAATTTATTCTTTGTAAATGTTACTTAGTCTATTAATTTGAAGAGAATCATTAGTGTATTTCTGTGTTTATTTATGTTCTGTTTTGATTCATATAATCAATCTATATCGGGAATAGTAAATTCTTATGCTGAGGTAACAAATGTTGCTGTTAATTCGGTTGATGTGGTGAGTACTTTAGGTTTTATGGAGGGAGATAAAGTTCTCCTGATTCAAATGAAAGGAGCAACAATTACCACAGGTAACATTTCTGATTTTGGTGTGATTACGTCTTTAAATAATGCGGGAAATTTTGAATTTGGAATTATTGAGTCGATAGCTGGTCCACTAATAACCCTTGAAACTGATTTATGCGAATCATATGAGATTTCGGGACTTGTTCAGTTGGTTAAAGTTCCGGTTTACACGGATGTTACGATTTCTGGTGTACTAACTGCTCAGCCCTGGAATGGAACAAGGGGAGGCATATTGGCTATTGAGGCTACTGGGAGTATTAGCTTTGACTCGTATATTGATATATCAGGACAAGGCTTTCTCGGAGGTCAGGTATACACAGGCTTTTTTGGATGCGGAGATTCCAATTGGGCCAATACCAATGCTGGAGAGAAGGGAGAAGGTATAGCGGATGCACCGGTAGGTGAGGAAGGAAATCGTGCTCCACTTGCTAATGGAGGTGGTGGATCAAATACGGGTAACCCAGGTGCTGGTGGGGGAGGAAATGGTGGTGTTGGAGGAAGAGGAGGAAACGAATTCTACGGTTGGTGTGGCCTCAATGTTTCTTACGGTTTAGGTGGATATGATATGGATTATACCGGCTATAGAGCATTCTTTGGTGGAGGCGGAGGCGGAGGCTACCGAGATAATAATTTAAACGCTACGGATGGAGCAAATGGAGGGGGAATTGCTTTTCTCATTTCTCCTTTAATTCATGGTAATAATTCTCTTGTCAATGCTTCAGGTGGAAATGTGTTTGATACTTCTGATTCTGAAGGAGCAGGAGGCGGAGGGGCAGGAGGATGCATTTATTTGATTACTGATTCAATAAGTACACCTCTTGATTTAATGGTTAATGGAGGAGCAGGTGGTGACATATTAAGCACTTTGTGGCAATCGGCATGTCATGGACCTGGCGGTGGTGGTGGCGGCGGCGTAATTGTGCTGGGTACTGCAGCTATTCCAGCTAACTTAACAACTACTGTTGCAGGTGGGGCTAGCGGTACCGTATTACACACCGGACCTTCATGCGCTGGAACACCTCATGGTGCTACACCAGGTTTTCAGGGACAAGTTCTTTTCGATTACGAGATTCCTATAAATCCAGATTTGGGAGAAGACACAACTCTTTGTCCAGGAGATTCTATTAATTTGTCCTTGAATTCTACTTACAATGGTTATTTATGGAGTGATGGTTCAACGGATTCCTCTTTATTAGTACATAGTGAAGGGACGTATTGGGTTGATGTGGAATTAAATTGCGGCATAATTCGAGATTCAATTGTAGTAAATCAAAATAGTATTGATCTTGGGATAGATCAGGAAATCTGTCCTGGCACACAGGTTATATTAGATATTCCCGCAGAATTCACGGTTGAAACATGGAATACTGGTGAAGTATCTCAGAGTATAATTGTCGATACTAGTGGAATGTATTCGGTAACAGCAACAGACGATAATGAGTGTATCTTAATTGACTCAATTATGATAAGTGTATTACCAGTAATCAGTTCTTCACAATCAGAGAGCATTTGTTCAGGTATTGGTTTTGACTTTAATGGAGAGATGCTCTATAATAGTGGACTTTATATTGATACAATGGTGTCTGTAGTTGGAGCTTGTGATTCTATTATAAATCTTAATTTGACTGTAATTCAGTTGCCTGATTTTTCAGT
>Ga0206681_10001695_pt1 | contig 9898 bp, 10 predicted proteins | sample M150012015metaG_FD_161048 | JGI IMG/M metagenome (GOLD analysis project Ga0206681, IMG submission 161048) | Ammonia-oxidizing marine archaeal communities from Monterey Bay, California, United States - M1 500m 12015 | ecosystem: Environmental > Aquatic > Marine > Intertidal zone | place: USA...
GTATCTATTACTTTTTTTTAGTATATATAAATAGCATTAAAGTATTATAACTATTTATAGTAAATGCCAGAAACAGAAATAACGCCTGAAATTAAAACACTATTTATATTAAAGCAGCAGCAAATATTAATATGTCAGCAGAATAATAGGATAAGGATGTTAGAGAAAATTGTAGCAGACTTTGTACTTGAATCGTATAGGTCAAGAAGTGCTCCGATGGAGGACCTTGTAGATTTGGATTAATATAAACCTTAATTTTATACTTTTTTAAAAAACCTTAAAAATTTTAATAGCATTTAATGAACTACTATAAATATGGCTTCAAAATATCCTGAACAGTTGGATTATGTCCAGCGTTATTATCCTAATGGGTATAATAAAGATGGTTATGACCTATATGGCTATGATAAATTTGGTTATGATAGGTTAGGATACGACTACGAAAGCCACAACAGGTATGGAAAAACCGAACTTGAACAGCTGAAAATAGACAATTCTAATTTAAAGGAAATTATTAAAGATAACATAGATTTAAATATTAAAAGTAAGGCAAAGTCTGAGTCTCTTGTAGAAGAAAATAGAAAACTTAAGTTGGATCTAGAAAAGGCGGTTGATTTTTATGATAATTTGAGCCTTGTGACTACAGAACCTTTATTTAGAATGTTAAAAGATCTCTCTCATGATAACAATGTCCAAGAAAAGGTAAAGAAGTATGCTTATATAAAAGAACTCTCTCAGTTGCCATTGGATTCTACATATCGTAGAGGAACAGTAGAAGAAAGAATATCTCTATCGCTTCCACCTTCCAACCCTGAGAATAGATATCACATTTTATGGGTAGCGGGTGTCCGCAATCGTATAGACGGTGGTATAGAAAGATGCCTACCAAGTGATTTTATAATATCAGAATCACCCTCAGATACTACGTCCTATCTACCTCGCTGGCCATAACCCAATAATACTATTTAACCCTACTAAACCCCCCTATAATTATATAGGGGGGTTTAGTTTAGTTTAGTTTAATTTATAGTATTTTTATAGGTATGTAACGAACAATTTCCTAGCCATATCCATTTGTCCATAAACTACAGACTTCTTACCATATATGATATAATGACCAAAAAGGGTAAGATAATTAATAATTTCGTTATAAATCACTGAATAGTTCGGTGAGACAATAGTCAGTACAGATATACCGATAATCGTAAACAATAGGACTACCCTTAGGGAACGTATTTCTTTCTTGAAATGATTTTCTATTTTGGTTAAATCGTGTTTGGTGGAAAGTACATCTCCTAATATAATTTCCATTTCGGAGCTCAAGACTTCTACGTGTTTTTCTAGATTTCTGTATGTTTTCATCATAGCATCGAATTCTTTTGAAGACGTTTCGTTTAGAGAGAGTATTTCTTCGTTAAAATTTATTTCCAAATCGGCCAAATCGTGGTTGGTAATCCACGTGGGTTTGTCTGTTATATCTTGAATTACTAAGTCCAACTGTTCTACAACTGTTTCTAGATTCTGGTACAGCCCTATGACACCTTGTAGATGTTCATTCTGCGTAAGAATATTATTACTGGTAATATAAATTGAAGATCGCAAGTTAGAATTAGTAGTAGAAATATTTTTCACATTTTCATCGATAATTTCGTATTCCTTTTCGACGGCTTTTTGGAGTTCTAGAGAAGACATAGTAAAGAGTTTATAATATATTACTTATAAATTCTTATGGAGTCAATAAATTGTAAAAAACAGAAATAATGTTAACGCAACTAAATCTCTCTCTGTAATATCCAGAGAGAGATTTAGATTAGTTATGGACTTCCTATACGAATTATAATGTATGCGTAACTCCCAAGTGTCAATACGGACATTGTTAATAATCCAAAATTAAATAAACTATAAGACAGGCACGCTACAGATATTAAAGTATAACTTAATGCGAAAAAATCAAATCCGTCGATACTTTTTAAGTATCTGGTCATTTTATTATTAGTAGGGGGGGTGGTAATTATTATTAATTTTTATTCTTAATTCAAATCTATTTTCCATAGGTCTATAGGTGTTTTCCCCTCTATATCTTCCAAAAATCCCTCCTTTTTCTTAATGTCCGATTCCAATAGCGTTATTTTTTCCTTTGTGAAATGTTCACACTTGGTATCTAGCAGATATTGGTAACCCGTCTTGTCTGTGTCTTTCTTCCACGAGTAGTATTTGTCTGTTGTAAGCTGTTCAACGAGTACTGCCTTCTTTTTTCCATATAACTTGATATCCCCTTTACTAACATCTTTAATGAAACGTATCTTATTTTGTAAAACATTCAGTTCGTGTGTAGTACGCTTCTCTAAGTGTGCCTTTCGCAGTCCGTAAAATCTCTCACGTACTGTGTAAAACATCCTAATTACATCTTCTGGTGTATCCAATCTGATTATCTGTCCTTTCTCGTCCAAAACGTGGATGTTTGTTGCTGCTAGACTACCTTGTAGTTTTAGTTTAGATTCGAGCATTTTACTACGCATTAGGTCTTTAAGACATGCTGGTCCAAATGTAACTTGAATATCTACCTTACTTTCGTTGCTATAGTCATCGTAACGCTGAATTTCTCCTTCTTCTTCTAACTTTTTTAGAAATTCTATATAATCATTTGTCCATGTACCAATAGGTAGTTCAGTTACACGTACTTTGTTTTTAGTGACGCTAAAGACACCGTGGGTTGACCATTTATTCTTAATAGTTTTTACTATGGTGCCTGTAAATCCGTCGTACCACGGTACCATTTCTTTCAAAATAATATCACTTGGGTTCCGTTTAGAATTCATAATCTTTAGAAGATTGGCTTTAATGTCTGCGGGATTAAAACATGGCACGAATGTACTAAAACCAGTGCCTATACCGCGAGAACCATTTATCAATAAAAGTGGCATTGTAGGAACATAGTAGGTAGGTTCTATAGTCATTCCGTCATCATTCAGATAATTCAAAAGTACATTGTCTTCTGGATTAAACAGTTTGTTGGGCTTCAGTTTAGTAAAAATATAACGAGGTGATGCTGAATCTGAACCACCCGATAGACGAGAACCAAACTGACCATTGGGTGCCAATAGGTTAATGTTATTGTGTCCTATAAACTTTTGTGCCATAGAAATTATAGTCTTGTTTAGTGATTCTTCACCGTGGTGATATGCAGAATGTTCCGAAACATATCCCGAAAGTTGTGCTACTTTGATTTCTTTTGTCAAGTTACGCTTAAAACACGCAAACAACACCTTTCGTTGTGATTCTTTTAAACCATCTACAATGTTTGGCAAGGAACGAAGATTATCGGCTATACTAAAAAGTACCAATTCCCTATCTATAAACTCAGACACAGGGACAATCTTCTTTTTATAGTTGATATCCTGCGGATTTTCTATAAAACTGCGAATCCAATCTTTACGTTTATCGGTCGCACCATTTTTAATGTCTTTTCCAAAAGCCAAAGTAACTGCGTTGGGATCTGCGTCTGTCATATACTGATAATTAAGTGAATTCATTCGCCTGAAATATTCTTTTGCTTCAGTGGCTGTACTCGTACCCAAACCCTTGTAATATTTCACCTTCCAGTTGCTTGACGTATGTGTCTGTTTCCATTTATTGTAATCCGGTATATTGTAAAATTCTTCAATTTCTGTACCTTTTTTGGCTTTTACGATGGGTGTTAGCATCGCACTTATGAATCCTGAAATTTTCAACAAAGATGGCCAATAACATGCTATAAGATTTATCGTCAAACCCTTAATGTGATAGCCGTCTTCGTCCTGATCTGTCATTATCAATACCTTACCATAGCGAAGATTTTCCGCAGTTGTATATTCCTTGCCAAACTGGAGACCCAGAATCTGAATTACACTTTGAATTTCAACATTCGCACTCAATTTCTTGGCAGTAACATCACGAACATTCAGTAGTTTACCCTTGAGAGGAAATACACCGAAATAATCACGATTTTGAATACCACTGAGTGCCATAGATTTAGCAGAATCACCTTCTGTAAGAATCAACGTACATTTTCCACTATGTGGACCACCTGCACGATTGGCATCGTTCAACTTTGGAATATCAGTTATACGACTCTTCTTGCGTTGACCCGTTTTTAGGTTTTTAATGTCTTTAGCTTTGGCTATAGCCAATATATTATCAGCAATACCTAACTTTTCAACCTTCCTGACAAAATCGTCCGATAATTCAAACCGAGAACCAAATTCACGCGTTACGCTTATAAGTTTTTCCTTTGTTTGGGAAGAAAACTTTGGATTTCCTATTTCAGTATCAACAAAAACCATCATATTGTCCCTAATGTATTGAGGTCTAATGGTAACGTCTTTGTTCTTACTCTGGATTTTATCCGCTATTTGTTTAATCAAAGGTGTAACAATATGTTCTACGTGAGTTCCTCCTTCCATTGTGGTACAACCGTTAACTGAAGATACTTGTGAGTATCCATCTATAGGACTCAGGCAAATACCTACTGTCCATGGCTTGTCATAAATTACAACGCGAGGTACCTCTTTGCGGTCTTTACCAATGAAAAGATCAATATATGCTTCAAATGTATTCACTGGAATTTTAGTATCATTCCAATGAACAGTAACCGATCGGGATGTCATTGCTCCAACTTCCAATGCACGCTTATACATCATTTGAACTGTCATGTTACTCTGAAACGAATCCATACGAAAACGCTTGAAATCGGGTTTGACAAAAATAGAGACACTGTTGGGAGACGATGTCTTAGTAATTTTTGGCTTACTACGCTGTGTAAGATTATTTTCAAAGGTCTGTTTGTATTTCTGCTTGTCGTGAATAACTTCAATTTTACTCGCCGTGCTAAAAATAATTGCAGCCTTTGAACCAACCCCGTTAGTTCCCGCCCACACGCGCTTTTTATCATCATCGTAGTTACTACCAGAATGTACGTGACTAAATATGAGTTCGGGAACGTACAGGTTGTGGTCTTTGTGAATTTGAATTGGAATTCCTACATTTCCGTCATTCCATACCGAAAACGAATCGTCATCGACTTGGATTTTAATGTTTTTTACAGTCTTATCGCGTTTTGACGCATCCAATGCGTTAGTAATACACTCGTCAAATATTTTCCAAAGTCCGGGATTATATTCCACAGACTTATGAGTCATTGTACCATCACTGCCGGGTACCCACGTATCAAGTTTAGTAGTATTTATGGATCCAATGTAACTTGCTGGGCGATGCAGGACTGCTTGTTCAGGAGATAACTTGACATACTCTTTTTCAATATTGCGAGACATTTTGTACTAGTTATACTATTTGTTTATTCTATTATTTATTGTGATATAACCCTAAAGTGAATTTGATTCGTAAATTATAAAAAACCAAGAAATACCCACCTACGTTTAGGGAGTATTTCTTGGTTTTTTTTATTTTTTTTTACACGACGGCGTATCTTAGTTCGGGCTTTTTCATCATCTGGGCTTCCTTTTTTATCGCTTTTTTAAGAGCTTTTCTCAGATAGTCCAATTCCTTCTTTGTTATAACGAGTACATTCTTCTCTTTGGTATAGGGCATCTTTGATATTTGATGTCTATCTGTATTTCGCCTACTATATAGTCACTTGTATACCTAAGGTCTATAATAACAGCAATTAACTTTCCAATCCCATTGATTCAATATTATATATATTTTTGGGATATTTCGCGTACGAGGTCTTGGGGAAGGAAGGCACTCAGTGTCAAGAGGATAGTCATTTTTTGGTCTTCTAGTTTTTTTTCGAAGGTTTTGGTCAGTCTCAAAAGCTTTTCATTTAACAACCGAATGGGTTGGGTTTCAAGGTCTGCTTTAAGGTATTCGTTCAAGCTTTTCTCAATCTCTTTGGTTTTCTCAGTGATTATTTTGGTAAAGCGTCCATCAGGACCACTAAATCCAAACAGCACCAGTGAGTGGAAGTTCAAATACTCGTAAATTTTTATAACTTTTTTACGCCTAATTGGGATACTGTCTGTATAATCACGCATGCTATCCAAGAGAGGACGGAGCTGTCGAATCATTAACATTCTTCGAGACTCTAGTCCGAGGTTCTTGCGGTAACGGGTGATAGGCATGTTGGGAGTGTTAAAGTAGGGCTTGTCTACTGTTTAGGTGCATTGGTTCTCTAAGATCCTCTTAATATGTAATTTATGAGAGGTAATACACGCGAACTAACCCAAATACACTGCCGTGCGTTTGGGTTAGTTTTTTTTTGTTTTTGTTTTTTAGTAGTTTACTACGTGATTAGGTTCTTCACACAGACTGATAGGTCATTCGCCTTGGAAATTATGAGATCCTCGTAAGGCGTAATGAAAGGAATAGCCATTAGTCCAATATAGGGAAGTATAAAGAACATCTCTGACATTACTTTCCAGTACACTCCCTTAGTTTCTTTCATATTATTATTAGTGTGTTCTAGTTCCTCTATAATTTCGTTGTATTTCACTTTAATAGAAATTATCTCAGCCTTTAATAATCGTACATCTTCCTCAAGGGACTCCATATGGTTTATCTTAGTTTTCTCTGTAAGTTCCTTTATGAGTTCGTTGGTTTCCAGTACAGATTCTAGTACAACGGCTTCGATATTCGCGTTTGATTTGGAGCTGATATCCATAGTGTTGTATCTCGTCTGATATATAGACATGGATTTGTCTAATGTCTTTATATTCTACAATAAAAAGACTTTAGTTTAATTTAATAAAAGGCTATGAGCATGCTAAGTTCCACAGGGACGATATTTTCAAAAATGTTTATTATATTCAATATTTTGCCTAGTTTCGCTATCAAACGACGGCGTTTTTCCCGTTTAATACTGGTGATTAAGTTATTTAGAACTATCTCAAAATTCTCTGGGTAGATGCCACCCCTAGCGTTATAATTCCATAGTATATACTGTTTCACAGCGTCGGGGCGATTTAAATAACGCATTACACATTTCACTCCAAAGTCGTAATTTTTACCTTCGTAATCTTGTAGATGATATTGTAAACTCATCATACCGCATGTAAAAACGAATGGGTTGCGAAAACCTACTTCATTACATAGGTTTCTCATTAATTCATACGGTTCCATATTACTATTTAAATATTGAAAAGTAGTGACCGCTATACAATAATTAGGTCAAATACAATCATAAGGTCTTTTATAAAAGTTTTATTACTATATATATGGGGCTTATGAATATAGAGGTCAATACTATTGGGGAGACAAAGATAAATACCAGACTTGTCTTGTCTCCCCCAAGGGATATGATTTTACATCGTTCTCGGTCAAAAGCAGCTAGTGGAAATGCAGCTTTGAAACGAAACCAGAAGCACACTGGCGAGCCAACCAGTAAAAGTGACTGACCACCACTGATATCGCACTGCCGATTTATTCGTAAATCCGGAGCAGTTTAATGAAAGCTACCGCGCGATATGTCGTTGTTTGAGATAAACGCCAACTCTCCCCATCAATAGACCCAATGTCCTACACAAGACATTGGGTTGAGATGCGTGTTAGATTATACAAAAGGAAAACCTTGTGCTAATTTATCTAAATTTAAACGATTTCCGTCCGTAAATAGATGTTTCTCGTCAAACTCATTTACACTTAATATTTTTTTATAAGGTCTACATTGACTTTGAAAGTAATCTTTAAATTTAAAATCGCCTTCTTGTAAATTAAATTCATCTAACCATAAATTTGGTATATTATATGCGTCTGAACATATTAAACCGTGTAAACTTGAAGAAATTATATATTTACAAGAACATATTGCGTTAATAACACTTTTCCAGTTATTAGTTGGGTTAATTAAATAAAATTTATTTATATCTAATTTATTGGTATATTTATCGTAATTAGATTTATGTGGTACGACCCCTATTTTATCTTGTAACATCGGTTCTATAACTGGAGTATAAAATTTAGGTAAAAGTAAAGCCGGATCACCGTATAATTCAGGGACTGTAAGTTTTTTATCTTCTAAGAATTTTTTTGTTAGGGGTCCTCTGACTGCGCAAATATTTAGGTTAGTATAGTGATGACCTTTCTCTATATTATTTGAAGTTCGTATACCTGAACCAAAAACGAAAGAATTATTTTTTGCCATATGTATATATGAACCAATACAAACAATATTTACTTCTATATTATGTTGGTTATAGACTAATTCATATTTTTCTTTATTTATTAACGATTCTGTAATAAATTTTGAAAGTTCATCACCAAAATTACCATAAAATGATTTGTCTTTATAATAAATTAAATTTACTTTTTTCATTATATATGGTCAATATATTAAATAATATTGATTAGATTCATTAGTTATAATAAAACTTTGTCCTATATTAACAGTTTTTTTTCCATTATCTAGTAGTACGTCCGAGTTACGCTCAGTTTTATTTATACAGTACATTTAGACACTGAATTTTTATTTTTATAAAATGATTTTAACGTTTTTTTAAATGCGTCCACGATATCTTTTTCATCTTTAAAAATTTCCACATCTTTTAGATTGTAGATATCTTGCAAATCTTGATCTATCAAACATTTCAACCCATAACCGGAAACATAATTCATAGAAGAAGTTAATTTATTTGAATAGTATTGTGGATTACTTTTTTTAGTAATAAGAGGTAATAAACAGTATCCGTCTAAAAATTCTTTATGAAAATCTATAAAATTTAAATTATTTTTAAGAAGAATCCGGTGTGAAAATTTTTTTAATTCCTGCGGTAATCTCCCTTGTCCTAATAATTTGATTTTGAAATCGTAGTCGTAGTCTTCGCTTAAAAGTATAGATAATAATTTATAATTACGTCTGACTGAAGTTATATTACCTTGAATAATATAAATAGGAACGTGAGTATTAACTTTATGCGTTTTAAAAGGTAGAATATCTGTCTTAATATAATTTCTATTCGCCAATGGAGTTAGAAAAAACACGTTGGGGGTATTTTCCAACCTAAGTGAGATATCATGTGAAATATAGAATGTATTGCAAGATGTTTTATTAATATTGTTATAATCAGCGTCGTATATAGTAGTTTCAACTATATAATCGTATTTTATAGGTTTACCAAATATAACATGTTCGTATTTAGTATTAATATAACTATTAAAACTAATGTTTTGGAGTGATTGTATGTAGATTTTATCTACAGATGGTATATTAAAAAACTGTTTATATTTTACTATTATAGATTCTATAATTTCCCAGTGACTTCTGAATTTATTATTAATAAATAATATAGTCATTATTAGTTCCCTCCTTTATATTAAGTCAATATTTTAAGTTTATTAACTTATTGGGTATTTTCAATTCTAGATTACTTATTCCACTCTTTTGATCAGATATTCCATAACTAATTAATATATCTAAATACACCCAATCATTTTTTATAACTATTTTATCAACTATCAAACCTGTTATATAAATAAATTCATTTTTTATAAATATTTTATTATCTAGTTTAATTTCATAAACACACTCTTTTGGTATTGATATGTCTAGACTATTGATATTTATGTTTTTTGAGCTGTAAAATACAAAATAATAATCATATGATAGGGAATGTGTATAGTTATATCAATACTTCGTTTATGTAATATAGTTATCCAGATATTAGTATATAATTCTATAAAAGGAGTAGAACCCTTATAGTTTTTACACTGATATTGGTTATCAGTTATAATACGGTCGGTATGATATACTTGGCCTGATAGTAAATCCTGAATAGTTATTAAAGATTCATTCGAATTAGGAGGAGATGTATCAACGAAACAGCCTATATTATCTAAGTATAATAAGTGTTGCAATGGAATAATATTTTTTGTTGAAATATGTGTTTGGGAAAATTCATTGCTATTT
>Ga0206681_10001697_pt1 | contig 9879 bp, 5 predicted proteins | sample M150012015metaG_FD_161048 | JGI IMG/M metagenome (GOLD analysis project Ga0206681, IMG submission 161048) | Ammonia-oxidizing marine archaeal communities from Monterey Bay, California, United States - M1 500m 12015 | ecosystem: Environmental > Aquatic > Marine > Intertidal zone | place: USA...
GCCCCTTTTTCGTGGGGAACGCGCACACCGCCCAGCCACAGTTCATTGCCATCAGCGAGACGATGTACGTCGTAACCGGTGCCGATGCGCATGTCTTGCCACATGGGACTGGTTTAAAGATTGGCCGGATCCTCGTCAAGCTCCAAACCGTCGAAGCTCATACGCATGGTGAACCGCAAGGTGCCCTCGAGCGGATTCTGCTGTGTGGTGGAAACAAGGTAGCTCATATCGACCGTGAACACCGTGTACTTCATCCCCGCACCGAGTGTGATGAACTGGCGATTGCCCTTGGTGTAATGCTCATAGAAATAGCCGCCACGAAAAGCGAACACGCCATTGAAATCGTACTCAAGTCCACCGCCGAGATTGATCTCCCGCATCTCTTCTTTCACGATGGAACCGGGCTCGATGTTGTAGGTGCCGTCGAGGTTTTGCGTTACGAGGCCGGGCGCATCATAAAAAGACTGCAACATGCCCGTGGCCACACCCACATCGGGGTTGTATCCGCTGATAATCAGCTCGTGATCCGTTTGATCATAGACCGGCATGGAAGGAACGAGGAGCTTGTTTGCGTCAAGCGTGAACGTCATGCTGTTGTAATCGTCCATGTGCATGGTCATGGCCACACCGGTCCGAAGATTCGTCGGAATGAAATCGCGCTCCGCCGTCTCCGTGTAGCTCATCTTCGCGCCGATATTTGAGATACTCAAGCCCCAATTGAACACGCCGTCCTTGTCCCCATATTTCACCTTGTCATTTGTGTGAAACACGCCGATGTCAACAGCTGCAGATCGTCCAGGGCGTGAGTCCGCCCCAAGAATATTCGTCCCGCCCGTGAGATTCGAGTGGATGTAGCGCGCGGCCACACCGCCCGACCACGTATTGCTCAGCTTTTGTGCAAAGCCGAAGTCGAGGCTGAATTCCGAAGGCGAAAAGTCGCGGATCGCTTGGCCCGTAATGTCCGTGAAGGTGATGTCGCCCAAGGAGAAGAAGCGCAAGGCCGCACCAAAGGCCTGCCGGTTATTCAGCTTGCGGTAGCCTCCCACATAAGCGATGCTCATGTCATTGACCAAAGCGCGGAGCCACGGTGCGTATCCCAAATTCATCTCGAACTCACTGGTGGAAAAGGCCATCTGGGCCGGATTCCAATGCAAGCTCGAGCCATCCGGACTCAAGGCCACACCCGCATCACCCATTGCGCTTGAGCGCGAGTCGGGTGCAATGTTCAAAAAAGGAACGGCGGTAGTAATCGAATTGAGCTGGAGCTGAAGCGCGGCCTCGCCCTGAGTCAATTGCGCGTGGGCCGGTACGTGGAGGGCCATTGCACACATCAGAGCTCCAAAAAAAGCTAGGATTGAACTTGTAGAAATGAAATGCCGTAGAATCATAGGTCGGCGAAGTTAAGGTGTTCGATGAGCAATCAATGCAGTCACTGTAGCAAAACGAGCCGCTGAGTTAAATCGGCCGTTCGCCCTTCAGGCGTGGTCACTTGAAGGTGGTATACATACGTGCCTTGCGTCAGAGGGTTACCTCCGCGGTTTGTGCCGTTCCAATTCAAGTGATCCATTCGGTTGCCTTCGGAAATTCGTTGCTGCGTATCAGACCAAACGAGCCGCCCTGCATTATCGTATATCCGAAGCGTGATTTCAAGTGGAACACAGGCCTGATTGTGCAAGAATTGAAAGGTGGTGGGTCCGTTGCTGGGGTTGGGATAGGCCAACACCTCGTCCAAAAACACCTCAAGTGACTCCACAACAACAAAGTCGAGCCCCACGGTGGAAGAGTTGTTATGCACATCCCAAGCTCGCAAATCGATGTGATGGGTTCCGGGGGCCAATGCCGTGAGCGGGTACGTCAACCGCCCGGATGTATAGGTCCCCAAGTCAGCCGTGTAATAATCGTTCAACACGAAGCTCTGGTCGTCATCGAGGGTCGCACGGAGATCGTGCCCGATGCCGGTTCCGACCGTATTGATGCCCTGCTCGTCTTGTATGGTGGCCAAGAAGATGGCATCCTCCGAGGTGGTGCCGCCGGACAGAAAGGTGGTGTCGTTGATGAACAGTTGGATCTGCGGCCCCTGGTCATCGAGGATTGCAGTCGGATCAACGCCCCCGACGATCAGTTCTTGCGAGTGGCCGTGGGCATCTCGACTGGCGGCTGCCTGTGAGCCCGAGGGTGCAGTCGTGTCAGCTGCGGCGAAGGCGTAATAGCTGATGCGGCCCGTGCCGTGGCTGTAATCAATGTCGCGCGGCACAACAAAGCTGAAGCTGAACAGTCCGTCGACCACAGGAACTGCACCGGCATGGATGCGATTGCGCCACTCTTCAAAATTGACCGGGCCAGAGCCCCCGTCGTTGTTTTGCGTTGTGATGCTCGCCGGTTTGTCGAAAACCGTGGGGTAGACCAATCCGTTGAAGTCCTCAAGCAGGTCGCCGCCCGGACCGGCCACATAACCCTCAATATGCACTTGCTCGAGGGCGGAGAGCGTATCGGCCCACGCGTCAGTCGGGATACCGTTGATCGCCGACGTATAGACGGTGTGTTGAGGGATGGCCAATCGAAGGGCGACGTCGCCCAACAGAGTGAAGTTGCGCTTGTTCGAAGAGTTTCCCGAGGCTTCGTGATTCTTCGTCCGCCGGGCAATATCTCCGAGCCGCTGCGGCTGCCCATCGGGCTCGTCAAACACGACATCGTAAAAAGAGGTGGTGAGCTGTTCGTTGGAAAAGCTATAAACCACGCGCGTAGTGGTCATCATCGCGATGGCGCCTCCCTCGGGATTGAGCACCATGAGTTCGCCAGCCGTTTCCAATTCGGGGTCGTCAAATCGGGCCAATTCACAGGTTGCTGTAAAGAAAAGCGGCATCCGGTCCCGGTTCGTCCACTCGCGAATGGTCGTGTTGTTCAACACCCTTTCATGCGCCCAACCGCGCTCACCTCCGTGACCGATGTAATTTACGATGAGAGCTCCGTCTTGCACGCGTTGCCGGATGGCTTCCTCAGCTTCGGGGTAGCGCTCGCCTCCGGGCGTGGAAATTTGTGTGTAAGCGTCCATAAAGATGCGCTTCACGTCAAAATCGGGGTGGAGCTCTTCAATATCTTGAGCATGTCCAATGGAATACAAGGTGTGGATGGGCTCGCTGGGGTTGCCGCTGCCGTCGAAGTCATCCGAGACGAAGGTGACGATGTTGCGCCAAGGGCCAAACGGGCCGCTTGAGGTCGAACTGCCGTCGTGCGAACACCCCGCTGTGGAGGTGCTGTCAAGGTCCAAGTAGCGCTTGATTTTTTCAAGGACGATCTGCGCCTCTTCGACCGTGGAGCACGGGAAGCGGCCGACGCCGACTTCGAGTTGGTCCGTATTGGTCGCCGCCGCATCGTCGGCTAAGAAGGCGAAGTAATCGTCGCTTACGTAAGAGGAAGTCGGCGACCAGGAATTGGAGCTCTGGTAAGTGATCAGGAGTGGGCCGTCGGGATCGAGGTTGCGATTTTCAAAAGTGCCGTCGCCCACGAGTTGAAGATAGCGGGGCTGCAGATCGGGGTCGCCCGCAACGGCGGCGCGGTCGTAGAGCATTTTCATCAGCGACCGAATTGCTGTAGGGTCCGGTCGCCCGGATGAAAATGCGTCGTACACCTGGCGCGGGGTAACGATGGCGATAGACAACCCCTCGGCAGCGTGTATCTCGGCGAGTTCCAACGTCTGCTCCCAAAAGATGGGTGAACTGACCATAACCAGGTCCACCTGAGGCAGGCCGTGCACATCGGTGAAGAGCACTGGCCCGATTGGCGTTGCCGCGTAATGATTGTAGTCCGAAAAGGCGAGGAAGGTTCGCGGTTGCTCGCCCGAGACACCGCCCGAAGCCCCCGGTGCACCGTAGTCCACCTTGAATCGCGCTGTGCCGCTCTCCAAGGTGAATGGAACGCGAACAGGCGCCAACTCATCGGTGATGTCCCAAACGTCATGCAGCGCCGAAGCGCCCTCGATTACGTGCTCAACCCACCCCCCGTGTGCGCACGCATCCCGATCGGTGATCACCACTTGAGCCAGCCCCCCCATGGTGGCCTGCCGGCGGCCCTGCAGCCGCAGCCAGTCGACCCACGCCTCGGCCCCCTCAACTTGCGCATCGAGTTCCACGCTAACCGTCACGGTCTCCGCCCCACTTGGAACCCAACGCAAACTACCGGTCTTGGGTTGAGCATACGGACTGGAACTCGAAGTCCCCACCGAATTCGGCTGCAACACCATCGCGCTGTCCTCAACGGCCACCAAAATAGGGCTGCTCACCCCGACAGATCGGCCCATCACCCGTGCCTGCATCCACCCTTCTACGGGCAAGATGTCGCGAACGACAAAGGGCACGCTGACCGACGGATTGAACTCCAAATGCTCCCCATAAAATTGACGCCCTGAACGTATCAGCGAATGCTGCTCCAGCTCGTGGAAAATAAAAAAATCACTTGCGGCAGAAGTTGTGTCTGGCGGATCGGCAAGCACCGGCAACGACGTGATACGCTCGGGCGACGGATCGTCGACGCGCAAAAAGTAAAAAGCTGAGTCCGACCAAGGGTTCACGGCATGCTCCCAGCGGTTATCCCCCGGGGACCACGTCCAAGACTCGGGCCCATCGGCGTATAGCAACATGTGGTCGCTCCCTGAAAAGTTGCCGTCAGCACCCCCAACAAAATCGACAGGGATGGGCATGAGATCCAGGGGGCGTTCAGCAGCATTGTCAAGCGGCAAAGGGTCGCCGCCGCAACCGTACACCCCCATCGTGTTCGTGTTCAACTGCGAAACATCCAAGCCAAGCCCCTCAAAGAAGGCCGCATCGAGCTTGTATATGCCGGTCCGTGCCGTAGAAAATCGGTACCATGTGCCCTCGGAAAGTTCACTGTGCTCTGGCCAATCAAATTGGGCTTCCACGCTCGGAAAAATGAGCGAAACACTCAATACTAAAGTCGACACAAGCAACCTCTTTAGAGACCACAGCGTTGTCCATTCACGCATCATATCCGCTACAAACGCAGTCTTGCTAAAATTGTTGCTCAGCACTGTTTTTCAAGTTTTAGGACCGCCAAGTTCCGCAATGTTGATATTTTCACGACCTTATAATCTGAACCGCACCGACTAATGGGACCTATTTCCACCCTTTTTCGCAGCCCCTCAACCACGCTGTTTGGCTTGGTTTTGCTGGTATTAGCGGGAATTTTCAGCCCCGAGCAAGCACATGCTCAGGATCCCGAATTTACCCAGTTTTACGCGAATCCAATCTACCTAAATCCGGCTTTTGCGGGTACAGCACGCTGTCCTCGCTTTGTAATGAGCTATAGAAATCAGTGGCCGGCGATGAGTGGAAACTACGTCACTTCTGCGGCGAGTTACGACCAGCACCTCGAGACGATTTCCGGGGGATTGGGCTTGATTGTGATGAACGATCGCGCAGGTCGTGGCACATTGAGCACCACTTCTGTGAGCGGCATCTATTCTTATCAATACGCTGTGTCTCGAAAGTTTTCGGTCAAGGCCGGCTTCCAGGCCACGTATTTCCAAAAATCTTTGGATTGGTCTAGACTCACGTTCGGAGATATGATCGACCCCCGCAAGGGCTTTATCTACGAGACACAAGACCAGCCGCGTGGGGGAACAGTAAACAATGTCGACTTCTCGGCGGGCGTCCTAGGCTTCTCAAAGAAGCTCTATTTTGGGTTTGCTGCTCACCACCTCAACGAGCCGAATGAATCGCTCGTGGTGGGACTCAGCCGCTTGCCCATGAAGCTTACGGCCCACGCTGGTGCCGTCTTGCCGCTTGAGAAATCAGTGCGCGGTGTAGAGGCCAGCATCTCGCCCAACATTTTGTACCGCCGCCAAGGCGAGTTCCAGCAAATGAACTTGGGATTGTACATCAACAAAGGCCCCATCGTAGGCGGCATTTGGTACCGTGGCATCTTGTTTACGGATTACCGAGATGCCTTCATCGTCACCTTAGGCATCCAGTCGGATCAAGTGAAATTTGGCTACAGCTACGACGTTACGGTCTCGGATCTAACCCCCGCAACGGGCGGCTCCCATGAAATCAGTATGACCCTTAACTTTGACTGCCGCCAAAAGCGCAAGAAGTTCAGGACAATATCGTGCCCGAGCTTCTAGTTCTTTACCTGCACCCCGCACGAAACCCTACATAATCAACCCCCTGCAAACTTTTAGAAACCAACGGATATGCGTTACGACAGAATTGCCACGTTGACCCTTCTCGCCGCTACAGTCGCTTTATTGTCGGCTTGCAGCTCTGGATCCTCCGGAGCCACGGGCTGGAACTACAACGACGGCACCAACGGAGGATTCCAACGCCTCCCCTACCTCGGACAAGAAACCGGCCCAGGCTTGGTCTTCGTCCAAGGTGGCACCTTCACCATGGGCCAGGTCGAAGACGACTTGATGGGCACCTGGGACAATGTGCCGCGCCGCGTCACCGTCTCTTCATTTTACATGGACGAGGTGGAAGTGACCAATTTCTACTGGTTGGAATACCTGCATTGGCTTTCACGCGTGTACGGTTCGAGCTACCCTGAGATTGTAGATCGCGCAAAGCCCGACACCTTGGTATGGCGAAACCCTCGGGCCTACAATGAGCCTTACGTCAATTATTACCTGCGCCACCCTTCATTCCGTGACTATCCAGTTGTAGGCGTGTCTTGGTTGCAAGCCAGTGAATTTTGTGAATGGCGTACCGATCGTGTGAACGAGCGCATTCTTGTCCGCGAAGGGCTCTTAGAGCACAACCCCGAAGGTCAAATCGACGACGAGCACTTCACAACATCGACTTACCTGGACGGCCAGTACGAAGGTCAAAAGGCCGCCGAAGGCATCCGCGATCTCAGCCCGAACAGCGGAGGTTTCCGCAATGCTGCTCTGACTGATGGCATCTTACTTCCGTCGTACCGCTTGCCCACAGAGGCTGAGTGGGAGTATGCTGCGCTCTCTTTGATTGGCAATTCAGGAGAAGAGCTGATCACCGACCGCCGAACCTACCCTTGGAATGGGCACTATGTTCGGAACGATGACAGCCGGAACAAGTTGTACGGTGACATCAACGCAAACTTCATGCGAGGACGCGGTGACAACATGGGTGTGGCCGGAGCTCTCAATGACAATGCCGACATCACATCTCCGGTGTACCAATACGCCCCCAATGAATACGGACTGTACAACATGGCCGGTAATGTGAGCGAGTGGGTCATGGACGTCTACCGTCCAAACACGTCCCAAGACGCGGCAGAATTCCGCCCCTTCCGAGGCAACAACTTCACCACCAAGCAGCTCGACTCCGAGGGCAACGTGGCCGACAAACTCGACTTTGTCATGTACGACATCGCCGGAATCAAGAATTTCTTGCAGTTGTACAGCGATGCGGCGCAAGCCACCTTGACAACAGACGGTCAGAATTTGATTGACAATCTTAACACCTACGTCACCCAGAGTGAAGATGAGTTGAAGGTCAAGCAAGTGGAGGGCGCTATGCTCCGCATGCAAGACGCCATGGACCTCATTGTAGGTTCGGACGCTCCAATTGCTTCTGACTTGCGTACGGGCTTTGCCAAGCAAATCACGGCTGTGCCCGGCGACCAGAAGTACCGCGATGTGACCGTTGAGGAAAACCTCAACCGCCGCAACTACCGTGTGGCCGACAACATCGATTACGCCGACGGCGATTTCCAAAGCTCCATCTTCTTCTTAGACGATGAAATGGAGGACGAAGACGGCTTGGTGTACAACTACGGCAATACGTCGCTTGTGAATGATCACACGCGCGTTTATAAAGGCGGCTCTTGGGCGGACCGCGTATACTGGGTGATTCCAGGCACGCGCCGCTATATGGACGAGGCGCAGTCCGATGCGACGATCGGATTCCGTTGTGCGATGACGCGTGTGGGCTCGCCAGTGGGCAACCCGGGCGGCGGACGTTGAGCCGCAAGGCTGATGCGATGAAGACCGAAGCGCTCTACGATGTTTTTCGTGGAGCGACTGGGGTGGCGACCGACACGAGAAAGTGCGCGCCAGGCACCTTATTCTTTGCGCTCAAAGGCGACAATTTTGACGGCAACCGCTTTGCCGATGATGCATTGAAGCGAGGCTGTGTGGCGGCGGTGGTGGACGACCCTGCGTTGTTTGACCTCGACGGCATGTTCGGCGTGGACGACGTGTTAACGGCCCTGCAAATGCTTGCCAGCCGCCACCGGGCAGAGTGGGATTTCCCCGTAATCGGACTGACGGGCAGCAATGGAAAAACGACAACCAAGGAGCTTATGCTGGCGGTGTTAGGTATGCGCTACAAGGTGTACGGAACGCGGGGCAATCTGAACAATCACATCGGAGTGCCACTCACCTTGCTCGAAATCCCTGCGGATGCCGAGATGGCAATCATCGAAATGGGGGCGAATCACTTGGGTGAAATCCAAAATTTGGCCCGCATCGCTCAACCGACCCACGGGCTGATCACGAACATCGGCCGAGCCCATTTGGAGGGGTTTGGTAGCGAGGAGGGCGTATTGAAGGGCAAGACGGAACTTTTTGAGCACCTTCGGTCTGTTGACGGTGTTGCCCTCATGCGCTCCGACGATCAGAAGTTGATGCAAGCCAGCGCGGGGATGCGACGTGTGCCCATTGAAGACCAACCCGTTCCGCGGCTTGCGCTGCCCGGGGCGCACAATGTGCAGAATGCTCAAGCTGCTTGGGCGGTGGGGCGCCTGTTCGACGTGCCCGAAGTGGATGTCCGGAAGGCCCTCCAAACATTTGAGCCGCACAGCGCCCGTGGAGAGCGACAGCAAACGGAACGCAACGAGCTGCTGCTCGACTGCTACAATGCAAACCCCAGCTCTGTTGAAGCCGCCTTGCGCGCCTTCGCATTAAATAAAACAGGCGATCACACGGGCCACTCCCCTGAAAAACTATGCATTCTGGGCGACATGAAAGAGCTGGGTGCTTATGCAGAAGAAAGCCATGGCAGCATCGTTGACTTGCTCGTCGAGCTTCGCCTCGACCACTTGCTCGTGGGACCCTGCTTCACGATAGCAGTAGAAAAGGCACGGTCCGCACAGACCGGAGGTGCGTCGGTGGACAGGGGCTTCGCTTTCGCCGACATCACCGGCTTACAACAACATATCATGGACCACCCCATTGAAGGCAAGCAAATCCTTCTAAAAGGCTCCCGTTCAATGGCCTTGGAGCAACTTATCGAGCTGCTCTAGACTCTATCTTCGCAACCTTGTCAACCCTCAACGCATGAATTTTGTAGAAGAGCTCAAGTGGCGCGGCATGCTCCACGATGTGACCCCTGGATTGGTCGAAGAATTGGCGTCCAAGACCACGACAGGCTATGTCGGCTTTGATCCCACGGCCGACTCCTTGCACATCGGCAACTTGGTGCCGGTCATGCTACTGGTGCATTTGCAGCGCGCCGGGCATCGCCCCTTGGCTTTGGTTGGCGGCGCAACAGGCATGGTGGGCGACCCCAGTGGCAAGACGGCCGAGCGCCAATTGCTCGACCCGGCATCCATCGCTCACAATTTGGCTTGCCAGAAGAAACAACTTGAAAAATTCCTCGACTTCACTGGCGACAACGCGGCCATGGTGGTGAACAACCACGATTGGTTCAAAAACTTCAATTTCTTGGATTTCATCCGGGACGTTGGTAAGCACATCACAATCAACTACATGATGGCTAAAGACTCGGTCAAGAACCGACTCGAGGCGGGCATGAGTTTCACTGAATTTTCATACCAATTGGTCCAAGGCTACGACTTCCTTTACCTGTTTCGCAGCCACGATTGCAAGCTGCAGATGGGCGGCAGCGATCAATGGGGGAACATGCTCACTGGCACGGAACTCGT
>Ga0206681_10001698_pt1 | contig 9877 bp, 7 predicted proteins | sample M150012015metaG_FD_161048 | JGI IMG/M metagenome (GOLD analysis project Ga0206681, IMG submission 161048) | Ammonia-oxidizing marine archaeal communities from Monterey Bay, California, United States - M1 500m 12015 | ecosystem: Environmental > Aquatic > Marine > Intertidal zone | place: USA...
GTGACCTTCGATGTGACCTGAGTCCAAAAGAAGGCGTCCAACAGTAGTGGACTTTCCGTGGTCGACGTGTCCGATGAACACTATATTCAAGTGAGGCTTGCTCTTATCTTCCCATTGAGATCCCATTGTGATTACTCCTTAGCGAGTCAGCCGACAAGAAACCCCTATTTGAAGACCGCGACTGATATTATCTAACTTCTTAGAATCAGTAATGTCTGTAATCGTGCCACAGGGGGCTTATAGATCTAAAATAATTGACAAAATAAGTTCAAATGACCTACTTTTCCAATATTAGCGAGAAGGTGTTACTACTTACCTATTATTCGGCACCAATAATAGTTCCATCTTTGGCAATACGATACATTCTGACAGTACTAGTAGCGCCCCTCATTGCTAGAGGGCTTCCTGATATTGCTACTACACGATCTCCAACATTTAATCTTCCATCATCCAATAGTGCGGCAACCGCCGTTTGCATTGTTTCTGAACCACGTTGGTGCTCTTTGACAATGATACTATCAACACCTGGCAATAATTGAACTCTACGAGCAGCTCTAATTCTATCACTAACTGCCGTGACTGGAATCTCTGGCTGATATCCCGCAACTAGCCTCGGTGCGTTTCCATGTTCAGTAGCAACAACAATTCTTGCTGCTTTGCTAACCTTTGCCAATTCAACACCTGCATGTGCAACCGCTCTTGTTGACTTGAATCTAGCCAAACCACTCGGCCTAGCCCCCGAGGAGTCCAAGCCTTGTTCAGTAGCAATAGCAATTCTATCCATAATCTCAACCGATTGTAATGGGTATTTTCCTGAAGCGGTTTCACCCGATAACATTACTGCGGTTGCTCCAAAGCGAATAGCATTAGAAATGTCACTCACTTCGGCTCTTGTAGGTCGTGAATTCAATATCATTGAATCAAGCATTTGAGTTGCTACGATTACAATCATGCCTCTTTGCAAAGCGCCATCAATGATTCTTTGTTGTGCCATAGGCACTTGTTCTAGCGGTATTTCTACTCCTAAATCGCCCCTTGCAACCATCACTGCATCCGCCGCATCCAATATTTCATCCAAATTCATTAGAGCAGTTGGATGCTCAATTTTTGCTATGATTGGCACATGTTGTCCTGCATTTTTTATCGCTTCTTTAGCTGGAATCAAATCTGCAGCAGTACGAACATAACTAACCGCAATATAATCGGCTCCATGTTGTAATGCATGCTCTAATGCAATTTTATCATGTGCACCAATAGCCGGTAAGTCGACCATTGTACCTGGAACGTTAATTCCTTTTCTTGCACTCACAGGACCTCCGTCATCAACTTCACAAGTAACAATTCCTCCAGATTTAGCCTCAGTATCTTTGACAATTAATCTAATCAAACCATCTGCAATTAAGACCGGGTCGTTTACATTTAGTTCCAAACTAAGACCTGCATATTCAACTGGCAACTTTGCAGAACTTGCATCTTCCATCTTAGCCATACCACAATGTAATTCAACAGATTGACCCTTTGTTAATTCAACAATACCAGTAAAATTACCAAGTCTTAACTTAGGACCAGGTAAATCTGCAAGTATGCAAGTAGGCTTGCCGAGGACTTCTTCAAATCCCCTAATTTGCTCATATATTGCTGTTTTACTAGCTGGTTCACCATGTGAATAATTCAATCTGCAAACATTGACACCGGCTCTAAGAATTGATTCGAGAACCTCAGGAGAATCACAAGATGGCCCGATGGTAGACACGATGCGTGTTCTTCTCATCAGTCATCGCTGGTACGCATACCGCTTTAAGATATGCAATTGACAAATATCTATTCTTCTTCCCCGAGTTCAAAACTATGGAGAAATTCATCTATGTCAATAACTCCATCTTCATTGGTATCTGCTTTGTGGAAAATTAAACGCGAATCGTTCGAACTATAATCAAATCCAAGAGTTTTCAATGCATGTTGGAATTCTGAAAGTGTCAAATGATTCTTGCCACCCCAATCTGCCATGTGGAACATTTCTTCACGGCGTTTGTGCTCTGCAGGTGTTGGATTACGGAATTCTTGCCTAAAAGTGTGAAATGGGGTTTCTCTTGGATGAGCATGCTTTGCTCCATATCCAAAATAAATAATTAATCCGATTATTAATGCTGCACCAGCACCAATGAATGCTTTTTCACCCATAATGAAAACTAGTGCCAATCCTCCTACAATTCCCCAAATTTGAATCAAAGGGAAAAATGGGGCTTTGTAAGTTGGTTGATACCATTCATGCCCCTTTACTATGCTCCGTAGTACAATTAATGCTGAATTGACAATGATGAATACCATGATTTGGAAGCCTGATGCTAACTTAGCCACGTCCTTTACTGGTAATGTAAGAAGAACAACTGCCATCATCATTCCTGTAGCAATGATGGTCCAGTGTGGCGTTTCCCATTTTGCATTTACCTCTTCAAGTGACTGAGGTAAGAGATTATCTCTAGCCATTGCAAACAAATATCTCGATGATGCTAAAATACCGGCTAGAGCCATCGAAGCCATAGTCAAAATGGCTAATACCGCTGCGATCAATCCAACTGTTTTACCGCCAACATGTTCAGCGAAGATGAAAATTGGATCTTCTACTGCATGGCCATCTACCATCCACCAACCATCGCTGAGAGTTGCCATCAACATATAGGAAACTCCTGCATAGAGCACTGTTGCTGTGGCAAGCGAGATATACATGCCACTTGGTAGATTTTTTCCAGGGTTTTTTATTTCTTCAGCAATTGCAGCGACTTTAGTGACTCCTGCGTATGCAACGAAAACAAGCGCTGCGGTTTCACCCAATAGCCAAGCATCTGAACTGAAGGCTGCATCAGCTGGAGCCGCCAAATCCGCTTCGCCTGAAAATAATGCGACAAACGATAATATCAATAGCAGCAATACCGAAAACCCTACAATTGGCGCTTGTATCGCTTTTATCTTCTTTACTCCAAGAATATTTACTACAACAATCAACACTAATACACTTAATGTAACGGACGTTGAATTTAATTCAACATTCAAAAAATTAGTAATCGCATACATATATGCGGTTAATCCAATCAGTGCAAATGATGCTTTCAATAAGAATGATGCCCATAGCCCCATACCAGAAATTGTACCTAGTAGTGGCCCATAAGTTCGTTCAATGTAAACATATGAGCCTCCTGATGTTGGCATAGCAGATGCTAATTCAGATTTCGAAACCGCACCCGGCAATACCACTGTTGCCGCTAAAACATATGCTAACCAAATTCCTGCAGCAGATGCACCCATAGTTTCAGCTGCGATGGAAGGAAGTACGAATAGTCCGGAACCAAGCATTGCTGATAAGGAAATGATAATTACTCCAGCCAAACCAATTGTTCGTTCCAATTGCTTAGAAACATTAGAAATTACGCCTTTTACATCACCCTGAATTAGTTTCTCAGCAGTGTCTTTCAAGTCCATTATTATCCCGCCTTCCTTCATTCTGTGGTAGTATTATTGTTTGGGAGAATAACTAACCATATAGCCTCTTGTAAAGAAAATGATAGCGCAACGCAATTACACACAAAAATAAATGATTATTGAAAATAAACCAATCTAATAATGAATGATTCAACTCGAAGATCATTGGCCCTTTCACGATTCTCTATTTTGAAAGTCCAATCTCCATCGCCATAGGTTCCTTCATTATCACTATCGCCAAAGGTGTATGATGATATGGTGAGGAATACGCAATCATTTGCTTCATCGCAATCATCGCCATCATTGCGTTGGTCTAATCCAACACTTGAGGTATTTCTAGCTTCATCATCATCTTCATTATATGCATAAACATCTAATTTTGCTCGACAGTTGCCTGTACCTGGATCAAAGCAACCATCATCTTGCTGTGGATAAGTCAATTCTGCAACCGCCTTAATAATGGTATTCTTATGATTTGCCGAATCTCTATCGTATGTAATTGAAACATCGAAATCAAGTTCATTATTATTAGAAGTATTGGAACCAATTTCAAAATCTGACCATTTAGCCGCATAAGAAACATAGACTTTGATAGTGTCTGAATCTACCATATCTTGGCTATTTTTGATATTCAACTTTACCTTATATTCACCTGGTTCAACATCTGCCCATGTTACAGTCTCACCACTAAAATCAACATCATTCTCAAAATCACCATCGTCATCTGCATCAATGTTTAGATCTATGTCCCAATTATATTCTGAAATATATTCATCAGGATTACCTGCATCTGAATCTGAGGCATCTAAGGTAATACTTGTTGTTTCAGAAACATCCCTATCAGTTTGACTTTTATCGTAATAACACATCCACAACACGATATGTGTGTCTTCATCTACATCGTTATTTTCACAATCTTCTGCATCATTATATTGAGTGATTTCAGCAACAGGTTCAACTGCAGTTGCAACAGCAATTGTCAGTTCTTTAATTTGTTCAGAAGTTTTTGAACCATCTGAAATAGTGAGAACAATCGTTTTTGTCCCTGATGAATCATATGACCATTCGGCAGTCATTCCAGTCTTATCGACTGATGAATCATTATCAAAATCCCAGCGATATGTCAAACTTCCATCATTTGGAGTTGAACTGCCGGCATCAAATGAAATGGTATCTCCAACCTTAATATTTTCACTAGGTGAAAAGTTGAATACTGCTAATAACTCACTCTTGGAAGATGATTCCCCTTCCTCAAAAATACAACCTGACAAACTGACTAATACCATCATGCCAGCCAGCAATAGTGGACCAAATTGTAACTTCATCGTTTACTTGCTATGCCTGCTGTTTGAAAAGCCCTTCCTTCCAATGTATTGGTTTAGAAGGAAAAAAGAGAGGTTTGACGGTTACCCGCAACCAATTCTTTAGCAGTCCATCCAAATGCCTCTGTTATTCGCCCAATAGCTGCTGCAAGTCGTTCTGCATAGAATATTCCATCATAGCCACTAATGCCTCCATTTTCTTCACCTTCAATCCAAGGTTCAACGGTCATTGGCCTATTACTTGCATCTGTTACAATGTATGCAACTTTCATTCCAGGAGTAAATCCAAGTCCTTTTGCTATCAAAGCGCGAGCGATTCTAACTTGTGCCATTGAGTCTGGATTCGCATAATGTTTAGTAAAATCAATACTACCATCTTTGTTTAATTTACCTTTACAAGATTTTGAAAGAACTAATTCAGAAGCATCAACTTGTTTGTTTTTAATCGCTTGAACTCTGCTCAATGCATATTGTACCAAATCATCACCTTCATCAGCCAAAGCATAATTGAACATTTGTTTCATCGTATCTCGCAGATAAGAGAATGTATCAGTCCTTTGTGTTTCATAGCCACGAATCAGCATTTCTTCACTTGGCCAAACCACTTGGCCAACATATCTTTTCTTTGCACCATGGCTGAAAAATACCGACAAGCCTTTTTCAAATTCCAATATTGCAGAATCTTTACTGAAACGTTGAGCAATGTCCAAGCCAAAATCTATCATCGCTTGTTTTGCATTATTCCAATTTTCAATCTCTTCATCTGTTGAATCTTCTTTAATTACTGAAATTGAATCTGTAGCAACTGGAGAACGAACGAATATTGAATCAGTATCTGAATATACTACTGAATGGCCTTCCTCTTCTAAACTGGCTATTATCGCCTTGATGTTATGACGTGCCCAAGCGGTTATTGATGAACCTAAATCACGATGTGTAAAACGATAGAATCCTGATGCAAAAACTCCGTAAAAGGAATTCATCAATATCTTTACCGCATATTGCATAGAATCGTGAAATTGTAAAGCCTTGTCATCTTGTTCTACTTTGGCCTTTTTCATACCAGCTTTATGTTCATCTCTCTGAGACATTAAATCCTCTAATAATAATGGAATCAATCCTTTACGATTATCTTGATGAAGGAATATTGCACCAGTAGGTGCAGTATGGACTGGATCATCTTCTGCTGGTTGAATATCTTGATTTGAGTCCACTCTCGTAGTATAGCAAATATTGTGACCTATCATTATAGAAGGATACATGCTCTTGAAATCCAACACCGCAATCCATGGATGCAAACCTGCTTCAACATCGTGAACATAACCGCCAGTAATCTGACCTTCTTTGGCATCTGCTGAACCGGTTAATGGAACTGCAATATTTTTTGAGTCGGCTAAACGAATTACTAAGGAATCGATTAACTGACTTGTACTACCATTAGCAGCGATATCAAAATTGACTTTGGCAACACTGGCAACCGCTTCCTTACGACGAATTACTTGAATAGCACCTAGAATATCCAACGGTAACACTGCATCTCGAATACAATATTCAAGAACTTCATCTGGACGATTAGCCCATTCAACATCCATATTTGATGCATCAATATCCATTTTATGGCGTTCATCATCGTCTGGGAATAATAATTTCGAAACAAAACTAAGAGTTTCTCTTTGCGGTTTGAGAGCAATTCTTGCTTGCCACCAACAATCAACTATCGCCCTCCCTGCTAGATTCCAAGCCCGATTGGATTGGCGTTTTGGCATTAGACCTGTTCTGACCCGTTTCAATTCCGACTCAATTTGAGGAACTCTACCCCAACCAAATAACTGGGCTCTTTTTCTCCATTCTATTTTCTTAGCCATTAAATCGGTTCTCTCAAGCAATCGCGGTAAATCAAAATTATCAATATTGTAACCAGTGATAATATCTGGATCGTTTGCCCTAACGACAAGTGTCATTTGTTCGAGAATATGAGATTCTTTTCCAGTGAATGTGAATTCTTGACGTGTTCCATCTTGCATATTTTCAATACAAGCAGCACCACACAATACTGTATTATGAGCAATACTAGTTTCCAAATCAAATGAAAACACCTTGAATGGAACTGCAAATGGTTCTGCTGCAACTAGATCGGATAGATCGCAACTAACCGTAAGATCAACCGGATAACGCCCCACTCCTCCCGCTTCAATTACCGCATTCATTCGGCTGTTATCAGCATCATCAGAACTTCTTTCATCAATTAATTGCCCTTCAATAGAAATATGCATTCCTAAATCTAAATCCAGAAATACTCGATTCAAATAAGGAATATCACCTGAAAAAATATGCCAACCTTGTTGCTGTAATTTTTTCCGTAATTGTGGAACTAGGTATGGCTGTTTTACTACTATCTTCCATGTTGGCCTCATTCCCAAATCTGTCAGTTTCATTACTGGGCCTTCGTAACTAACAATATCTGCATGACCTTTGAGACTACGAAGTCTGTTTACAAGGTATTCTGGTAATTCTTCACCTTCATTCCATGCCCCAAGGCTGGCCACTTCAAAGGATGGAGAAAGGCCGTCGATTAGCAAACAAATAGATTGGCCATTTTTACAACGACCAAATAATTCCACAACGGTGCGCGATTTTGATTGGCCATCTTCAATCGTATCAGTGGAGTGATACCGTCCACTGATAATCCCGACCTCGCCGCACCAAGTCATACTCTCCCCCAACAACCAAAACGGCTCACAGTCCTTCAACTCACCCCTGCATATTTTTCCTCAGAAAATTTTCCTGCCGAATATGCTGAATAATCGGCCGCAATGCTTGAAAGGCATCTATGCCCCCATACAAATGTCGGGCTTGGTGAAATGATGAATAACAAGACCGATTGGGATAGCCTAACATTTTCTTTAACACCAACCGATACTATGTATTTGACAGAAACCAAGCAAGGTGATGCTTGGATGCCTGGTGATTTGCGCCCATATGGGAATATGTCAATCTCTCCAGCTGCTGGTGTTCTAAATTACGGACAAGGTTTGTTTGAAGGAATGAAAGCATACCGTACTGCAAACGATAGAGTTGTATTTTTTAGACCTGAGGAAAATGCTAGAAGAATGCAACGCGGTGCTGACCGTTTGAAGATGCCACCAGTTCCTGAATCTATTTTCATTGATGCTGTTGAACAAGTTGTAGCAGCAAATCTAAATTGGGTTCCTCCAATGGGTAAAGGAGCACTTTATGTCCGTCCATTATTGATGGGTTCGGGACCAGTTCTTGGCGTTGCACCTGCACCATCTTACACATTCTTAGTTTATGTCACCCCTGTAGGCCCATATTTCAAAGGAGGAGTTTCTGCAATTGATTTACTAATTTCAGAAGAATATCATCGCGCTGCCCCTGGTGGTTCTGGCGGAGTTAAAGCAATAGGAAATTATGCACCAGGAATGATGCCGAGTAAAAAGGCAAAGGCAGCTGGTTTTTCTGAAGTAATCTATCTTGATGCTGAAACACATACCTGTATTGAAGAAGTAGGTGCTGCCAATTTCTTCTGTCTAAAGGATGGAATTCTATACACTCCTGAATTAACTGGAACGATTTTACCTGGAATTACCCGCGATTCAATTATCAAATTGGCTCGCAATAATGGAATGGAAGTTGTTGAAACAAAGGTAACTGCTGAATTTGCAATGAATGCTGATGAGGCTTTCTGTTGTGGAACTGCTGCAGTAATTTCTCCTATCGGCTCAATTACAAAAGGTGAGAGTAAAGCAGTATTTGGTAACGGTTCACCTGGAAGCGTTACAACTTCTCTTTACAATCAAATTACTGGAATTCAAAATGAAACAGTCAATGATGAATTTGGTTGGTTGCATGAGATTCCAACAAATTGAATTCAATTCTTGAATCCTCTTTTCTTGAAACTCTTTTTTGAGGAAGTAGATTTACTCTGTGAACGGTTACTTCCCTTTCTTTGTGAACGTGCACGACGGTCCCCCGCTTGTGGGCCTTTTTCTTCTCGATCTGCTTGAGCTTCTTTCAAATCACGTTGCATCTGACGCCACTCACCACCAATCAATTGCAATATTTCTTCTTTTGAATTAGCCCCTATTGTTTGCTTAGAGCCTTTTCTTGAAACCCATAGTCTTCCTTCTTTTGCATGTGGGCGGCGTGGGTGACTGGTTCCTTCTTCACGCTTGATTTTACGAAGTCCTACCTTTCTTGCTGCAAGAAATAATCCTTCTAAATCCGGCTTTATTACCGAAGCATCTTTTGGAACACGACGGCCATTACGGCGTGAGATTTTTGCATTAAAATATCCCGGCCAGATACTAAGTCTGTCTGGGTTGTGCTCCATCATCTCACCTCTTTGGGGTAACGCCCCATCATACCGGTGTGGATAACAGGGTTATCAAATCATTCAAGGAGAACGCCATTGATGACGCCGTCCTTACCTGGACGAGAAGTAATACGGGCACGACCTTTGTCGGTTTCGATAATTGCTCCTTTGACCAGAATATTTCTACGAACATAGTTAGGATTAGATTGGTTCTCAACTACTGAATGAATCTTTCCAATAGTAGTCTTTCCAGTTTTAGTATCGTTTAGAGAAACACGATTCTCAGACATTACACGAACCATGCTATTTCCACCAGTCTTTCGGTAAATTTTACGCTTTGGTTCACCGACTAATGCGAATTGCTTTTCGGTAGAAATTTCAGTAGAACGCTTGCTGCGAGCCTGAACTAGACGACCACCTGATGGTTTGCGACGGGAGATTCCATGCCATTGTGCCATTATAACCAATCCTTACGATGCCATGCGACCGGCCAAGCATATATGAAAGCAACCCTTAGACACAATTCGCTTCAAAGCGCGATACTGAACGGCCATCTATTGTCTGTAATATCGCTACTAATTGGTCGCCAACATGTAGTTGGCCAACTCCTGCTGGCGTACCAGTGAACAAGTAATCGCCTGAACACACTGGCGCCCATTGTTGCAAAGCATCTATTTGCATACTCGGAGTAATACTCATTTGTGAAAGAGAAGCTTGTTGTACAACCTTGCCATTTACTGTTAAT
>Ga0206681_10001699_pt1 | contig 9871 bp, 8 predicted proteins | sample M150012015metaG_FD_161048 | JGI IMG/M metagenome (GOLD analysis project Ga0206681, IMG submission 161048) | Ammonia-oxidizing marine archaeal communities from Monterey Bay, California, United States - M1 500m 12015 | ecosystem: Environmental > Aquatic > Marine > Intertidal zone | place: USA...
CAGCACGAATAATTCCTTCTTCATGCTCCACGACGACCACCGTGTTGCCGAGATTGACCAGTCCGCGCAATACGCCAATTAGTCGGTCCGTGTCCAGCGGGTGCAGGCCGATGCTGGGCTCGTCTAGAACGTACGTGCTTCCCACCAAGCTGCTGCCCAAGCTTGTGCTCAGCTGGATGCGTTGGGATTCACCTCCGGAGAGGGTGGAGGAGGCCCTTCCCAATGTCAAATAACTCAACCCCACATCCAGCAAGTACTGCAAGCGGAAGTCAATCTCGTCGAGCAGCCGCCCGGCCACAGCTGTCTGCGTCTCACCTAATCCCCGCCGGACTTCGGCCATCGTGCTGGCCAGCGTGTCCAATGGCATTTGCACGAGTTCAGGAAGGCTTCGCCCGGCAATCTGTACATATTTAACCTCCTGGCGAAGCCTGGTTCCATTGCAATCTCGGCACGGTGTCCGCCCTCTGAAGCGCGAGAGCATCACACGGTTTTGAATTTTATAGCCTTTCGCCTCAAGTTTTGCAAAAAAGGAATTCACCCCTCTGAACCATTTATTGCCTTCCCAAATCAGGAGCTTTTGGTCATCGGTCAATTCGTTGTACGGCGTGTGCACAGGAAAGTCAAATTCATGCGCGCATTCAATCAATTTGTTTTTCCAACGCTGGACTTTTTCCCCGCGCCATGGCGCAATGGCCCCGTCATACACCGACTTGCTTTGCTGGGGAACGACCAGACTCTCGCTGATGCCAATCACCTGGCCGAAGCCCTCACATTTCGGACAGGCCCCCGCTGGGTTATTGAAGCTGAATAGGTTTGGAGTTGGCTCAATAAATGTCAAACCGTCCAGTTCGAATCTTGCATTGAAGCTGTGGTGCGTGCCGCTTTGCTGTTCCACCAAGGTGCAGCTGCCCGCCCCTTCAAAAAAAGCAGTCTCCACCGAGTCGCCCAGTCGCCCCCAAAAATTCTCGCCCTCGCTCTTCTCCTCGCCCTTGCTCACCTTGCCCTCTGGCCTCGACAACCGATCGAGCACCAGCATCAACCCCTCGGTATCCATCTCCTTCAACGCCTTCTCGCTCCGCTTCAGCAGCTCGTCGATGCGCATCGCTTCTCCACTTGCCGCCTCAACTTCTGTTGCTCCGCCACGCCACAAGCGAACCAGCCCCTGTTGCTGCCAGACTTCAAGTTGCGTTTTCAACGTTCGCCCTTCTGGCAAGCACACCGGTGCACACACGTAAAACCGCGCACCGGGACTCCAATTTTCTACGCACGCCAGCACATCGCGTGTACTGTGCCGCTTCACAGCCTCGCCCGACACCGGCGAAATCGTATCGCCAATCCGGGCAAATAACATCTTGAAGTGGTCGTAAATCTCTGTAGCCGTCCCCACGGTCGAGCGGCTGCTTCTCGAACTCACCCGCTGTTCTAAGGCAATGGCCGGGGAGAGGTTGTCTATGCGGTCAACCAGTGGCTTCTCGAGTTTTCCGGCAAACTGCCGGACGTATGCCGACAGGCTTTCAATATAGCGTCGCCGGCCTTCCACGTAGAGCGTATCAAAGGCGAGCGATGACTTGCCTGACCCACTCAATCCCGTGATCACCGTTAGCTTGCCGTGAGGCAGGTCCACGTCGACGCCCTTCAAATTGTGCTGGCGAGCACCGCGAATCTCAATGGTTGAAGAGGTGGAAATGGCCTTGGGCATAAGGAGCAGAAAGGTCGGGAATCTCGGCCCATTAACAGCAATTGGCACCCACAGATGCGTGGCAAACGAGAACTTTTCCTTATCTTCATCAAGTCAAGCAAAACGCACCGCGATAGATACACACTACTCTAATTGATTTTTTTCCGCAACGTCTGAAGACCCTTTGGGTCCTCACAACTTGCACAATCTGAGTAGTGATGAACAAGCAAATTCGCCCGCGCACTAGCGCCCCCTCCGTTTCTGACCAAATCCTGATTTCTCAATTCCTTGAAGGCAACGACGCTGCTTTTGAGCAGCTCTTCAACCGCCATCGCGATCGAATTTACACGAAGATTTACCTCTTGGTGCGCGACCGCGATTTGGCCAATGATTTGTTTCAAGACGTGTTTATAAAGGTGATTCAAACCCTGCGCGGCGGGCGTTACAATGAGGAAGGCAAGTTCTTGCCTTGGGTTTTGCGGATTGCTCACAACGCCTCAATCGACCACTTTCGGCGTGCTAAACGCATGCAAATGGTTCGCAGTAACGACGAGTACGACGTATTTGCTCGAATTGACAATGGAGAAATTTCAGTTGAAGATGACATCATCCAGACGCGCATCCTTGGTGATGTGGCCGAGTTGCTTGACTTTCTTCCGGAGGACCAGCGCCAAGTGGTGCATATGCGTATCCACCGTGAGATGAGCTTTAAGGATATAGCAGAAGAAACAGATGTTAGCATCAACACGGCTTTGGGCCGCATGCGCTACGCGTTGATCAACTTGCGAAAGATTATGGAGGAGCGCGGAGTTTCACTCACCGTGTATTGATACGCTCCGAAAATGTTCCGCGCAATATGTACAAACAGGTTGCGTTCGGGAAGCGTACCAATTGTAGATCTGCATGGATGATGCTACCCCACGCCCCCAGGGCGAACAAATTTTCTCTGAACTTTCCGAGGTGCTGGACCTCACTTTACACCGGCCCGATGCTAGCGCTGTACGCGCTGTACTCGGCTACCTATACGGCTCTGCACGTGCCCCTTTAGGCGATGTTCACTTGAACTGATCCGTGCACGTGATCGCTGATCAAGCGGTTGCCAGTCAAGTTGCCGCTTTCGATGCGTAACCTCGCCTTTGTATTTCGGGCGGAGCTTGAAAATAGCGCAGTAAATTCACGCCATGAAGCGATCGCTGAAATTCTTATCAGTCTTCATGTTTGTAGGAATCACAGCTGTGACCACCGAGCAAACGATGGCCCAAGTGTACAATTACGACCCGTACACGGACAAGGACCTTGAGGGCGAATTTGAACGCCCTCGCAAACTGCAATTCGGAATGCGTTTAGGGGCTGCACTTGGGGGCGCTGCATCAACGGCATTTTACAACGGCCTGGGAACGTATGAGCTCGGAGATGGCAGTGCCAACCTTTATAGCATTGAAGACCGCCTCAACCTCGGCGGTGCGAATTCCCCGACGCGCTCGAGCGTTCTCGATCTTCTGAACGTCACCGATTTCTACATCCCGGCAGACGGTTACCCCACGGCGGCTAGGTACGACCCGGTTGTGCTTATGGGTGTGCGTGTTTTGCAGCGATTCAATTTGGGAAACTCCATCGTCTTTGACGCCGACTTTGTAAGGTTGCGATCTCGTGCTGCTTGGCAGCTGGTCACCAATCTTTTGCCAGATCAAGGGCAGGGCACGGAGGACCGCCGCGACTTTGGCATCTTCGGTGAGGAGGAGCGCTTTATGGTGCACTTGGGCTACCGTACGGCTTCTCCGATTGATAAGAGTGCGAGTTATGTGCTCGGCTTGGGTGTGAACATGGTCTCCACACGTATTACCGATCACTATGTCGTCATCGAAGGCGGGGGGCGTACAGAGGAGTTTGCGCTGATCACCTCATACAATGCGGGTCAAACGGGCCCGGCTACCGGTGCACTGACCGGAACGGGGTTCGGGGCGTACATCCGCGTTGGCGCCGAAGCCTACGTGCCCAACGGTTCCGGCGTCGAGCTCACGTATCGCTTGGGCTATGACGCCATAAAATTGGGACGCGAGACCTTTCGTACACTTGATCATGCACTGGTCCTGACGTGGCTGATGCCGCCGCCTAAAATCAGTTCGCTTAAAGTCTGAAGGTTTCGTCCTCCCTCAGTTCAGTAGCTCACCAGCGTTCACCTGAAAATTGTGAATGCGAGGATGGTCAAAATCCACAAAGTGACAAAAGTCCAGCTCAATATTTGACTGCGCTTTTCTTTTGACTTGAGCACTTGGATTTGGTAGACCTTGTCCATGGCCGTTTTCAAGAGCACCACACCGGCTGCCGATTTGACGATGTAGTCATCCGCACCGCACTTTAGTGACTCCACAGCGATGTCCAAGCTGTCCTGTCCCGAGTAAAAGATCACGTGTGTGTTGGGGCTGGCGTGCTTGATTTTTTCTAACACCTCCAGTCCGTTCATACCGCCAGACTCGCTCAGGTGGTAATCGAGAACTACGGCACGGTCGTCATGCAAATGCAGGCTTTTCAAGAAATCTTCACCGTTGTAGTACTTCTCAATATGATGGTACCCACTGCGAACTAAGAAGTCATGCAGGACTTCCATATTTGGCTTGTCGTCGTCGACAAGGGCGATTTTTAGATTTTTACTCATTAGAGTTGTTGTTGTAGGTTTCCGATGAGGACTGTGAGTTGTTCAATGATTGGGGCTAATTCATACGCTTCGGCGCGTTGTCCCTTAGAAATTTTCAATTCTAAAGCGTTCATAGATTGGTGCGTTTCGTGTTCGCCGATGGTTTGCACTTGGCTCTTGAGTTTGTGCAAGATTTGCCGCAAAACCTCCTGGTTAGCACCCGTTAAAATATCATCTGCCTGCATACGTTTCAATTCCGGTTCGAGCACTTCGAGGAAGAGATTGATGTAGTAGCACCTCTTTTCTGGGTCTCCAGCGGACAGGCGGTCGATGATTTCCATAACGTCTAAAATAGGCCAACACCATCATGTCTTGCGTGTCAAGCGGCGAATCTCGCCCATGAGTTGTTCAATTTTGAAAGGCTTGGGAACAAATCCGTCCATGCCATTGCGGATGTAATTGTCTGTCTCCTCGCGTAATACGCTGGCTGTCATGGCGATGATTAGAACCTTTGACTTTTTCTCATCGTTCAATTGGCGGATGGTCTGTGTGGCTTCAATGCCGCTCAACTCCGGCATGTGGATGTCCATTAGCACCAAATCGAAATCACCTTGCTCAACGGCTTCAACGGCAAGTCGACCATTCTCTGCCTTGCCAATGGTCACATCGGGCAGTTCCGAGCGGAGCGTGTCTTCGGTCACAATGATGTTGAAGGGGTTGTCTTCTGCAATCAGAATTCTCAATGCGCCGATGGTTTCTTTCTGCCCAGCTTCTTCTGCAATGGCTTCAGTTAATTCAGGTTCAATGCCCGGCAGCGCAAAGCAAAATGTCGACCCTTCCCCCTCGGTGCTTTCGACCCAAATGCGTCCGTTTTGCAGCTCGATGATTTGCCTGCTGATGCTCAAGCCCAGTCCAGTGCCTCCAAACTTGCGCGTCTTCAGCTGGTCGCCTTGGTTGAAGGACTCAAACACCTGTTCCTGCTTGTCTTCCGGAATTCCGATCCCCGTGTCTGAAACTTCCACGACAAACCACTGAGCCACATCTTCATCCAGTGGCTCAGACCAATTCGGCAGGGCAGGAGCAGCGCTTAACCGCGCTCGCACAGTCACCCGGCCCTCCAGGGTGAATTTGACGGCATTGCCCAGTAAATTAATCAACACCTGATTCAGGCGGCTGGCATCCCCAAGTAAATGCGAGGGGATGGATGCATCGGCTTCAACCACAAGCTCCAAGCCCTTCTGTTCGGCCGGAATGCGCATTACGTTTTCCGCCACTTCAAAGGAGTCCGCCACATTGAATGGCTCGGATGCCACTTCGAGCTTGCCGGCTTCGAGCTTGGAGAAGTCAAGAATGTCGTTGACGATGTCGATCAAATTGCTCGAAGCAGTGATGATGTTGCGCAAATACGACTTGGCCTTGACCGGCACATCTTCCTTGCCTGCCAAATTGCTCATCCCTACAATCGCATTTAGGGGTGTGCGAATCTCGTGGCTCATATTGGACAGGAACACCGCCTTGTGGTTCAACGCAATTTCTAGGTCTGCATTGGTGCGGATTAAATCACTTTGGCGTTGCTGCAATTGGAGTCTTTGCCTTGAAATCAAAGCGCTTTGGCGACGCGTGAATCGGTAGCGCGTCGTAATAAACACCCCGAAAATGATGAGCAATGCGATGATGATGCCCAGCAGGAGCGAGCGTGATTTTGCCTGCGCTTGTTCGTTCAAGCGCATCACATTGCTTTGATGGATGTCGAAGTCGTAAACGGCCAAACTCAAGTCCCGCTCCAATGCGGCTTCAATGGAGTCTCGGATGGCCTCCTCTTGAATCTTGGCATTCAAGTAATCGAAAGCGGTGGAGAGGTGCCCCATTGCTGCATGTGCTTGGCTCAAGCAGTCTGAACAATCAATGCGCCCGATGGTGCCGTCCAAGCCCTCCGATTTATTTGCAGCAGCCAGGCCCTCATTGCAAACCTGAATGGCTTCCTCAATTCGACCCAGCCGCACCAATGATTGCCCAGCGTAAGCACCCAGCACAGCGCCACGGCGCCCGCCTCCCTCATTTTTATCCAAAGCCAAGGCCTGTTCCAACCAATTCAGCGCGGCCTGGTAATTGCCCAGCTCATAGTCGCATTGACCCAAATATTTCAAACAAGTCGTGCGCCTACGGACTTTGGTTACCCGCTGAAGAACGGCCACGAATTGAGTCCGAGCCGTCTCCAAATCACCCATCTCAAACAACGCAATGCCCATGTTCAGCTCAGTGATTAAAGCGTTGTTCTGCTTCCCATGAGACTGGAACACGGACAAGCTGCGCTGGTAAAGGACATACGCCGAATCGGGGAAGAGTTCGTCCAGGTAAAGCTTGGCCACGTTGCCTTGCACCCTGGCGATCTGCATTGAGTCTGTGGAGTTGGCCAATACAAATTTGTAATGGTCGCGGGCCTGGCCGTAGCGCTTGAGGGTCCGGTTGATAACGCCTAGATTTAGTTGGGCTCGGACTTCGTCCTCCACACTCCCGGCCCTGTGGGCAAGGGCTTGAGCTTCACTGAGAGCGATTAGGGCGCCTGGGTAATCTCGCAGTGTTTTGTAGGCCAGTCCTTCGGCATTGGCAATACGCGAGTTGAGCAAGTCGTCTTGCCCGGCATCGCTTCTGGCTAGCATGAGCTCTTCGAGGGCCAACGTGGCCTGTCCAGTTCGCCGGAGTGCGCCGGCTTTGACTATCCGCGTTCTGCAATTGAGGTGTTGCTGGAGGAGACCATTTGTGAGCAGCTCTTCCGAGAGGTCGATCACAGCTTGTGGGTCGTGGGAGATCATTTCCGAGCTGAAGCTCTCAAGGGCTTCAACTCTTTGTTTGCCGGAAAGATCTGCATTTGCAATCGCGTCACGGGATTGGCCCAAATGAGATTGTGCCGCGGTCGAGTAGGCCGCAATCAACAGCAGAAAAACAAGAGAGCAGCGTGCTGATTTCTGGACGTTGCAGGGCCAATTCATCGCCACAAGATAGCCCGCAAGGGCTCATCTTAATGCCGTGCGTTTTTCGCGCCATTGGACGCCCCGGATTGTTTTTTGTGCCAGAGTGTCGAGAGGTTAAAATCTTAGCTACATTTGCCGTCCCAATTCAAGGGAGCCGACTCTGTAGCTCAACTGGATAGAGCACCTCACTACGGATGAGGAGGTTGAGGGTTCGAATCCTTCCAGGGTCGCTGATTGATCTAAAAGCCCCGGTTTCATTATGATTCCGGGGTTTTTCTTTCCTTGACTCCCGCGCTTCTTCTGCGTAGCTTAGCCCCATGCCATCAAGTCGTCAAATACAGGTGGGGGATTGCGTACGCTTTTTGCACGATCAGGGCGGAGGCGTTGTGATTTCGGTTCGTGGTGCAGGTTCACAGGCCGTTCTGACGGTGGAAAATGCTGAGGGGTTTCCGATGGAGTATGAAGCCTGCAAGTGTTTGCTTGCACCAAATTCACGTCAAGAGCACATCGCGTACGGATCGACCGATATTGCCGGCGCGAGTGCTGCTGAAAAGGCAGCTGACGCTCGTTCAGGGCCGGGCCCTTCGTCCCTTCGACAGAGGCAGGACGCCCACGCCATTGACTTGCATATCGAGACATTGACTGAAAATCTGCAGCGACTTTCGGATCATGAAAAGTTTGAGTTGCAGTTGGAGACGTTCAATCAAGAAATGGACCGAGCCGTCAAGCATCGGTTGCGTCGCCTTGTATTCATTCACGGTGTGGGCAGCGGCCGATTGCGTGAGGCCATTCGAGATGAGATTGAGCAGAATTGGCCTCAATGCGTGTGTGAATCGGCGGACCCTTACACGTACGGAAACGGTGCGACACAGGTCTATTTCAAGCAGGACTGACGTTTCTATAACGAGCAGGGGTCCCCTCTCAACAGGCAGGGTTACTCGCCCGCTTTCCCCTGCGTGCGCTCCCGCTCCATCCGTTGAATCATTTCGTCGCGTGGGCTGACTTGGAAGATGTAGTCAGCTAAGATGACGGTCTCCGCATCTTTCAAGGGAGCAATGGAAATGAGTTCAAGTTCAATCTGGGGCTCGGTGCCATTTCTAGTGTCCGTTGAAGTCCATCTCATGGGTAGTCCCCAGTGGTTGCCGGTCGCCATTCTTTGCATGGACCGCATGAACTGCGGCCAGAGCCGTCCCATACGCACGTGGTCTTCGTTCGCTTCATTGCACGACCAAAGTTCAATGATATAGGGGTCTTCTTCTAAAAAGAAGTGGTTGTTCAGGCAGCCGGCAATCTCACGGTCACCGCTAACACGACGAAACATGGCTGAATCCGAAGGGGAGGAGGGGAAGTCCATGTATTGGCCCAATCGCAGTTCTTCAACGCTGCTGAGCATTACCACAACGTGCTGGGCCACGTCACAAAGTGTAATGGAACGCAATCCGGCCGCGGAAAAGTCAATGGCAAAGGCGCTGTCTCCAGGGTTGTAAAGCACACGCAAAAGGCCTGCAGTGGCCGTGTCACTTGCGGTGCTGCGAATGACCATGTCGTAGGTCATAACGTCCGAAAAGTTATAGCTGTCCGCAGCTTGTCCGCGGTCTCCATAGAGCACCTCGAGGGCCTCCATTTCTGTCATGCTTTGGGCTGAAATTGACGTCCAATCCCCGCTAAAGAGGAGGGCCGTAACGGTCAATGCCAGACTGGTGAGCAGCGGGCGAATGTTTGAAGCAGATGCGGTCATGGCTTATAAATATACGTCAAGGGGCTTGGCGCGGGTCAATGAAACGGCGACCGTCCGGGATGTTTTGTGTAACCGTTACGTCGCGTTTGAAAGTCCAGCTCTTGCCCTCGCGAACCCAAGCATCAAAGCTGAGGTCGGGACCGTAAAAAGCGGTGACACCTTCGAGGTGGTCAGCCCGCGGGGCGAGGTGGTCGAAAACGATCCGTTCCGGTTGGCGCTTTTTTCGAGGTTCGTGTCGAAGGGTGACTTGCACTTGGTCGTTGAACTCGAGCATGAAACGCTGCTGGAATCCGTCAAAAAGGGGCGCTCCAAAGCGTGCTCTGCCCTGGTCACCGATGGTGAGCGGTTCGACAAGTTTTCGGGTGACGGCACCGTCGCCAGCATCCCACCCGAGCAGGAGGTAGGCCCCGGATTTTTCTTGGACAGGCAAAATGTCGTAATACAAAGCGCCCGGCCAATTCTCAGCGCCATAGGTCGCTTGAGGCTCCGGTGCACGGCTGCTGCTGGCCACGGCCAAGTCTAGAAGTCCGGCCGGCTCAAGGTCTTGGTGTGCCACCAGTCCGGCGTATAGGCAGGTTCGGTCGTCTTGGGGCGCATTCCAGGTCCAAATGCGAAGTTTCCCATCGTCAGACGTAACCGCGCCCATAAAGCCGAGTTCGCCCAGTGCCGGCGAGAAAGCGCCGAGTTCGTCGACGCAGGCCCGAAGTTGCTCGCCCACGGCAAGTAGGGGGGCGGTGCGATCAGACGAAGGGGTGGCCATAATTAGGCCGTGGGTGGTGCGCAGGGTCGAAATGCAGAGCGGCTCGTCCGAAGAAGAGCTCACGTCTTGGGCGCTGAACGAAATGGGC
>Ga0206681_10001701_pt1 | contig 9866 bp, 4 predicted proteins | sample M150012015metaG_FD_161048 | JGI IMG/M metagenome (GOLD analysis project Ga0206681, IMG submission 161048) | Ammonia-oxidizing marine archaeal communities from Monterey Bay, California, United States - M1 500m 12015 | ecosystem: Environmental > Aquatic > Marine > Intertidal zone | place: USA...
CCTTCAAGATCGGTCTCATGATATATACAACAAGGTGTACAACATTCAAACCACTGCTCGAAATATCCCCCAAACTAAGAGCGTTGAGCAACAGCAGATATTTGTTGACAACATTGTTCAAGATGCCACAGACCTTGAGACAAGCCTTGAAAAAATCCTCTTGCAAGCCAAAGGCGATAATCGAACAGAACTAACTTCTCCAGCATTGATTAGCTCGACCAAGCTAGTAACAAACGCCTTAAAAGATAGTGGAATAAGTAACGGCATTACAGAAAAGCAGCTGAACATGAAAATATCCAACTTAGGTGCCGACATAAAAATTCAATATGATGATGCACTACAAGCACTAATTAACATAGTGCGTAACGCCATTAAAGCTACGCCCAGTGGCTCCACTATTGAAATCAAGCTACAGCACACAAACTCATGGACACGACTTTATGTGCTTGACTCAGGCTCTGGTATTCCACATAACTTTACCTTGGGTGAAACACAGTTTAATCAGGGTGACAACAATTCCCATGGTCTGGGCTTAAGGCAGGTGATTAGGGTTATGAAGCGTCACGAAGGCGAGTTTCAATTGAGAAATAGGGCTATGAAAAAAGGCGCTGAGGCAATACTGAAATTCCCAAATTATTAAAATACGATTAGGCGATAAAATAACAAGCCATTAGCACACGAGCTTCATAAGGCTCTCATAGCTATCAGCAACATCGTATTCAACTAAATCGCTATTTACTTTCTTATTCAACTCACTGAAAAATCTCTTTGCACATTCAATCTTAGTGTTTTCAATACCCTTGAGCTCCAGAGTTTGCATAGTGCCTTTTGTTTCAGCAACAAAGTAAACCTGTTTTACTGAATTTTTATCAAATGCAATCGCCCAATCAGGATTGTAATTGCCTACAGGGGTTGGTATTGAAAATCCTCGTGGCAACTTAGAATAAACTACCACCTCAGGGCTAATATCTAGCTCTTCTACAAACTTTCTCTCAACCTTGGAATCAGTTACTGCATAATCAAAAACATGCTTATTAAGCTTATTTCCAGAATTATCAGAGTTGATCCTTTCAATACTGTCAGTAAATATTTCTGATCCATATTCTTCATTAAGCGCATCATATGTCAAACACTCAACAACTGTTGTAGCCTTTTGCTCATTGATCAATTTAATAGTATTTAAAATAAATTCTTCTGGATTATCTTTAAATAAATTAAACTTATTTGAATCTATCTTGCTTAAGATGCTTGCTACAGTATGTCTGGTAAGTTGCACTCCGTCCACTATCTTACCGATCAAATCATAAGAAACTTTAGAGTGTGCAGATATTTCACCAGTGTGAGTAGTTCTTGTTCCTTGTGTAAAGCCAAGCCCTTCTTCTAATTGTTCAGCAGTCATGCCGTGCGTCTGATTACCACCATCAATAATATATCTAACTTTTTCGACTCTTAAATTTTGATCAATCGATGATACAGCCTTACCTATTAGCTCATCACTATCAAACTCTACCTGGTACACCGCTTTAGTATTAATTCTACCCCATAACTCCTGAAACTCTTTTTTCTTAAAATTCTCATCATTAAGTGCATTAGTTTTGGCAGTTCTATCATTCTCAATAGTTGGTAGAGCATTCTCGCTAAATACTGAATCAATCAGATTAAACACCTCATCTTTATATTCTATCAAGTTTTCTGGTAGGTCGGCCAATACGCCCTCTTTTACTGCCTCGTGATAATCAGATGAAATTCCATCATTATCGTCAACATAATCATTTTTTAACAAGTACTTGTAAATGCTTCTGGCCATCTGAGTATCAATTGTCAAAATCTCGCCATTCTTTAACTTAATAGACTTATCTTCAAAATAATCAGCATCAGCAACTCTTGGTCTGCTTGATAGTGTTTCAACAATATCTTTTTGCAATCCACCAACAAAACTCTTGTAACTTTCATTCGCGATTACAGTTAGTACATTGGTTTGATGAACAGTTGCAGGATTATCTTGTCTTTCGCCATATTGATTAACTGCAATACGCAAACCACGACCCACCTCTTGTCTGCGAGATATACTGTTGTCACTATGCTTTAGCGTACAGATTACAAATACATTCGGATTGTCCCAGCCTTCACGTAGCGCGGAGTGTGAGAAGATAAACCGTGTCTGCTCTTTGAATGATAACAAGCGCTCTTTATCTTTAAGAATTAGATCATAAGCATCTGAATCTGTACTTTCAAGCATTTCAGATGCTGCAGCTCTTTGTGCGTCAACCATTCTTCCTTTTTTATCAACTGAAAAATAGCCATTATGTGTTTTATCAGTTTTGATATTATCTAAATATTCTTGATATTTCGGATCAAAATTAAGATCATCAGATGATGATAAGTATTGCTCATACTCTTCTTCAAAAATTCTCGCATAATCGCCCTTGCTATCTACCGCTTCATAATCGCGATACTTAGCGACAGAGTCAATAAAGAATAAACTTAATACCTTAATACCCTGAGAGAATAACTCGCGTTCTTTCTCAAAATGGGCGCGAATAGTTTCACGTATCTGAATACGTCTAAGCACCATATCATCGACTTCGCCATTTGGCTTCCCAGCTTCAACCACAACACCGTTTGAGAATGTAACCGTCTTTGTTCTGGCGTCTATCTCAGTAACAACAAAGCCATCCTTATAAGCTTCAACCTCGTTAGAAGTATCGTATAAATTATCACCCGCATGAATAATACAATCCGTAGGTTTAAGCTCTGACTTAAACTTTTTATCTATTTCTATCTTTGCAGTAGGATTCTTACCTTTGGCAACTTCAATAAGCCTTAAGTGTAGATGCGCATCAATACCGCCCATACCTTTTACGGTAATACCACGTACATTAATCTTTTTAACTAATTTTTGGTTATAGGCATCTAGTGCATCGAGCCTATGCACTTTATTGTATTCAATCTTATGCGTTGCAGAATAGCGAATGGCAAACAGTGGGTTAAACTCTTTAAGCGCCCCAATAGTTTGACTAGGTTTTTTAATTTCACCCTCTAGCTTCTGTGGCTCATCTAGTATTAGAATTGGCCTATTAGCCTTAATCACATCAATTGGACGGCGAGATCCAAAATCATCTAATTCCTCGTAAATCTTTCTGGCATCTTTTCCTCTTGCATTAAACGCTTGGGAATTAATAATCATCACATTAATGCCGCCATCTGAGGAGTATTCAGTTATTTCATGTAAATCTTTAGAGTTATAGATAAATGACCTGACCTTCTTGCCATATTCTTCTAGAAAATGATCCTGGGTAATCTGTAATGATTTGTAAATACCTTCACGAATCGCAATAGACGGCACCACAATAATAAATTTACTCCAGCCATAGCGCTTATTAAGTTCAAGCATAGTTTTGATATAGACATAGGTTTTGCCCGTACCTGTTTCCATCTCCACGCTTAAATTAATGTTACAAGGTGATTTATGTCGGGTTAATTCTTGCGATACATTTAAATTTTGCTGTTGCTGTACTTTCTGAATATTCACCAGCACATTAACCAAAACATCAGCATTTTTAAAGCCTGCTGACTGATCTTCATAGTTTATACCCTGCTGACCTTGTTGAGCCCTGCCTGGATCTACTCTATATTGAATACCTGAAGCGTTAGGCTGGCCAACAAAGCAATCAACCACGGCATTTACTGCATTAGTTTGATAGGCTTGTTTTTTAAACTGAAGCTTCATACTTAAATTACCTTCACTTCAATATCAGCTTGTTTAAAGATTTGCTCAACATTAATCTTAACGCTACTGCTTGCAAAACCACTATCACGCAACACTACTTTAAGTGGCTGCTGCACCACTAACGCTTTAACAAAATCCTCATCTAAGTTTTCTTCAAAACAGGCTGCCAAGAAATTGTCATCAGCAAAGTAAACTGTTTTGCCTGCAACTTCTCTGCGTTCAATCTTCACCGACAAATCAATCCCCCAATCGAGTAGCACCATAAACAATAGATCCTCATCGGTTCGATCATCTTTAATGTTACTAGCCAGGTCAAACATATCATCTTGACTAGTGTTGTCAGGAGAAAAATAAACATCTTTCATATTGGAAGAATCAACTTTTAGCACTCTAAACCCAGTATCTAAATCTTTAATACCTTCTTTATCAGCATTATCTACTTTGATTTTTTCACCAGCACGGCGGATTCGTTCTTTGCTTATTTCGGTCAATAACAGCGGCCTATTTCTCTTCTTCAGGAAGGCTATGGAATTTTGGATGGTTTTCAACGTTAAACCAGATGCTGTCTTTATTGATTCTTCAAGATTTTCTGGAAGCTGTACACTTATGAATTTGTGGTTGGTAGAATATTCCTTGTTGTACTTCAACAATGCATGTGAAGTAGAGCCAGAACCTGCAAAAAAATCCAGTATGATGTCGTCAGAATCCTTAGAGCAACCAAAGCTCAAAAGCCGACTAAGTAGTGTTGTTGGCTTTGGGTAATCGAAAAGTTTCATATTCTCAAAAAGACCCATTAATTCAGTTGTTCCAGTTTTAGTAGAACCGGCATCAAGGAGAATCGAGCTTGGCGTTTTCGTATCGCCTTTTAACATCCTTTCTTCATAATAAAGCTTCTTTTTAGGAGATGAGTTATCTGACATTCCAAACTTAATTCGGCCATCATCTAATAATTTATTGAAGTCTCGTTTATTTATGGCCCAGCTCCGACCATTTGGCGGGAAATATTCTTCACCAGTATTGGGATTTACGATGCCATAATTTGTATCGCCACCTGGCTTATTAGCGTCAATTGGCACAAGCTTCCAAGCTCCTCTTGAATCATTGTCTGGATTTGAATAGTCAGATGGATCAAGCGGAACGCCATAGAATAAAAGTTCTTCGAGCTTTTTGGCATACACTAATGTGTGATTGTGATTTAATGAAATTTCTTGGTCATTTGAAATTGATGTTCTTGACTGCCAAATCAGGTTATTGACAAAATTTTTCTCACCAAATATCTCGTCACATATTTTCTTTAGGTTTGATTGTTCGACCTCGTCAATAGATATAAAGATAACCCCATCATCTTTCAGCAGGTTTCTGGCAAGCTTCAGACGTGGATACATCATTGATAACCAGTCAGAATGATAGCGTCCATTGCTATCTGGATTAGAGACTAAACGCCCACCCTCATCATCGACATTACCCGATTCTTCATCGTATTCAGCTTTATCTTGTGTGAAGTTGTCCTTATAAACAAAGTCTTTACCTGTGTTGTAAGGCGGGTCAATGTAAATCATCTTAATCTTGCCCAAATAGGTCTCTTGTAAAAGCTTTAGCACTTCGAGGTTGTCACCTTCAATATAAAGATTCTCAGTATTATCGAAGTCTTTTGATTCTTCTCTGTTTGGTCTTAGGGTTTTGTTAATCGGTGTGTTTGCCGTGACTAAAGATTCAGCCTTTCCTGGCCAATTGAGTTGATAGTGCTCTTTACTGCCTTCAATAATATTGCTAGACAACTCTTGCTTTAAAGCGTCAAAATCAATAGCCTTACCATTACTATCTTCTGTGACACAATTAGGAAATAACTCACTGAGTTTTTGAATATTCTTATCAGTGAAATTTGGCGTAGTTAAGTCTAGTTTTTCCATGGTGTTTTTCTATTGTGCCCTCAAGCCTTAGTTAAATGATTCAGCTCTTTTTGTGTTTGCTTAATTTGTTTATTAATCTCAAACTGACGATTACGTTGCTTTTCTTTTTTGTACTTTGAGTTGAGTTTATCAAGCTCTTTTTGTAGGCTATTAATCTTATTGATTTTATCAACTTGCTGATCTATATTTTGCGTTGTTTTACCACTAACAACCTCAACTGGCATGAGTGATTTTAATATCTGCTCATATAGCTTACCTAGATCAAGCGCTTGCGGCATTGGCTGCTTGGTTGAATGTCTATCTAGCCACTCACTTTCAAAGTAGGATTCGATTACCCATTTATTATTTGCTGATTCAGATGGTCTCTTATAAGCTGCTTTTATCTTTACCTTATTACCTTTATGAATTTGAAAGATTATCGGCAAGGGTATTGCTTTATCAATCACTTCTAGCAGCGCCTGATCAACTTCTTTAATTTTAAGAAAGATATTAAATATCTGAATCTCTGGTACCTTGTCAGTCGCATCAAGATTAAGTGTATCTGGTGCTAGTTTGTATTGCCAGACAATCTTTTCAATTTGATTAACAAACTTATCTTTTAGCTTAGTGTTAACACTTGCATTCTCATAGAGCTTACTCTTGGGAATCTTACGCCCAAATCTAGCTTTTGCAGGGTAGTCAAATAACACTAATCAAGCTCCTGAACAACTAAGAAGCTTATCAATTCAAAGTCATCTAATCCTTCAATTTGAGTGGTGAGTGCTGAAGTTGATCCGCCACTAAATAGACTATCAATATCGCTGCGCTCTTGAGTATCTATCATTGACAATATTGCATCGTCCAAAAGCTCTGAATAACGCCCCATATTCTTACCATCGATTGTATGCTTGTTAAATGCAGTATAAGCCTCAACAATCGGATCCTCATGACCTTTACATGCCTTTCTTGCCTGGTCTAACAGGTGTTTTACCTCTGTGTGGTTGGCAACCACCTCTCCATCGTTTGAAATATAAACTAGGTAATATGGATGCAGTCTATTCTGCTGATTAATATTGACTGATTGATGGCGGTTATAAAGGGTAAATATAACCCCTGGCACTAAGCCTAATTCTGCATTCTCAGGTACCACTGAGTGCATGCCTGTTGGCATTGAATCTAAGTTGTTATTGTCTTTAATGTAGTTAAGCAGATCAATTCTAAAATCATTCAAACCAAGATCAGTAATAGAGACCCCTGTTTTAAGATCCTCCATCTCAATCACTTCGTCTTGCAAGCGCTCAAGCTGCTCTTTACGATAAGCAACGTCATTCGCTTCAGCAGTTAGGACATTATCATCACCTGTACCCGACACATCGACAATCATCATGCGATTCTCAACACGCTTTTTAAGATTGATATATTCATCCAAGGAAATATCAGGCCAGTAGTTCACCAATTGAATAGATTCATTTACCGAGCCAATACGATCAATACGCCCGAAGCGTTGAATAATTCGCACGGGGTTCCAGTGAATATCGTAGTTAATCAAGTAATCACAATCTTGTAAGTTTTGACCTTCTGAGATACAGTCTGTACCGATCAGAATATCAACCTCATTAGTATCATCTGGCATTAACACATCTTTGTCTTTAGACTTGGGTGAGAACAAGGTTAGAATTGATTGGAAATCATACGAGCCATTAGCTGTTGTTGTATTCTTAGATCCTGTTACCTTTGCGCTATTTAAATGATGGTTATCTTGAATGTATTCAGATATATGCTCATAGAGATAATCAGCGGTATCTGCAAAGGCAGTAAACACAATTACCTTCTTGTTGCTGGCATTGATTGGGTTCTTGATCTTGTTGTCAATATGAGACTTTATGTCTTGTAGCTTGTAGTCATGCTCAGGCGTAATTTTGTGCATTTCAGCAAGCAAGAATTCAACAAGATTTAAATCATTTTTAAGGTCAAACTCCCAAGAGTCAAGATCCATATCCTTAAGATCAATCTTGATATTATCCCCAATAAAAGTCTCTCCAATATTTTCTAAATCTTCATCATCAATATCTTCATTGGCAAGCGCTGAAGAAAGTGTCTCATCGGTAATTCGACCATCATTGTAATCTTGAATAATCGATAAAATTCCATCATACTTCCCTTGAAGCTTCTGCAATGTAAGTCTGAACGAATGAACAGAACTCTCCAGTCGTTTAAGCAGGTTAGATGTCATTAATGACTGCAGGCTCTTTTCACGATCAACTTGTCTAAACTTACTCTTGCCGCCTTCTATCTCAGTGTCGTACATATCTTCGTATTTTTGAAGCATGCTTGGGAAGATATAAGTAATTGGCGCATAAACTGACAACTTAAGTAGAGTCAGGTTGTTAAAGATTTCATCAAAACCAATAACATTATCAAGTTCAGTAAGTTTAGGGTGCTTGGTTATTGGCTTAAGTCGCTTGGGAAACTTGCCAATATCGGTTGTGTCATAATAGGTTTCAATATGTTTGCGTGATCTTGCAATGGTTACACTATCAAGCAGTTCAAAAAAATCAAAATCAAGCTTGTTTAAAATAGCGGTCGCCGTTCGTTTTTCAGATGGCAATTTAGACCAATCATTAAAAGCACGCTGTGCACTTTTAAATATCTCTTCAATGCTATGTGTGGTGTTTAAGTGTTGACTCATTTGATCTGAATCACCCTCATACGCAAGCGCCAATTGATTCTTTAGATCGCCAAATCGATTATTAACAGGGGTGGCGGAAAGCATTAATACTTTGGTTTTAACACCTGCTCGAATAACAAGCTTCATCAGTTTATCGTATCGAGTCTCCTTGTCTTTATGTGTGCCAATATTCCTAAAGTTATGTGATTCATCAATCACCACTAGATCGTAGTTTCCCCAATTAATATTCTTTAGGTCAATGCCGTGTGAATCGCCTTTTTCTCTGGATAAATCTGTATGGTTTAAGACATCAAAACGTAGGCGATCTTCAGCGATAGGATTGGTTTTATAGTTTGAATTAAAATTCTTCCAGTTATTAGCAAGCTTCTTGGGACAGAGTACCAATACTGACTTATTACGTAGCTCGTAATACTTAACAACACCTAATGCGGTAAATGTCTTACCCAGACCAACACTATCAGCCAAAATACAGCCATTAAACTTCTCAAGCTTGTTAATGATGCCTGTCGTTGCATCTCTTTGGAAGTTGAACATCTTTGACCAGATTTGAGAGTCTTTATAGCCCGTTAGATCATTTGGTAGCACATCTTCATTCAAGTCTTCCAGAAACTCATTGAAAATATTGTAGAGCATGAAGAAGTAAATACTTTCAGGTGAGTTTTCTTTATAAACAGTGCTAATATGATCGCACAACCTTTGGGTTACATCTTCCAACTTCTCATTATCACTCCACAATTGATCAAACAAATTAATGTAAGTTTTAGTCAGCTCAGGTTCATCAACCTTGTTTACAAAGCTTGAAACCGCATTACCCTTTTGATAGCCTAAATCGACTGCTGTAAAGCCCGACAATGGCATATATGCAGTATCTGATGATGACTCTACACAGGCGAACTGTTGCATAGGAGCATCTACTGTATTAGATTTGAATATCGCCTTTCTTTGAATCCATTCTGCACATTCTCTAGCAATCGCTTTTTGGGTCAATTTACTCTTAAGCTGTATCTCAAACTCACTACCGTAGAAACTCTTCTCACGCTCAGCTTTAGGAATATGGAATTCTCTTTTCTCCTTGCGGAGTTTGTCTAGTGCGTCATTAGGAATAAAAGTTGGTGATGTAAATACAAATTCTAAAGACTCAATTTTCTCAAGTTCATCTTTAAGTGCTTCAAAGGCATAAATAGAGAAGCAAGATGCCGCAACCTTAAGTTTTGATCCAGACTCAAGGCTGAACTTTATGTCATCCCCAAGTAATTCAGTGGTGTTGTTTATTACCTTCAAAACTTAAAGTTATTATTATTTAAATACACTTCATCGATTACACCCAGGATACTTAACATTTTTTACTCTCCTTGTAGCTTTCTGGCAAAAAATACTCCCTCTTGATTTGGCACCATCAACCTTTGCCAAGTCTTCATTGATGCATGATTAAGATTAAGATTAAGATTAAGATTAAGATTAAGATTAAGATTAAGAGCTAATTTACGCAAACGGATTCACTGAAGGAACTACAATATCTTTGGTTTAATTTGTATAAATAATATTTAACAAACCCTTA
>Ga0206681_10001702_pt1 | contig 9860 bp, 10 predicted proteins | sample M150012015metaG_FD_161048 | JGI IMG/M metagenome (GOLD analysis project Ga0206681, IMG submission 161048) | Ammonia-oxidizing marine archaeal communities from Monterey Bay, California, United States - M1 500m 12015 | ecosystem: Environmental > Aquatic > Marine > Intertidal zone | place: USA...
GTATAGCAGAAGCAACAGACATCCCAGTAATGCACGATGATCAACACGGAACTGCAATAATTTCAGCAGCAGCGATGTTGAATGCCGTTGAATTGCAGGGCAAAGAACTTTCAAAAATCAAAGTTGTTGTTATTGGCGCTGGTGCAAGTGCAATCGCTTGTGCTAACCATTATGTTGCAGTAGGAGTTGAAAAGACAAATATTGTGATGGTAGATAGTAAAGGTATTGTGACCAAGAAGCGATTAGATGCTGGAGAACTAAATGAATTCAAAGCAACATTTGCCCACGATATCAAAGATGGAGAATTAGCAGATGCACTGAATGGAGCCGATATGATGTTAGGATTATCCAAAGGTGGATTGGTTTCCAAAGAAATGGTAGCGAGTATGGCCGACAAACCTATAATTTTCGCACTTGCTAATCCAACTCCCGAAATTGACCCTGAGGAAATACTTGAAGTCAGAGATGATGCAATTATTGCTACTGGTAGATCAGATTATCCTAATCAAGTGAATAATGTATTGGGATTCCCATACATATTCCGTGGCGCATTGGATGTTAGAGCGCGCGATATTACTCAAGGTATGAAAATGGCCGCAACCTATTCACTTGCCGCTTTAGCAAAAGAACCGGTTCCAGATTATATTTCAGCTGCTTATGATGGGGCGACAATGCAGTATGGTCCAGAATATATTATTCCCAAACCATTTGATAGACGAGTATTGATTTGGGAGGCCAGCGCAGTAGCACAAGCCGCAGTAGATGAAGGAATAACTGGAGTCTCAGCAGAAGATTTCAACATTGAACAATACAAAGAGCAATTGGAAGGTCGCTTTGGACTATCGTATTCTGTAATGCGCCACGTAATTAACCAAGTTCGCGGAAGAGGCAAAAGAATTGTTTTCCCTGAAGGAGATAATGAGAAAGTCATCAAGGCTGCTGCGCAATTGGCAGAGCAGAAAATTTGCCTCCCGATATTACTTGGCCAAAAGAAGAGAATCGATACAATGGTAGAAGAATTAGGCCTACATTTTGATTATGAATCCTATGACCCACGCCGAGATAAGCGCCGAAAAGGAAAATATGCAAAGGCTGTTTTTGAGCATAGACAAAGAAAAGGTATGACGCTTGTTGATGCAGCAAGGTTGCTCAAAAGCCGACCGTACTTTGCAAGCCAGATGGTAAATAACGGCCATGCTGATGGATTTGTTGGAGGAGTTTCAAGGAATTATGGCGATGTGCTTAGGCCGACAATTGAATTAATTGGCGCTGCTGACGATGCCCATTGCGTTATCGGATGTTACATGATGAATGTAAAAGGGAGAACAATTTTCTTGGCAGATGCTACAGTTAATGTTTATCCCGATAGTAGGACATTGGCAGAAATAGCAGTTCAAACTGCAAAGGTTGCCCGCCGGTTCGGTGTCGATCCGAAGGTTGCAATGCTTTCGTTCTCAAATTTTGGTAGTAGCAGAGCACAACGTTCGGCTAGAATCGAAGAAGCGATTAATATTGCTAGAGAACTTGACCCTTCTTTGGCAATAGATGGCCCAATGCAGGGAGATACCGCACTCAATGGGGCGGTCCAAGGAGAATACGAATTCATGGCTTTTGAAGGGCCGGCTAATGTTCTAGTATTACCAAATCTTGCAGCAGCAAATATCGCTTACAAGTTACTTGAGGAATTAGGAGATGCAGAAATGACTGGACCTATTTTAGAGGGCATGAGAAAACCAGTTCAACTGGTTGCAAGGCAAGATGGTGTGCGCCATATCGTCAATATGGCTGCAATATGCGCAGCAGATTCAATTCGCCAAGACTCGTATTGGGCATCACTGATTACCCCGTATATCGAAGAGGAATAATCACTTCATATCTTGAATTGTAATACTTGGCCGACGCGGTCTCCAAAATGCACCACTGACAAATCCAATACACAAACCACCGAACAACAAATTCGGCCAACCATTTATTGCGTAATCAGACATACCCCGCAAGATTGGTATTGTAAACGAGGGAATGATTCCTAAGACAGTCATCCAAAATAATTCACCTCGTAAATTACTTGCAAAATCCGCATTATCAGGAACCATGAATCTAGGCTCTTTTCTAATTGGGGTTATCACTAATCTAGCAATAACATCATTCAAACTTCTATCCATCGGAACTGAAGAAAGGGCCACTAAGTCCTTTGTTGGATGTGATTCAATCGCAGCCCTATGGTTTGCAGCGGGGCCAATTCCAATTGACTTCCTAGGACTTCCATCCATCATTGCGCCCCGATAATTTGATGCCGGAGAATCGGCGAGAATCTCTACTTTTTTGGCTGGATAATTCAAGGTGATTTGCTCATGGGCAATCCGCCATTCACTCTCACTCGGACAACGTACTTCCCATTCAAAATCATTGTCCAAAATCGCGTTGTCAATTTTTTGCAGATTACTATTTGCATGCGAAAGAAGTTCTTCCAATGCAGAACCATCAATGCCCTCCATCAAACCATCCGGATTATTATCGGGTTCAGGTCCACTTAGTATGGTTGCAACCTGAGTCCTTGAAAGTGGGTTTTTGAGAACATAGAATGTTGGACATTCCACTTCATGTCTAGGCCTTTGGCCAGAATATACCCATCCACCTTTATCGGTTCCGATAAAGATGTTACCAGACTCAACCACTTCAAACTCAAGTCCGAGCAGGTCAATTGCCACCAATTTTTCACCTCATTGAATAGATGACATCATGCGATTATACCATGCCATTCCAGCCTCATGGTCTTCCAGTTTTGAAAACTGAGGGAAGGGTGAGATCGAGCGCATATATCCGAATGCCGCAAAATCAACGAGGTCAGGAGTATCCCCAGCAAAGAAATCACCATTGTGAGATGATGTAAATTCATTTAGCAGGTCATGCCATAATTGTTTAGGTGAACGCCCATCTTTCTTTACCCTTGAACGAGCGATAAAGCCCCACATTATTGGGAATCCAAGCCAAGCGTATAAGCGCTTTGAGATAAAGCCAAATTTTTCTAATTTTGAAACGCGAACGGTTGTCTGAAGGGCTGAAAACAAACCCCCATATAATATGGGAATTGTTGCTTTGGACATTTTAGTGTCAACCCATTGTAACCATTCATCACGTCGGGCAACATCATCAGTTGTCGATAATTTGGATGAGTTATATTTCTCATCAAGATAGAACATCATAGGTGTTGAGTCATAATGAATTGAACCGTCTGAATCGGTCAAGACAGGAACCTTATTCCAGTCTTCAACAAAGGCTAGTTCTTTTTTTGCTCTTAGGCCATTGATGCCAATATAGTCAACATCAAGTCCAATATAATCAATCAAACCACGTATTTTCCAACTGAATGGACAGGTATACAGCAAATGTACAGTTGGCTTACCCATGTGTTTGGGGCTATGGCTCTCCTTCTTCAAGCCTCGTCTGTTTCATCTGGCACAAGTTTCCAGCCCGCTTTCCAAAAATCCAAGTTATCTAGCCACAGCATCCACTCATAATCATCACATGTTAACAGATGAAAAGCACGGCTTTCAAGCCCTTCTAAATTTGCTTTTGTCAAATTCCCCGCTGCGCAACTATTACGCCATTCAACTTGGCTGTGACGGATTTGCCGGCGAGCCTCTTCTGGTGAATCAAAATTCATTTCACAAATATCTCTCAATTCGCTAATCCAGGTGCGATTATCTTTCAATAACGGGTCATCGATGAAGTGTTTTTTTGATTTTTTTGAGAACGGCCACCATCCCATTACTGTCCCTCTCTTTTACCAAACTCAAGGCTTGTGTTAAAACCTTACATCTACCTCATATCAACAATTCAATCAAATCATACGATTAAGCCATGTGTCAAAACATATTGGCAGGTACATGGGCAGGATTGTTGTTCACTTCCATGGCAAGACCAAAGACAAATCCATGGCCGCATTAATTCAAAATTATAGTGAGAGAATACTGCCACGGGCAATAAAAATCGAGACGCATAGTGAAAAGTTAGGTGTTGATGATTATTTGAAGCATTTACAATCAAAGCAAGGAACATTGATTTTGTTAGATGAAGGAGGAAGCCAATATTCCTCTGAAGAATTGGCAGAACTCTGTAAAAAGTGGGCATTACGGGGAGAGGACACACACCTTGCAATCGGGCCTTTTGATGGTTGGCCGAAGAGCGGTAATACACAAGAGATTACTAGAATCTCATTATCGGTAATGACATTTCCACATGAATTAGCATCTGTATTATTGCTTGAACAATTATATCGTGCCACCGAGATAAATCGTGGTAGCGGATATCACAAAGCATAGGGTGAAAAACACATGCCATTTGGTTGAGTTGGGGCAGAAGATGATCTTCACCAGCGAATCGGAAATGCGGTGGCTATTGATTGCCTTTGAGGCAATTATTGGACTAATGCTTGTTTTAGGTAGTCGCAGACAACCGTTCCCTACGCCCAGTAAGCGCTTTGGAACAGTCACTTTACTAATCGCCTCAGGATTTACAATTGGCCAATCTGCACCACATCCAGTATCTGTTTCAGGGCATTTGGCCACCCTTGCTCTACTGGGTGCATTTGGAATTGTAGCAGGAGTGCATCACATGATGGTCACTCGCAGAGAAGTACTCATCGCTCCAATGTCAGGATTCATGTTCTGCGTTGGAATGACCGGTTTGATTATCCAGACATGGCCGGATTTGTCTTTAAGTGAGCAATGGGCTGGATTTTTCTCACTAATTGTGTTGGCAGCAAGCCAAACTTGGCTTGTCTTCAGAGGGTTGTTGATTGGGCGGTTACCATTAGCTTGGTCCCAAGCGGGTATGGTCGCTCTTCAACGCGGGCAATTAGACGGCACTCATGGAGCAATATCTTGCTTTGAAAAGGGATGGGATGCAGACGAAGAACATCTGAATCCAATGGCATATTTGGCACTACACAGAATTTACCTTTTCATGCAAGACGTGGAGGAGGCAGACAAATGGTTAGACTCTCTTGTTGATGCCGGGGGAGAAAATGCAGTGGCACGAGAATGGGTTGAAGCGATTCATGATTGCTTGAAATCAATTGATTCGAATGCCGCAAAAAGTCTCCCAGTATTAAGTGAAGAGGAATAAGTCATCACCGTTTACCGGAAAAACACACTTATTGAAATATTTACTCCGAATAATGTAAAAAACAGTGCTAAAAGGGTATTTATTGCACAAGAAGGCGAAGCCCTTAAGAGGATTAACGACTAATTATTAACTGAGGAGTAAGATGTTTGGAAATAAACAATCAAAGCGAATGGGGAATGTACTCTGGTTTGCAATATTGATTTGGTTTTCATCTAGCCTGCTTTCTCAAGCACTTTACATTGGATTATATGGTATTCCATACGATGCAGTTGAATTGTTTGGAGGAGTAGGCCCGGCATATTACTTGTTAGTTGGTATTGAATTGGTAATGTGGGCCCTGCTCGCCGGTTTATCACTCACAAAAGTGTCGCGTAGGATGAAAATTAAGCATTCTAATATGGTTCCAAGTCTCGGAAAGTGAATTTGTTAACCCACCAACAAGAGTCAGAACATATAGCAATATTTATGTTGCAATAAGTGATGATATTAGAGTGAATTGTTTTTGACCACCTCAAACACCTTGGAAACCACAATATCTCCATTGAAAATAGCCGATGACTTGAAGGGGTGTCAAGACAAGGAACTGCTGTGACTGAGATTATCGATACTCCAAAGTTTTCTGGTCGTCCAATGGATGTTTGCTTTTTATCAGAGGCAGATCCGATGCTCACGCATTTGCCTGAAGACGCAATTATTCTCTCCATAGAGGAGGCTAGAGACTCCTTGCCACTAGCGTCAAAATTGTTAATTGATTTACAAGTGATGAATGATGAAGCACATGATTTGTGCGAAGAACTCGAGGTTTTATTGGAATCCCTAAACCCGGGGCATGAGCATGTTATTGAAATTGCAGAATATTTGGCTAAACTCGTTTCCCAGTGGCAGGAAACAGCAAAAACGTTGGAATCAACCGGTACGAGGGTTGCATGTTTAGAACCAGGGCGCTTGGAATGGTATGGGGTAATAGATGAATCACTTTCATTGTTTTCTTGGTCAATGGGCGAGGAAGATATTGAGTGGTATCATGCTGTAGATGCAGGATATAACGCCCGCAAACCACTCATAGAAGCATGACCTCCTCGCGTTGAGGACGGGGCAATGGTTCGCATCACAAGAGTCTACACCGGTGGAGGAGATGACGGTAGTTCATCGCTAGTCGATGGTTCACGTCGAAGTAAATCGGACCAGCGATTTGAAGTCGTGGGTTGCTGCGATGAATTGAATGCAGCACTCGGAATTGTAGTAATGGAGATCAATCGCTTGCCAGAGCATGAGGATGGGGGCGGTAGCAACACAATTCAACGAGTACAGTTGGTAGTTTCATCGGCATTGAAGAGAGTTCAAAATGAGTTATTTGATCTTGGAGGAGAGTTGGCCTGCGACCCTCATAAAATCCCACAAAACATGGTATTAATTGGCCAACAACAATCCGATGTTTTAGTTGACGAAATGGATGCGTGGCTATTAGATTTAGAACCGTTATCCAGTTTTATTCTACCTACTGGCGATGGCCCAATTGCAATTTTACATCTTGCTAGAACAGTGGCAAGAAGATTGGAAAGGGCAATGGTTAGATTGAATGAGTCCGAGGGTGAAAACGCAGTTAGAAATACATCACTGGTCTACATCAACCGATTTTCAGATTGGCTATTTATCATGGGTCGTTGGGTCACAAAAATGTTAGTTTGTGAAGAAACATTATGGCAACCGTTAGGAAAAAGAGGAGCGGAGTCAGGAGTTTCTGAAATATTGAATAAAATGAGAAAAAACGATTCTCTCTTTGATGATATTTAATATTCATTCCTTGCCAATTGAACGCATATGATTACGTGCATTTTTCAATATTTTCCTCGTCTCATCATGAGTTAATTGCTCCTCTGCTTGGTCCCAATCTAGCCACATGTGGCCACGATGCTCATGTGATAATGTGACAGTAATTCTTTCTGTCTCCGCCAAATACCAGTAGACTTGTTTGGTGTGCTTCTTTCCTTTATGCCGATACGAGTATTCACTTCTTTCAACAAAATTTTCAACAAAATCAATATCTTCAATTCCCGTTTCTTCACACAATTCTCTTCTAGTGGTCTCAAAGTGGTCAGCATCAGTTTCTTCTACATGCCCCTTGGGGAAATCCCAATGTCCTTGTGGATACTGAAGTAGCAAAACAGTTCCTAGATTAACAAGAACAACGCCACAAGAAGTCTCCATGTGTAAAGGTAAGGAGGCTTCGTTGAAGTCACTTGCGGCTTTTAGTTAGGGAAACATATTCTTGATAGTGGCTAACGCATCATATGATGGAGAGTGGCATAGGGGTGATGGGAAGGGCAGGATTGCCGAATTTCAAACGCATCATTGCAGATTCCGATTTGGATGGATTATGCGCGGCAGCAGTTCTCAAGACAGTCAATCCAAATGCAGAAGTAATTTTTGCACATGCAGCATTGATTCGCTCAGGTGCAATGGATTCACAGATAGATGAGAATACGGCAATTGTGGATTTACCCTTCCATGAGAATTGTGGTTTATATCTTGACCACCATCTAACTAATCGTCCTACGAAAAAACAAGAGGAAGAATTTGTCGCAAGAGGTGGAGTTTGCCAGTGGGAGGCAACTCCAAGTGCAGCAAGATTGGCATATGATTTGATTTCCCCATTCCTAGATTTGAGTCACCTCGATGAAATAATGCCAATTGTAGATGATCTTGACTCGGGCGGAATTTCCAAGGAAGATTTTTTGGCCGATGGAAAGATATTACAGTTATCACGTTCTCTTTCGCTAAAGCACCCCGAACATCTCCAAAATGTGCTAGAATTATTGTCAAATGGAGTCATATTGAAAGATTTACTTCAGGACAAAAACATTTCAAAGCATGTTGACAAAGCCAAGTCTGATAGAATTTTATCGCAGAGGATTGTGGAAGAGAATACCACTATTGTTGATAGATTGGCGATTTGTCGTATGGAAGAAAAAGGAGTTCGCTCTAATGGATATTTGGTAACAGCTTGGGCTGGAGAGAATGCTGATGCTTGTTGCATCATTCATGGTTATGCAGATGGCACAATAGATAATCCCGATAGGCCAGCACTATCAGCGAGTTTCTATGCCAATTCATTTATTGAAAATGGACAAGACCGATATGATTTGTCACGCATGGCTACATCACTTGACCCAACTGGTGGCGGGCATGCAAATGCTTGTGGTTGCCGGGTTTCATCAGCTGGAATAGAGAGTGATTTACAGCATTGGCTATCACTTTGGACGAGGAGAGAATCTCTACTAAAAATCGAATATATTGAATAAATAATGTTAGGCTAACTTTTATGGTGTAGTGCAACTCTGTAACATACATGAAGCAGTCTCAACGAACAGTTTCCGTCGTCCTTTTGGCGACATTATTAGCCTTATCCGTCGTACCACAAGGTGCCATGGCTTCAACCCCGACAAATGTAGTTTCATATGGAATTGAATATGATTGGTCAAACCTAGATGGAGACATCGAAGGATTCACTGACTTAGATTTCAATGACATTCTTAGAGATGTAATGGATGCTGCAACGTCAGCAGGGTTTGATCTCATCGTTGCAGAAATTACAACTGGTGCATCAAATATGTATGTGTTATCAGAAGAAGACCATACCGCACAAACTGTCAATGGTATTAGCGGAGATGTTTGGTCAAGAACAACAGACTTGACAATTAGACATGGAATGTTGGCAGATTCAGCATTGTATACACAATGGAATGAGACAACCTTTGGCTCTCCGGACACTACTGGATTTGATATAGAAGCAAGTTATGATATTGATAACACATTTACAGTAGATGCACTATATGTTGAATATTTTGATGACACCACCGGTGAATTGGTTGGTGCAGATTTGGATTTCGCAGTAAATGCAGGAATGGGTGCTGAATTCACAGTCCTCGCTGAAATTGAAGGTGGCGGAGAACTTCTTGATATTGACTTTGGAATCAGTGCAAGCGCAGATATTGGGCTAGACTCTTCTCACACAGAATGGAGATTAAATGAAGGTAGTGAGTTATACTCGATTGTTTCAACTGAAGATGAAACAGAATGGAACTGCATTGAAACAGGCTCTACAGATTTGTGGGCTGATGTCAACGACGAGTGTGGGGAGATGGATGGAACTTATTCCGCTTCAATGAATTATGATTTTGATTTATCAGGTATTCCAACTGAAGAGTTCGGAATGGCTGCAGGTGAATTTGATTTCAGTCTTTCAGACACCCTTTCTAATTCAGGAGTATTTGAGGTCACAGAATCTGAATTGGCAGATAGTGGCGTGTATTTTGAGATGTCTGACTCAATTTCAGTTGATTTAGGAGATGGCAGTTTAACGACTGTTAGATTCTGTAACAGTTGCGGTCCAGCAAATCCATTGATGTTTTGGATGATGGCGCATGTTCTTGAAGCTTCAATGTCAGAGACCTTAGAAACATTCGGCGAAGACATTGCCGATGAAATTGACATGGAACTAGGAGAACTAAACCCTTGGGGATTAGCTGAAGGTGGTAGTGAACCATATGAAGAAGAAATGTATCTTTGTGACAATGGTATCGAAGTTTACGAATGGGTAGTAAACGATGGCTGGGACGATTGTGGAGATAATTCTGATGAAGGTGTTGTTATGGGTTCTTCTGTAATGTGGTATGATAGTGGTTCTGATGAATTAGAAATTTCAGCTGACTTCTATAACTTAATGCAAGCTC